>WBZR01000012.1_pt1 | contig 329654 bp, 306 predicted proteins | sample 5204231 | NCBI WGS metagenome assembly WBZR01 (sample SAMN12412403, study PRJNA552823) | activated sludge metagenome | isolation source: activated sludge from anammox sidestream of wastewater treatment plant... | place: USA: Virginia | collected 2017-08 | reverse complement strand
CAACGCCAGGCCTCGAAAAACGCTGGATTGGAAAACGCCTGCAGAGGCGCTTGACCAGTTGCTCCGATAGGCCAACAAAGAATATGTTGCGACGACCACTTGAATCCACCCAGTATGCCGCCACGAGCTACCAGCGGCGACTCACGGAGTATGGCCTCATCCCCAGTATGAGCCGCAAAGGCAATTGCTGGGACAACGCCTGCGTCGAGAGCTTCTTTGGCACCTTAAAACGGGAACTCATTCATCATCGACAGTACCCCACACGAGACGAGGCCAAGCAGGAGATCTTTGAATATCTCGAAGTGTTTTATAATCGGCAACGCCGCCACTCCACCCTCGGCTATCAGTCCCCTGCCGAGTTTGAAGCACGGGCGGCTGTCGCGTAACCCGGTGTCCACGAAATCAGGGGAAGATCATGGCACGACGTGATGTGGGGGTGGAACAAACGTCGCTGTGTTGAGCGTGCAGCCAGTGGGGCCAACCCAGTTCTGGCTTGTGCGCAGCTCACCGGGTTGAAGGCGCCCGCCGCGAACGCCCTGCAAGAGCTTCTCGTGGATCTCGCGAATGAGGCGCACGGAGACCGGCAGCTCGGGAAGGCGGACGAGCCCGTGATTCATCGCATGCACATAATTGATGACCTCATCTACGTCTTTCGGCAGGTCTTGATCGAACAACTTCGCTTCCGCGGCGAGGAGATCCTGCAGCGAACTCTGCGTTCCCTCGATCTGGCTGGAGAGCACGGCTTCCTTACGCACGTACATGAACACGAAGAGGTCTGGATTGGGCAATGTGAGCACGGACCCATCAAGTCGCCCAAGGGCGCGATCGGCGGCCGACAGCAGCCCTTGTAGATCGCCGGTTAGCGAAAGAGGGGGTTGCGGGGGGAGCGGCGCAGGGACGAATGCCCGATAGCCTGTGGGCTGATCGACGTAGTGACCCGCGCGTATCGAGGCATTTGGCTTCGCCGCCATGCGTCTTCCTCCCTTTCATAAGGGATGGAACGGAGGCCATATGATAGGTAGCCTTTAACAAGACTGCAAGGGGCGGCGCTTATTTTAGTTTCTTATGAGCTTGAAAGACTTGTCTGTTGGTCTGTCAAAAACAGGGCAGGTTTTCTGGCATGAATGGGCGCTGAGCATAGGTTAAGACATCGCCAAACCTTAACTTTGTGACCGAAGATCGCCATAGAGAGCTACAGTTCTCCCCGGAAGGCGCGGTGTTGGAGAGAGGCGAACAGCGATCTCAGTTCGTCCGCAGCCATTGCTTGTGACGCGATAAGCGAACGGGCAGCCCCAACTATCGAAGCAAACTCACATTGCATAGTCAGAGGAGGCAAAGGGACTCGGAGCCCCTCGACGATCTTAGAGTTGAGATTTGGCAGGGTCTGTCCAAGTGACAATCGCTCCAACCGTGATTTCAGTACAGCACTTGACAGGAGGAAGAGCAAATAAAGGCTCGTTGTATGAGCATTATCGGGCCGAATAAACAGAGATCCTGTACCACACAAGAGCGGACCGTCGTCTTTATCAACAATCGCACAACGGCCCATTTCGCCCCGTCGGCCCATCACCAAGTCTCCGGCCTCGAGGTGATACATCTTAAGTTCAGCGAACTTCCGAGTACTAACCGTTTCAGACATCTCCGGATGGATTGTTCCTTGTCGGATGTGTTTTGGGTTTATCAAAGGAATGCCTTCTTCCACGTAGTCCTCTTGGTGCAGCAGAGATCCGAACGGGCCAATTTGGATTTTCGCGGTGCAGTCACTGAGTGACAGCACTGACCACCCCTTTGGATTCGTGGCTGGGTCGCCAAACATGTCGAGGAAAATAGACTGGGTAAGGCGGTCGAGCTTGGCGAGGGCGGCGCGGCGTTTGCTTCGCAGTTCGTCTGCCTTGTCTAGGATCGCCGCAATCCGCCGCTGCTCGAGAAGCGGCGGGAGAGGAAGTCGAAGATTCGCCAGAAAGTGCTCCGGGACTCTGCGCTGACCAGCGCTGCCAGTCATCTTCCGTTCACCGTCCTTCCGAACGCGTTCCTGCCTTAAAAAATGCACGAGGTAGCGCGGGTCGAGATCATTGACGTGCGGTCGAATGACGTGAAACTCGGTGGACCCGAAGCCAAATCGACGCGTAGGCTTCGCCTGCGCAATCTTTCCATTTTCAAAGCAGGGCGTGATCTTCGCGACCAATACATCGTCGAAGATAAAAGGCGTGTAGCCCTTGCTCACCTCGTTGAACAGTCGAGTCTCACCGTCAACCGCCTCAACTTCTTCAGCATCGACCGCTGACATTGGAAGGAATGAGACAACTTCGTCCGTTGCGGGTACCGCGCTTAGTGGTGGATTGATAGCCGCCACGTCCTGAAGCCGAGCCAGCGGTTTGGCCGTCTTCATCCCAGCATCCCCTCCAGCTCCTTCATCCCCCGCTGAATTTCTTCTTCCAGTTTCGCCAGCTCGGCCAGGATCTCTTTCGGCGGGCGGTGTTCGACGACCTCGTGCACCACTTCCTTGTAGCGGTTGAGTGACAAGTCGTAACCCTGCGCGGCGATGTCGGCCTTGCGCACGCAGAAACTCTGTGCGGTGCGCTCTCGCGCTCGTTCGCTACCTGAGCGCTTGACCCAGCGCACGAGTACGTCGGGCAGGTTGTTCTTCGCGTGCTCGTCGGCGGCGAGGGGTATCGTGGGCACTGGCCCAAGCTTGTCCTCTGACAGGAGCGGCGTGCGCTTGTCGTCCAGGCTCCAGCCGTCGGCCTCCACATCGTAGAACCAGACGAAGTCGGTGCCGCCGGAGTTGGTCTTGGTAAAGACGAGGATGGCGGTCGAGACGCCTGCATAGGGCTTGAACACTCCGCCGGGCAGCTTGATCACGGCGTCGAGCTTCTGGTCTTCCACGAGGATGCGGCGCAGCTCCTTGTGCGCCTTGCTGGAGCCGAACAACACGCCGTCCGGCACGATGACGGCGGCGCGTCCACCGGGTTTGAGCAGCCGTAAAAAGAGCGTGAGGAAAAGCAACTCGGTTTTCTTGGTCTTGACGATTTGGAGCAGATCCTTGGCCGTATTCTCGTAGTCGAGGCTGCCGGCGAAGGGCGGATTCGCCAGCACCAGCGTGTACCGCTCCTCTTCACCCGCGTGGTCCTGCGCGAGCGAATCGCGGTAGCGGATGTCGGGGTTTTCCACGCCATGCAGCAGCATGTTCATGCTGCCGATGCGCAACATCGTATTGTCGAAGTCGAACCCGTGGAACATCTTGTGATGGAAGTGCTCTCGTTGCTTCGCGTCGCGCAAGAGTTTTGGATGCCGCGCTCGCAGGTACTCTCCCGCCGCCACCAGAAAACCGGCCGTCCCGCAGGCCGGGTCGCAGATCACGTCGGTGGGCTGCGGCGCGGTCAGCTCGACCATGAGCCGGATGATGTGACGCGGCGTACGGAACTGGCCGTTCTGCCCGGCGCTGGCGATCTTGGCCAGCATGTACTCGTACACATCGCCTTTGGTGTCGCGCTCTTCCATGGGGACGTGGTCAAGCAGGTCCACCACCTTCGCCAGCAGCGCCGGCGTGGGAATGGTGAAGCGCGCGTCCTTCATATGGTGCGCGTAGGTGGAATCGCCGGTGCCGAGCTGGCGTGCGAGATCGGAGCGGAGGTAGGGAAAAAGATGTTCTCCGACCAGGCTGTACATGTCAGCCGGCGCACAGTGCTTGAAGCGCGACCAGCGGTAGTCTTCGTAGGAACGGCCCTTCCCATCCTTCCCTGTTGGGAAGATGCGCCGGGCCATCGGCTGCTTCAGCCGGTTCGCCTTGTTTTCTTCCAGTGTATGGAGATCGTCGAGACGGCGGATGAACAGCAGGTAGGTGATCTGCTCGATCACCTCCAGCGGGTTTGAAATGCCGCCTGACCAGAACGAGTCCCAAATACGATCGATTTGGCTCTTGATGTCGCCCGTGATCATGCGGTCAGAAGAATACCGACTTTGCGGGGAGAAATCATCCCGAGCAGCCAGCCCGGGCAGTCAGGAGGACGCTGAGGTCGAGGAGCCCTTGCCCGAAGGGTGGCGCTGTTCGATGAAATGACCGATAGAGGCTCTCGTGAGCAGGCCCAGCAGCCGGCCGTCTTGGACGACCACCAGACGCTCCGCGCCCATCGCCATCATCTGTTCCAAGGCCTGCATCGCGGAGAGGTCGGGCGAGACGAACATGTGCTCCCCGGTCTGCTGCATGACCTCGTCCACGCGGCGAAAGCCCCACAGGTTATTCCGGATCGCCTGCACGTCGCGCACCGCCAGCACGCCCACCAACCTGCCCTCGTGCGCCACGGGAAATTCCCCATACCCATAGGGCAGAAAATACTGGTTCACGGCCTCTTCCAAGGTGAGGTCCGGCGTGAGGGCGATCACGTTCGTCACCATCAGTTCACGTACCGGCACGGAGGCCAACGAGGCGCGGATGACGGCCTGCTTCCGACTGCCCTTCGCTGCGGCAAAGAGGAAGGCCCCCAGGAGAATGATCCAACCTCCGCTGCTTCCGGCGGCGTTCGACAATTGACCGGAAATGGATCCGGCCAAAAGAAAGGCCCCGAACAGGCCGAAGCAAAGCCCGAAGAGCAGCCCCACGAGAGCCGCCTGACTCGTGGCGCGATAGAAATCCTTGGTCCAGGCCCAAAGGCCGGCCCGCAGCGCGCGCCCACCGTCCAACGGAAACCCCGGGATGAGGTTGAACAGCCCCAGCTGTGTGTTGACTGTCCCCAGCAGGGCGCCCAAGGCCAGGAGTCCGCGCATCGACGGTTCGGCTGATGTCGATTCGACCCAGGCCACCAGCCCGAGACAGATCCCGGCCAGGAGAAAACTCACGATCGGACCGGCAATCGCAATCAGGAACTCCGCGCGGGGGTGCGGCGGCTCCTTGCGCATCTGCGCCACGCCCCCGAAGATGAAGAGCGTAATTTGGCCGATGGGAATACGGTACCGTAGCGCGACCACCGAATGCCCCAACTCATGGAGCAGGACGGACCCGAACAAGAGCAAGGCCGACACCCCGCCCATCGCCCAATAGCGAGGCTCGGAAAGGCCGGGCAACATATCCGGCAAATACCCGGTGGCAAGCGACCAGGTGACGAAGAAAAACACGAACAGCCACGAGGCGTGAACGCGAATGGGAATGCCGAGAATGCGGCCGATCTGCCAGTCTGGTCCTTGCATGGGGTCACGGTAGCAGCCGCTCGGACAAAGCGTCAACTATCACCGCCGCGCGCCTTCGGGTATACTCTCCGGCGATGACACGCGCGACATTCATGCTGGCGGTAGGGCTCGTCTGCGGGCTCTCGCTCGTGCCACGCCAGACCGTAGCCCAGGTCATCAAGGCCGGTCCCGCCTCCTGCCCGGCGGTGGCCCTGACCTATGACCTCTGCCCTGTCCGCTCCGCCTCGGGATTCGATGCCGAATTGATCGACTTTCTGATCACCAACAAGATTCCCGCCACCTTTTTCATGTCCGGCCGGTGGATGGCAAAACATGACGCCGAGGTGAAGCGGCTGCTGGCGGTTCCCTTTTTTGAGGTCGGGACGCACGGCGAGGTCCATGCCCATCTCCCCCTGCAGGAGGTCGAGGAACAGCGGCGGGAAATCATGGGGCCGGTCAAGGCCCTCCGAAGCAAGTATGGACGCACCGCCCTGCTCTTCCGCCCGCCCTACGGGGAATATGACGATCGCACGGTAGACACCGTCAATGCGCTGGGCCTTCAATTCATCCTCTGGAATATCGAGTCAGGCGATCCCGACCCGACGCTCTCGGCCGAGGCCATTCAGGCGCGCATCCAGAAGCGGCTCAAGCCCGGCAGCGTGATCGTGCTGCATGCCAACGGCAAGGGCACACATACACGCGCCGTCACCGAAGCCCTGGCGGCCACCCTCTTACCGGCCAAGGGCCTCACCCCCATGACCGTCTCGGATCTTTTGCGATGCCACCAAGCGACAGCCGCCCACCAGCCCTAATTCGCGAGATGCGGGCGGATGATCGCGACGCCGTCGTCCGCATCCTGGTCGATTCCGACCCCTGGAAACGCCTCGGCTTCACCGCCGCGGACTGGGACCGCATCTTTACGCCGCTCCCCCAAGGGCGCGACACCTTCGTCATCGAACAGGACGGCCCGGCACTCGGCATCGCCATCGTCCGGAGAAAGTTCCTCTTCGGCGATTACCTGGAACTCCTCGGCATCGCCCCCTCAGCCGTCGGTCAGGGCCTGGGAAGCCGCCTGCTGTCCCATGTCGAATCGCTGACCTTCGCGCGCGCCAAGAATCTGTTCGCCTGCGTGTCGGATTTCAACGAGGGCGCCCGCCGCTTTTATCGCAAGCAGGGGTATCAGGAAATCGGCCCCATGCCGAACTTTCTCATTCCGGGGTATGCTGAGGTTCTGCTCCGCAAAACCATCGGCCCAGCAAGAACCACGTGACGGCGAAGGAGTCCCGGCCATGAAGGTCACCAAACTGTTGCACACCCGCATGCGGGTCAGCGATATGGACCAAACCATCCGCTTTTACCAGGACGTGTTGGGCCTGGAGGTGCTGGAGCGCAAGGTCTCCCCGCGCGGCTCGCAGCTGGCTTTTCTGAAGGTCCCGAACAGCGAGGAACTGATCGAACTCTGCAGCTTTCCCGCGAGCGGCGCGGTGAAGGTGCAGGAAGATTTGGTGCACCTGGCCTTTCAGGTGGAGAACCTCGATCGGACGATCGAGGCCCTCAAGGCCAAGCAAGTCCCCATCACCGACGGCCCGACCAGCACCTCCTCAGGCAGCCGGTTCATCTTCATCGACGCGCCGGACGGATATGAAATCGAACTCATCGAACGTCCGCCCGGCAGCGCGCTGGTGTAGGGGCCGGTCGGCGCCTCGTCCCCATTGACGAATCGCGTGCGGGCCACGTATTGTTCCTCCGCTTTCCGATCCATCACCAACAGGCGACGAAAAGGAGTGTGCCGATGAAGAACGGGTTTTTTCGCGGGCATGGGCTGGGCAACGACTACGTGGTCATGGACCCCACGGAGCTGACCTTCAAACTCACCCCCGGGAAAATCCGCGGCATCTGCGATCGCCATTGGGGCCTCGGCAGCGACGGCATCCTGGCCCTGGTCCCGTCGAAGAAGGCCGACTTCGGCCTGCGCATTTACAATCCCGACGGCAGCGAAGCCGAAAAGTCCGGCAACGGCCTGCGGATCTTCGCGCGGTATCTCCATGCGACCGGCAAGACGAAGAAGAAACAGTTCACTGTCGAGACCAAAGGCGGCCTCGTCTCGATCACCCTGCATGTCGATCGCCACGGCGACGCCTCGGCGGCCACCGTGGAAATGGGCCAAGCGACCTTCCGACCAGCGGCGCTGCCCTGCACCCTGTCCGTCGAGGAACTCATCCAGGCGCCGATCGAAGCGGTGGGCCGCTCACTCCAGTTCACGGGCGTCAGCGTGGGCAATCCCCATTGCGTGCTGTTCAAGCCCACGGGCCAGACCTGGAGCCGGGAGGACCTGCTGACCCTGGGACCGGCCTTGGAGAACCATTCCCTCTTCCCCAAACGCACCAACGTGCAGCTCGCCGTACCGACCGGCCCCAAGGAAATCTACATCCTCATTTGGGAACGGGGCGCGGGAGAAACACAGGCCTCGGGGTCGTCCTCCTGCGCGGCGGCCAGCGCCGCCGTGAAACTGGGACTCGTCAAGAGTCCGGTGACGGTAAAAATGCCCGGCGGGATCTTGAACATCGACGTGGCTGCCGACTTCAGCCTCACGATGAAGGGTCCTGTGGCGGAAGTGGCGCGCGGCTCGCTGAGTCCCTCGTTCGTGCGTACGCTCAAGTAAGTCCCGCTGCCGCCTGCTGGAGCCGCAGGCTTGGTTCCTGTTATCCTGCCACGATGGTGACGGCATGATGACGGAACAGCTGCAATCCAAGCTCGCGCGCCTGCCGGAGCAGCCGGGCTGTTACCTGTTCCGAAACGAGAAAAAGGACATCCTCTACGTCGGGAAGGCCGCCGTCCTGGCGGACCGGGTCCGCTCCTATTTCCAAAAGGGCAGCGACCAAAGCCCTAAGACCGCCCTCCTCGTCAACGAGGTCGCCGATCTCGAAACCATCGTCACGCGATCCGAACTCGAAGCCCTGATCCTCGAAAGCAACCTCATCAAGCGCCATCGCCCGCGATTCAACATCGTCTTGCGCGACGACAAGCAGTATCCCTACCTTCGCTTGCCGATCAAGGAAGACTTTCCCCGCCTCTCCATCGTCCGGCGGGTCCAGAAGGACGGCGCGCTTTATTACGGCCCCTACACCCCCGCCGGTGCCCTGCGTGAAACCCTGAAGGTGATCCGGAAGGTGTTTCCGCTGGCCACCTGCGAGATCGACATCGACGGCCAAGCCGACCGCGCCTGCATCGAGTTCGAGATCAAACGCTGCATGGCGCCCTGCATCGGCAACCAGTCTCGGGAGGAGTACCATGCCATCGTGAGACAGGTCCGCCAATTCCTGGAGGGGCGCGATCGCGAATTGCTCGACGGTCTGCGGGCGGAAATGGAACGGGCGGCGGAACGGGAGGCCTTCGAGGAGGCCGCAAGGTTGCGGGACCGGCTGTTCAGCGTCGAGCGGACCTTGGAGAAACAACGCATCACCCAGATCACCGCCGTCGACCAGGACGTGGTCGGCCTCGCCCGCCAAGGAACCGCCACCGACCTGCAGCTGCTCTTCGTGCGCGGCGGGCTGCTGATCGGGCGCAAGGACTTCTTTTGGCCGCAGTCCGATGAGACGAGCGACGAAGAATTGGTCCGCTCCGCAATCGAGCAATTCTATAACAAGGAGGGCCAGCCGCCCAAAGAACTCCTGCTGCCCACGGCACTCGACGACACGCCCCTGATCGAGCAATGGTTGAGCGACAAAAAAGGCGAGGCCGTCCGCATCGTCGCGCCGGAGCGGGGGACCAAGCATCAGTTGGTGCTGCTGGCCGAAGACAATGCCCGTGCCGCAATCGCCGCCCACCTGCGCAACGAAGCGCTGGATCGCCAGGCCACGGCGGAACTGAAGCGGCTGCTTCGCCTCGACCAGGCTCCGAACCGCATTGAGGGCTTCGACATCTCGAACATCATGGGCAACCAGTCCGTCGCCTCGATGGTCGTGTGGGAGGACGGACAAGCAAAGAAATCGGACTACCGCAAATTCCGAATTCAGACCGTGGAAGGCGCCAACGACTTCGCCAGCATGCACGAGGCCGTGGTGCGCCGGTACGGCCACACGGAAGACCTTGCCAGGCCGGACCTCATCTTGATCGACGGCGGCCTCGGGCAACTGAGCGCCGCCCTGGAAGGCTTGAAGCAGGTGGGGCAGGAGCACATCCCGATCATCGGCCTGGCCAAGGCCCGGGGCGAAAAGGAAGAACGCATCTTTTTGCCAGGCCGAAAAAATCCCATCTGGCTCCGGCCCACCTCTCCCGCCACCCACCTGGTCCAGCGCATTCGGGACGAGGCCCACCGGTTCGCCCTCACGTATCACCGTACCCTTCGCGGCAAGGCCCTTCTGGCCTCGCAGTTGGATGAGATCCCGGGCATCGGCGCAGTCCGCCGGCGACGACTCTTGAAACAATTCGGCAGCCTGCAACACATCGCCGAGGCCGGCGATGCGCAACTCAAGACGGCAGGTCTCAGTCCCGCCACGATCGCAGCCCTTCGCAAGGCCCTCGTTCCCTCCTCCGTGGAGTGATCGCCCTCCGTCAACACCTGTATTGCCTTCGATACACCCGTATCGGATTGGGTACGCCGTCGGGCCGATCCCCTGGACCGTCTCAATCCTGATCCACCGCGGATTTCCCGCTTGCAGCGTGGAATTTCTCCGGCTACCCTGGCGAAGCCATTGCGGCTGGTTACCAGGTACGTAGCTTGCCTCTACGTAGCGCTGTCTGACCCACGACGTTCACTGGGAGGCATCCCGATGAGGATGTTGCGCATATTCAGTCTCTTCCTGCTCGCCTCGGTCGCCGCCTGCACCACCCCGCCCGAAATCAAGCAGGCGTTGGCGGTCAAGGACCAGGCCTACGCCGAGAACGAACAACTCATGCAGCAGTACCGCGAGCTCGTCAGCCGGATCACCACGCGCCATCAGCTCTGGTACCGCCATATTCAAACCAGGCTCAAGCTCAATTTGGCGCTCCAGTGGGCGACGACCAACCCGAGACTCATCGAGGTGGCGGACCCCGACCTGGCGCTGGATGATGCCGCTGTGCTGGGGCCCGAGGTCATGGCTGTGGTCAACGATATCCGCCTGAAATCATTGCCGGAACGCAAGGGCCCGAACGGACAGCCGCTCTTCCTGGCCGGCACGGGCGACATGAGCAATCTGGTTCAGAAACTGCCTGAACTGATTTCCAGAGTGGAGCAGCTGGTGGAGCAGGATTCCAAAAAGCCCTCCACCCTCGACCTCTCCGCCTTCGACCGGTACCGCACCAACGTCCAGGCCCTGCGCCGGATCAACGGCATGATCAAACATTACCTCGATATCGACGTCACCCTTGACCGGAGCGAAGTCCAATCCCTGGGCGAAGCGCTGCAGCAGGTGCGCCGATGATCCTGCGAACCTCGCGCGCGCGGAAGGAGTCTCCGATGGTCGGACGCAATCTGTCCCTGGTCGCCCTCCTTGGGCTGCTCCTCACGGCCTCCGGGTGCCACTCGATCCACAGCGGGTCGGTCCGCGACCTCATCCAACTCGAAGGCACGAAGATCGACGCGGCCCAAACCAACATCGACACCTTTCAGAAGGAAACGGAAGAGCGCATCAAACTGCTCGAGCAGGCGCGTGCCCAGCTGCACGTGAGTTTCAAATCCCTGCAGACCATGGAAGCCAAACATCGCTTCGCGCTCGGCGCGTTTCGGAATGTGACCAACCGGAAGGGCGAAGCTGCGTTTGCCGCCGCCTATCTCTTGAGCCTCATCCACATGGCCGACGCGCAGGGGCTGGAGAAGGCCGTGTGGGATCAATTTGAGGAGGACTTCTGCGGGCTCCGAGACACGGCCAATGCGCTCAACGATTCTTGGAAACGGACCGCCACCCTCCACGCCGAGATCCAGCGTTTCGCGAAACAGTCGGCCCTGGCTTCCGTGGATCCCGAACTGGTATCCGCCCTGCTGGATCAGGCCCCCGGCAGCTCGGAACGGATCATGGAAGTCCTGGACCATTCCCGCACGGTCAATGACGCACTGGAGGAAGTGGTCGGGGCACGGATTCTTCGCATCGGCGGCTTGGAGCGCGCGCAGGGCCTGACCGCCGATCTCGTGGAACTCCTCGACCGAATGCAGCGAGAAGAGGGACAGTAACGGAGGCCTCCATGAACCGCAGCATCGAGGGTGTGGTTACCTTTCTTCAAGACAACGACAATCTCATCAAGCAGTTGATGGAGACCGCCGAGTCCGCCACGACGCAGGTCGAGCAATTGGCCACGCAGGTGGACCATGCCCGCGAGGAAGCGCGCGTGCTCGTGGACCAGCTCGGAGCGGTGGAATTCAGCGTCGGACGGGAAGACGACACCAAGGTCCGGCAGACGGCGCTGCTTGAAGCCGTGGCCGCCCTGCGCAAGAAGTTCGAAACCTACAAGAACGACCCTCTACGGCGCGGCATCTATGCGGCCGAAATTGCGAACCTGTACCTACAGCTGGCCAATACCTTCAACAACGAGACCGTCGCGCGCATCGTGCCGTTCGAAGCAGAGGAAATCACCGGCTACAAAGATCTTTTGAGCAAGGCCGTGCTGGATGCGGCCACGCGCAAGCGGCGCGCCGCGGTGATCAAGGCCGCCGCGCAGGTCTCCAAACTCGCCCTCGGCGTCGCCGGGAAATTGGCGCTGGCCTGACATGATGAGAACTCACCTCGCCATGTGGATATACCTATCGTTCCTCCTGGTCGTCGGCGCCGGCTGTACGCTCGATGCAGGCTCGCGGGGGCCGTTCGGCCCCGAAGACCCTGAAACCGCCATCCCGAAACAAGCGCTGCCCGCGCAGGTGCCGGCCAGACATGGGCTCGCCTTCACCGCCGATGAAACACCGGGACAGCATCTGAAACCAGCGATGGCCGGCACGGTTGCAGCGCCGCTGCTGACACGATCCCCGAAGACGAACGCGATGCTCACCGCCGCCGAGATCGCCGCCCTCAGAAAAGCCGCCGAGGCCGATCCGCGCGTGGCCTCGCTCCTGGGAGCCCGTTGGGGCTTCATCGAGGCGGATCGAATCGCGCCTGACGGCAAAGCCTCATTCGGTTGCTGCCGAGACGACGCGCAGTTCGCCAGACTCCTCTACTTCAGCTACAGCGGAAATGTCGCGGTCGAGGTCAGGTTGAAGGAGCAGCGGGTCATCGAAGCCACGCGCCGAGATGGGTACCTCCCGCCGGAAGGGCCGCAAGATGTCCAGCGAGGCATTGACTTGGCTCGCGCCGACTCGCGGCTGGCAGGCAAGGTGCAGACGCTGCAGGGTCATGGTCTGCTGATGCAGCCGGATAAGGGCTTCTTCAAGAACGATCCGGGGTACGGGCACCGCACGATCTGGATCACGTTTTCGCAGGGGCAGGCTGGAGATCCGAAGTTCTGGGCCGTCGTGGACCTGACCGACGACCGCGTGTTGGAGGCGGGCGAAGAGCCGCCGCGTTAGGCGAAAGGAACCGGCATGAGACGGATGACATTCGGCCTCCTCCTGGGGCTCGCACTCCTCACACTTCCCCCGACCGGCTCCGCAGAAACGACGGCGGAACATCTGGAATGGGGCCGCTGGACCCTCGACTACGAGGTCAGGGACAACACCGGCCTCGCCCTGCGCAACGTCTCTTATGGCGGCGAGCTGGTGTTGGGCAAGGCCAGTATGCCGGTCGTGCGGGTCAAGTACGTCAAGGAGCGCGTGTGGTGGAATCCGTTTACGTGGTTCGGATCGCGCGCCGATAGCGGCCGCTGCGGGCCCTTCCAGGACCGGCTGCGATGGCAAGATCTGGCCCCGATCGCCAATTGCGCCGACAACAAGGTGTGCATCGAGAGCGCCACCGTGAACGGCGTGAAGTGGCTGGAGTTGGGCGTCTACGCGAGGATCGGAGAATACCACCTCTACCAGGCCTGGCACCTCTCCGAAGACGGCGAGATGCGTCCCGTCCTGCATAGCCGAGGGCTGTCCTGTAACACCGACCACCATCATCACCCGTACTGGCGGCTGGATTTCGACGTGAACGGCAACGGTCTGGATCAGGTCTTCGTGCGCGATGACGGAGGGCCGGACATAGGCTGGGGACCAGGCTGGCGGAAATATACGAATGAACGGAACGATGTCAAAAGCCCCGCGACGCACCGAGTCTGGTTCGTCCGTGACCAACCGACCAGGCACGGGGTGTGGATTCTCCCTGGTGACGGCTATCTGCCCCTCAAGGACGACGGCGAACGGGACGAATTCGGTGATCACGACGTGGCCATTCGCCGAGCGAAGCCGACCGAAGATGTACCGTGGACCTTCGGCGCCAGAGGTCAACTCGGATACGACGAAGACAACCAAGGCGTACAGGAGCAGGACATTGTCTTCTGGTACGTCGCACACCTCCCGCACATGGCCGCACTCGGCCCCACCAAGTGGCTGACCCTGGGGCCGACCTTGAAAATTCAGCGCTAGGTTCGCCCTTCTCCTTCCTGCTTTCTTCCATTGCCGTTCCTACCTTAGGCGCCTTATACTAGGGTCGAATGGCCCTAGATACGGATTGCCATCGAGCAGTACAATCGGGTAGGGCTATCCGGTCGTAGCTGTTTGATTGTGACGCATCATCACTCCTGTGGAAGCACCGTGTTGAAACGTCTTCTCTATCATGAGTCGCCGCACTGACCGGGAGAGCACCGGATGAGCCAGGCCGCGTTTTCCCCAAAGGAATTTCAACGCCTCGGGGAAATCATGTATGAAGCCCGCGCCCTGAGCCGACCGGAGGGCGTGTGGCAGTTGGTCACAGCCGTACAACAGGTCGTCCCGTTCGAATTCTCCGGATGCGGCGCCGTCAACCTCCTACACGGCATTCAACCCTCCCTCGGTCACTCTACGTATCCCAAGGAGTTTTGTCAGCTCTACATGGGGCAAGGTCTGGCGACGGATCCCGCCGTGCATCGGCTCATCACATCCGGACAAACGGTCACGTCGAGCGCGGATCAGCCGGCCGCCGCCGAATCGAGAGAAGTGGCCTCCCTCAAGCTCGATTATGGCATCAAGACCTGCCTGTCCTCCGGAGTCCGCGGAGCCACCGGCACCTGCTCCTATTTCGCCTTCAGCAACTTCGAGCCCACACAAACGGATAAGCTCCGGCTGCTGCTCGACATCCTGACGCCGCACTTCCATCTGAGTTTCCAACGCTGCCTCTCTACGTGGAAGCCACAGGCCCCCGCCACGGTCCTCCTCAGCAAACGCGAGGAGGAGATTCTGCGCTGGGTCGCCGCAGGCAAAACGAACTGGGAAATTTCCGTCATTCTCAAGGTCAGTCTGAACACCGTCAAATTCCACCTGAAGAACATCTTTCAGAAAATCGGCGTCGAAAATCGGTGGAGCGCCATCGCCTATTGGCAGAACGGCGAACAACACCGAGCCACGCCCCTGTCGCCGTCGAGCGACGATCGCTTCGCCTCATCCGACCAACCCAACTAACGCACGCGAGCCTCAGTGATTCGTTCTCCCCCGCCCGTCACCCAGTGACCGATCCGGGGAGGCGGAACCGGCCCACTCCTGTCGGCCTACCCCGACGGGTAGGTGACGTCTACCCGCGCCTCTAGTAGGGTGCGTCCACGAGAGCTTGTGCTTCGTGGAACGCATCAAGTCCCCAACGATTGAAGAACCCGGACCGGCCCGGAAGGCCTTCACAGCCCGGGAAGGAGGACCCTATGAAACAACTCGCGACGCATCCTGCCTCCATGGAAGCCACGTTCACGCTCCTCGATCTACTGCAGCAACGAAAGACCCGACGATTCGGCCGCGGCATGACGCTGCCCGACGGCCCTCTTCAGTATGTGAGCCGGCACGAACCGCTGCCGCTGAGCCGGGAAGAGGAGCGGTATCTGATTTATGCCGCAGTCGGTAAGACGGGCCGCAATCTGGGCGACATGCACTTCACCGGTCGTCCCGGCGCCAACCACGGCCAGGGCAACGCCTTGATGAACTTCCGGAGCCGCACGGTCCCCAGCCCCTGTGCCGCCCATACGACCCAGCTCTTCTACACCAACGACGACGGCGTCTTCTTCGTCGCCGAGTCCGCATCCCCCGACCACCCCTGGGATCTGGAGGTGGCACAACTGCAAGACTCGCGGCTGGAGATCCCGCGGCAGGCGCCCTTCATGCTGCCGTTCAATCAGTGGTACACGAACCGTCCCGGCACAACCCTCTTCATCCCCGTCACGAACCTCGCGCTCCTGTACCTCAACCTGCTGTTGATGATGTTCAGCGAAGAAAGCGGGTACTTCATCGTCGACACCGACAACGGCAACGCCGCCTGCGGGCTCGACGCGTTCCGGAAAAGCGCCGGCGGGCACCTGCACGATGATCTCGCCATGCGTCGCATGTTCAGCCTGCGCGAATTGGAGGCTGCCATCAGCGAAACGGCGGTTCAGGAACAAGGCATCATCTGCGAGCACATCGCGCTGATGCAGCAGGCGCTCGGCTTGGGCGGCGGCATTCAAAGCGTCGGCAGCGGGCGTCATCTGCTGGGGCTGGAGCCACACCTCTATCCGGGTCTAGGCTTCCGCTTCGTGGTGCCGCCCGGGAAACCCTTGCGCGCCAATCCGGTTGGTTTGCCGGACCTGTGGGAGGGGCCCACACCGCCCTTCGTCCCTTCGATGACCGAGGCGGTGACCCGCTTGGTGGAGGCGAAGTTCGGACTGGAAGGCACCTATCGCAAAGCCGGCCAACAGCCGTGGACCGGCGCGGCCTCCGCCAGCCAGGTCCCGCAACATTCCGAGCGAGCGATCGCCGCCACGATCGCCTTTGCCGAATACGTGCAGGCGACGTACGGACGATTCCCGGCGCACGTCGACGCGTGCAAGTCGGTCGTGGCCTGTCAAACGCACCATCTCGACGAAGACTTTTACGCCACCTTTTATCCCGAATCGGCCTTGCCGGAGGCGCATCGCGAACACATGCACGTCTGGCACGCGTCATGACGACACACAACCTTTCCTCTCTTGAACACACAGGAGGACATTATGAAGCGCTCTGCATCACGTCGAGTCGTCATCACGGGGATGGGCGTCGTCTCTCCCCTGGGCTGCACCGTCGATCTGTTTTGGCATCTGTTGAGCCGGGGCGAGAGCGCGGTGAAACCGATCACGTCGTTCGACACCTCTCCCTTTCAGGCCTGTCTGGCCGCCGAGGTCCAGGATTTCGACCCCGAAGATTTTTTGCACCGGAAACAGGCGCGCCGCATGGGGCGCGCCACGCAATTCGCCGTGGCTTCCGCCATGATGGCGGCCCGCGACTCGGGCATTGATTTGGAGCACGAAGATCGCGCCGCCATCGGCATCAGCATCGGCACCTCCATCGGCGGGTTGAAGGAAGCCTTCGATTTCCATGACGCCGCCAGGCAAACGGCCTATGGACGGGTAAATCCCTTTACCATGGGCATGACCTTCCCCAACGCCATCTCGTCCGAGGTGGCCATCGTGTTGGGACTGCACGGTCCCTGTGAAACCTATTCCATCGGCTGCTCCTCGACGGCCAACGCCATCGGCCGCGCCTACGAATGGATCAAGTCCGGCCAGTCCGCAATCGTGGTGGCGGGAGGCACGGAAGCTCCGCTGCATCAAAGCATTTATGCCGCGATGGATGCCGGCCGCGCACTGGCGCCGGATGGTCGCGGAACCATCCGCAATCTCCCACGCCCCTTCGACAAGACACGCTGCGGCATGGTGCTGGGGGAAGGGGCCGGCTGCTTCATTCTGGAGGAGTACGAACACGCGCGCGCCCGAGGCGCCAAAATGTACGCCGAACTCGAAGGGTGGGGCTTCACCTGCGACGCCCATTCGATGATCAAGCCGGCGGCCGACGGGCACGAGCAACGTCGAGCGGCGGCGCTGGCCCTGTCGACGGCCCATTGGTTCCCTGAGGAAGTCGATTATGTCAATGCCTGCGGGCTCGGCACGATGGAGTTGGATGCGCTCGAGACCGAAACCTTGAAGCAGGTCCTGGGGGACCACGCCTACCGTGTCCCGGTCAGCTCGTTCAAAGCGGCGCTGGGACATGCCTTCGCGGCCAGCGGAGCCTTCCAAGTCATCGGCACCGCCAAAGCCATGGAGCACCAGTTCATTCCTCCTACCCTGAACCTGACGACGCCGGACCCCACCTGTGACCTCGACTACGTCTCGGGACGGGGACGCTCGGTCCATCTCGACCGGGCGCTGATCAACAGCTTCGGATTCGGGGGCAAGAATATCGTCCTCGCGCTCTCGCGTGTGGATGTGGGCGTCACGGGCACCGCCCCGATGGCCGCCACACAATCCCACCATATGAGCCACTTGGTCGGAGTGTCCTAGGTGCGCATGGCAGAGACCATCGACAAGACAGCGACGAGCGGCCGGGAGCGGGATCGGACGGGGCGGCGGCATCACCGTCGCCGCTCCGTGACGGGCCCGGCCCGGAGCATGCAATTATTCACTGGAGCAGAAGGAGACCATCCACAAGAGTTGGGTACCACCATATGACCATGACACAAACCAAGACCACACAGGTATTCATCGTCAACCCGCAGGAACTCGTTCGAGTCGGACTGCGTACGCTCCTGGCGGCGCAGGACGATTTCGCCGTCGCCGGCGAATCGTCCTCCCGCGGGGAGGCGCTGCCGCTCATCCTTCACACCAAGCCCGACATCGTCATCCTGGACCTCCGGGCCCAGGACGGGAAGAGCATCGACACCGCCAAGGAAATCTTGGCGCATCTCCCGCACACACGCCTCCTCTTCCTCGCGGACAACCTTAACGACACCATTCTCCTGTCCGCCGTCGCGACCGGGGCGCATGGGTATGTTCTGCAAGACGCAGGCAGCGATACCTTACTCCAAGCCCTGCGCTCGCTGGCCAAGGGGCAATCCTTCCTCGATCCGGGAGCGACGCGCCAGACGTTCGCCTATCTTCGCAAGATCGCGGACCGGGAACCGGAATGGGGGCAACATCTGCTGTCGCCGCAAGAGCGACGACTCCTGCCGCTGGTGGCCCAGGGAAAGACCAACAAAGAAATCGCCGCCGAACTCGGGTTGAGCGACAAGACAGTCAAAAATTACCTCGCGAACGTCTACACCAAACTCCATCTGACCAGGAGGTCCCAGGCCGCTGCCTTCTATCTGAAACATTTGTCCTGAGCGGCGGCGTTCCGCGCCGTCGCTCAAGTTCGCTTTTCTCACTGCCGACAGAGTAGCCACACAGCCCCTCGGCCTTCACGAGGCACTCTGTCGGCATGTACCATTTCCCCTCTTTCCATCTTGGCGACATGACGGCCTGCAGCGCGGCCCTGCGCCGGCTGGGTATCGGCGCGGCCGATCTCCAAGACGTCGCCGGACGAGTCGTTCGACACCTCTTCGAGTCGTTCACGAGGCTCGGAACAGGCGAGCCGGCCTGCGTACTCGTTCGGTTGTTCAAAACCATCCGCTACGACCGGCTCGCGCCCGAACTGCAGCGCCTGGCCGCCCAACGGATGGGCGGCGCGCCGCCCGATTCCTCCATCGCCTGCCTGACCCTGCTGGGCAGCGCGGGAGTGATCCCCGGCTGGAATGATCTCGCCCAGTCCGGTCGATTTCGGGTGATCCCGCTCAGTTCTCCGGAGGAAGTCGATCGGCTGCCCATGTTCAGCCAACTCTTTCATCAAATGGGTTGGTCGCTTCCCTCTCGCACCCAGCCGTCCGCCGACCTCTTGGTCGATCGGCAGGAACACGCCTTCAATGTGTTCCATATTCTCCAGGCCGCCGGCAGCCCCTATGTGCCGGCGCAGGAGGAGTTTGTCGGACCGTTCAGCGTCCGTTCCGTGCTGGGATTCGGTGCCGTCCTGCCCGACAATGAGCTGTTCACCGTCATCCTCTTCAGCAGAGATACGATTCCTGAGAGTGTCGCCCAACTGTTCAAACCCCTCGCCCTCTCCGTGCAAGTTGCGCTGGCTCCCCATGTCGATGGAACGGCGGCCCCTGACAACCACGCCGGCCCATCCGTCCGCGGCGCCCAGCCCATCAGCTCCCCTTGCGGCGCCGATCCGAAACAGGCGCGCATCGACGAATTGGAACGGCTCCTGCGGGTGTACGAGGAAACCGCCAGAACCCAAGCCGAACAGATCGACATGATCGTGAAGGGCTCCGGAGTCGGCACCTGGGATTGGCACATTCCCAGCGGCCGGGTAGTCTTCAACGAGCGGTGGGCGACGATGCTGGGCTACGAGCTGGCGGAGATCGAACCGCATGTGCGGGCCTGGGAGCGGCTGGTCCATCCCGACGATAAACCGGCGATCATGCAGGCCGTGGCCGCTCACCTACGGGGAGAAACCCCGATGTACTGCAGCGAACACCGATTGCGTCACAAATCGGGAGCCTGGCACTGGGTCTACGATAGCGGGCAAGTCCTGGTGCGTGATGCCGGCGGAGCCCCGATTCGCGCCGCCGGCATCCATCTGGACATTACCGGACGCAAACAACTCGAACAGGCGCAGGCCAGGGCGCAACAGGAGATTCGCGATCAGCAGCAGGCGCTCGACCATGCGCAAGCGCTGGCCCATCTAGGCTCCTGGGAATGGGATATCGTCACAGGGGCCGAACGCTGGTCCGATGAACAGTTCCGGGTCTTCGGCTATGCGCCGAACCAAATCACCCCCACGTACGATCTTTTTCTCCGCGCGCTCCATCCGGACGATCTGCCGCGGGTGCGAGAGGCGGTCGACGCCGCCCTCCATCGCCGCGTCTCCTACAATATCGACTGCCGCATCATCCGTCCCAGCGGTGAGGTTCGCCATGTGAATTGCCGCGGCCTCGTCCACCGCAATGTCGACGGGCAGCCGATCCGGATGACGGGCACCGTCTTGGACATGACCGACTCCAAACAGGCGGAATCGGCCCTGCGGGCCAGCGAGGCCCAAATTCGCTCCATCTTTGAGAGTGCCATCGAGGGGATCGTCGTCATCGACGAGCGCGGCACCATCGAGCAGGCCAATCCTGCCCTGGCCGCCCTGCTGGGGTATGAGGACCAGGAACTGGTCGGTCGGAACATCAGCGTCATCATGCCCTCGCCGCACCGTGAGGACCACGACCGATACCTGGCCGACTACCTGCGGAGCGGCGAGCGGCACATCATCGGCACCGGGCGTGAGGTCGTCGCCATGAGGAAAGACGGTCTCTGCATCGACATTTACCTGTCGGTCAGTGAAATGCGCGTCGGGAGCGCGCGCAAGTATACCGGCATGCTCCGCGATATCACGGGACGGAAACGCGTCGAGGCCAATCTCCGAAAGAGCGAGGAACGGTTCCGCCAGCTCGCCGAACATATCGATGCCGTCTTCTGGCTCACCAGCCCGGATAAACAAGAAGTGCTGTACGTGAGCCCCGCCTTCGAAACGATCTGGGGCTGCTCGCGGGCCGCACTCTATGCGAGGCCGACCTTCTGGCTCGAGCATGTCCATCCCGACGATCGTGAACGGATTGCAACCGCCGCGGCCTGCCAAGCGACTTTCCCCTACGACGAGGAGTACCGCATCGTGACGCCGAGCGGCGCCGTCCGCTGGATCCGCGACCGCAGCTTTCCAATCAAGGATGAGAAGGGCGCGGTCTATCGCCTGGCCGGTATTGCGGTCGACATCACCGCGGCCAAGACCATGGCGGAGAAGATTCGAAGCAACGAAGCACAGTACCGCGCGCTGGTGGAATTGTCGCCTCACGCCATCTTCGTCAACTGCGGGGGGCGGATCGTCTTCGCCAACCACGCCTGCCTGCAGTTACTGGGCGCCAAGAGCGAGCGCGACCTCCTCGGCAAACCCATCATGGGCGTCATCCATGCCGACTTCCATTCCCGGGTGACCGAGCGGATCGAGGCCATGGAGTCCAGGTGGCGGCCGGTTCCTCCCCTTGAAGAGCGATTCGTGCGGCTGGATGGAACGGTCATCGATGTGGAAGTCGCCGCCGCTCCGGTCACCCACGAGGGGCAACCGGCCATCCAGGTCATCGCCACGGACATCAGCGCCCGGAAGCACCTTGAGCAAGCTCTCGTGGCAACGAACCTGCAACTGACCGCCATCCTCGACGGCGCGACCCATGAATCCATCATCGCCACCGATCCGAAAGGCCTGATCACCACCTTCAACAGCGGAGCGGAATACCTCTTGGGGTATGCGTCGAGCGAAATGGTAGGCGAACGACTCTTGACGCACTTCCACCTTCCCGAAGAATTGGAGGCCCGCAGCCGCCAGTTGAGCGAGCTGTATGGCCGCCCCATCCAAGGCTTCGACGTCTTGACTCGGAACGCCGAAAGCGGAGGCTTCGATGAGCGGGAGTGGACCTATGTGCGCAAGGACGGCGCCCGCCGGACCGTCCTGCTCACCGTCACGGCGCTGCGCCAGGAAAACGGCACCCTGACGGGCTTTCTGGCCATGGGGAAAGACATCACCCGCCGCAAGGAGGCCGAGGCGGAGTTGGCGCTGGCCCGCGACGAGGCCCTGCGTACCGCCCAACTCAAGGCCGACTTCCTCGCGACCATGAGCCACGAGATCCGCACGCCCATGAACGCCATCATCGGCATGACCGGCCTCCTGCTCGACACGGCCCTCACCGACGAGCAACGGGATTTTGCCGACACGGTGCGCCGCTCCAGCGATGCCTTGCTGACGTTGGTGAACGACATTCTCGATTTCTCGAAAATCGAGGCGGGCAAACTCCACTTTGAAAACATCGACTTTGACTTGCGACTGACGGTGGAGGATACGCTCGACCTACTCGCGGATCAGGCGCAGGGGAAGGGGCTCGAACTGGTCGGCTTGGTCGAGGCCGCCGTCCCGATGGGGGTACAGGGCGATCCGGGGCGTCTCCGGCAAATTCTGGTCAACCTGGTGGGCAACGCCATCAAATTCACCTCGTCGGGGGAAGTGTTCGTCCATGTCAAACGAGACGACAGCGGAGATCCGAACCTCCTCCGCTTCAGCGTCACCGATACCGGCATCGGCATACCCACGGAAGTCCAGTCACGCCTGTTTCAAGCCTTCGTCCAAGCCGACAGTTCCACGACGCGTCGCTTCGGAGGGACCGGGCTGGGACTTGCCATTTGCCAACGACTGGTCGCGCAGATGGGCGGCCAGATCGGCATCGAGAGTCAGCCCGGTGAAGGCAGCACGTTCTGGTTCACCGTACGCCTCCCCGAAGCAGCCATCGCGCCGCCCGCCTCGGCGGGTTCGTGGGCCGCACTCAACGGTTGCCGCGTGTTGCTGGTCGAGCAGAACGGCAGGGCCGAACGCACCCTTCGACAACAACTGACGAGTCGCGGGATGGATTGCACCTGCGCGCTCAACGGCAATCAAGCCATCGACATGGCCATGACGGCTTCGGTCACCCAGAAACCCTTCGACGTCGCCTTGATCGAACTCTACCTGCCCGGCATGGATGGATTCGAGACGGCTCGTCGCTTGAAGAACGATCCGCTCACCTCCGGGCTGCGGGTGGTCATCCTCACGACGGTCGGCCGACGCGGCGACGGCGAGAAGGCCCAGGCCCTCGGCATCGACGCCTATCTGACGAAGCCGATCCGTCAGGCCCAACTGTTCGACTGCCTGACCCTGCTCCTGAAGGGGCCGAGTCCGGTCTCCCAACCGGGCGTCGTAACGCCACAACCGTTGATTACCCGTCACACCTTGGCGGAGTCGGGCGGGTCCGGCACACCGCGCCTCCTGCTGGTAGAAGACAATCCGGTCAACCAGAAAGTCGCCTGTAAGATGCTCGAAAAGCTGGGGTATCGAGTCGATGTGGCGGCCAATGGGCTGGAGGCCGTCACAGCCCAGGAACGAAGCCCCTATCCGCTGATCTTCATGGATTGCCAGATGCCGGAAATGGACGGGTTCGAGGCGACGGCTCTGATCCGTAAGAAAGAAGGCAGAACGGCACACACGCCGATCATCGCCATGACGGCGAACGCCCTGTCGGGGGACCGCGAACGATGTCTCGCCGCAGGGATGGACGATTACCTGGCCAAACCGATTCGTCCGACCGACCTGCAGGCGATCCTTGATCGCTGGCTCGTCCAAACACACAGCAAGACGGGGACTGAGGGATAACCGGAACGATGCCTCACGCCCGTCCATCCATTGCCCCATAGACCGCGACCGGACAGCGCGCTGCCCCCCACATCCTCAACGTCCTGCCGGCCAATGTCGCCGTGCTCGATGCCACGGGGACCATTCTCGCCGTCAACGAAGCCTGGAAGCGCTTTGCCGCCGCCAACGGCTTCAACGGCGAGGGCCACGGCGTCGGGCTCAACTACCTGCACATCTGCGACGCGGCCGGTGCCCACCAGGACGCCTCGCACATAGGCCAGGGCATTCGCCACATCCTGGACGGCACCATCCGCGCCTTTTCCTACGAATACGAAAGCTCCAGCCCGTTCCTTCGCCGTTGGTTCCGCGTGATCGTCACCCCGCTCCAAGGCCATCAGAGTTGCCCGAGCCCTACCATTCCGAGCACGATCAATACCTGTTCAATTACCTTTCGTCGGATCAGAAAAAGGTCATCGGGGTCGGCCGCGAGGTGATGGGCCTTCGCAGCAATGATGCTGGTCGATGGCGGCAAGAAATTCACCGGCATCGTGCGCGATATCTCCTCCCGCAAGCAGGCCGAGAAGAACTGGGAGTTGTCGGAGCCCGTGATCAAGCCATCCGCGCCGGGCAGGCAAAGGCCGATTTTCTCGCCACCATGAGTCACGAAATCCGCACCCCCATGACCTGCGGCTCACCACCCGAAGCACAGGCCAAGATGTCCACATGCCGGGGATGGCCGGTGCGGTAGCCTACCGCACGAAACCGATCCGCGAACGCCAACTGGCCGACTGTATTCTGGCCCACTGGTCCCGGGCGTCGCTTTCAGCCACACGACTCCTTCGCCGGACAGTCCCTCGATGACGAGGCCGTCGCAGGAAGCGGTCGGACCGCTCGTGCTGCATGCCGAGCGATTTTCTCCGCGCCCCACGATTGACAGAATCACACGCGCCCACTAGGATACGCGCTCACCAGGAGGTCGAGTGCACGCGTGAGTCATCCGTCCCCGTCCCAACCCGCATCGTCGTTCTCAGCTCCCCATAATCGAGTCGAACAGTTGTTCGAAGCCCTGGTGTTCGGCAGCCGCTGGATCCAGGCGCCGCTGTATGGGGGCCTCATCGTCGCGGAACTCCTCTATGCCTACAAATTCCTGGCGGAACTGTGGGACATGGTCTTCCATATTCGCGACCACAGCGAAACGCTGTTCATGCTGAGCATCCTCTCCTTGATCGACATTACGATGGTGGCCAACCTGCTCACCATGGTGGTCATCGGGGGGTATGCCACCTTCGTGAGCAAATTGGATCTGGAGCACCATCCCGACCGGCCGGATTGGCTGAGTCATGTCGATCCCGGCACGATCAAGGTCAAACTCGCCGCCTCCCTGATCGGCATTTCCAGCATCCATTTGTTGAAGGCCTTCGTCAACGTCGCCAATGTGCCCATCGAGCACATCAAGTGGCAAATCTTCATCCACATGACCTTTCTGGCGTCGGCCATCCTATTGGCCTACACCGATAAGCTCATGCAGCGCGACCGGCGGCATTAATCCACGCGTATCGGTTGCGATACAGCCTGTATCCAATTCGATAAGACCGGCGCGTAGCGGCGGCAGAGACCTTCGGAGCGCCTTCTGTCTCCCCGACTGTGCGTGGGCGGCACATGCCTTGCTTTCCATCAACGTGAGCAGGCGGAGCGGCCGGAGCTTCCCACCATGAAGCAAGGCAAGCACCTCAGACTCGCTGAAATTCTTACAGAAGAAACCGAACTGCTGGATGGCCCCTTCCCGGATCACCACCCCGTGAAGGTACTCTCCAAGGACGATCCCGCCGGAACGCGAGACAAAGAGCTTCTCGACGAACTCCGTCGGCACGTCCACGCCCGACACCCGAAACGCGCGGGGCTCTGCTTCTCGGGCGGCGGCATCCGCAGCGCCACCTTTGGGCTGGGGGTCTTGCAGTCCCTCGCCCGCCTGCAGCTGTTGGATAAGTTCGATTACCTCTCGACCGTGTCGGGCGGAGGCTACATCGGCAGCTGGCTCACCGCCTGGATTCACCGTCACCCTCGGGGACTCTCAGGCGTGATAGACGACCTGAACCACGCCCCCAAGACCGGCTCGGCTGAAGCGCCGCCACCGATCCAGTGGCTCCGAAACTACAGTAACTACCTCAGCCCGCACTTGGGATTTTTCTCCGCCGATTCCTGGACGCTGTTGGGGATCTATCTGCGCAATCTGCACCTCAACTGGATGGTCCTGTTGCCCCTCCTGCTCTTCCCGCTGCTGATCCCGCGTTGGACCATTGCGCTGACGCAGTTGAACACCTGTACGCAATCGCTTCCGGCTTGCGGGGCGTCGCTTCAGAGCTATGCGCCCTTCCTGGTAATAGGCGGATTGGCCTTGGCCGTCGTCGCGCTCATTTATCTCCATCTCTGCCGTCCCACGCTTCGTACGTATCGACGGGACCGCTGGTGCCAACAGTTGGAATCACAAGGATGGTTTCTTCGCGTCTGCCTGGTCCCCTTGATCCTCTCGGTCTTCTGCCTCACCACGGCTTGGGCCTGGTATCGGAACGGCGGCGGAGCGCCGGAGCGGTTCACCTATGGACAGGCCATCGTGGGCGGCATGGTCCTTCATACCGGCAGTTGGCTCTTCGCCATGGCAGTGCTCAAACGTTGGGCCTCGCCCTCCTGGTGGTTACTCGGAGAAACCGGAGCTGTGATTGCCACGGGAGGCCTGGGCGGCTTACTGCTTCGAAGCGCCCTCGCGAAAGTGCCCGATCACCTCGTCGTCTCAACGTATGCCGAATGGTTCGCCGGTTTTGCGGTACCGGCCGTCCTGGCGATCTTTCTGTTGACCGCCACGGTATTCATCGGGCTCGCCAGCCGGTTTACGGAAGAGCAGGATCGCGAATGGTGGGGCCGCACCGGTTCCTGGGTGCTGATCGTGATGGTCATCTGGTCGGGGCTTTCGACCATCGTCATCTTTGGCCCAGGCCTCGTCAACTGGCTCACGCCGACCGTCGCCACCTCCCTTGGCGGCCTCTCCGGCCTCGTGACCTTGGTCTTGGGATTCAGTGCCAAGACCACCGCGCAACAGCAGGAAGAACGGTCGACGGTCACCGCGCTCACCGACCTAGTGGTGCGGGCGGCCGCCCCGTTGTTCATGGTCTGCGTGCTTATCGCCCTGGCCCTCGGCGCCAGCTGGCAATTGGACCTCTTCGCCCACCAGTACCACATGCACCTGAACGATCTCGTCGATCCCAAGCAGACCGGCCTGGGAATCTGGACCGATCCCTGGGGCCACGATCAAGTCCTGCACCATACACCTTGGTGGCTGCTGTTCCAATTCACATTGACCGTGCTGTTGCTCGGGCTGGTCATGTCCGTCTTCATCAACATCAACCGCTTCTCACTCCACGCGATGTACCGCAACCGCCTCATCCGCGCCTACCTGGGGGCTTCACGCAGGAAAGCGGAGCGGGAAGGAACCTTCAACCCCTTTACCGGCTTCGACAACCTCGACAACCCGGCGATGAGCGACATGCGGTTCGACGAGGTGCGCATCGCCCGGTGGTTCCATGCGAAACACATGACCGTTCCCACCCGCAAAGCACTGGATCTCTATCGGCGGATCCCTCACCCAACACAGGACCAGCAGCAGACCATGCGGACGACGCTGCAGAAGGACCTGGCGGACGCTCGCCAGCGCAAGGTCTTCAGCCACGTCGCGCATGAGTTGCGTCTCGGGCCGGCTTCCACGGCGCCCCTCACCGCGTTGCAACAGCCGGGCACGGTCGGCGGACAGAAGGCGAGCGAGTGGTTTACCGCGCTGTTCTTGAACGGCCTGCACGAGCATACCCCGCGCCCCCTTCACCTGATCAACGTCGCGCTGAACCTGGTAAAGGGTGACAACCTGGCATGGCAACAGCGGAAGGCCCAATCGTTCACCATCAGCGCCCTCCATAGCGGCAGCTGGAATCTGGGGTACCGCCGATCCGAAGACTACGGCGGCAACCGCTACATCGGCCAGCCGCTCTCTCTGGGCACGGCGCTGGCGATTTCAGGAGCCGCCGCCAGCCCCAACATGGGCTACCACTCATCCTCCGCGGTGACCTTCCTGTTGGCGCTGTTCAACGTGCGGCTGGGCTGGTGGCTCGGCAATCCGGGACCGGCCGGCGCCGACACCTATCGGAAGGCGTCGCCCACATTATCGATCAGACCCCTGCTGGCCGAAGCGTTCGGACTCACGGATGCCTGCCACCCCTATGTCTACCTATCCGACGGCGGACATTTCGAGAATTTGGGTCTCTACGAAATGGTGCTCCGCCGCTGCCACTGCATCCTCGTGGTGGATGCCGGCTGCGATCCTCGGCTCAATTTCGAGGATCTCGGCAACGCCATCCGCAAGATCCGGATCGATCTCGGCATCGATATCGAAATCGACCTCGAGCACATCAAACCACAAGGCGAGGCAACAGCCGGCAGCCGCCACCATGCCATCGGCTTGATCCGTTACGACCGGGTGGACGCGAACGCCACCGCCGGCACCTTGATCTACCTGAAGCCCTCGCTGACCGGCAACGAGCCGTCGGACGTGCTGGACTATGCCGCGCGCCACCCCGCGTTCCCCCATGAATCGACGTCGGACCAGTTCTTCGACGAAGCGCAGTTCGAATCCTATCGCCGGTTGGGCGAGCACGTGACCCAGGAAGTGCTGCGCCCCGCCGTTCACGCAACCCGTCAGGACTTTTCCACCCTCTGCCATGCCCTCCGCTCCCACTGGGTAGCCACGCCTCCGGGCATGCGCGAGTCCTTTCTCGGAGAAACGGACGACCTCAGGGACCTCGAACGGCTCCTGCGCGACGACCCGGATCTCCTTCGGTACGATCTGGAAATCTACCCGGAACTGCGGACGGTGTTCGGCATCGATCCGGGCGACACCCCCATGAACCCTCGCGCCGCCCTGCACACGTGCAACCTGCAAATCCAGTTGATGGAACAGGTCTACCTCGCCGTCCATCTGGACGAGTTTCACGCCCACGCGCTCAACCGCGGCTGGATGAACCTCTTCCGTCGCTGGACCTCCACGCCGACCTTCCGGCTCTTCTGGCCCACGCTCTGCGGCATGTACAGCCAGCAGTTCGTACGCTTCGCCGAACAGCACCTCAATCTGGGTCTCGACCACGTCGTGGTGATCGAACCGATGGGCAGGACGAACGACCTTGCCTCGCTGTTCAGGGAATTGTCGATCGAATGGGGAAGTGAACCGGCGTACGCGGAGCGGTTTCTCGAAGCCGTGCGGCACCCGCTGCCCTTGGAGGAATCGACCGGCGACCACATCCGCCGCGCGGCCTGGCAAGCGCGGCTGAATGCCCAGCCATCCGGTCCCGACCGGTCCGGTTCCGGCGAGGTCCTGGCGGTGGTGGCGGCCATTCGTCTGTCGGTTGAGGGCCATCGGCTCGCACTCTATGGCTGGGTGAGACCGGCCTACCGCGGCTTGGGATTCGGCGGGCGGTTGTTCCAGACCGCCATTCAGGAACTCCAGCGCTCCTATCCCGGCCATGGCTTGATCGTGGATCTAGGCCCCGAGGACCCGTCCTGGGCCGGCACGTCCGCGCGCAACCTCGGCTGGCTACGGTTCTATGAGCAGTTGGGGTTCACCAGGGACCGGACGGATGCGAGCCGCTTCCGCATGTGCCGGCTGCTGTCGTTGAACGTGGACCAGACGGACCGGGCGTCGTAAGGCTGCGCCGTCACTGCCAGGCGGACAGGAGGCCCCCGTCGGCCTCTTGCCAATGCGGCACCCAGGCGAGGGCCACGAGCTTGACCGTAATGTTCGATTTGGTGGGTTTCAGCGACAATCGATCCAGTTTTTCGGTGAGGGGATCGGTGGCCGACGCCAAGGCCTCGGCTTCGGCCTTGAATTGCGCCTCCAACTCGGCCAGCTGCCGTTGCAAAGCCGCCACGTTTTCCTCGGCTTGGCCCACGTCTTTCGATTCCTTGAGCACCCGGCCTGCGCCGCGAATGGCGGTGGTCGCCTTGCCGAGATTGCCGGCGCTGATCGCCTTGCGGCCGAGAAACGCGCCAAGGATCGTGGCGCCGACCGAGATCGCCGCCTGCAGCTGACTGCTCCGCGCTTCCGTCTGTTGCCGTTCCACCATCTGCTCGGCCCGCCGAATGCGGTCCTGGAGGCTCGAAATTTTGGGCGCATACTTCTTGCGCAGCATGTCGCTCTGGCGGTCGCGCTCTTCCCGTCCGGCCTGCTGCAACCGCACGCGAAAATCCCGTTCCGACTCGCCGGGTGTCGAGAGGAGCCCGGTACCGGGACTTCGCCACAGCTCGACCTTTTGCGTCCGGAACAACCAGGCCGACAGGTCGTCCTTCCAACCATCGTACTGTTTCGCCTTGCTCGCCACAGCGGGGAGCCGGCCGAACCGCGCGCCGCCTACCGGCTCACGCTCTAAATCATCCAAGACCAGATCGACGAGCGTGGCCTGATCCCACTCGACAGGGACCGCGGCATCCGTAACCGGCGCCAGCAGCGCCAGCCGTTCCGTCACATCGACCCCGGCCTTGTTGTCCGCCACCCGCACCTGCGCCACCCCCAAGACCATGGGCTGGTAGAACAGCGTCTGCCCCGACGAGGGCCGCCCGCGCAGCGGCACCACATATTGCGGCACCTCCGGCGGCAACATGGGCCGTTGTTCCTGCGCGGTTGCCCGAGCCATCCCGGCTGATGGCGTCCCAGCCATCCCGCTCCTGCCTCCTGCCGCAGCGGCGGCCTGCTTGACGGGATCCATGAGCTGTTTGATCTGTGTGCGCGTGAGCGGCCCACGGAGGTACGACAATGTCCAGCGGGTTTGAAACACCGCGGGCGCGTCTTCATGGACATTGTTCAAGAGGAAGACGCGATTCCCCAGCCCCGCGAGGATTTGCTCCATCCGCTGCCGATCGAACTTCTTCCCGCTGCTTGCGGCGGCACCCTCGAGGCCCTCGATCACCCGTGCCTTATCGCGCTCCGTCTGCAGGCGGCCGATAAACCAAGTCCCGGTATTGGCGAGTCCTTTGTAATCGAGATCGACCGGGTTCTGCGTCGCCAACACCACGCCGAGCCCGAAGGCGCGGGCCTGCTTCAGCAGCGTCAGCAACGGGCCTTTCGACGGCGGATTGGCCACCGGCGGAAAGTAGCCGAAAATCTCATCCATATAGAGAATGGCGCGCAGGCTGGTCGTCCCGGATTGGCCGCGCACCCATCCCAGGGTCTGGTTCAACAACAACGAGACGAAGAACATCCGCTCGGCGTCGTTCAGGTGGGCGATGGACAGGATCGCAATGCGCGGTTTTCCCGAGGGGCCGTACAACATCCGCCCCACGTCCAACGGTTCCCCTTCCATCCAGGCGGCAAACCCCGGCGCGGCCAGCAAATTGTTCAGCTGCATGGCCAAGGCGAACCGCTCCTTCGCCGGGAAGAAGGATTCGAGATCGAGCACGCCCACCTTCGTCAGGGGCGGAGATTGGATCTGATGGATGAGGGCCGCCAGATCGAGATCTTGGCCTGCGCGCCAGGCCTGATCGAGGATCGAGGACAGCAGGATGTGCTCGCGGCTTGTGATCGGATCAGCTTCGACGCCGATCAGGCCCAACAGACTGGTGACGGTCGTGCCGATCCGTTCCCGCAGCAGTTCGGCATCGTCGAGCAACTCCGGCCCCGGCGCAGCGAAGGATTTCAGGATTGAAACCGGGACACCCGCCTGGCTCCCCGGCGTGTAGACGACGAACTCTGCGGCCTCGCGTAACTTTTGGATACGTTCGCCGCTCTGTCCCCACTCGGCCAAGCCCTTCTGCCACAGGCCGGCCTGCTGCGCGGCATAGTCCGCCGCGGAGAGGCCCTTCTTCCGCGCATCGTCTTCATTGATCCAGGGCGCGAAATCCTCCCCGCGCAAGTGCGGAAAGGTCAGCAAGAGGTTGGCGAGGTCCCCCTTCGGGTCGATCACCAACGCGGGGATGCCGTCGATGGCCGCCTCTTCCAACAGGCCCAGGCACAGGCCGGTCTTGCCGCTGCCCGTCATACCCACGCAGACCGCATGGGTCACCAGATCTTTGGAGTCGTACAACAGCCAACCGGGCTTGCCCTGCTTGGCTTCGAGGTCGTACGGCCGACCGAGATAGAACACCCCGAGCTTTTCGAATTCGGCGGCGCTGCCTGCCGCCGCACTCGTCGTACTCACGGAGGTCGTTCCGGCCTTCTCTCCGGCTTTGCCGATTGCATCCTTCTTTTTCGTCGGCATCGATCACCCCGGGATGATTCGTCGCGCATTCTAGTGAGGGCAGCGGGGGACTGCAAGTCCGGCGGCACGGGCCGAGCCGCCCCTTGTGAATTCGCGTTGAGATTGGGCAGGATGCGCGGATGTTCTCTGCCGCCCGTCGCTACAGCCTGCTCCTTCTGGTCGGACTCAGCCTCGCGCTGCCGTCCCTGACCCGTGCGGAACCGCCTGCCCAGAGCGTCCACTGGGGCTCCATCGCCTACCCCGACCACGAGCAAACCCTCACGCTCGGCATGACGGTGGTGGACCGCTTCACAGAATTCGACGGCGAGGGCAAGCGCTACAACGACATCCGCGAAACGATGGGCTTCAATTTCTTCACGCTCAGCTGGACCCAACCACTGGCCCGCTTTCCCGGGTGGAATTTCAATTTCACCGCCGGCGGCGGCCCCACCAGAGACGGTCCCAGCCGATTCTTGCAAAACGACGTGGTGCACCGGTTTCGCGGCCTGACGGAAGTGCCGGTCGGCAACAAACGCGAAGCGAACGATTTCATGTTGAGCAGCTCGCTGACCCGCTGGTTCGGCCTCTTGGGAACGGATGATGTCTTTTTCGCCGGGATAGGCGGCGCGGGGGGCTCACTCTATTACGAACCCTACGCGCAGGCCGGCTTCAGACGACTGGCCCTCCTGAACGTGATCCCCTGGGTGGGAGACTATCTCCGGTTTTCGGCCATGGGGCGGTACGGCCGCCCTTACTCAGGCGCCGCCTTCCGACAAGTCGCGCCGCAGTCCTACATCGGGCAAGCTTCGGTCGGGATCGGCAACTATCGGCGCTGGGAGGACGGCACACCGTGGGAAATCGAAGTGGCCGTGACCTACGACTCCGGACTCTTCGTGGATCACCGGGGCGACTCGCTGGAGGAACGCTTCGTGTCGGTGGCCCTCCGCTACTCGGCCTTCACCTTCGAAACCTGGAACGACCTCATCAATCAGAAGGATTACGGGCCGACCTTCGGCGCGCGCCTGACGCTGGACTTGCTTTATATGTACGAGCGCTGGTTCAGATAGGAGAGTGCCGGGCGCCGGCACAACCTCACCACTCCTTGAACACCAGGAACACCGCGCCGATCATCAGGGCGAAGCCGGCGAGGTAATTCCACTTCAGCTCCTCTCTCAAGTAGAGCACCGAGAACACGCAGAACACCACGAGGGTAATGACCTCCTGGATCGTCTTGAGCTGCGCCGCCGTGAATGCGTAATGTCCGATGCGATTCGCCGGCACCTGGAAACAATACTCCACGAACGCGATGCCCCAGCTCGCCAGAATCGCCAACCACAGCGGCGATTCTTTGTACTTCAGATGCCCATACCATGCAAAGGTCATGAAGATATTGGAAACGGTCAGCAAGAGAATGGTGTGCATGGGCCTCCTTCGTGACAAGCTCCGTTGTCAGACACATCGCCGAGGCGGGCTGGATCGTCCTTCACTGCGCGCATCGGACGAGCATCGTTTCACCGTGCGCGTTCTGCGAGCAAGGAGGGCAGCCCAAGCCACTCACACCCTCGCTTCCTTGAGCACCTGCCCCGTATAGGACCGCTTCACCTTGGCAATCTCTTTCGGCGGCCCTTCGGCCACGATCTCGCCGCCGCGGTCGCCGCCTTCCGGTCCCAGGTCGATGAGCCAGTCGGCGTTGCGGATGACGTCGAGGTTGTGTTCGATCACGAGGACCGTGTTGCCGGCCTCGACCAATCGGTCGAGCACGTCGAGCAGCCGTTGCACGTCGGCAAAGTGGAGGCCGGTGGTGGGCTCGTCGAGGATGTACATGGTGCGGCCGGTCGGCCGTTTGGAGAGTTCGCGCGAGAGTTTGACCCGTTGCGCTTCGCCGCCGGAGAGCGTGGTCGCCGATTGTCCGAGTTTTACGTAGTGCAGCCCGACGTCGTGCAGCGTCTGCAGCTTCGCTTTGATGTAGGGAATGTTCTCAAAAAATTCGAGTGCATCGTCCACCGTCATGTTCAACACGTCGGCGATGCTGCGGCCCTTGTACAGGATTTCGAGCGTCTCTCGATTGTACCGCTGCCCCTTGCAGACCTCGCAGGTCACGTAGACATCGGGCAGGAAGTGCATTTCGATCTTGATGAGGCCGTCGCCCTGGCAGGCTTCGCAGCGCCCGCCCTTCACGTTGAAGCTATAGCGGCCCGGTTTGTACCCGCGCACCCGCGACTCCGGCAGGTTGGAGAACAGATCGCGGATGAACGTGAACAGCCCCGTGTAGGTGGCGGGATTCGAACGGGGGGTGCGCCCGATCGGCGACTGATCGATGTCGATGATCTTGTCGAGCGCCTCGACGCCCTTCAGTTCCTTGCAGCCATCGATTTTCGGTTTCTTCTGATAGAGCAATTGCGACAGGGAGTGGAACAACACTTCGAGCACGAGCGTGCTCTTGCCGGATCCGGACACGCCGGTTACACAGGTGAGCAGTCCCAGGGGAACATTGGCGGTCACCCCCTTGAGATTGTGTTTGTTCGCGCCGACGACCGACAGGAATCCCTTCGGTTTCCTGGTGCGGGTGGGCAGCGACACCATCTGTGCGCCGCGCAAGTATCGCCCCGTGAGCGAGTCGGGGTTCGCCTTCACCTGCTTGGGCGTACCCTGCGCCACGATCTTGCCGCCGTGGGTGCCGGCGCCGGGCCCCAAATCCAGGATGTAGTCGGCTGCCTCCATGGTCTCCGCGTCATGCTCCACCACCACGACCGTGTTGCCGAGATCGCGCAGCCGAATCAACGTCTGGAGCAACCGTCGATTATCCCGCTGATGGAGGCCGATCGACGGTTCATCCAAGATGTACAAGACCCCGACCAGGCCGGAGCCGATCTGCGTCGCCAAGCGAATGCGTTGCCCCTCACCGCCCGATAGCGTGGCCGCGGGCCGGTCCAGCGTGAGGTAATCCAACCCGACGTTGACCAGGAACCCGAGTCGCTCTCGAATCTCCTTTAAAATCCGATGGGCGATGACGAGTTCCCGTTCGCTGAACGTGAGACGCTCGAACAGGTCGGCGGCCGCACGGACCGACAGGGCCGTCAGCTCGGCGATGGACTTCCGCCCGATCTTCACGGCGAGGCTTTCCGGCTTGAGCCTCGCCCCCTGGCAGGTCTCGCAGCGTTCCAGCAGGGTAAAGTCCTCTTCTTCGGGACAGCCCGGGGTCATGGCATAGCCGATGCCGTCGCAGGCCGGGCAAGCGCCGTGCGGGCTGTTGAACGAAAAGATGCGCGGCGTGAGTTCGGGATAACTGACGCCGCATTTGATGCAGGCGAGTTTTTCGCTGTAGAGCTGCACCTTTCCCGAGTCCGACAACACCCCCACCAACCCACCCGCCAACTTGAGTGAGGTGTCGACGGAATCGGCCACGCGGCGCATCAGCGCGTCACCGGGCTTCATGACCAATCGGTCCACGATGATTTCGATGGTGTGTTTCTTCTGCTTGTCGAGCGTGATGTCGTCGCCGAGGTCGACGATCTCGCCGTCGATCCTGGCCCGCACATATCCGGCCCGGCGCATCTCCTGCAACTCTTTGCGATACTCTCCCTTCCGCCCCCGCACGATCGGCGCCAGGATCTGGAACTTCGTCCCTTCCGGCAGGCTGCAGATGACGTCGACCATCTGCTGGACGGTCTGGGCGGTAATTTCTTCCCCGCATTGGAAACAAAACGGGCGGCCGACACGGGCGAACAGGAGCCGCAGGTAGTCGTAGATTTCCGTGACCGTGCCGACGGTCGAACGCGGATTGTGGCTGGTGCTCTTCTGTTCGATGGAGATGGCCGGCGACAGGCCTTCGATGGAATCCACATCGGGCTTCCCCATCTGCTCCAAAAACTGTCTGGCATAGGCCGAGAGGGATTCGACATAGCGTCGCTGCCCCTCGGCGTAGATGGTGTCGAACGCGAGAGAAGACTTGCCGGAGCCGCTCAAGCCGGTGATCACCACCAGCTTGTCGCGCGGGACCTCCACGTCGATATTCTTGAGATTATGTTCTCGGGCCCCTTTGATGATGATGGAGTGGCTCATAGGCGGCGGATTATATCACGCACTCGGCCCCGTCTCGGTAGCCGACGTGACGGCACCGTGACGGAGGAAGCTTTTGCCCCGTCAAAAATTCGACACACAATTGGAAGGATCGCCCGTCGCCCCCGCTTGAGTTTCGCCGCGCTCCGACCGATAGAGACGGCACGATTGTTTCAAGCGAGAACGCTCAACCACCCATCGACGTGGCCACCATGCATGACGCTCTGACCCTCTTCAAGCGCAACATCAACGAACTGTTCGGAATCTGCGTCGACATCCTCAACGTCGGGCGCTCGCTCCAACAACTTTCATGGTCGATGCAAATCCTGGCCAATAACGGCGTCGTGCAGGCGGCGAAGGTCGGCGGCGGGAAGGGCCGTCCCATGCTGGCGCTGGTCGAAATCCTCAACCACACCCCCAAGGAGATCAGGCCGGAAGTGGCGTCGTTGGAGCGGCTCTGCGCCACGCTCGCCAAGGTGACGGCCAGCAGCTCAAACATCGCCTGGCGCTATCATCAGCTGCTCGCCAGCCTGCTTTCCACCATCGCGCACAGCGAGCAGGCGTCGACGCCGGCTACCCACGATCTCCTCGCGCGACTGCGCTTCACGACCGCCGAGGACGTCGCGCAGTTGATGCGGCATCCGAGGTTTGCCGCGGAGGAGCGGCTCCAACGAGACAACCATACATTTATCGCCGATCTCTGCCAAACCAACCTCGTGCAACTGCACGAGCGGCTGAAAGATGCGGTGCGCTGTTTGGGCGAGACCCGCCAGGCTTTGGGCGGCTTGAAGATGATCGGGCTGACCAGCCGCTACATGGCGTTTTGCATCGCCTCGGAGGCGGCCGGGCTCGCGGAGGCGGAAGCGAACTTTCGCAACCTCTCGGCGGAAATCACCCGCGTCGTGGACGACCTTGACGCCAAGACCCGCGCCATGAAAGACGCCATCGACCACGGACAGGAGCTGTTGGAATTGCTGCTGAAAGGGCAGACCTATGCAAAGTAAGGTGTTGTTCAACGAACACGATCACCAGTGGATCGTCATCGGCCGGGATCCTGAAAAGGACAGTCACGTCATCGACACGAACGAGTACGTGATTCTGCATCGCGGCCAAGCCATGTTGCTGGATCCGGGTGGCATTCAAATTTTCCCCCAGGTCCTGTCGGAACTCGCCAAGTACGTGCGCATGCAGGACATCCGCGTGATTTTCGCCAGCCACCAAGACCCGGACATCTGTTCGTCGTTGGCGATGTGGTTGGATCTGAACCCGGCGATCACAACCTACTGCTCGTGGCTCTGGACCGGGTTCGTCAGTCACTTCAGCACCGGCACCGTCATCACGCTCACGCCGATCCCCGACGAGGGCATGCGCATCAAGATCGGCGACCAGGGCCCGGAAGTCGAAGCGGTGCCGGCGCACTACTGCCATTCGTCCGGCAACTTCTCCCTCTACGACCCGACAGCCGGGATCCTCTTCTCCGGCGACATCGGGTCAGCCCTCGTGCCGAGTCATGAAGCCAACCTGATGGTCACCGACTTCGAGCAACACATCCAATACATGCGCGGCTTTCATCTGCGTTGGATGCCCTCCACCACCGCCCTTCGGGCCTGGACGCAACGGGTCCGCGCCATCAAGCCTCGAATGATCTGCCCGCAACATGGCTCGATCTTCCAAGGGGAGATGGTCGGGAAGTTGCTGGATTGGCTCGACAGCCTGGAAGTGGGTCAGTGGAAGGACGCCAAAGCGACCGGCGAGAAGCGCGCGGCAGCGTGACGACCCAGGCCGCCGCACCGCGCCTCATTCTTTCCCTCCTCGTCACGCGCCACCTTGACAAAGCCTGAAAGCGGGTGCTACCACGCTCCGATGGTACGCGTGGAAAACAGCTCGCTCGCCGACCAGAAAACGGGATCGGCTCAGGCCGTCTCCACCTGGTCCGGCCAGGCTCGTGAACAGGCCGTGCAACGGATGTTCACAGCCATTGCGGGCGTCTACGACCTCAACAACACCCTGCTCAGTTTCGGCCTGCACCACCAGTGGAAACGGCTGACGGCCTCCTATGTGCCGACCGTCACACAGGGCCGGGCACTGGATATCGGCGCCGGCACCGCGGACTTGGCGCTCCTGATCGAGTCGAAAATGGGCGAGCGCGGCCACGTCGTTGCCTCCGATTTGAACCACGCCATGCTGGCCGAGGGCCTGCGGAAGGTGGCTAAACGCGGCTTGCTCGCGCGCATCACCTGCCTCCAGGCCAATGCCGAACAGTTGGGATTCCCCAGCGATACGTTCCACGCCGTCACCACCGGATTCTGCATGCGCAACGTCGGGAACCTGTCCCAGGCGTTCCGCGAAATCCATCGCGTCCTCAAGCCGAACGGCCGGTTCGTCTGTCTGGAGTTTTCCCGCCCGCCCGCCGCCTGGCTGCGAACGCTCTATGATTGGTATTCCTTCCGGCTTTTACCCTGGATCGGCACCAAGGTCGCCAGAGACCGAACAGGCGTCTACGAGTACCTGCCGGCGTCGATCCGGACCTTCCCCGACCAGGAACGCTTGGCGACCATGATGCGCGAGGCAGGGTTTCGTCAGGTGGAATACCGGAACCTCACCGGCGGCATCGTCGCGATCCATATCGCCACGAAGTAAGCACAGGATCGCATGAACGCCATCCTTTATATTTTTCTGCCCTGCAAGAAGGTCTATCCGATCGGGGTGACCTATTTGGCGGACTTCATCCATCGACGGAAGCCGGAGGTGCGCCAACGCATCCTGGACCTGTCCCTGTTTCCCGAATCACAACGCAGCCAAGCGGTCCGCGACGCCGCCCAGGAATTCAAACCGGATCTTGTCTGCTTTTCCTGGCGCGACATTCAGATCTTCTCGCCCCACGAGGGCGATTCGTCGTTGGAACATGCCTTCAACTTTTACTTCGCCAGCAACCCGATCAAGCGGGTGATGGCCTCGGTCGAGGGGCTCAAGCAGCTCTACCGCTACTACAGCCACATCCGGGCAAACCTCTCCTATCCCTGGTTGATCCGAAAGGAGTTCCCCAAGGCGCAGATCATGATCGGCGGCGGCGCCTTCACGGCCTTCGCCGACCAGTTGATCGAGAAACTGCCGGAAGGGACGATCGGCATCCTCGGCGAAGGGGAAGATGCCATCCTGAAGGTGGTGAGCGGCGACTCCCTGACGGGAGAACGGTACATCATCCGCGAGGGCAAGAAGATCCTCAAGGGAGAACAGGGGGCGCCGGCCCTCCTGGACGCCTTGACGGTCGATCTGCCCTATCTCACGTCGATTTTCCCCCAATACGGCGCCTATATGGACGAGTCCATCGGTGTCCAGACCAAGCGCGGCTGCCCCTACGACTGCGCCTTTTGCCTCTATCCCTACATCGAAGGCAAGCGGGTGCGTTACCGGCCCCCGGCCATGGTCGTGAAAGACATTGCCCAGCATTATCACCAATGGGGCGCGCGCCGGTTCTGGTTCACCGATGCCCAGTTCATCACGGGAAAAGAGGCCTACCCGCAATGCACGGAGATTCTGGAGCGCATTCTGAGCGAGAAGCTGGAGATCGAGTGGTCGGGGTACATCCGCACATCGCTGATCACACCAGATCTGGCCAAGCTGATGGTGCGGTCGGGCGTAGGAGATTTAGAGGTCGCCATCACCTCCGGCTCGCAGGAAGTGCTGAATAACCTCCACATGGGCTTCAAACTCGAACGGCTCTATGACGGCTGCCGGTACTTGGCCGAAGCGGGCTTCAAGGGGAAGGTGATCCTGAATTACTCGCTGAATTCGCCGAAAGAAACGGAGGAAAGCCTGCTCCAGAGCGTCGAGTCCTACAAGAAGGTCGCGTCGATCCTGGGCGAAGAGCGGGTGTTCCCCCTGATGTTCTTCCTCGGCATCCAACCCAATACGGACTTGGAGCACCGTCTTCTGGAGGAGGGGTATCTCTCGGCGGGCTACAATCCGCTGATGCTCACACCCACCAGCATCCGAAAACTCCTCTATAACCCGGCACCGCTCAACAAGCTCATCGCCAAGGCCTGCCTCACGGCGTGGCAACGCAAAGAGGGCAGCCGCGATCCGCGGGCCTGGACCGGCTCGCTCTCCCAGACCGCCACCGCCCAGGAACCGGCACCAGCCCATTACGCCGACGGCAACCTCATCCGTGGCGTGCACAACAACTCGGGACGCGATGCGCTGTTGACCCTGGAAGAGATTCTGCGAGCGCGGCGGCCTGCCCAACCGACCACCTCCGTGGCGGAAAAGACAGCAGTGAGTCCAACGAGTTAGGAGAATCTCTCACCCATCTACACCAGCCCCGGTTTGCTTGCATTCCCCGAGATCACGGTGCTATCATGCCGCTTCATTTTGGGGTGGAGTCCCTTTCAACCGTTTGAATTCCCGGCGGTTCTCTGACGTCATCCCCTGTAGCGCGTTTGCCTAGGAGGCATCTCGATGTACAAGACTATCTACATCCCGGTCGATAATTCCGACCATTCCAATACAGCCGTCGATGTCGGCGTGACGCTGGCCAAGACCTACGGTTCCAAAATCGTCGGAAGCCATGTGTACGCCGCCAAGATGCACGACAAACGCTTCAAGCAGATGGAAGCGGGGCTCCCCGAGGAATACCACGACGAAAAGGAACTCGACCGGCAACGTCAGATTCATGACTCCCTCATCACCCGCGGCCTCCAAATCATCACGGACTCCTACCTCGATTATGTCGACAAGAAGTGCTCCGAGGCCAACCTGCCCGTGGAACGCCGCTCGCTCGAAGGGCGTAATTGGAAGGTGCTTGCGGAAGACATCAATACCAACGCCTACGACCTCGTGATCATGGGGGCCTTGGGCGTCGGCGCAGTGAAGGACAGCGTCATCGGCAGCAACACCGAGCGGGTCCTGCGGCGCGTGCGTAATTCCGACATGTTGATCATCAAGCAGCCGAACCCGGTCGGCTCCGGCAAGATCGTGGTGGCCGTGGACGGCAGCCCCTACTCCTTCGGCGGACTCATGACCGGTTTGGCCCTGGGCAAGGCCTTCAACGTGCCGGTGGAAGTCATCTCCGCCTTCGATCCCTATTTCCACTATGCGGCGTTCCACAGCATCTCGGGCGTGCTCAATGAAGAGGCGGGGAAGGTCTTCCGCTTCAAGGAGCAGGAAAAGCTGCACGAAGAAGTCATCGACAGCGGCCTCGCCAAGATTTACCAGTCACATTTGGATATTTCCCGGGAAATCGCGCAGGCCGAACAGACCGACGTCAAGACGACCTTGCTCGACGGCAAAGCGTTCGAAAAGATCATTCAGTACGTGCGCAAGGAGACTCCTTGGCTCCTCATCGTGGGACGGATCGGCGTCCACAGCGACGAGGACATGGATATCGGCAGCAATACGGAAAATCTACTGCGCTCGGCTTCCTGCAACATCCTGGTCTCGAACCGGAAGTATGTGCCGCCCATCGACACTCAGGCCGAATACACCATCGCCTGGACCGAAGAGGCCTTGCGCCGCATGGAAAAGATCCCTGTGTTCGCTCGCGGGGTCGCTAAAACCGCCATCCACCGCTATGCCATCGAGAAGGGCCACACGATCATCAGCAATACGGTGGTGGATGCCGCCGTCGGCCACATCCTCCCCAAGGGCGCCATGGATGCGATGCGCGCGTTGGGCGGCAATCTGGATGCCGCCGGGATCGATCGCGACAAAATGCAAGCCGACGATTCGGTCGCCAAGGATTTGATGGGCTCAACCCTGAGCGGCATGATGACGCAGGTGGTCGAAGAGAAGCCGGCCCCGACGTCCACGACGCAGGCCTATTTGGATCGCATGAGCCAGAACTACTTCGTCTGCGACGGCTGCGGCTACATCGGCAAGGGCGACACGCCGGTCAAATGTCCCGTCTGTAGTGCCGAAGGAGACCGTTTCAAGCAGGTCGACAAGACCATCTTCGAAGCGGCGGCCAAGGCCGAAGGCGGACTCGAAACAGATGTGGCGTACGATGACATCCCGATGCAGTGGACCAAGGATGCCAAGGAAGCGATCCGCGCCGTGCCGGCAGGGTTCCAGCGGCGACGCGCCAAGGCCAAGATCGAAAAAAGCGCCCGCAAACTGGGCATGACGACGATTACCCTCGAATACGCCGGCCCCATGATTCGCGAAGCGGCCGCCGAGGATTACACCCCGATCTTTGCGAACAAGGGAACCGGTACCGCACCGCAGGCGGAAGCGGCCATCTCGAACGGAACCGAGTCCCACGCCGCCAACGGCGGCGTCGAAGAGCCGCAGACCGCACAGGCGAATCCCTCACCCTATACCTGGACGGCGGATGCCCAGGCGCGGCTGGAGCGGGCTCCGGAAGGGTTCATGCGCGACTGCACCAAGGCTCTCATCGAAAAACATGCGGACAAAATCGGCGTCACTGTCATTACGCTGGAAGTGGCGACCGAGGGCATCGAGCAGGCCAAGGGGTATATGGCCGATGCGATGAAGACCGGCAATCTGAAGGACATGATTGCCAACCTGACCGGCTCCTCCAAAACCGGGGCGAGCCGCTAATGGGAAAATCATTGCCGATCCTCAACTTTCCTCCGCTGGGAGGAAAGTTCGAGGCGCTTCAACAGCAGATCAGTCAATTTTTCACGCCGACATCACCCTCGGCCGGGCCGTACGACGGCCGGACCGTGGATGACTTCAAGCCCTATCTCATCGCCTTGAACCTCACCAAACGGTGCAACCTCAAGTGCGATCACTGTTATCTCGATGCCACAACAAAAGCGGGCGGCGGAACCGATGAGCTGAGCACCGAGGAATGCTTCCGGCTGATCGATCAGATTGCCGAGGTGAACAAGGGTTGCCTGCTGGTGATCACCGGCGGCGAGCCGCTTGTCCGACCCGACATCCTCGACATTGCTCGGCATGCGGTAGCCCTTGGATTCATCGTCGTGTTCGGCACCAACGGCATGCTGATCAACGACCGGATGGCCAAGACCCTGGTCGAGATCGGCGTCATGGGCGTCGGCATCAGTATCGACTCGCTGGATCCGGAGAAACACGACCGATTTCGTGGGGTGCCCGGCGCCTTTGCCAGCGCCTTGGCCGGGATCGAAGCCTGCAAGCGTAACGGGCTCCAGTTTCAGGTTCACTTCAGCGCCCAGCCGATGAACTACCAGGAACTGCCTGCGGTTGTGGAGTGGGCCCACAATCTCGGTGCGCGCGTGCTGAACGTGTTTTTCATGGTCTGTACCGGCCGCGGCGAAGAGTTGACCGACATCACCCCCCAGCAATATGAAGAGGTCTTGGGCTATCTGGTGGACTGCCAGGACCGCTACAAGGACATGTTGGTGCGGGCCCGTTGCGCCCCGCATTTCAAACGGCTGGCCTATGAAAAGGACCCCAATTCGCCCATCACCAAGGCCACCGGTTACATGGGGGGTGGCTGCTTGGCCGGCACGAATTACGCGCGGGTCACGCCGAACGGTGAACTCACCCCTTGTCCCTATATGCCGCTCTCGGCCGGCAACGTACGCGAGACGAGCTTTGTGGACCTATGGGAGCGGTCGGATATTTTCAACTCGTTCCGCTACCCTCAATTGAAGGGGAAGTGCGGCGATTGCGAGTATACCGATATTTGCGGCGGCTGCCGGGCCAGGCCTTACGTAGACCACGGTGATTGGCTCGACGAAGACCAGTGGTGCCTTTACACGCCGAAGGGTGGCGACAAGATCCAAGTGGCCTTCAATACGCCCGAAGAGGTGGAGGTGGCGTGGGATGAAGCGTCACAACTTCGCCTGAGCCGCATCCCCTATTTTCTCCGTGCCATGGTCAAGAAGGGCGTGGAGCGCCACGCCCGAGAGAACGGCGTCGAACTGATCACTGTGGACTTGATGGAGGAACTCCGAAAGAAGCGGTTCGGTAACGATGCCCCGGTCTTCAACTTCGACATGAAAGGCAAGGACTAGGGCCTGATCTTCGACAATGGATTCCGTACAAAGCATCTTCCTCGATCTGAATCAGCTCATTCCGATCGTCAACCATTGGTTTCATCTCCTGTCGGCCGTCATCTGGATCGGCGGGCTGGCCTTCCTCGTCATGGCCGTGACACCGGGACTGCGGGACGGCGGCGTTCCCAAAGAATACATCCGCCCCATCACGGAAGCGTTCTACCGGCATTACAAACGGGTGGCCGGTATTCTCCTCGTGGTGCTGCTCTTCACAGGCGGCGTCAATGTGCATTATGTAAACCAAATTCTCACGTCTCAGACCGGTCAGGGATTACAACATCACTCTAAGTACCTGTGGATCTTCTGCATCAAGCTCGTCTTGGTATTGGGCCTCCTCACCCTCTTCCTGTACAGCGTCATCTTCAAGTCGGACGCGGAGGAGGAAGAAGAGGGGGACCTTCACGAATCGATTCCCTTTCAACGGGCCGCGTTATGGATGGGCTTTTTCATCATCCTCTGCGCCGCCGCCATGAAGCATCTGCATCAGTAGTCTTTCAACCTCTGCCAATGGCCTTGTATCTGTTCAGATACCAGGTCGTTGCAGTCGACGCTGCGACATCCTCGGCCTCCCCATCCCCTTCAGAGTCCAAACACCCTAAAAAAATCATGGCATTCGCGTCCTGATCCAGGTACCCTTCCTCGCGCGAATTTGGCACATGTGTTGCTCTGTTCGGCATGACTAGTCATCATCCTGCGCCGCAATCCCAAGGAGGGGATACGCCATGCCGTTCCACCACACTCGCCTGCTGATCGTTTCCGGATTGTTGATGGCCCTGTCCACGATCCCTTGCCGGGCCATGGAGCCGGCTGCTTCACAAGCCCCACCGCTTCGCATAGTGGGAAAGCTCGACCAGGATCACCCACGCTGGTATCACGCGTCAGCCGGAACCCAACTCATGCCCTATGACTGGTTCGTGGCCCTCTTGGATAGCACGTCGAAAGAGTTCGAAAAGGCAGGCATCCTCGTCGACTCCATCCATCCGGACCGCCTGCCGGTCGGCATGTCCGAGCCACAGGCCGGAGCCCCATCGTCATCCCCCACCGGAATGAATTGCGCGTTCTGCCATACGACCGAATTCACATACGGGAACAAGGTATTTCGCATCGAAGGAGGTCCTTCGCTGCAATATAACCAACGATTCCTCGGCGTCCTCATTAAAGCGCTCCGGGGCCTCGTTCTGCCGGATCTCCCCACTCTCCTAAAGAGCATTCAAGCCGAACGGCCTCTTGAACCCTTCAAGACCTTCGCAACCAAGGTGCTGGAGCGTCGGCAAGAGGGTTCGAGCATTTCCAGCCTCAGCAAATTGGCCGGTGACGTGGACGCCTATAGCCGGTCCCTCGTCACCCGAGGCGCAATGGATAGCTCGCCCGAATGGTGGGGGCCCGGTCGGTTCGATGCACTGGGGCGCGGTGGCAATACGGTCTTTGGTCCGCTCAATCCGGACAACCTCAGACCCGCCAACGCGCCCGTGAGCATTCCACCGCTGTGGGGCGTCTGGGCCTATGACTGGGTGCAGTGGTCGGGATCGATCCAGCACCCCTTGGCCAGAAATGTGGCGCAGGTCATCGGCGTGGGCGCCAACCTGTTTGCCTGGACGAAAAAACCGCCGCTCGGTCCCATGGATGACGATCAAAAGTTCCGCTCATCCGTGGATTTCAAGGCACTGGAGGAATTGGAAGGCCTCGCAGGACGGCTGCAACCGCCGCGCTGGCCGGAGGAGTTCCCCGCCATCGACCGCAGCCTCGCCGCTCGAGGCAGGGACCTCTACCACGGCAACAAGGCCAAAGGGATTCCGAATCTCTGCGCCCACTGCCATGTCGCTCGGCATCTCGAAAACAGAGGCGAGTACGGGCCCGGCCTGCAGGTCACCATGATCCCTCAGAAGGAAGTGGGGACCGACCCACTCTATCTGGAAAGCTTTTCGCGCCGCACGGTCGACACGGGCCCGTTAGGGCGCGGAAGACTGTCCGCCAAGGATGCCTCACAATACGTTACCACCGAGCTCCTGGCTCGGAGTTCTGCCGCGCAGACAGAAGACGCTGCCAAGCCGAACGAATGGCGGGATTGGCCACAATACATCGCACGACCCCACCTGGCGGTTTGGGCCACCGCGCCGTTTTTGCACAATGGATCCGTTCCCAACCTCTATGAGCTGTTGTCGCCGGTGAGCGAGCGGCACCGCTGCTTCGCCCTCAGCCCCAGGATGGAGTTCGACCCCAAGCACGTCGGCTATTCCATCACAGAGTGCAACGCTGAATTACCCCAGGACCGGGTCTGGTTCAAATTCGACACCGCGTGGCCCGGCAACGGAAACAGAGGCCATGAATTCGCCGATCTCCCGGGGTGCGAAGGCCCGGCCGAAAACGGCCTGCTTGGCTGTGGAATTCCGCCTGCTGATCGACTCGCCATTATCGAATATTTGAAGACCTGCGATCTCGATCGACGGGTAATCCCCGGCGCACCGGCCTGTCATGATTTGGGCGAGGTGACACCGTAGCCGGCTCTCGCAAGGCGGTCGACCGGACGGGCCAGGCCCGCCCGGTCGACCCGGAGGGTGACCTATTCCTGCATGACTGAGCTGCTGTCCAAAGACCATTCCATCCTTGAACGGCGATTCATGGAGTTCCGCCCTTTCGGACTCGACGAACGCGGGGAGAAGATCTGCGACATCAGCGGGGTGATCGTTGAATCGAACGTCGCCTACCTGTGCGACTACCTCGAACGCACGGCCGGCCCCGAGGCCGCGACCCAGGCCCTCCAGGAATTGTGCCGGCTCCTGAACGAGCGACAGCCGGACCGTACCTACCACGTGACCCCGGAATCGCTCCGCAACATCTGGAACAGCTACTCCTACGAGTTCGTATGCTACCTCCGGGAGTTTTGCGAGCGATTGTCCGGCGATCCGAACTTTCACGTCAACGTGGGGACGGAAAAGAAGGTCCCTCCGCTGATTCAAATCCTCGCGCGCCCCTTTTCCACTCCGCAGCTCTATAAGATGTGGCCCTATCTCGGCAACAAATATGTCCGGGGAGTGCTGGAGTTCGAAGTCGGTCGTGTGACCAACCGATCGGCGGTGTTGCGCATGACTTTCACTGACCGGGCCCTCGCGCAGTTCGGCCCCTATCGGAAGCGTTGCGTCGATGTCATCTGTTTGTCGTGCAAAAGCAGCATCGCGCGGGTGCCGACTCAGCTGCACGGCGTCCCTCCGGCCACGGTTCGGGACTTGGCCTGTACCGTCCACGGTGATCCCTATTGCGAGTGGGAGTTCACCTGGCTCCCGCAAGTGCGCAGTCCCCTCCCGCTCGTCATGTGGATGCTCGTGGCCGGAGGTACCTTCACGTACTTGCGGCTCCGCCTCCCCGGCCTTCCCTTCCTGGAAGATCTGGGACTGGCCGTTGTGCCCGCCTCATTGCTCTGGTGGGTCCTCACCACGCACATGCACCAGGCCGCCAAACCCCTCCAGCGCCTGATCCGCGACCAAGAACAGGCCGTCGATGCGCGTCACGAGGAATTGCGCGAAGCCTATCTCGAGCAACAGAGCACCGCGGTGACCCTGCGTCGGAAAGTCCATGAGCTCACCGCCCTTCACCGCGCCGGCCTGCTCTTCAGCTCCACCTTCGACCGAGAGGAGCTACTCACCAAGGTGTTGGATACCATCGTGAGCGAACTGCATTACGACCGCGCGAAGATCTCTCAGTTCGACAGGACCAGACAGGTCTCGCATGACTTCCGAGTACGGGGCGTGTCTCAAGATGTGGCGGACTTCCTGCGGACGCAGGAGGTTGAGATCACCGATCCGCACAGCGTGGAGGGAACGGTGCTCTTGCGTGGCGAGCCGGTCCTGACGAACAACATTCACGAGATCTGGGACCGGCTGCACCCCTTCAACCGACAACTTGCCACCATGGTGCAGATCAAGTCTTTCATCTCCGTTCCCTTAAAAACGCATGAAGGCGTGATCGGCGCGCTCTCAGCAGACCGCACACACGACCGGGCGCTCACGCAGGACGACCTCGATGTGCTCGTGACGCTCGCCAGCCAGGTGGCGACGGCCCTGGACAATGCGCAGGCCTATCGTGAGATTGAATCCTTGAATGCCCGGCTGGAAGCCCGTGTCCGCGAACGCACCGCCGAACTGGAGGCCGCCAACGCCCGCCTCAAGCAGATGGACCGGCTTAAATCGCAATTCCTCGCCCATGTGTCCCATGAGTTACGCACTCCGCTCACCAGCATCGTCGGATTCGCCGACAACATGATCGAAGGCCTCGTCGGCTCGTTGAACACCAAACAGGAGCAATACCTCACTCGCATCAAGGCCAACGGCACCAGGCTGGCCCGCATGATCACGGACCTCTTGGACCTCTCCAGGGTGGAAGCTGGGAAATTGGTGCTGTCTTTCGACCAGGTGACACTCGCTTCCCTCGTCGCCGACGTGATCGAACAACTGCGGCCCCTCGCCACAGCCAAGCAGATCCGCCTCGAACTCCAAAGCGACGATGTTGCCCTGACGGTCTGGGCGGATCCCGATCGGCTCAGCCAAATTTTGACGAATCTGGTGGATAATGCTATCAAGTACACGCCGGACGGGGGCCTGGTATCGGTCGATCTATCCGCCGAGGGCCGGGAGCGCGCGCGCATCGCCGTTCGCGATACGGGCCAAGGTATTCCTCCCGAGGCAATCCCGAAACTGTTCGATCCGTTCTTCCGGGTACAGCAGCAGGAGCGAAGTCAGACGAAGGGGTTGGGTCTCGGCCTGGCAATCGTCAAGGACTTGGTCGATCTGCATGGTGGCGCCATTGCGGTCCGGAGCGAGATCGGGCAAGGAACCGAGTTCACCGTGAGCCTTCCGCTCCGCTCGACGCAGGACGCGGCGGGCGGCGCGTCGCCTTCGGCCCGGCGCACGCTCCTGGTGGTGGATGACGATCCGGATATCTGCGCCGTCTTGCAAGACCGCTTGCTCTCGGAAGGATTTTACGTATTGACCGCGACGGACGGTCGCGCCGCCTTGAAAGCCGGCGAAGCAACGACCGTCGATGGCGTGCTTCTCGACATCGCGTTGCCGGACATGGATGGATTCGCCGTGCTTCGCCAATTGCACGCCACACAGCCGACGGTCCCGGTCATCATGATGACAGCCGTGGAGGCGCTGGACCGCGCCATGGCCGCGGTGGAAGCCGGCGCCCAGGGATATCTGCTCAAACCGTTCGATGCCGCACGGGTGCGCCAGATCATCGACCGGTGGTTCATGGCCGGCGGCTCACCCGCCGATTCCTCCACAACGACGCCCTAATTCTATGCCGAGTCCTCTGCAATCTTGCTCTACCTTGGTTCCGGCTCTGCTCGTGGCGATGGTCGTGGCCTTCCTCCCGATGACGACCGCAGAGGCCCAAACGCCGCGTATTCACGGACAATCGGCCAGTGCCGCCGGCATGGGCAATGCCTTTGCCGCGCAGGCCGATGATCCATCGGCGCTCCACTACAACCCCGCCGGAATGACTCAACTCCCGGGCTTCCAGAGCCTCTTCGGTACGTCACTCATCGGCGGCACGACGCAGTTCACCGGCCCCACGGGCACCCAGGTGACCGGCGATCGGAACGGCAGCATCGCCTGGCCTCCACCGGGCCACGTGTACCTGGTAGCCAATTTGAAGGATCTTGGCTTATCGGCGCTCGAGAATTTCACCGCAGGCATCGGCCTCAACAGCCCGTTCGGTTCGTTGACCCGCTACCCCACGGACGGCCCGTTTCGCTCCGCGCTGTACTTCAACACGATGCCGCTGCTCGACATCAAACCGACCGTGGCCTACAAGGTCAACGAACAGCTCTCGCTGGGAGCGGGGGCGGACATCTACACCTTCTCGGGGCTGTTCGGCGAAGGCCACCTGGAACAACAATCCATCTGGCCCGGCGGCCTCGGCATTCCCGCCGGTTCACGACTGGAGATCAACGGCAGCGATACGACGGCCGGATTCAACGTCAGCCTGCTCTATACGCCGTTTCGCAACAGCGACGGGAAGCCGTTGGTGAATATCGGCCTCGTCTATCGGAGCCAGGCCAGGCTGCACTTGACCGGACACCTTCTCGCCAACGGCGCCTCGGTGGGCGAGGCCTCTGCGACCTTCGTGCTCCCGCAGATTTTTTCCGGAGCTATGGCCGTCTGGCCGGTCCGCACGAGAGAGCGCGAATGGAAGTTGGAACTGGACGTAGACTACACGGGGTGGAAATCCAACGGAGCCTTGGATGTCCGCGTGGCTAACCTGGGGGTACTCCCCTTCCCGCAGAATTGGCAGAGCGCCTACACCGTCATGGTGGGAACGGAATATCGTCTGCTCCACGTCGTATCAATGCCGGAATGGAACATCGCCCTTCGGGCCGGCTACATGAATCAGCAGACCCAGATGCCCGATCGTACCTTCAACCCAGGAGTCCCCTCGGCCAATGCGCATATTCCCTCTGCCGGCGTCGGATTCATCTGTCACGAGAACGGGGCCTTTCTCGGCATCATCCGCTGCGGAGATTTGGGCTTTGGCCCGCTCAAACCCAAACTGTTTGCCATCGACTTGTCGTACCAAGCCGGGCTCTACGAAGTTCGCACCATTGCCGGCAACCAAAATCCCACGGTGAACGGCCGATATGACACGCTGATCCACGCCGCCTCGCTCTCGCTACGATTCAATTACTAGGCGCCCTCAGCGGCATGACAGTTGCGTTTCGCTGCGAGTGGCGCGGTGCTGAGCCGGTCGCTTGCCGTCGGAGGGCAAGACCCCGCCGACCACATCCCTCGGCCTCCTGGATTGTGCCCATCCAGCGCTGATGAGACCGCCCATCCGCCCGCGCCATCGGCCGCGTCTTCGCCCATGGCGGAGACGCGGCCCTCGCCCTCACACCAGCCAACGCAAGACAACGGAGCCGTTCCCCACGCTTGCAGACCGTATCGCATCGGATACGGATTGCATCCGATCCGATACACCCCCTGCAATGGATTCCGTAGATCGCCCACAGTCCAAACGACAATCGATGTCCTGAAAATAACGACGAATCTTTTTTCGCAATCGAGCATTCGATCGCCCGTGCTCCCATGGCATAACCTTTGCGGCATCCCAAGAACATTTCCCTAGGAGGGGCACGCCGATGGGAGAATCGCGTACCCGCGAGGTTCACATGGTCGCACTCATCTTACTTCTTCTCGGCATGGTGATCCTCCTTGCGGCAGCCGGCCGCATCTGGATCGATCCCGGCTCCCTCAAGTCGAACCTGCGTGACACCGAGACGAGGCACCTCCCCGGTCAGCCCCACGAGTCCGCACAACTGTCCGGGAACCGAGACTCGTCCTCTTGAGCAGGAGACCAGTCAGACTGGTCCCCGTGTTGCGCCGACCGCGAGAATCGGAGATGATCGCAGGCGGTACGGTAGCCGACTTCCGACGGGCCGAGAGGAAGGCGCTATGGATGGTGCCCGCCGTTCTGTTTCCAAGCTCCGCTCATTCCTTTCGTCGGCTTTGCTGGCCGAGTGCCTCGTCATTTTTTGCCTGGTGCAGGGAGGGCTGGCTCAATCGACGGCGCCCATCACCTCGTCCGGCCTCAACACCGTCATCACCCCACAGGGCCACGTATTCGACATTACCGGCGGGACGAGGCCCGGCAACGGCCCCAATCTCTTTCACAGCTTCGGCGAATTCGGCGTGCCGCCCCATCACATCGCCAATTTCCTCAACGACTCGGGCCTCGCGACCGCCAACATTCTCGGTCGGGTGACGGGCGGCAATCCGTCCCAGATCTTCGGAACCATTCAAACCACCGGCTTCGGACATGCCAATCTCTTTTTAATGAACCCGGCCGGCATCGTGTTCGGTCCGACTGCCTCGCTGAACGTCGGCGGCTCGGTCAGCGTCACCACGGCGGACTATCTGCGCTTCGCCAACGGCGGAATCTTCAACGCGATGCCAGGCCCTCAGGATGCGACCCTTTCCAGCTCACCGGTGGCGGCGTTCGGATTTTTGGGCTCCAACCCGAACGCCGTCACCGTGCAGGGCGGGCAGCTGGTTTTGTCGGAAGGACAGAGCCTCTCGCTGGTCGGGGGAGATCTGACCATGACGGCCGGCGCACTCGAACACGGCGCTTCGCAGCCGGCTCGCCTCTCGGCACCGGGTGGTCAGATCAACTTGGTGAGCGTCGCCGCCGCCGGGGAAGTGCCGGCACTCGATGCGAAAAGTCCTGGGAGCGAACCTCTTGCGAATGGAATCGGCAGGTTCGGGACCCTATCTCTTTCTGAAGGGACGAATATTGATACCAGTGCCGACAAGGCCGGGCGAATCGTCATTCGCAGCGGGCAATTCACCATGAACGATGCCTCACTCACAGCCATTTCCGGAAACGCTTCGAATCGTGGGTCGGCCACATCGCCCGATTCACCAGCTATTGCCATCACAGCGGACACCGTCACCCTCTCCAATGGATCACTGATCATGGCGGATACTCATGGGACGGCTCCGGCAGGGGATATAACTTTCAATGTAGATACACTGAGCGCAATAGGGAAAGGTCCGATTCGTATTCAGGTTACCCCTGAGAGCCTTATCACGGGCCCCGACTTTTCCCAAACCGGAGTGCTCATTGAAAGTACAAGCCGTAGCCATGACATAGGGGCGGGAGAAGCTGGACGGATCACCATTCAAGGAATCGAGGGTCCAGGAAGCGTCGCGAGGACGGTCCATCTGGATGACACCATCATCCATACACGTTCGTTTGGTGGGACCGCGACCACTCCTCCAGGGAGGATCACCATCACGGCAAACTCATTAGCCCTCAGTGATCAGGTGGAGATCTATGCCACGACCAATGGCCCCGCGCCGGCAGGCAATGTGGCACTGAATGTCGACACGCTACGATCGAATTGGCATCCCGATGGGTCGTTCATCGAAGGGAGGCCCGTATTGATCGGCAGCCCCACTGAACATCCTGACCGTACGGCCGGACCGCCAGGAATCGTTACGATCTCGGGGCCTGGCGAGGAATCGACCGACCCGGCGACGTCCATCATGCTGAGCAATACGGAAATCGACACCTTTGCGGTAGGCGGATCGTCGCCGAGACCGGCTCCGATCATTATCACATCCGACACGGTAGCGCTCAGCAATCTGACTATCCTGGTGACAACTTCAGGCGGCGCGGCACCAGCACCGGCGGGAGACATCGTATTCAACGTGAATACTTTGCGGGTAAACATGAATCCGGACGGCACGCCGATCGCAAACGCCCATCGTGTTTACCTCAACAGTCCGAGCGGGCGATTGGACAGCACTGCCGGCCCACCGGGAACGGTGACCATTTCAGGAATCGCCCAGGAACCAACCGATGCGGCTCAATTGGTCGCACTATACAACGCACAGATTAGCACGGCAGTCGAGGGCGGTACAGCCGCGTTACCCCCTGGAACCATCACGATCACAGCAGACACCGTGACCCTGGGCGGAAGAACAGAAATCTTTGCCTTTACGACCAGCCCGGCTCCGGCAGGAGATATCGCCTTTAACGTGAACGTTCTACGAGCGAATGTGAATTCGGATGGCACGCTCATCAACGACGGTCGGCCTCGATCCCTTATCGCCAGCGTAGGTGGAAGGAGGGACAATATCGGCGGACGCGCAGGCACCATAACTATATCCGGCGTGGCTCCTGAGGCGTCCGATTCAGCCAAGTTGATCGCGCTCAACAATACCGAAGTGAGCACGGCGGTGTGGGGCGGTGCGCCAACCACAGTCCCTGCCACCATCACCATCGTGGCAGATACGCTTCGACTGACAAACAGCCCCAAAATCGACACCGATACGACCGGCGGAGCCCCTGCCGGGAATATCACCTTCAAGGTGAATACTCTGATAGCGGATCAAGGCACCAATATCAGCAGTCGCACATCGGGGGAAGGTCAGGGCGGCTCGATCACGATCGATGCCGGCCGGTCCATTTCATTGCTTCACGGATCCTCCATCACGGCGAGCAGCGCAGGGCCGGCCGATGCCGGCAACATTACGATCAATGCCGGTGCGCATTTTACCGCTCAACAGGCCTCCGTCACGACCCAGGCCAGCCAGGGCAGCGGCGGCAACATCACGCTCCAAGCCACCGACTCGATCCAACTCGCCAACAGCCAGCTCAACACATCTGTCCAGGGCGGCCCGACCACTATCGGCGGCAACATCTTCATCGATCCCGCCATCGTCACCCTGCACAATAGTCAGATCTTGGCCCAGGCCGTCGAAGGCCAGGGCGGCAACATCAACATCGTGGCGGGAACGTTCTTGGCCGATCAGAGCAGCATCGTGAGCGCCTCGTCTCAATTCGGATTGAGCGGCACCGTGACGATCCAATCACCGGTTTCAAGCCTCAGTGGCACGTTGGCCTCCCTCTCGCAGCAGCCACTCCAAGTCCACCCTCTCCTTACCCAACGTTGCGCGGCGCGGGCCGACGGTCGGATGAGTAGCCTCGTGGTGTCGGGCCGAGACTCGTTGCCGCAGGAACCGGGCGGGTGGCTGTTCAGTCCATTGGCCCTCATGATCCAGGAGCCTGCGGCGCAGGACCGTGGCACGGGGCCTGCAATGGACGACGTGGCATCGCACAAGCTCCTCGATGGCCTCATTCGAACCAGAGGCTGTCAGTCATGACAGAGATAGGGACATGAGTTGCCGTTCCACACCTTTCATACGACGGTCCGGAGGATGGGCCTTCTCATGAGCCTCTGCCTGATCCAGGACGATGCCTTGGCACAAGGTGTGCCGCCCCTGCCGCCGGTCTTCGACCCCAGCGGCCGGTCCGGCCTACCGCCGGCTCCCCTGAAGGAGGAGTTTCAACCTTCAGAGCGACTTCCTCCCAGCTCGATCCTTCCGCAGATCCCACTCGCGCCTCAGCAGCCGCTCGTGCCTCCATCTGGCGCGCTTCGGCTGTTCGTGCATGATATCCATGTGACCGGCAGCACCGTCTTCTCGGACGCGGAACTGGCTGACGTCACCGCCCCCTATCGCAATCGTGAACTCACCAGCGACGACCTCGAGCGCGTACGCCTTGCCCTCACGCTCCTCTACGTCAACCGAGGATACCTGACCTCGGGTGCCGTCATCCCGGATCAAGACGTGTCGTTCGGGGTCATCGTGATTCAGATCGTGGAAGGCACCCTGTCCCGCATCCAGGTGGAGGGAAACCGTTGGTTTCGCAGCGCCTATCTGCGCAACCGGGTGGCACGCGGCGTCTCGACGCCTGTCAGTATTCACCCGCTGCAGGAGCGGATCCAACTGCTCCAGCAGGATCCGCGAATCGAGCGGATCAACGCGGAGCTGCAACCGGGAGATCGGCGAGGAGAGAGCGTGCTGAACGTGCGGGTTCAAGAGGCGAATCCCTTCAAGGCATGGCTCGACTTCAATAATTACCAGACACCGGTGGTTGGGGCCGAGCGAGGCCTTGCCACCGTCGCGCATCAGAACGTGACCGGCCACGGCGACCAGCTCACGTTCACCTACGGTCGGTCGCGCGGCGTCAATCCCATTATCGATGCCTCTTACAATCTCCCGCTCACCGCCTCGGACACGACCTTCACCGCCTACTACCGGCGCAACGCCTTCCTGGTGGTCGAGAATCCGTTTCGAGCCCTGGATCTCAACGTCGACTCGGAAATCATCGGCATGACCCTTCGGCAGCCGATCTACCGCACCGTGACCGACGAAGTCGCCCTGTCTCTGACGGGCGAACACCTGTATCTCAAGACCACCTCGGCCTTCGACGTGCCGGGCCTGCCGTCGCTGTTTATCCCCGGTTCCTCGACCACCGGCGTGGCCACCGTCAACGCACTTCGCATCGGTCAGGAGTACACCCATCGCACGTCCTCGTTCGTATTTGCGGCCCTCTCCCGGTTCAGCATCGGCCTGAACGTCCTAGGCAGCACCATCAACAGCGCCCCGCTTCCCGACAGTCGATTCGTGTCCTGGCTGGGGCAAGCACAAGCCATGCAACGCTGGGACGACTGGGGCGGCCTGCAGCTGATCGGCCGCGTGGCGGCGCAGATCGCCGACGACCGACTCTTCCCACTGGAGCAGATGCCCGTCGGCGGCCGCTTCAGCGTCCGAGGATACCGTGAAAACAGCCTCGTGCGGGACAATGCCGTGCTGGCGTCTATCGAGCCACGTATCCCGCTCGTGCGGTTCGCTTCGGGAGAAGATCGCGTGCAACTTGCCCCGTTCGTCGACATCGGCCATGCCTGGAACGCCAAGGGAGCCACACCTGATGTAAGGACCTTGGCCAGTATCGGCGCGGGAATCCGCTGGATGATTCTGCCCCAAGAACGCGCCCGGTTCGAGGTCTATTGGGGCCAGCAGTTGAACCACCTCCGTAGCGGAGAAGGCAATCTCCAAGACCACGGCATCCATCTTCAACTCGTGTGGCAGGTGCTGTAAATGTGGAGGATTCGTCTCTGCGGCATGCTGCTGTGCTCCGCCCTATATGCACTCGCGTCGGCAGGCCAGCTTCCCGGCGATGCCCTCTTGGAGCGCGGACGTTCCGCCGCCCGGCAGGGGGCGCTGGAGGAGGCGCTCGTCGCGTGGAAAGAGGCCGCGCAGGAGTACGCACAGATCGACCACCGACAGGGACAGATCCAAGCACTCCTGCATGCCGCCGCTGTCGCCCGCACGTTGGGACACCTCAATCAATCCTTCCTCCACCTGGAGTTGGCGCTGCAACTTGCCCATCGAACCGGAGAACAGCAGTGGGTGACGCTCGCCCTCTCCGAACTCGGCAAAACCGCCCTCGTCAACCGGCAGTTTGAGCAGGCAACGGAGTACGTGACGGGCGCACTGGCGATGGCGCAGACACAACGCCATACCGTCCTGACCGCCTCGCTCCACAACGAGCTCGGTCTCGTCCGAGTCCTGCAGGGACAACTCCAAGACGCGCTCGCCTCATTTCACGAGAGCGCCGCCCTGGCTGAAGCGGCAGGGTTCTCCACGCTTCGTATCCGCGCCCTGATCAATGGTGCGGGGGCCGCCATCCGCCTCCGGCAATTCGACGAGGGGGAGGCTGCGCTGAACGCAACGGATGCCCTGCTTTCTGGGAGCCCGGTCTCTTACGAGAAGGCCGAGGCCCTCATCAATCTCGCGTTAGGCTATCGCCATTTGGCTTTGAGCCATCCCACGGCCCGCGACAGGGCCCTCTCCCGATCGGCAACCCTCCTCCAGCAGGCCGCGAACCTCACCCCCCTGCCTGAGTTCGACCGGATCGCCTCCTATGCCTACGGCTATCTCGGCCAACTCTACGAAACCGACCATCGCCTGGAGGAAGCGCTCAGCCTGACCCGCAGAGCCATCTTCGCCGCTCAAGCCGCGCGTGCGCCGGAATCACTCTATCGCTGGCAATGGCAGAGCGGACGTCTCTTGACCAGGCTGGGCCAGTTGGACGACGCCCTTTCGGCCTATCATGCGGCGGCCGCCACCGTGCAACCGATCCGGCTCGAGATCGCCGCCGGCCCGGTTGCCGCTCCGGACCCGGACCAGCCTTCTCTCCGCACGCTGTATTTTGAGTTGGCCGACGTGCTGCTGAAACGCGCCGCCCTGTCGGACGACGACCGAACGGCGGAGCCGTATGTGCGGGCGGCGCGCGACGCGATCGAAGCCTACAAGGCCGCCGAACTGCGCGACTACTTCCGGGATGATTGTGTAGACCGGGTGCAATCTCGCATCACGGAACTCGACCGATTGTCCCCATCGACCGCCATCATCTACCCGATTGTCTTCGGCGATCGCACGGAACTCGTGGTAAGCGACCAGGACGGCCTCCGTCGTCTCGCCGTGCCGGTCACGGCCTCCGCCCTGACCGAGGAGGTACGGCGCTTCAGACATCGTCTTGAAAAGCGAACCACCAGAGAGTACCTCCCCCATGCCCAGCGGCTCTACGACTGGCTCCTCCGTCCGCTTACGGAGCGCCTAGACACCCTCCACGTGGACACGTTGGTGTTTGTCCTCGACGGCCCCCTGCGGACGATTCCGATGGCGGCGCTCCATGACGGCGAACGGTTCCTCATCTCGCGCTACGCGGTCGCCGTCACGCCGAGTGTCAACTTGACCGATCCGCGGCCGATCGATCGGACGAGAGCCCAGCTGCTGTCCAGCGGCTTGACCAAGGCCGTTCAGGGGTACCCTCCGCTGCCGCACGTCGCCGAAGAGGTCGCCTACATCCATTCGCTGTTCAAGGGAGAGCAGCTCCTCGACAAGAGCTTCATAGCGCCGCGCATCGAAACGGAGTTGCAGGACGGCCGATACGGGATCCTCCACATCGCCACCCATGGACGGTTTGCCACCGACATCACCCAGTCCTTCCTGGTGACGTTCGACGGGAAACTCACCATGTCGCAGTTGGAGCGGCTGGTCGGGCTCTTTCGTTTCAGGGAAGACCCCTTGGAGTTGCTGACGCTGAGCGCCTGCCAAACAGGCGTCGGCGACGAGCAGGCCGCGCTCGGACTGGCCGGGATCGCGATCAAGGCAGGGGCGAGAAGCGCCTTGGCGACGCTCTGGTTCATCAACGACGATGCATCGAAAGAACTGGTGTCGGAATTTTACCGACAGCTGCATGACACGGCTCTCTCCAAGGCGCAGGCCTTGCAACGTGCCCAGCTCAAACTGTTGGACGACCGCGTCTACGGCCATCCCGCCTATTGGGCGGCGTTTCTCTTGCTGAACAATTGGCTCTAGCGTGACCCGACTCTGCGACGCCATGCCTCTGAGCATTTCGAGGACCAAGCCTGCGAGGATGAGTCTCCTGCTGATGGCGGCTCTCTGGCTACTCTGCGTCGGCGTGCCGGGGGGCGGGGCGGAGACGGATGTCCCGGTCTACCAGGCTCCCCAGATCCTGGCACCGCGGGCTCGCCTTGGGGGGAGCTTGCGAGGCGGAGAGGGTGACGACCCGGCGATTGTGGCTCTGGTTCCCGACCATGTGGGGATGACGATCAAACAACGTCCGGCCTTCAATTGGTTCCTCTCGAAACACACGACGCTGCCGATCCGATTCACCCTGATCGATGAGCGTTCGGTGCACGCGCTGGTCGAACATACCCTCCCGCCGCCCGACCAAGCCGGCGTCCATGCCGTGCGACTCGACGAATTGCAGTTCTCGCTGCAGCCCAACGTCCAGTACCGTTGGTACATTTCGATTATCAAGGATGCCGCTTCGCCGTCGCACGATCTCGTGACCGGCGGCATGGTCGAACGATGCGATTTCAGCGAATGTTCGGTCTTGGGCGCCAGCACCGCCTGCACGCGTGACGCGGTGCTGACGAGCGCCGCCCGGGGCTTTTGGTATGACGCCATGGCCTGTCTCTGTGACCTGATCGAAGCCAATCCTTCCGACAGCGCCTTACGCAGGGATCGCGCCGCCCTGTTGAAGCAGGTGGGGTTGCGGGATGTCGCCGAATGGGACCTGGCACAATCCCACGCACGCCGCCCGGAACGCGACAGCTCCGCCATCCCGCTCGTCCGCTGACCTGGTACCCCCTTGACCGGAAGCAACTCAGGCCCCGCCATTCAAAGTGGCACGGCTGTTGCTGTTTTCTCCTGCAGCGGCCCCTTCCCTCATTGTGAGGGAACAACCCGTCACCTCGATCGAGAAAGGAGTCTGCCATGGAACTCGTAATGGGCGGTCTCTTGATGGGAACGAGCGGGATGTTGGTTCTCTTGGTCATTGCCGCATGGAAAGACATGGTCTCACGGTCATGACGGACAGGACCCTGGACGAAGGCGGCGGATACGCTCGCGGAACCGAGGAATAAGATTATGAACCAATTCGTATACCTGCGGTCGCACAAGCGGCAACGAATGACCGTGAGTTTGCCGACGGACCTCCTGGAACGCGTGCGTGATGCCGCCTATTGGACACCGGGCAGCACCATGGCCGGTCTGATCTCATCGGCGCTGGAAGATCTCTTGAAGAACTTGGAATCGCAGAACGGTCGCCCCTTCTCCCCTCGCCTCCAAGAGCTGAAACCGGGCCGCCCTCGCGTCGCCAAGACAGCGCTCCCCGCTGTATCGGAAGACATACATCCTGTATCCAACCAGATACGCGCCTGACGCCCTCGGCTTTCCACTCTAGTCTTCCATCGGGCACCTCGCCGGCAATCGCCGGTATTTCGGCGTAATCCCTGCCTCCGACACAACATTCTCGACAGCCGCCAAGCATGCCTTTTGCGAGTGGCTTGATGGAATCGCCGGTACGTTCATAGGCACCGCCACACGTCATAACCTCCAACCGCCGGCCAGGGTTCCACGAGATGCCATGCGCCTCTGGGCAGGGCGGCCCCACTCTCCACTCCGGCGCATCGTTACCGCGGACGCAACCTTCTCAGCGCCCGCGCGCCGGCCTGGCGCTCTCTGCTGGGGAAGCATGCTCCTCCTCTGTGGCGCCGCTACCGCCCATGCCACCGACGCGCCGACACCTCCACCGACCGCCTCCGAAACTTCTGCGCCGATCCAGGAGTTGGCACTGCTCAAGGAAGAAGAAATGGTGAGCATTGCCACGCGGTACGAACAGCCGATCTCCCACGCCCCCTCGAACGTCTACGTCATAACCGATGAGGATATCCGTCATTCCGGCGCGACCGATATCCCGACCGTCCTGCGTCGGGTACCGGGCCTTGACGTGATGCAGGTGACCGGAGCGGACTTCAACGTCAGTGCGCGAGGCGACAATCAGCTGTTCGCCAATAAGATGCTGGTGATGGTGGACGGCCGATCGATCTACATCGACGGCCAGGGCCTGGTGTTTTGGAAGTCCCTCCCGGTGACGCTTCCGGAGATCAAGCGGATCGAAGTCCTCAAGGGACCGGCCTCCGTCGTCTATGGATTCAACGCCTTCGACGGCGTCATCAACATCATCACCAAGTCGCCGCAGGAGATGAAGGGCACTACCCTGCAATTCGGAGGCGGTGAACTCGGCACGATCTCCAGCGCGGCCGTCCATGCCGGGTCGGCGGGCCATCTCGACTACCGTCTCTCGATCGGCCGCGACCAGAACCAGCAGTGGCGCAACGGCGATGCGCTGGCATTCCGTTCCCACAAGTTCAATGTGCAGACGCAATACAACCTGTCCTCGGATGCCTCGCTCCGGGTGGCCGGCGGCTTCATCGATACCAACCGGTTCGACGGCCCCGTCTCCAACGTCCAGATTCCCCAATCCCGGTTCAATCAAGGTTATGCCGATGTTCAGTACCAGCTCCGTAGCCTCTCCATTCGCGGCTGGTGGCAGGGCAACGATATCCCAGTCGACTCGACCACTCACCCGCTGCTGGCCCGATTCGTCCGCCAAACGAACGCTCTGGGGGGCACCGACGTGTCCTTCACCACCAACACGTATAACCTCGAAGCTCAACACAGCCTCGACTTCGGGGCGACCAACCGGCTGAGCTACGGGCTCAACTATCGCTACAACACGGTCGACGGCAGCGCCGTCTCCACGTTAGGGCGCGAAGACCGCTTCGGATTCCACCTGCAAGACGAATGGCGTCCCTTGCCGTCCCTGACCCTGGTCGCAGGCGTTCGTTACGACCTGCACAGCAAGATCGCCGGGACGTGGAGTCCGCGGGTCGCCCTCCTGTATGCACTCACCCCCGATCATTCGTTCCGCATCAGCGGGTCGGTGGCCTACCGCCCGCCGACGCTCTTCGAGTCGAACCTTGACCTCCGTATTCTGCCGACCGTTCCGCCCCTCTTCGCGCCCATTCCGCTGTTCGGCTCACAGGGACTGAGCCCTGAGCAAATCGTGTCGTACGAAGCCGGATATCAGGGCTGGTGGATGAAGCATCGCCTGCGCACCAGGCTCGATCTGTTCTTCAACCACCTCTCCGACCTGATCAACTTCCGCACCGTGGGGACCACCCGAACGTTGGTGAACGGCGGCGAGGCCGACATCTACGGCACGGAAGCGGGCGTGGAATGGCTGGCCGCCAAGTGGCTGAGCGGGTTCGCCAACGTCTCCTACCAGAAAATCGGCCAGACCTTTTCCGGCGTCGCTCGTCGCGGCGGCCCCGACTGGAAAGCCAATGTGGGGGTGCGCGGAGACTGGGAGAGCGGCGTCAACGCGGAAGTGACCGTCAACTATGTGGCGAGCGCGACCTACCCGTTGATCGAATTCTTCACGGCGCTGGCTCCTCTCCTCTCCCCGACCAGTCCGGTCGTGGATAGTTACACCCTGCTCAACCTCCGCGCAGGCTACCGGTTCTGGCATGACAAGGCGGAGGTGGCTGTCGCCGTGTTGAACGCCTTGAATGATCGTCATCGAGAGCATCCTCTCGGGGATGTGCTCGGCAGCCGGGTGATGGGATGGATGACCCTTACGTTCTGAGTCGCGTGTCATGAGCGCCGAGCGACAGAGGGCGGCCTCCCTCGTGCTGGTACTCCTTCTGACCGCCGACCTGGCTGCCGGGACTTCCCCCGCCCGGTCGACGGCGAAGGGAGAGGAGCGTTCCGTCGTTCCGTCCGGCGACGAACTGCAATTGCTGAAGGAAGAAGAGACGGTGAGCATCGCCTCCCTCTATGAACAGCCGATCTCCCAAGCTCCGGCGAACGTCTACGTGATCACCGACGAAGACATCCGGCAATCCGGCGCCGTCGATCTCCCAACGGTGTTGCGCCGCGTGCCGGGGCTGGAAGTCATGCAGATGACGGGCGCCGACTTCAACGTGAGCGCCCGAGGCGACAACCAACCGTTCGCGAATAAGATGCTGGTAATGGTGGATGGGCGCTCCATCTATCTCGATGTGCAGGGGAATGTGTATTGGAAGTCCATTCCGGTCACGCTCGTCGAGATCAAACGCATCGAGGTCCTGAAAGGCCCCGCCTCCGCCATGTACGGGTTCAACGCCTTCGACGGCGTGATCAACATCATCACCAAGTCGCCGGAAGAAATGAAAGGCACGACGCTGCAGTTCGGCGCGGGGGAATTGGGCACCATCACGAGTTCAGCGGTCCAAGCCGGCACGGCCGGAAAGCTGGGGTACCGCCTGTCGATCGGCCGCGACCAGACCCAACAATGGCGCGACCACGACGCCCTGGGGTTCAGGACTCACCGGTTCAATGTCCAGACCAACTATGCCCTCTCCTCGACCGCGAAGCTTCAAGTGTCCGGCGGCCTGGTCGATACGAATCGCTATGACGGGCAGGTCGGGGAGGTGACCAGCAACTCCCTTCGCCCGTCATTCGGATATGCCAACGCGCTCTATGAACAGGGCGCCTTTCTTGTCCGGGCCTGGTGGTCCGGGTATACGGACGATGCGACGATTGCTCCCACTCCGCCGTTGTCCAATCTGCTGCGCGTGACGGATCGTAACGGTCAGACGACCAATCCCTTCCGCGGCAATACATACAACCTGGACCTTCAACATGCCGCGACCCTCTGGGCCGGCAACCGCATGCTGTATGGTCTGACCTATCGCCACAATTCCCTTTCGAGCCCCGCCATCGATCGATTCAGCCGAGAAGACCGGCTCGGGCTGTTTCTTCAGAACGAGTGGCGTGCGGCCCCCACACTGACCCTGGTCGCCGGGATTCGTTATGACCTGCATAGCCAGATCAACGGAACATGGAGCCCCCGCGTCGCGCTCCTCTACCAGCCGATCGAGGGCCACACCTTCCACCTCTCCGGGTCCGTCGCCTATCGGCCACCGACGTTGTTCGAGTCGCATCAAGACCAACGGGTGACCACCACGATCCCCACGGGGCTGCCCTTTCCACCGTCTATCTCGACGACCATTCCGGTCTCGGGGTCCACCCGCCTCGCGCCAGAACAGATCCTATCCTACGAAGCGGGGTATCAAGGCTGGTACTGGAAGCATCGCCTTCGTCTCCGCGCCGATGTCTTTTTCAATCACGTCTCGGACCTAATCGGCAGTCGGGTCACCGCTGGGGGGACCTCCGAATTCGTCAACGACCAGGGCTCCGCCGACATCTATGGCGGCGAGGCGGGAGTGGAAGTCCTGGCCACCAACTGGTTGAGCGGATTTGCCAACTACGCCTACGAGGAAATCGGGCAAACCTTCACGGGAACGGTCCGCAGAGGCGCCCCCCGCTCGAAGATCAGCGCAGGCCTCCGCGCCGAGTGGGATAACGGCTTGAGCGGCGAAATCAGTTACTACTACGTCGGCGCCGCGACCTATCCTATTGCGCAAACCTTCACGAACCTCGCGGCGCTTCCCGGGACTGGTGTCCTGGTGCCGCTCGACCGCGTCGGCAGCTACAACCTGTTGAACCTCCGAGCCGGCTACCGGATTTGGCAACAGAAGGCCGCCGCCGGTTACCTGCGCGAGGCGGAACTGGCTCTGTCCGTGTTCAATGCGTTGAACGATACACACAAGGAGCATCCGCTGGGCGACGTGATCGGCCGGCGCGTGATGGGATGGGTAACCCTCAGATTTTAAGGCCGGAGTCTTCCGGGACTCGGGAGGATGTCATGACAATCACCGGCGAGAGCCGCTCCATTTTGGTCGTCGATGACGACCCCGACATCGTGCTCGGGCTGCAGGATTTTCTCGACCACGACGGGTATCAGGTGAGTATCGCCGGCAGTTGCGCGGAGGCCCTCGCACAGGCGCGTCGCCACCAATACAACGCCGTCCTCCTCGACTTGGGGTTGCCCGACGGCGACGGATCGACGGTGCTCAAGAGCCTGCAGGAGACGCACCCTCACCTGCCAGTCATCATTCTCACGGCCTTCACGAGTACAGATCGCACGGTGGGCTCGTTGACGCAGGGCGCCTTCGCCTACTTGACGAAACCTTACAATCGCGACGAGTTGCGCGCCGTCCTTCAACGCGCCGTGGGCGTGCAGGCCCTGGCCGCCAAGGTCGAACATGCCGAACACGCGCTCTCGGAAAGCGAGGCACGGTTTCGTTCGCTGGTGGAAGCCGCGACCGACTCGATCATTCTTGCCGACGGTCGGGGGACCATCCTCTCCTGGAATCGGGCCGCCGCCCGCCTGTTCGGGTATACCGACGAGGAAGTCCGCGGCCGTCCCATGACCATCCTGATGCCTCCTCGACATCGCGCCGCGCATGAACGGGGACTCGCGCGAGTCAGAGATACCGGACGTTCCCGCCTGATCGGCCACCTGGTGGAGTTGGAAGGCCTTCGCAAAGACGGCAGCGAGTTCCCCCTGGAACTGTCCCTGGCCATGTGGACCACGGACGGCGAAGTCTTTTACAGCGGCATCATCCGCGACATCACCCAACGCCGCCGGGCGGAGGACATTCTGGACCGGCTCCGGCACCTGCACGAGGTCATCCTCACGCAGGCCGGCGAAGGCATCTACGGTCTCGACAAGACCGGCACCTGCACCTTCGTCAATCCCGCCGCTGCGACGCTGCTGGGCTATGAACCGGCCGAGATCATCGATCGATCCATGCACAGCCTGCTCCATCATTCGAAGTCGGATGGCGGCGTGTATTCGCTGGACGACTGCCCGATCTATGCGTCGTTGCGCGACGGGTTGGTGCATCGCGTCTCGACCGACGTGTTCTGGCGCAAGGACGGCACCGCCATCCCCGTGGAGTATGTGTGCACGCCAATCATCGAAAAGGGCGCCGTGGCGGGAGCCGTCGTGGTCTTCCGGGACATCACCGAGCGCAAGGAGGCGGAACGCGCCATCGAGGAAAGTCGGGAGCGCTTCCGGCAGCTGGCTGAACACATCAAGGAAGTGTTCTGGATGACCGATCCGTCGAAGGAGCAGGTGATCTACATCAGCCCCGGATATGAGGAGGTCTGGGGCCGCACCTGCGAGAGCCTGTACGCTCGGCCGCTGTCCTGGCTGGAGGCCATCCATCCCGAGGATCGACAGCGGATCCTCGCCGCCGCCATGAACCAGCGCCAAGCGGTCCCCTACGACGAGGAATATCGTATCGTCCGCCCCGATGGCTCGGAGCGCTGGATCTGGGACCGTGCCTACCCGATCTACGATGACAAGGGCACGATCTATCGTCTCGTCGGGTTCGCGGAGGATATCACCGAGGACAAACGCGTCGAAGCCGCGCTGGTCGAAAGCGAGCGGCGATACCGCGCGCTGTTCGACGACAACCCCTCCATGTACTTCATGGTCGACACGGAGGGCACCGTCCTGTCGGTCAACCGAGCCGGCGCCGAACGGCTGGGATATGGGGTGGAAGAGTTGGTCGGCACCTCGGTGCTGCAGGTCTTTCACCCGGAGGACCGTGAGGCGGTCCGCAGCCACCTCGCCGAGTGCCTCGGCGACATGGGGCAGCCGAGGCGGTGGGAGTTTCGCAAGGTTCGCAAAGACGGCAGCATCATCTGGATACGGGAAACGGCGCAAGCCGTGCGCAATGAGCGGCAACAACCCGTCGTTCTCCTCGTGTGCGAAGACATCACCGCCATCAAGGAGGCCGAACTGGCGCTGCACGACAGCGAAGAGTTCAAGAATCAGATTCTCCGCAGCAGCGCGGACTGCATCAAGGTGCTGGACCTCGAGGGCCGGCTGCAATACATCAATGATGCCGGCCAAACGTTGTTGGAGATTGCCGATGTGGCGGCATATCACAACAAGCCCTGGGCGGACTTCTGGGTTGGTGAAGACCGTCATGCAGCCCTGGCCGCACTGGAAGCGGCCAAGGCGGGTGACATCGGGAAATTCGTCGGTTTCTGCCCCACCGCGAGCGGGCAGGCGAAGTGGTGGGATGTGCAGATCACGCCCATGTTCGACACCCAAGGGTTTTCCCGCCGGCTGCTGGCCATCTCCCGAGACATCACCGAGTACAAGCAGGTCCAGGAGTCGCTGCGGGTCAGCGAGGAGCGCTTGGCCGCCGTCATACGAGGCTCGAACGACGGCTTTTGGGACGGTCACGTGCTGCCGGGGATTGCCTGGCACGATCCCCAGACCCCGGTTTGGTGGTCGCCGCGCGTCCGCGAGATGCTGAGCTACAGCGAGGCGGAATTCCCGAACGTCCTCGACAGCTGGGCGTCGCGGCTCCATCCTGACGATCGCGACCGCGTCTTCCAACTGCTGTCGGCCTGCACCCAAACGGAGATGTCGCAGTATGATGTGGAATATCGCCTGCTCAACAAACAGGGCGAGTACCTCTGGGTCCGTGCCCGCGCCGAGGTCTTGCAGCGAGACGAGCAGGGCCGTGCCGTACGGATGGCCGGCTCGCTCCAAGACATTACCGCACGCAAGTGCGCCGAAGAGGCGCTGCATCGCAGCGAGGAATTGCTGCGCTCGATCGTGAACAACGCCACCGCCGCGATATACGCCAAACAAGCCGACGGACGGTATCTCATGGTCAACTCGCGCTTCGAAGAATTGTTTCATGTGAGGGCGGAACAGGTGCCGGGGAAAACCGACCACGATCTGTTCCCCGCGGACATCGCCGACGTGTTTCGGCAGAACGACCGGTGGGTGCTCACCAACGGCCGGCCCCTGGAAATCGAGGAACTCGCACCCCATGCCGACGGCCTGCACACCTACCTCTCGGTCAAGGTCCCCATCCGAGACCGCTCCGGCCACGTGTTCGCCATGTGCGGCATTTCCACAGACATCACGGAACGCAAGCGAACGGAGGAACAACTGCGCCTCAGCGAAGAACGGCTGCGCCTGGCCCTCTCCGCATCGGACGTGGGTATCTGGGACTGGGACGTGGCGTCCGGACGCCTCTATTGGTCGGCCGGCGTCGAAGCGTTGTTCGGGCTTCCGCCGGGCTCCTTCCCGGGCACCTATGGCGCCTATCTCGACCTGATTTATCTGGAGGATCGGGGCTCGGTGCTCGCGCATCTGGACCAGAGCCTGGCCGCCCAGTCTGCCGTCAATGTCGCGCACCGCGTCCTGCGGCCCGACGGCTCGCTGCATTGGCTGGCCTGGACCGGACGCATTCAGCGGACTCCCGAAGGAAGTCCGATCCGCGTGCTGGGCATCGTTCATGAAACGACGGGGCCCTCCATCGGTCGGCGGTAACAACGTGCCCTGCGTCAGCCGCGCCGAACGCTCGCTTCGATGAGGACCAGACTTGTGACCAAACCGCCCACAGACCGCGGCCCATTCTTCCCGTCATCGGCTCGTCCCTGGCGTCGCTGGGGGCGGATGACGGCCGCGCTGATCATCGCGCTGCTGAGCCCGTCTCTGGCCGTCGCCACGGAGGTGGTCATTCTGAAGTCCTCGGATATCGCCGCCTACAACCAAGCCATCGGCGGCTTCAAAGCGGCCCTTCCGAGCGATGTGACGCTGTCCGAGTACGACCTGCAGGGCGACTTGGAGAAGGGACGCAAACTCGCGAGAAAGATCCGCGCATCGGACACGGCCCTGGTCTTCACAGCCGGGGTGAAGGCGGCGAAGGCGGCGCAACTGGAGATTCTGGATATCCCGATCATCTATGCCATGGTGCTGGACCCGGCCAAGTATGGGCTGAATACCTCCAACATGACCGGCATCTTGCTCGAGGTGCCGCTGGAGCGACAATTGGCGCTCATCCGTCCCTTGCTGACGAGCCTGCCCCTCAAGCGCGTCGGCGCCCTCTACGATCCGTCCAAGACCGGACACGTCATCGAGGAGATCAAACGACTGACCAAACAGCAGGGCATGGAATTCCTCCCCGCGCAAGTCGGCAGCGAACGGGATGTACCCGGCGCGTTGCGAACGCTCTTGCCGTCCGTCGGGGCGCTGATGCTCGTGCCGGACTCCACGGTCCTGACCGACGAATCCCTCCGCTTCATTTTGAACTCGTCGTTGGAAGCGCGCGTTCCGGCCATCGGCTTTTCGCGGGAATTCACCAAGAGCGGGGCGCTCCTGTGTCTGTCCGTGAACTACCACGACATCGGTCGCCAAGCCGGCCAGTTGGCCCGCAGGATTCTGGACGGGCAGGTCGTGCTGCCGGCGAAGCCGCTCGCTCCCGATCGCATCGAAACCAGCATCAATCTCAAAACGGCCAAGTTCCTCGGGATCGACATCCCCAAAGAACTCGAATCCAAAGCCGACGAGGTCTACTGATGAACGGCACCCCGCAAGGCACACCCGCCGCCCACCGAACGAAGCCGCCGTCCTTCGCCGGCGTGCACGGCCGCTTCGTGGGCCTGCGGACCAAATTCGTCGTCTTTTTCAGCTTGATCATCATCCTGACCTGTTCGGGCTTGAGCTGGTATTTCATCCGCAGCAAGCAGACCGCCATGACGGAACGCGTGACGGATCTGGGGACGATTTTGGTCAAAAACCTGGCGCACAATGTCCGGTACGGGATCATCACCGAGGAACAGACAATCCTCGAACAGTTCATCACCGGCGTGATGGACGTCGACGAAGTGGTGTATGTGGTGATCACCGGCGCAGACGGCCGCGTGCTCGTCGCCAGGAGCAAGGGCTCGCTCAACGACGCCCACAGCCGGTCCCGTTCGGCGGCACACGCGTTCTATCCTCAATCGAACCTTGCCGCATCCCTGCTCAAGAATCCGAGCACGCACCCGACTGTCACTCGCATGCGTCTGACCGGCTCCGGGGCGGTGCCGATCCAGGACGGCGGGGTGACGATCTACCTGTCCGGCGGCGGACCCCGCGAAGAAACGTTCTATGATTTCGCGCTCCCTGTCTTACGAGGGGCGCCGTCGCGCCTGGACGCACTGGCGCTTCAAGAAGAGGAAACCAAACGGCCGGGATCGTCTTCCGCCCCTCACCAACCCTACGGGGTGGTGCAAATCGGCCTGACCGAGGTACCGATGCAGGGAGAGTTGGCCAAGGTGCTCCGCAACGTGCTGCTCTTGACCTTAGGCATCATCCTCACGGGTATCCTCTTCACCAGGCTGCTGGCCGACCGCATCATTATGCCTCTGCGAAACCTCGCCAGCGGGGCGCGCAAGGTCAGCGAAGGCGACCTCTCCACCTTCGTCGCGCCGACGACACAAGACGAGGTCGGCCAGCTGACCTCGCTTTTCAATTTGATGATTCAATCGCTCCAGGACCGCGACCAGGCGATTTCCGCGAACCTCGAAACCATCAGGCGGCATGCAGCCCAGCTGGCCACGCTCAATCAGTCGAGCGCCGCCATCACCTCCACCCTGGACCCGCATCGGCTCCTGTCCGCAGTCCTGCAACTCCTGATCGACAATCTGGGTTTCACGGGCATGGTGTTGATGCTCTGGGACCGCGAACGCGGCGTCGCGACCGTCGCCCAAATCGCAGGAGTCCCCTCGCAGATCGAACAGGCAGCCAGGCAACTGGAGATTCCCGTTGAGGATGACGGGTCCGTTCAGGCAGAGATGCTGATCCATGGCCGCTCGGTTCATATTGTGACCGTCGAGGACGTGATGCACCGCTTCTCTCCCCTGGCGCAACCGCTGATCAAGGAAGCCGAGATCAAATCATTCGTCGGAGTCCCGCTCCGCAGCCAGCAACGAATCCTGGGGTATCTGGCCGCCCATCGCGGCGCTCAGATCTGCAGTCAGGAAGACCTGGACCTCTTGATGACCATCGGCAGTCACGTCGCCGTCGCCATCGACAACGCCAGAGCCTACGTCGAATTGGAAACCCTGACCGAGCACCTGGAACAGCGCGTTCAATCGCGCACGCAGGAACTTCAATCGGCCAACGAGCGGCTCCAAGAGCACGACCGGCGTCGCTCCAAATTCGTCTCGGTCGCGTCCCATGAACTCCGTACGCCGATGACCTCCATCAAGGGGTTCGTCGAGAACATGCTGGACGGCCTCACCGGCCCTCTCTCCGAACGCCAGGAACATTATCTGCAGCGCATCAAGCACAACGTGGATCGCCTCACCCGCATCATCAATCAGCTCCTGGATTGGTCTCGCCTCGATGTGGGGCGGATCGACGTCAAGCCGGAGCCGCTCCCTATCGGGGAATTCATCACCGAAGTGGTGGAGAGTTTCCAAACCTTGGCGGCCGAGAAAGCCATCATCCTGGAAGTGACGCCCTGCGATCGAGCGCTCCTGGTGCGGGCCGACCGCGACAAACTGGAGCAGATCCTGTTCAACCTGGTCGGTAATGCCATCAAGTTCACCCCGAAAGCGGGGCGCGTCGCAGTGCGTTGCGAGGGGGTGGACGGACACATGGTCCGGATCATCGTGGCCGACACCGGATGCGGCATCGCCCCCCACGAACTGCCGAAAGTCTTCACGGAGTTCTCCAAGGTGGAGTCGGCCGTGCCGACCGCGCAGGGCGCACAGCTCGGCCTCTTCATCACCAAGAGTCTCGTCACCCTGCATGGAGGAACCATGGGGGTGGAAAGCCTGCTGGGCGTCGGCACGCAGTTTTTCTTCACGCTCCCGCTGGCGCCCCGCCCTCCCCGCTGACAGCCGGATCGCCCGCGCGCCATCCGGGGCTGTATCTCATCCGATAATACACGCATACTTTTGCACGGCGCCGAGATTCCTCCTCATAGCCATTCTCCGGCACATTCCCTCCAACCGTCTGAGAAATCAGCATCCTGAATCTTCGGCATGGGTATTGCGCCTCGTCGAAGCCAAAACCCATTCAACCACGGAGGGCGTCGCCGTGCGTCCCCATATTCTCATCGTCGATGACGATCCCGACATCCGCGAATCGCTTGGCGACATGTTGTCGCACGAGGGCTACATTGTTGAAAGCGCCGCCTCCGGCACCGAAGCTCTGCAACAGGCCAAACAGACGCAATATGGCGCCGCGCTGCTCGACATTCATTTGCCGGACTTGAGCGGGCTCTCCGTTCTCAAGGTGATGATGGAGCTGGACCCCTCGTTGCCCGTCATCATCCTGACCGGCAATGCGACCCCGGAGAACACCATCGGATCCCTCGCCAAGGGGGCCTTCGCCTACCTCACCAAACCCTACAACTCGCAGGAATTAAAAGCCGTGCTCCGCCGAGCCGTTGCCGTGAAGGGGCTGGCCGTACGGGCGGAGTATGTCGAGCAGGCCCTACATGCCAGCGAAGAACGGTTTCGGGCGCTCGTCGAATCCGCCACCGATGGCATCGTCCTGGCCGACCAGAACGGACACATCATTTGGTGGAACGGCGCGGCCGAGCGCATGTTCGGATACAACAAGCAGGAGGCCTTGGGGCACCCCCTCACCATGTTGATGCCGGAACGTTTTCGGTCTGCGCATACCGCCGGCATCAGCCGCCTCGTGCAAGGAACCGCCACGACGCTCATCGGCAAGACCACCGAACTGGTGGGGCTGACCAAAGCGGGCGAGGAGTTTCCCATTGAACTCTCCCTGGCCTCGTGGCATGCCAAGGAAGGCATATTTTTTAGCGGCATCGTCCGCAACATCGCCAGGCGGAAGCGAGCAGAAGAGGCCGTCGCCCGATTGAGCCACCAGAACCGGTTGATCCTGGACGGTGCCGGGGAGGGCATCTTCGGACTCGATCTCCAGGGCTGCGCCACCTTCGTCAATGCCACTGCGGCGCGGATGCTCGGCTGGGGCCCCGAGGAGTTGTTGGGCAAGCCGATGGCCCCCCTGCTGTACCAGGCGGCATCGGGACCGTCTGTGATGCCGCCGGACCCCTTCTCGCTGCAGGCGGCGTTGCGTGATGGCGCCATCCATCGCATCCAGAACGAAACTTTTTTCAAGAAGGACGGCACCTCGTTGCCGGCGCACTACGTCACCAGTCCGATCCACGAGCAGGATCGAACGGTCGGCGCCGTCGTGGTGTTCCAGGATGGCACGGAACGCGCGCGCCAAGAGCGACTGCAACAGGCGCAACTCTCGGTCAGCCACATCCTCGCGCAGGCCGATCACATCGAGGAGGCCATCCTGCCCATCCTGCGTGTGACGGCTGAAATGGGGCCGTGGGACTTGGCCCTCTGGTGGCAGCCCCCATCCGCAGACGCCAATTTGGTCTGCCGCGGTGACTGGCTGCGCCCCGGTCGCCACTGGCAGGATTTTGTGACCCTCTGTCGTAACAGCGCCATGCCGCCTGGTCTCGATTTTCCCGGCATCACGAAGACAAGCAAACTGCCCCTCTGGGTTCCCGACGCCATGGTTGACGGCCGCTTCACCCGCAGGCCGACTGCGGCCCGCCTGGGAATCCATACAGCCTGCGCCGTGCCGATCCGCACAGGCAACCTGATTCAGGGCGTCCTGGAACTCTTTTCGGACAGCACGCTCCCCCCCAACACCGGTCTGCTGCAGGCCTTGACCGACACGGGCATGAAGGTCGGTCAGTTTATCGAACGCACCTGCGCCATCCAAGCGCTGCGCAGTTCCCATGAAATGACGCAGGGGCTGCTCGCCAGCTTACCCGGCGCGATTCTGCTCTGTGACCGGACACAGCGCATCCGCTACACCAACCCACTGGCCGCTCAGTATTTCGGCGAGGGAAGGTCCTTGATCGGCCGCCTGCTCTCGGACTGTCTGGCTCTTCCCGAGACAGCCATTCGCTATCTGAACAATGCAGCATCCCCACCTCTCGCCGAAACCGGGCCCAGACCGCCGGAAGGCGAATGCGAGCTTGCGGCGCGCACCTATCGCTATCGCTTCTTCCCTGTCGCCGCAGCCGAGTCCGGTGAGCGTCACACCGGCATCATGCTGTGGGACATTACGGAAGACAAACAGCTCCAGGATCAACTCATCCAGACTGAAAAACTCTCCGGTCTGGGGACCATGGTGTCGGGGATGGCCCATGAGATCAACAATCCAGCTCAGGCCATCCTCAGCATGGCGGAGTTGATCCAAGACGAAGAAGACCCTCGCCGCATCAAGGAATTCGCCGCCGACATCGTGGGCTATGCACGCCACGTCTCCACCGTGGTGCGCGATTTCGTCAGTTATGCGCGCGCTACCGGACGTGACGGAGAGACGGCGCTTGATCTGGCGGAACGTCTGGTGGAGGCCCTCAAGATGGTCCGGCGGGGCCCGCACTTCGAGCGCCTGGAGGTAGTGACGCAGTTCGACGTGCCGGCCTTCCTCCGTGCCAGAAAGGGTGAAATCGATCAGGTGTTCGTCAACCTCATCAGCAACGCCGCCCAAGCCATGCGCGGCAACGGCCGCTTGGTACTGACGACGAACCAAGAGGGCCCGTGGGTCACCGTCACCGTGGCCGACAATGGACCCGGCATTCCACCCTCCATCTTGCCGCACATCTTCGATCCCTTCTTCACGACCAAAGAGGCGGGGCAGGGAACCGGGCTCGGCCTCAGCGTCGTACGAAAGATCGTCGCCAAGTATGACGGCACCGTGACGGTGGAGAGCCTCGTGGGGCACGGCACCACCTTCCAATTGCGGTTTCCTTCCGCCGCTCTGTGAGAGGACTGTATGGTCGCACCCAAACCGAGCCCGCCGAAATCCCGCGAGGGTTGCGTCCTCCTCGTCGAGCACGAGCCCTACGCCCGCAACACGATCCGGCTGGCCCTCGCCCAGGCAGGGCACAAGGTCCTGGAGACAGGCGATGGGCAGGAGGCCGTCGAGGTCATGAGGAGCGGCGACCGTTCGCGCATGGTCACTGCGATTCTTGTTGATATCGGCCTCCCGCGAAACAGCGGCGTGGAAGCGATCGCGTTCTTCCGTCTGCAGTATCCGTCGATCCCCGTGGTCGTCTTGACCGGCCAGCGAGACTGCGATCTTGCCATCACCCTGATGAAGATGGGCGTGCGCGACTACGTGGTGAAGCCGGTCGTGAAGCAGGACCTCCTGCGGGTCCTGGCCGGAGCGGTGCAGGGAGATCACACGGCACGGAGCCAGTGTGTCGCCTGAGCGGCTGGATGGGGCCTGGCGCTTGCCGGAACCGACCGGTTCCGGCGATGCCTAGGATCGCGCGGAGTAGGCGCGCTTGAATACCGAACGGAGACCGAAGTAGGCGAAGGAGTCCTTGAGATTCGAATAGAGCCGCTTCAGCGGGCCCATATCGGGGTTGGTGACATATTCCATCGTCAGCACGATTCGCTCCTCCTGCTCCCCCAACGGCGTGACCGCATGCCATAGCTTGTCGCCGTTGAAGATCACGAGGTCGCCCGGGGCCGTCGCCAATTCCATATGGATCGGTTGTTTGCCGGGCACATCCTTGAACAGATCACAGACCAGCCGACAGTGCTTGGATTGATCCAGCAATCCCATCAAGATCGTATAACGGGCGCCCTTGTAGTAAGAGGTATCGTAATGGTACCCGATGTGGTCCCCGGCTTCCGTATAGTAGTAGAGCGCACAGGAGTGCGGATCATTGGCGGGGCAGAGCAGCAGATTGACGTGCGTCAGCCGATTGAGCATCGCGCGAAAAGCATCCGAGCGGTAGAGGTCGATGAATTCGGGCCCCCGTTCCATCACGGTGTAGTAACTGACGCTGCCACCCTTCTTGTGGCCGGGAATATAATTACGATTCAATCCTGACTTGAGGACCTGGGCCTGGGTCACGAAGGTGCGTTCGACGAGTGCGCGCGGCAGGAATTCGGGAATGTAGAGGAACTCGTTCTGGTCCCAATAGTCCCGTTCCAACCGATCCAGATCCAGGGCCGCGACCGCTCGTTCCACCGCTTCGGTCACTTCGCTCGTACAGGTCTGATTCATACGTTCCCTCGCCGAGTCTGAGTTGCTGCTGTCGCCGCTAAAGGGTGTCATCCGAGGTCGGCTAGGGCCGACTCAGCACCGGAGCCCTGACGATTTCTACATCGGACGGCGCCTTGAAATCAAATAGATCGTCCTTGAGACCGCTGTTGGCCTTCAACTCGACAAAGTCGAAGGTCGCTACGTTGCCGCTGACCTCATGGAGCGCGATAGTCTTGAGGAAATAGGTCTTCGGCTCCACCTCTATCACGATCCGCTGGATGGCCCGCTCCGGTTCCGCCCGCCCTTCCTTGGGGGTCAGCGTCAGCACAGGAATGCCTCCCGCCCCGCGATCCTTGCCGGCCGTGGGGGTGATGTCGAACTCTTCGTCGAGCTTTGCCACGCCTTGCAAGAGCTGCAGCGGCGCCTGGGAAGCCGCCATATAGGTCAGTTTGCCCACCAGCACCTGCTTGTGCTCGGGCACATACATTTTGACGTCTTCTTTGTTGACGTAGATCTCCTCCGTCGCCGGTTCGATGTAATCCCAGCGGAGACGCCCTGGCTTCTTGATGTAAAAACGTCCGGTCGACAGCACGGGGGTGGCAAAACCCTCAATCCTAGTTTTCTGCGTGAAGGAGGCTTGGAGATCCTTCGTTTTTTCGTACCGGGCTTGGATCTTCTTCACCACCTCGCGCACTTCCTGCACCATCGGATCTTCAACGGGCTGGTCTTCCGCTCTCACCCATTCAGGCGCCGCGAGCCATCCGCACCAGGCTACGAGCACCATCGTCATCAACGTCCGCATCATGCTTCCTCTCCGCCGACCGGCCCACGACGGCCGAGGACCTCCCGGCGCCCGTCGCGTCCTGCCGCCCCGACCACCCCTTCCGCCTCCATCTGCTCGATCATGCGGGCCGCGCGGGGATACCCCACACGGAGGCGCCGTTGGATCAAGGAGGCTGACGCTTGGCCGGTCGACAAGACGAGGTCCTTCGCCTGTTCGTACACTTCGTCTTTCTCCTGCTCCTCTTCCGCCTCTTCCTGTTTGAGCGACTGCAATTCCCGGCAATAGGACGGCAACGCCTGCTTCTTCACAAACTCCACCACGCGACGCACATCGTCGTCCGACACATAACAGCCGTGGATCCGCATGAGCTTGCCGGTGCCTGAGGCCAAGTACAGCATGTCCCCGCGACCGAGCAGCGCCTCCGCGCCGTTGGCGTCCAGAATGGTGCGGGAGTCCGTCTTGGAAGAGACCTGAAACGCGATGCGAGCCGGGAAGTTCGCCTTAATGAGGCCGGTCAACACATCCACCGACGGCCGCTGGGTCGCCAGCACCAGATGGATGCCCGAGGCCCGGGCCATCTGCGCCAGCCGTGCGATCTTGTCCTCCACATCTTTCGGCGCCACCATCATGAGGTCCGCCAATTCGTCGATCATGACCGTGATGTAGGGCAACGGCTCAGGCAGCGTAGATTTCACTTTGTCCCTCGGCCCGTTCTCGCCGGCCGGTTCGGTACTCTCCCCTTGTGAGAGCCGGTCTTCTTCCGGAAGAAATTTCAGCTCAACCTGTTCGGGCTTGCCCGATTGCCAGGCGTCCGAAACCACTCCCTGCATCTCGGCGATCTTCCGGTTGTAGGCATCGATGTTCCGCACTCCGGCGTCCGCCAGGAGCTTATACCGCCGCTCCATTTCCTGCACCACCCAACTGAGGCCCCGCGCCGCCGACTTCGGATCGGTGATAACGGGGCGCAACAGGTGCGGAATGCCGTCGTAACTCTGAAACTCGAGCATCTTGGGATCGATCAGGAGGAGTTTCACCTCGTCAGGCCGGGCACTGAACAAAATGCTCAGCAACATCGTGTTGAGGCTCACGCTCTTGCCGGCGCCCGTGGCTCCCGCCACTAGAAGATGAGGCATGGTTTTGAGGTCCGCGCTGACGGCCGCACCGAAGATGTCTTTCCCGAGGGCTAAGCTCAGCTTCGAGCGAGAGCGAGAAAAAGACGCACTCGTCACGACCTCCTTCATCGACACCGTCTCGCGATACGGGTTGGGCACTTCGATCCCCACGACCGATTTTCCCGGCAACGGAGCCACGATGCGCAGACTGATCGCCTTGAGGGCCAAGGCCAAGTCGTCGGCCAGATTCACGATGCGTGCGACCTTGGTCCCAGGCGCCGGCTCGAATTCGTACATCGTCACGACCGGCCCAGGACGCACCTCCGTCACCCGTCCCTCAATGGCAAAACTCCGCAAGGCCTTGGTGAGGATTTCGGATTGCAACTTGAGTTCTTCGTCGCTCAGGCGGGCGAGCGGTCCGGAAGGGTCGCTCAACAGCTCCTGCGGATCCGGCAATACGTACCCGTCCGAGACGGAGGGGCTCACCGCGACCGCAGCCGGTTCTTCGACCGGAGTTTGACGCTTTTCGACCTTGAGGGGCGGTTGGATTTTCGGCGGAGCGAGCGGCACCTCGATCTGCTCCAGGGCTTCGGCCACGACATCCACCTCGCGCGCCAACTGCGGCGCTCCTGCATCGCGAAGCGGTCGCGAGGCCTTCGGCCGCACCCGTTTGGACTGCTCCGCCTGCTGAGTCGGCCATTCCGGCCGTAAGGCAGCGGCACGCTCTCGAAGGGTCATCCACCAGCCGGGTACCCGCTGCAACAGCAGCGTCAGGGAAACAGGCACCGCAAACAAGAGCGCCACCACCAATCCCGTCAGGATGATGATGTGGGCCCCCGTGCTGGCAAAGTAACTTCTGGCGCCATCAGCCAGGACTTGGCCGATCACTCCACCGGCCATCCCGCGATGGACCCACCCGCTGGAGAGGGTCGGGACCCCCGTGACCTCCAAATGCAGCAGTGCGCTTAGGAACACGATGGCCGCCACACCGCTCCCGGCATTTCTGAGCCGCACGGTGAGAGGAATCGGCGTGAAGCAACGTGCGCCGAGGAGGCCGAGCAGGAGCGGAATCAGATACGCGGCCCCGCCGATCGTGAAAAAACAGGCGGCCGCAACCAGCGCCCCGACCGAGCCGATCATGTTCTTCGGCTGACCGCTCGCCGCTCCGATCGCTTTGGCGTCGCCGGGTACGAATGAAACCAGGCTGAGCAAGATGAGGAGACCGGCCGCGACCAGGAGAACCCCGATCACTTCACGTTTGACATGTGAGGAACGGGAAGGGGCTGAGCGGGCGTCACCGCGCTTTGCCGTGGTGGATACACCCATGCGGCGGATCGTAGCATAGGGTCTATGCCTTTTCAAACAAAGGCGCGACGCGTGCAGCGACAGACAGCGAGCTTACACAAGATCGGCGTCGAGCGCCTGGGCCAACGCTCGATAGTCTTCCAGCGCCAGCATTTCGGCCCGGGCCTGCGGCGAGACACCGGCTGATTCCATGGCGGACATCAGCCGATCGAACGGGAACCCCTCGTCGCGAAGCGAATTGATCACCGTCTTTCGGCGGTGGGCGAACGAAGCCCGCACGAGGCGTCGAAACCGGCCCTGCCGAATCGGGTCGATCGTCTCATGAGTATGGAGCACCAGCCGGACCACTGCGGAGCCGACGGTCGGTCTCGGCCGGAAGCAATTCGCCGAGACGGTGAAGGCCAGGTCGACCGTCGCCACATCTTGCGTCAACACCGATAACACGCCATAGTCGCCCTGATTGGGTCGGGCAGCCAACCGCCGCGCCACCTCGGTTTGCAGCATCAGCACCATGCGGCTGAAGGAGGCGCGGGCATCCAGGAAGGCGAACAGCAGCGGCGTCGAGACATAATACGGTAGATTGGCTACCACAACCGTTCCGGCAGGCAGGCTCTCGAAGGGAAACTGCAAGGCGTCGCCGATGCGCAGATCCAGATTCGGACGGTGACCAATCTGCTCCCGCAGGTGCGGCTCCAACTGCGGGTCGATTTCGACCGCGATGACCCGAGCCGCCCCCATGCACAGGCCCTCCGTGAGCGCCCCTCGACCAGGCCCGATTTCCAGCACCGTCTCGCCTGGGCGAAGGGCCGCCAGCGCGATGATCTTGCGAACGATGTTGGGATCAATGAGAAAGTTTTGGCCGAGTCGCTTGAGCGCCGGGGGGAAGGGTCGAGCCATGGTTCCGCGCCTACCCAGACGCCGAACCAGCCGCACGAAGCCGTTTCGCCAGCGCCGCCAGATGCGATCGATAGCAGTCCACCTGATCGGAAAACTCTTCGACCAGATCGTTGGTGAAAGCGGGACCGGGATTCTTACCGGAGAACGCGTCGGCCTCCGTCGCCCCCACCTGCTGCCGAAGCAGGGCCACCGTGCGGACTTTCCACTTGGTGATCCGCTCCGACCCCATGACCGTATTCAAGTCCTGCGCCGTTTGTGATGCGATCGCGTCAAGTTCTTTGATCTGCTGTTCGACCATCGAGACAGCCGATGATCCTGTCGTGTTCATGCCGTAGCCCCTTTCCCTTTCCTTCGCGCGCCGGACTTCATGGACCAGGTCCCGGCCAGACGCGCCGCTACCTTCACCGCTTCCAACAAACTGCCGTGCTCGGCCACCCCTTTGCCTGCAATGTCATACGCCGTGCCATGATCGACCGAGGTGCGAATGATCGGCAACCCGACGGTCAAATTGACACAGGTACCGAACGCCACCAGTTTGAGCGGAATCAGGCCTTGATCGTGGTACATCGCCACCACGCCGTCGTAGGCTCCGCGCGCCGCCTTGCCGAACAAGGTGTCGGCCGGCAAGGGATCGCTGGCTTTGATCCCGACCGCTCGCGCCTTGAGGACGGCAGGAGCGATGTACGTCGCCTCCTCGTTTCCGAACAGACCATGTTCGCCGGCGTGGGGGTTGAGCGCGGCCACACCGATTCTCGGCTTGGCGATGCCGAAGTACCGGGTCAACCCGAGATGCGCCAACCGAATGGCCTTGGTGATCCGTTCGGTCGTCAATAAGGACGGCAAGTCCCGAATCGCCACATGGGTCGTGGTGAACATGATCTTCAATGGGCCGCCGACGATCATCATACCGAACTCCTCCGTTCCGGTCAGTTCGGCCAGGAGTTCCGTGTGGCCCGGATAGTGATACCCGGCCATGTGCATGGCTTCTTTATTGATCGGCGCCGTCACGATCCCGGACAGGATCCCCGCCTGCGCCAAGTCCACGGCCGCTTTGATGAAGGCCACGGAGGCCGCTCCGGTCTCCTCCGACGCTCGGCCCAGGCGAAACCTTGTCAGGGGTGTCGCCAAGGGATCCATCACCGCCACTTGTCCCGCCTTCGGCTTCGCGCCTTGCGGGTCGAAGGCGACGACCTCCAGCGGCAGTTTCAACCAGGCTATCGTCCGTGCCATGACCAGCCGTGAGCCGATGACGACCGGGCGGCAGAGCCGGCCCAAGGCCCTATCTGCCAAAGCCTTGGCAATCACCTCCGGTCCGATGCCGGCCGGATCTCCCATCGTCACCCCCAGGAGAGGCAGCGGGGAGCCTGTCGTATGGTTAGGAGCCATTCGTATACAGATACAGGGTGTACCCAAGGTACAGGAGCGCACTACCGCTCAGCAACCAGGGGCGCCAATGTCCCGACCAGAGGGCCTGAAGAAAACTCATGCCCATGGCCAAGACAGCCAAGACCATCGTCGCCAGCGCAGTCGTGCCCAAGCTCCATTCCGTGCCGAACAAGCCGACGGAAACGGGAATGGTCCCTTGGAACACCATCGCTCCGGTGACATTGCCGACGGCCAACCGATCTTTCTTCCGATAGAGCCACAGGAAACTATTGGACATTTCCGGCAACTCCGTCGCCAGGGGTGCGATCAAGAGCGCCAGGATCAGCGGCGACACCTGCAAGGCCCCCGAAATCGAATTGGCCGCCGTCACGAAGAGATGGGCCCCGCCCACCAGGCCCAGCAACCCGACCAGCCCCTGCGCGGCGATAAGGACATAGGGTGGCTGCGCCGACCGTCCGGCGAACAACAGCGGCTCCAATTCTCCCCCTCCCTCGCTCTCCTCATCCTCCGCCGAGAATTTGAGCTTCATATAGTAGACGTAGAGGCTCAACAGGCCGACCGCCACCCCAATGTGGAGCGCGCGAGACGGCACGAACGCGCAGATCAAGGCGAGACTATATCCGATGAGGAAAAACAGGATATCGGTTCGGACTTCTCCATAATGGAGCTTGAAGACCGGCGTTCGTTTGCCCAATCGCGCATACAGCATCAACAGGAGCGCCAAAATGGGCAGCACGAGCGTGCTCAACATGAAGGGCGCTCCAAGGATCGCGCCCAAACCGACTTCCACCTGCTCGCGGCTCGCCCCGAAAAAGATCGCGATGATCGGGATCGACGTCTCCGGCAGGGTTGTCCCCACCGCAGCAAAAATGCTCCCGACCGCGCCCTCTGAAATGTGTAGACGTTTCCCCAGCCACTCGATGCCGTTGGTGAAGAGGTGACAGCCCGCGAGGGTAATGACCACCGAGGCCACGAACATGCCCAGATACAGCAGGATCGTCACGGTTTCGAGAATCCCTTTCGCCGCTTGTCCTGCGTCCGGCCGTAGGCCGACAGGGCCGCTTCCCAGATGTCCTTCACCGGTCGGCCGACCTGCTCGGCCACCCGCCTGCAGTCGTCATATTCCGGCGCGGCCTTGCTGTAACCTGGCCGAACGTCGGCGACCTTGATGCGAATGTCCTGTCCATTCACCTGCACCGCGGCGAACCGGCGGGGCAAGACCCGCCGCTGCATCTCGACGACCCGCACACCGAGCGCGGTGGTCTCGGCGAACAGCACCGCCAGCACCGCCCCCGACTTTTCCCGCGGAACCAGCACGGACAACACGTGGCCGGGGCGGCTCTTCTTCATCATGACCGGCGTGAGTGTCGCATCCACCGCACCGGCGGCAAACACCCGCTCGAAGACCATCTCGTAACATTGGGGGTTCAGGTCGTCGAGATTGGTCTGCAGTTCGACAATCGTCTCCACCGACCCGACGGTGGAATCGGCGCCCTCGCCGAGAAAGACGCGCAGCACATTCGGCCATTGCGGCGGGTCGGCCGTCCCGGCTCCATACCCCACTTGTTTCATCTGCATGGCCGGAAGCGGACCGAACTCCGCCGCCAGGGTCCGCAGCAAGGCCACACCCGTCGGGGTGGCCAATTCACGCGCCGGTCCCTGCACATAGACCGGCAGACCACAGGCGAGCGCCGCCACGGCAGGACCAGGCACGGGCAACGCTCCGTGAGCCGACATCACCGTACCGGAGCCGACATTGATCGCCGACGCCGTCACCCGTTCCACGGCGAGCAGATGCAGCCCCAACACACTCCCCACGACATCAACGAAGGAATCGATGACACCGACCTCGTGAAAATGCACCTTCGCCGGTTCGACGCCATGCGCCTTCCCTTCGGCTTCGGCCAAGGTGTCGAATACCGCCAGACTCCGTTCCTTGACCACAGGCGGCAATCCGCTCTTGGTCAGAATCCGCCGGATCTGCGCCAGGGTCAGCGGGCGCTCGAAGCCCTTCTCGATGTGCACGTCGACTTTCGTCGCCGTGAGCGCGCCTCGGTCCACCGTCCGCTGCTGAAGGCGGAATCCGTCGATCCGCAAGTGTGACAACCCGCGAATCAATTCCTTGAGCGGCAAGCCGACATCCACCAACGCTCCAAGCGTCATGTCGCCGCTGATGCCGGAGAAACAATCGAAATGAAGATGGTGCGTCATAACGTTCCTCGCATCACCTGACGCGATGCGAGCGGCATCTTACCGGAGCCGCATCCGGACGGCAATCATTGCACTCGTTCGTTGACAGCCCACCGACGCTGTGTTATCCCCACAACAAGATTGAATCCGGATCACTCGGCCAGCCGGCCGCAGCATAGGGACCCATGCGTGCGCTGACTCCAACTCCCGACGCCACCGCTCTTCCCCGTCCGCAATGGAAAGGATTCGCATGGCTGATGCTAGTCAGCCTCGTCGTGATCCTGATGGGACAGAGCACGGAGGGCTTCGCGAAACAGAAGGGGAAAGGTGTTCCGCGCCCCGAGCCGGAACTCAAGATCGTCGAGTTCTCGGCCTCCCCGATCCCCTACCATCCGCAAGAAGGACCGTTTCAGTTCGTCGCGACGGTACAATTGCCCAAGGAAGTCGACGAGCAATGGATGCTGGAAGTGTCCGCCCTCGTCACCTCGCCCTCGATGACCTCTTTGCGGTTTCTGTCCATCAGGCAACCGGTCAACGAACATGTGCAAACGAACGAGGCTACAAACGGTGATGCAGCGCCCAAACGTGTGCGGGTCGACCTCACCTGGGACGGACTGGACCACAACAAGCAGCAGGCTCCGGCCGGTTCTTACGAATATGAGGTGCGGGTGAAGTTGCTCAGCAATGGGGAAAAGGGGCAGCGCACGCAGATGCTCTCGTGGCCGAAACGCGGCAAGTTTGCCGTGAAGGAGTAACGAGAGCCCGGCTCCTCACTCGACCGTTTCCTCTCCCACCATGTTGATCCGATGGGCCAGGCAACCGGCGCCGAAGCCGTTGTCGATGTTCATCACCCCCACACCGGCCGCGCAAGAATTCAACATCGTCAACAGCGCTGCCAGCCCCCCGAAATGCGCGCCGTACCCTCGGCTTGTCGGGACGGCAATCACCGGCTGTCGCACGAGCCCTCCCACGACGCTCGGCAAGACACCGTCCATGCCGGCGGCAACCACCACGACACGCGCGCCATGGAGCCGATCCTGTTGACCCAACAGGCGGTGAAGCCCTGCCACGCCCACGTCATACAGCGTCTCGGTCCGACTGCCCATGATGTCGGCCGTCACGCGCGCTTCCTCCGCCACGGGAATGTCGGCGGTCCCGGCCGTGACGATCAGCACCGACCCGCGGCGAGCCAACTTCAGCGGAGCAATCGCCACAACCCGCGCCTCTTCATGGTATTCGGCCCGTTTGCTCATCTTGAGCAGCGCTCGCGCCACCGGCGGATCGACTCGTGTCGCCAGCAGCGAATTATTTTTCCGCAGGAGCGTCTTGGCAATGGCCACCACTTGACGCTCCGTCTTCCCTTCGCAAAAGATGACCTCGGGAAACCCCTGCCGGATCGCGCGATGGTGATCGAGCGACGCAAACCCCAAATTTTCGTAGGGCAGGGTGCGGAGCTGACGAAGCGCATCGGGCACGTCGATGACGCCTCGCTGCACCTGCGTCAGCAATGCCTGCAAGGATGCTTGATTCATGACAGGGCTTTCTCTCCCTTGGCCTCTCGCTCCATGAGGTCGCCCACCGCCTGCCGACAGGATTTCTCGGCAAACAACACCGCGTTGACCTCCTGGACGATCGGCATGTCCACGTCATAGCGCCGAGCCAAGCCCAGCGCCGCTTTGGCGGTTCGCACTCCTTCGGCCACGGCCTGCATGCTCCCGAGAATGGCCGCAAGCCCTTCACCACGACCTAACCGCATACCCACGGAGTGGTTGCGACTGAGCGGCCCGGTGCAGGTCAGGATGAGGTCGCCCACCCCGGACAGGCCGTAAAACGTCCTGGGGTCAGCCCCCATGGCGGCACCCAACCGAATCATCTCGGCCAACCCTCTGGTGATCAGTGCAGCGCGGGCATTGTGTCCGAGTTCCAAGCCGTCCACCACCCCGGCGGCTAGGGCCATGACGTTTTTCAGCGCGCCGCCGAGTTGCACACCGATCACATCGTCATCCGCATAGACACGAAAACTCGGCGTCATGAACAACGACTGCGTCTGCTTGACCAAATCGGCATGCAACCCGGCGAGGGAAATAGCCGTCGGTTGCCCCTGGCTGACTTCGGCGGCGAAACTCGGGCCCGACAGGACCAGCAAGAAGTCCTGCATGGCGGCCGGCAACTCCTCCTGCATGACCTGGGTCATGAGCTGCAGCGTCTCTTCTTCAATACCTTTGGTCGCACTGATCAAGGGAAGGGGCAAGGAAAGCAGCGGCGCCATGCGGCGCAAGACTGCTCTTGCCACATGGGAGGGAACGGCAAAAACCAGATAATCCGCCTCGGCCAGCGCCTCCTCCAAGCTGGTGGTGGCGGAGAGGCCTGACGGCAGCGCCACACCCGGCAGATAACGATGATTTTCCCGCCGCTGCTCGATGGACTCGACCACATCGGATTCATACGCCCAAAGGCATACCGGCAGCTGCTTCTCGGCCACATGCCGAGCGAGGGCCGTTCCCCAGGCTCCGGCACCGATCACCGAGACACGCTGCTTGGCCGGTTGAGTCATCGCCGCGGATTATAGGAAGGGGCTTCAAAGACTGTCAACGAAGCGGCCCGCTCCCGTGAGACTGGAATTCCTCAGCGCCCCACGCTACCCTGTGGAAGCCATTCGTGAACGGAAACGATGAAAGCCTGTCCATCCTGTGGGCGCGCCCTGCCTGAAATCAGCCGGTACTGCACCTTTTGCGGCGCTGGAGTGGCGAACGACGCCCCCGCCACGCCGCACCCCTCGGCAACGAACCAGAACAAGGAACAGCTCAATCTGCGCATTCTCTATGGGATGGTGACGGTCCTGCTCCTCGAACTCCTCATGCCGCCTTGGGAAACACCACCGGCACAACCGGCTGCGTTCCTCGGCTTTCATTTCATTCTGTCCCCGCCCCAGGCCGATGCCCTCGTCAGCCGCCTCTTGCTGACAATCGAACTCACCACCACAGCCATCGCCGGCCTGTACCTGTCGTTTCTTTTTCGATCGCGCTAGGCGGGATCGGCGGAAGGGGTCAATCGAGAGCCAGGGTCAGGCACTTGGCGGCACCGCCCGATTTGATGAATTCATCCAACGGCACGGGATGGGTGCGATACCCTCGTGCCTCCAGCAGTCGCATGGTGCGAGGGCAGCCGGATGGAATCACCACCGCGTCGCCGACACAGACGGCATTGCAGGCGAACCGGAGCGCATCCTCCTCCGGGACCTCCACACGGCGATCCTCCGGGATCAACCGCGCAATGGCGGCGCGGCCATAGGAGTCGAAGGCCGCTGGGTAATAGAGGAGTTCCCCGCCGCTCAGCGGGCAGAAGCAGGTATCCAGGTGATAGAACCGGCCGTCGATCAACTCGAGCGGAATGATCTCACGCTGGAAGATCTCGCTCAGCCGTGGAAAGGCTCGAATGTCCGATCGCTGCCGGTACCCGCCGAACCAGGTCTCTGGAAATCCGAGGAGATCGCCGGCTCCTTCGAAATACAAGTCCTGGTCGAACGGCACCACTTCATACCCGTGCTCGTGAAACCACTGAGCGAAATACTTCTCCTCCCGTTGTCGCTCCGGATGGCGGAAGCGGCTCACTAACGCGCGCCGGCCGGCCACCACCCCGGCGTTGGCGGTGAACACCAAGTCCGGCAACCCTCGGACCGGCTCCATCCGCTCAAGTTTCGCGCCGACATCCCGCTCCAAGACCTGCATCAACTCCTGCCACTGGGTGACGGCACGCGCCGGATCCACAGCATTCGCCCGCCGCATCCAGGGATTGATTTCATAATCGATCTGAAAATAGTCCGGAGGACAGACCAACAAACGACTCATGGGCGCCACCCGAGTGCGCGGGCCAACTCCGACAGAAATGAGGCGGCGTCCATGACCAGCCCCACGGCTTGGAAACTGCCGCGATCAGCCAGCTTCGTCGGCACCGCTGGATTCACATCGACACAGACGGTCGGGATCGTCGCCGGCAATAAATTGCCGGTGGCAATGGAGTGGAGCGTGGAGGCCACCAAAAGCGCAAGGCCGACGCCGGGAATGTGTGCGCGCATGGCCTGCTGGGCCGCCATCGAGTCGGTCAGCACGCCCGGGAGCGGGCCGTCGTCTCGGATAGTTCCCGCCATCACCAGGGTGACATGTTGCCGCACACAGGCCGCCATGATGCCGTCCCGAACCAGCCCAGAACGCACAGCCTCTTCGATGCTGCCCAACGCCCGCACCCGATTGATGGTGCGCAAGTGGTGCTCATGGCCATGGGGCACCGACCGCCCAGCCGACAATTCGTACCCGAGTGACGTGCCGTACAGAGCCGCTTCCATGTCATGGGCAGCTAACGCATTCCCGCAGAACAACACCTGCACATACCCTTCCTCAACCAACCAGGCCAACGCCTCCCGCCCTCCGGCATGGATGATGGCCGGGCCTCCGGCGAAGAGAATCTTCGCATCGGCCTCGCCCGCCCTGTGACGCGCACGCAGACGCTGCATGCGGGCGGCGATATCGGCGAGGACCGGCTGATGTGGGCGCTCCGACGACACGACGGATTCCATGAACCCAAACACATCACGTTCCGTCGGGCGGGCTAGGGGCGTCACCCTGATGCCGTCCCGCCCGATCACGATCAAATCTCCTTCCTTCACCGCGGCCATCGGTACCGTCCTCGCGCGGGCCTTGGCCGGATCCACGCAGATCCCCACATCCATTTCGATGCCCTCGACCGTCACCCATTCGCCGTCCAGGCGAATCTCCGTGGACAAGTGGGTCGTCGCGTAAAACTGCTCGGGGAACACGCCGGCGGCCGGAGCCGGTTCAAACCGGCAATCCTCTTCCCGCTCCACGGTAGCCCCATGCGGCTGAATCGCTCGAAGGATTTCGGCCAATTGTCGGCCGGAGGAGGCACGAACGACGATTCGCGCGTGAGAGGGCGCATCCCTCGTCGCTCCGATGCGCACATCCTGCAGGTCGAAGGTGCCGCCCATCATCAAAATGGTATCCAGCACCTTCGCCAGGATCAGCGAGTCGATGATGTGGCCCTGCAGCAACACGGTTTCTTCCGGCGCCGTCATCGGCAACTCCTCCTGTATATGTGGTGGTCTTGCCAAATTTTACCATGCGCCAGGCGACGAGCAGGCGGTCACGCAGCCGTTTTGATGATCTCCCGCAGCACGCTCGTCGCGTAGGAGCCGGGAGGCAGCCAGAAGGAGAGGGTGAGGGCGGAGCCTTCGAGGGACCAATTCAGGTCATTGAGACGCACCCGAAGCGCCCGGCGTTCCCCGCGGAATCCGCACTCGGCGCCCGCCTTCGATAGTGCCTCGGGCGTGGTGCCCAACTCGGCCACGACCGACCGTTCGAGCTCGCCGGGTGTTCCCGTCGACCAAGGCGCACGCGATCCGAAGAGCGGTCCCGTGGGGCTGATCTCGAATCGATCGACGCGAGGCTGTTCCACCTCGGGCAGCTCGACGACAAAACAGGCGCCATTGTCCGTCTTCATGGCCCAGTCTCCGGCGAAAACCCGGTCGAGGCTGTCGATTCGCTTCGCCACGATCCGGTTGAACAGATGCGACTGGTAGGCATTCATGAACCAGAGTCGCTTGGCGCGGCTCATCTTGTTTCGGCGGGCGGCGTCCCGCAGCAACTCAGCCCCAACCGCAAAATTATTTCCCGCCCGTCCCTGACGCTGCGGCCCGAAATAATTCGGCACCCCTCGGCGTTGCAACTGCTCGAAGATCTGCTCTACATCGGCATCACATCCCTCGCGAACGTCCCGCACCACCAGACGAAACTGATTCCCGGCATGGTGCCCCTTGCGTAAGCGGTTGCGGTGCCGGCCCAGGACTTCCACCTTCAGGAGACGGTCGTCGGTGGCTAAGGCTGCCACCGTCTCCGGCTTCACTCCCTGCAGCGACACCATTTGAGTCGTGACCGCCTGGGCATCTTTCAGCCCGGCAATTCCGATGGACATCGCCTTGACGTGAAGGTGGGACGACAACCTCAACACCAGATCCGGCGTGGAAAGGCCGCGTTTCGTCACGCGGATATAGAGGTGCTCCCCTTCGCCGCAGGGCAGGTAGAGGGGCCGTTCTTCGACTTGAAAATCTTCCGGCGAGCTGCGAATGCGTCCTCCGAGCGCCGGAACTGCTGCGGTCAGATAGGGTAACGTCTCATCGAGTGCGGAGGAGGTGGTCATACGGTGTCCTTCTTCTCGCTTGCTCCAATTTGAGGCAATACAGTGGGTCCCAGCGGGACCCCATGTTATACTCCGGTCGAGTTGTACCACGCCTCCGCGTCCGTTCCCGAAAGAACTCAAATGCCCTTCCCGATTACGCACATCACCCTTGGGGCCTGGATATTCTGTTGGACTCTCGCGCCGGGCCTCGTCCCATCGGCCCTGACGGCAACCAGAATGAACGGGGTGGATGTCTTCGCCCGGTTCACTCAGCATATCGAGCGGCAAACTGAGATCGACAAACGGGCCTTTGCGGTCGCCAGCAAATGCATGACCTGGTTCTACAAGCAGCTGCGGGAACGGCCGGCTCCGCCGGCGATGCAACGCATCGCTTGGAGCGATGCTCCCATCATTCACGCCGCGGACCAACCACAGGACGAGTCCGCCGAATGTCGCGCCCTCTATCCCGGCGGCCTCGAAGCCGTGCGTACCGACTTTCAGCGGACGCAATCGTTCCTCTCCCTCTCGCTCACGTTTTATGAGTTCGCCCTGGTCGGGGACGGAGACGACAATTCTCTCTACAGCACTCGTGAGCTTCAGGATCTATTGTTGGCCCTGAGCCTGTCCGTCGAACCCTCGCTGGATTCCGAGACTCACCTTCGGCTGCTCACCTCGCGATTCGACATGCTGCACGAGGCGCGCGGCATGGAAGCGCTGATGGCCGGAATGAACAAGCTGTATGACCAGGGCTATCGCGTCACTCCCGCGGACAAGGCGCATCTCAACCGAGTGATGGAATGATCGCTCGCCTGATGCGCTGGCAGGAACTGGGACGGGTCTGGATCGGCCACTGGCTCAGCCGCCCCTTTCATCAGCTCTTCAACCTCATCCCGGGCCTGGAGTTGGGACTCGCCGAAGCGGCGATCACCTCGCTGCCCCTCAGCCACGCCCCGCTGGCCGGTCGGCGTGCGGTTCACCTCAGCGACCTGCACCTGGATCGGTACCGTCCCAGGCACCACGCCCTCGTCCGGACGGTGGAGGACCTTGGGCCGGACTGGATTTTCATCACCGGTGATCTCCTCAACGTCCGTGACGGCTTGCCGCACATGGTCCGCTTCCTCTCGGAGCTCCGCCGCCTGGCCCCCGTCTTCGTCACGCTCGGCAATCACGACCACTATAGCGGATTGCGTGTGGATGAATTCGCCGAACAGCTCGACCGCATCAAAGTGACGCTCCTGGTCAACCAGGTCACCTTCGTCCCCCTGGAAGACGGAGAACTCGCCATCGTCGGCCTCGACGATCCTTCCCTCCATCGGGCAGACCTGCGCTGCATTCCGTCATACCGACCCGGACGATTCACGCTCCTGCTGGCCCATGCGCCCAACATCCTGGAGCAGCTTGAATCACAGCATCACATCGATCTGGGCCTCTGCGGCCATAGCCATGCGGGCCAATGGCGTATTCCGTTCATCCCGACCTTTTGGCTGCCGCCCGGCTGCCACGGACGCACGAACGGCCTCTACCGGAACGGTGCCCACCGACTCTATGTCAACCGAGGCATCGGCTGGTCGGTGTTTCCCGTTCGACTCAACTGCTCGCCCGAAATCGTCGTCCTGGACTGGTCATCCTGACGCCTCGGTCTTCATCACGTGATTCGTTCCAGTGCCTCCCGGGCTCGGCTTCGCACCGTTTGATCCCAATCTTCCTTGCTGGCGTACAGCAACTTCTCCTTCGCGGCGGAGGCTCGAAGCCGACCGAGGCCGAGCGCGGCGCTGGCCCGCACATAGGCATGGTCGTCTTCCAGCGCCTTCAGCAGAGGCGGCACGACCGATTCGTCTCCGATGACGCCCAAATGGCTCGCCGCCATCCCACGCACACGGTGCTGCTTGTCTCCCAAGGCACGCTTCAGCGTCGTCAAGAACAATTCCTGGAGCCGGGGGGCAATGGTTTCCAGCCCGGCACGCTGATAGTCGTTCACTTCGATCAGCGCGAAGGCCACCTCGAGACGTTTATCGTGTGACGATTGGTTCTCGAACAGGGTGATCAACCGCGCTCGCTGCGCAACCCGTCGACGCCGCTGCTGAATCTTTCGCACGATGATCCAGGCGGCCACCGCAACGGCACAAACCAGAGCCGCGATAGGAATGGCCTGATCGATCACCACATCCTGCACCTCCGGCGAGAGGCGCTTCCAGATCCAGACGCCGGAGATCACCAGGCCCAGCAAGAGAAAGATAGCGGTCAGATTGGCATGGCCCGATTGAGCGTGGCGCGGCATGGCAGGCGCCATGATAGGAGGATGGTCCTCATGGCGTCAACGCGACGCCCACCCGCTCTTGACAGGCACCAGCCATGATGACTAGGCTTCGCATCCGTGGAACTACCGGATTTCCAGAACGATCCGCATTTGAAGGTCCTACGCCCGCTGGTGGAAACGTACCTGGCCTTCTGGCGCATGGATAGCCGACATATCCGTTCGCTGCGCCTCACACCGTCACAATTCGACGTCATCGCGACCCTCGGCGATACCAGCGGGCTGACCTGTGCGGAACTGTCTACTGCCACCCTGGTGACGAAAGGCACGCTGACCGGAGTCCTGGACCGCCTGGAGGAGAAGGGGCTCATTCGACGAACGCCGGTCGAATCCGACCGGAGAAGTACCAGAATCTGCCTGACCGCCAAGGGCGAGGAGCTCTTCAGAAAGATTTTCGCGGCGCACACGGCCTTCCTCCGTCCCTACTTTGAGCGCGCCCTCACCGCGGCAGAAGCGGATCAGCTGCGGCTACTGCTGCTTCGCTTGCGACAGAGCTTCCTGGAGGCCCCCAGTTCATGATCCGGGTCACGGTGCTGGGCTCCGGCACCAACCTCCATCCGCGCCGCGCCGCCGCGGGGTATGTAGTCCAGACGGACCACATCTTCTTGTTGGACTTCGGGCCCCGCACGCTGACTAACCTCATCAAGAGCGGCGTGGACCGACATCGGATCACCCATCTCTTGTTCTCGCATTTTCACGCCGACCACTTTGCCGATTTTATCCCGTTTTTTTTCGACGCGGTCATTTTCTGCAAGTATGAAGCGGGCACCAGACCGCCGTTGACGATCATCGGCCCCCGCGGCACCAAACGCGTGATGGGAGCGATGTTGTCCACCTTCCCCAGTTTCAACCGCGCGCCCTTCCGAGTCACCATTCGCGAGGTTGCCGATCGCGCCATCAGGCTCGGTGACACCGTGATCCGTCCTGCGACGGTCACCCACGCTCCCCGACTCCACTGTCTGGGCTACCGCATCGAATATGGCGGACGGGCTCTCGCCTATTCGGGCGATTCGTTGTATTGCGACGGCCTGATCCGGCTCTGTTACGAGGCGAACCTCGCCATTTTGGATTGTTCCTTTCCGGAAAATCGCCCGGGATCCGGCCATCTCCACGCGGGCCTCTGCGGTCGCGTGGCGCAGGAAGCCGGAGTCGACCGGTTGGTCCTCTCCCACTTCTATCCCATTGCCGAGCGGTATGACGTTCGAGCACAGGCCGGGCAATACTTCTCCGGCCGTATTCGTAAGGCGCGGGACCTGCTCTCCCTACGGGCCTGACTTCTGCCCCGACAAATGCGATGGCGCCAACAGCGGCACTCTACCTGACGAGCCGTAGCCGGGTAATGGCCGGCCTTAGAGGCCGCCCTCTCGTTGTTCACAACCGAGAATTTCGACGAACCGGGACAGCCGGTTCTTTTTCAGAGGATCATCGAGCTTGTTGTAGATAACCAACAAGTTCTTGATCATGCGGGTGAGGATGGCACGCGGTGGGCTTGGCTGGAGGAACCGGTCTTCGAAGCCGTATCCGGCCTCCGTGAGGAACCGGGCACAATTCTTTTCTGTCAGGAGCGCGCCGCCGTTAAAACAGTCGATGAAGATCTTGTACTTGTCGGAATCGTACTTGACGAGGAAATGGCCGGGCATCCCGATACCTTGGACCGGCAGGTGCAACCGTTTTCCAATCAACAAATACACAGCGGACAGACTGATCGGAATGCCGGTTCGGCGGTCGAGCACGCAATTGAGATAACTGTTCTCAACTTCATAATAGTTCTTGGTATTGCCCCTGAACCCGGCTTCCGTAAAGAGATACCGATTGAGCGCCTTCACTGTCTCTTCGCCCGAGACCCTGGACCCGATCTGATCGCGCACTTCATGCGCCATGTGGTCCAACTGACGACGATACGACGGCACCTCCAGCATCGGATAGGCGTACCGCGCGAGGATGAAGGCGCCCGCTTCCAGATCGATACGATCGTCCGGCTGCGCCACCAGATCACGCAGTTCGTCCTCCAGCCTCGTCCCGCGGATTTCCTCCAGCACGGTGACGATGCGGTCGGACATTTCCGGCTGCTCGATCTCCGCTTCCTGCAGCAGCGGGACCGCGCAGTCCCCGTAGTCGATCAATTTTCCGCTGATAGTCTTGACGATGCGCTCATCCTCGTCGCCGAGGAGTCGAATCAAGGCGCGGATCTGGCTTTCATTCGCGAACATGGCGCATCCCCTGGATTCGGACGCCTCAGCCCATCGCGCGCCGGAAGACGCGGGCGCCGCCGTAGAGGCAGAGGGCGTCGAACAGCACCATCACAACGATGACCATCCCGACATGGGGCAGCGCTTCGGCCCACCCTTGTAGGATCAACGGGCGGACAGCGTCGATCGCCCAGGTCATGGGGTTGAACTGGGCCAGAAATCCCATCCACCCCGGCATGGCGCTCAACGGCACCAGCGCGGAACTCAAAAAGATCATCGGCAGCGACAGGAACCCCAATACGGAGAAAAAGTCGCCATGGCTCTTCACCGAGAACGCCATGGCCATGGAAATCGCGGTCAATCCGACCCCGAACATCATGCCGATCAGCAGGATCGTCGCCACCCCCGCCAGGCCCGTCGCCGGCTGGACGCCGAACAACCAGGCCACGCCTAGAATCACCAGGACCTGCAGGGAGGTAATGGTCATCACGAAGATGAATCGGCTGAGAATGACCGAGGTCCGATGGATCGGCGTCGACATCAACCGCTCCAGGAACCCGTTTTCCTTGTCGAAGAGCAGATCGACCCCGCCAGCCAAGCCGTTGTTGAGCACGGTCATGACGACCACGCCCGCCGCCAGGAAGCTGATGTAATTGGGCGCCTGGGTCACCTGCATATCGGCGGCGCGTTGGAACAAATTGCCGAAGAAAATGAGCCAGAACAGCATCGGCTGCACCAGCGTGAAGAGCATGCTGAACTTCTCGCGGCTCAACCGCCGCACCCAGCGCATAGTCAAGGCCCGGATTTCCTGCCAATACTCCTGCATAACGGCTCGTGGGCGAGGTGCGTGTCGCTACCTCTCCTCCTCCTTGGGGGTCTCGTCTTTGATGGATCGCCCGGTATGGGCGATGAATACGTCGTCCAGCCGCGGCCGGTGATAATCGATGAACTCCAGTCGGCAGGCCAGACGGTTGGCTGCTTCGAGAATGGCCGGCAAGGCCTTCTCCGGAGAGTCGACCCGGATATCCAATCCGTTCGGCTTAACCGCCACGGCCCGGATCGCAGGCAGATTCTTGACCGCTGCTTCTAGGCCCGCCACCCGGTCATGCTCATGGATCGTCAGCGACACCAAATCGCCGCCTAATCCAACTTTCAACTCTGTGGGCGATCCTAGGGCCTTGATCCGTCCGCCGTCGATGATGGCGATGCGGTCGCAGAGCTGATCCGCCTCGTCGAGATAATTGGTCGTCATTACCACGGTGATGCCCCGTTCCCGCATCGCCCGCACATGGTCCCAAATCCGCAGTCGGCTCTGGACATCCAAGCCCAGCGTCGGTTCGTCCAAAAAGAGGATCTTGGGATCGGGCAACAGCCCGCAGGCGATATCCAGTTTCCGCTTCATGCCCCCGGAGTAAGTCTTAGCCGGCCGGTCGGCATGTGGTTCGAGTTCGACCAGTTTAAGCAGGTGGGCGATACGGGTGTTTGCTTCGTCCGTGGCCAGGTGATAGAGATCCGCGAGCAGTTCCAGATGTTCACGCCCCGTAAGGAACCGATCAATGGCCCGCTCCTGGGGCACGTAGCCGATGGTCTTGCGCACCCGGTCTGCATCCTTCACGGTATCCAAGCCGAAGATGGTGGCTGAGCCGGAAGTGGGCTGGAGCAGCGTAATCAAGATGCGAAGCGTAGTGCTCTTGCCAGCGCCGTTCGGGCCGAGGAGTCCAAAAATTTCGCCGCCGTAGACTTGAAACGACAGATCATCCACGGCCCGGACCTTGTCATAGACCTTACCTAGGTGCGCAACGTCGATGGCGATCGACCGCGACATCAACTCCACCCGCCGGAGCCGCGCCGCTCGGCCACTTTGAATTGGATCAAATCACTGAGCCGCCGGGCCTGCTGCGGCAGATGTTCGGCCTCCAATAGGAATTGTTTCTCCAACGGCGTACAGTCCAGGTAGGTCGAGAGGGAGTTCACGAACACTTCGTCGCTCACGTCAGGGCGAACCAAGCTGTGGAGCGGTGACGCTTCTTCGTCCGCCTGGAGATATTCGTCGAGCACCTCCGTCAAATATCGGCGCAGCGCCGGATCCAACGGCAGGGATGGTTCGTGCGGTTTCAGGACGATGCGGGCCTCCCGATAACTTTTTTCATAGAACTCTTCGCGCACTTCGTATCGATCCAGGCCCTGCAGCAGAATATTGGATCGGCCGTCCGGCAGCATCTGCACGCTGGCCAAACGCCCGACACAGCCCATCGAAAAGATAGGTGGATTCCCATCGTACTGCTCTTCCCAGCCCTCCTTGAGCAGAGCCATGCCGATACATTGCCCTCTCGCCGCCGCATCCGCTACCATTTGACGGTACCGCGGCTCGAAAATGTGGAGCGGCAAATAGGTCTTGGGGAAGAACACGACATTGGGGAGGGGAAACACCGGAATGCGGGACGGAACGGGAAACGGCTGAGGTTTTCCCGATGTCTCGCGGGTCGGTTGCTCGCGCTCCGGTTCAAGAAACATGGCCCACGATAGCCGATGCTTTGCAAAATTGTCAACGCCACGAACGTGCCTTCCGGTCGCGACGATCGGTCGAAAACCCTTATGAATACTGGCGTTCTCTCCTCTCGCCCTCCGGCGAGAAAGGGCGCATTCGCAGATGGATTCCCTGGCACGGCAGGGCGGCTGATATGAATCCGATCGTCGTTCGAACGATGCGGCTGTTTCCTCTTTTGGCCCTCCTGCTGTCCTGTTCCGCCGTCTCTTCCGTCGACGTGGGGGCGGCCGACGGTGGGCCGGCGGAGTCGCCCATCTCCTTCCAACGTGCCTTGCCCGGCTATCAGTACCACTTTCCGTACGACCATGGCGCGCATGAAGCCTTCCGCACGGAGTGGTGGTACTACACCGGCCACCTCACCGACGCCAGCGGACGACGCTTCGGCTTTCAGCTGACCTTTTTCCGGCGCGGCATTCCGCCGGAACAGGTCAAGACCCTGCCCTCAGCCTGGTCCATCCAGCAATTGTACCTGGCCCATGTCGCGGTGACGGACCTCTCGAGCGGTCGATTCCATTACGCCGACAAACTCAGTCGTGGCGGTCTGGGCAAAGCAGGCGCGGACAGCGGGCGTCTCCATGTGTGGATCGATCGGTGGTCGCTCTCCATGGACGATCAACACCGGCAACTGCTTCAGGCCGACACCGAGGACTTCGGCCTCGACCTGCAAGTCACACCGCTCAAGCCCCCGGTTGTGCACGGCAACCAAGGGATCAGCCGCAAAGGGGGCGACCCGTCGGAAGCCTCTCACTATTATTCATTCACTCGGTTGCGGACGGAAGGTCGGTTGCGCCAAGGCAGCGAGACCGTGACCGTGACCGGCATCGGTTGGATGGACCACGAGTTCGGCTCCGCCGACCTGGGGCGAGACATCGTCGGGTGGGATTGGTTCAGCCTTCACTTCAACGACGACCGTGAACTCATGTGGTATGCGTTGCGCCGCGCCGATGGCTCCACCGATCCCGCATCGAGCGGCACGTTGGTGTTTCCGGACGGCCGCACCCAGCCGATCAACGCGGGCGACCTCTTGATCACCCCCGAAGCCTATTGGACCAGTCCTCGGTCGAAGGCGCGCTACCCCCAACGGTGGCGCCTCAGGGCTCCGTCGCTGGATCTGGATTTGGAGGTGCGTTCGCTGCTCGACGATCAGGAGTTGGACACCGCCCGCAGCACACGCGTGACTTATTGGGAGGGAGCCGTCTCGGCAGCAGGCCAGGCAGGGGGTAGAGCCGTGACGGGTCAGGGCTATGTCGAGTTAACCGGCTACGCCAAGCGATTTACACAACGACTCTGAGGCCTCCCGCTCGACTCGATTGTCACCTTGACTCGGCTATCTTCCTATGGTTAGGTCTCCGGCCATCGTGATATGCCGCGTCCCTCAATGGCTCGGACTGCCCCGTTGCACGCTCCTTGTGCTCGGGCTCCTTCTGCTCGCCTGCGGGAAGCAGGAGGCCGCGGTCGTCTCGATCGCGCTCCATCCCTCCAACCCCAATATCCTCTACATCGCCACAAATGAGGCCGTCCACAAGAGCCGAGACGGCGGACAGACGTGGGAACAATTCCCGAACTTCAGTGCACGCCGCGTGACGACCCTCGCCATCGATCCGAAACTCCCCGCCACCGTTTACGCCGGCACGATGGGCGACGCGGTCTACAAGAGCCCCGACGGTGGGCAACACTGGCTGCCGCACAACGTCGGGCTGAAGGAACACGTGTCGTTCGTGAACGAGATCATCTTCCATCCGGAGAATACCGAGTTGATCTATCTCGCCACCACGGTCGGCGCGTTCGTCTCGAAGAACGGCGGGCGCGAATGGGAAGAGCGCATGGCGGGAATGAAGGAAGTCCACATCGTCACCTGCATCGCGTTGGATCCTGCCCATCCCCGCCTCCTCTATGCCGGGACGACCGGTGGAACCTATCGCAGCGACGACGGCGGGAATTCGTGGCAAAAGGTGAACCGCGGGCTCATCCCCGAGGATGTACTCAACGCCGCCATGGCCCTCGGCGTGAACGTGTTGGTCGTCGATCCGACGAATCCCGACGTCATCTATGCGGGAACGACCAAAGGCCTGTTCCGCACCGGCAATCGCGCGGAGTCCTGGGAGACGATCGGGCAAGGACTCGCAGATCAATTTGTCAGCACGTTGATTCTCCATCCGTCGATCCCCGGCACCATGTATGTCGGCGGCCCCGCCGGGGTCTATGAGACGACGGACGGCGGCAAGACGTGGCACGCGCAGAACGAAGGGTTGGCCAGCCTGAACGTCCGCACCCTGGCGATCAGTCCGCTCGATCCACACGTGCTCTATGCGGGCACGAACGGCAGCGGTCTCTATCGATCCACCGACGGGGGGGCGCACTGGGTCCCCGTTCCGCTCACCGCTCGGCCTGCAGCCCATCGGGATCCCTAACCGCCGCATAGGTCCGCGATGCCAAAAATCCTGCTCGTTCGCCATGGAGAGACCGATTGGAACCGCAGCGGTCGCGTCATGGGCAACCAGCCGATTCCGCTGAATCCCGTCGGTGAACGGCAAGCTCGAGCCTGCGCCGAGGCGCTGGCGCACACGCCGATCGCGGCGATCTTCACCAGCCCAGTCTTGCGGGCCGTACAGACCGCGGAGATCGTCGGAGGCCCGCATGGGCTACCGTTACGACCGTTGTCCGGGCTGAGTGAAATCGGCGTGGGGGAATGGATCAATCGCTATTGGCAGGACTTTGCCGACGACCCGGCCAAGCGTGATTGGTACAGCCATCCGGATCGCGCGCGCCCCGCTGGTGGGGAAACTTTACGGGAGGTACAGGCGCGGGCGGTGGCGGCAGTGCAGCAGGCGCTCGAATCCGTCAAGGACGGCGCTTGTCTCTTCGTCTCGCACGGCGACGTCATCCGAGCGATCCTCTCCTACTACCTTGAGCTTGAGTTGGCATTCGTCCGACGGGCGCTGATCGACCACGCGTCGGTGAGCGGCTTGGAGGTCGCCGGGGAGTCGGCCCAACTCCTGTTCTTGAACCATCGAGCAGGGTTGGACCGACTGGTATAACCCGCCGCGCAACAGCTTCCCTCAGTGAGGGGCGGGAGCGGTTGTCTCGGCACCTTTGCCGTAGTACCGGCTTCCATACTCCTTCATCTCTCCCGACAAAGCGGCCCATTCCTCAGCCGTCATCAGGCCCTTCATCTTGAAGCGGAGTCCCAAAATCTTCCCTGCCGACCGCATCCGGCTGTTGTTCAATTCGTCGAGGATCTTGGTGAAGTCTTCCGGTGGAGCCGCATAATTCGCATTCAATTCATAAAGCGCACGGTGATACTGCCGATGCTGTTCACGCGCGGATTTCAACTCGGTGATGATCTCGCCCAGGACCTCGTTCACCTGCTTGACCTTCTCGGGATCCTTGACATGTTTTTCGATCAGGCCGCTCATGTCCTTGCCGGCCTTGCTCCAGTAATAATCGCCCTTTCCATACCCGTAACTGCCGTGGTGATGCGACGAACAACCCACCATGCCGGTCAGCATCAATCCGATAACGAGAACGAGAATTCGACGGCTCATCAGTCCCTCCCTAAGAATAAGATAAAGAATTCCTTGCCTCATTGGAAACGCATTGCGCCAGGCCTCACTCCTGCCGTAAGCTGCGGTGGGTTTGCGAACCGACCGAATACGCCATGGACCATTCTCCCGCTCAATCCCAGGTCAACCCCGTCGACCTGCTCCGCCAAGAGTTCCGAGAACACCTGGACCTGTTCTACAACCGACTTAAGCTGGCCGCCCCCTACCACAGCGTGGAAAAGGCCCTGAACACCCTCGCTCAATCGCTCAAAGGCTTGCCGCCTGCGGAACTCGAGCGGTTGACCACCGATCAGACTCTGCGTTGGATTCGTTTTCGACAAGCCTTCGTAGACTCCGGGTTGCATCTGAAACACCGAGGCATCATTGCAGGTCTGGTTCGCTCCAGGCAGTCACTGAATCTGCCGCCGGAGTTTGACCACCTCCTCAATCTCTACGTCTCCCCATCCTAAACGCCTCGCTTGCCGTCCGTCAGGACCGTTCGAAGTTCCTCATAGACCTGCATCAACCTGGTGTTTTCGATGCGATAGGCCACGGTGATGGTCAAGAGACCAAACGCCACCACGATCAGCCCCACACCTGTCACCCCGACACCCAGCAACAGTCCTCCCAGTGAGGCCAGGCCACCCTCCATGGCATAACTGATTAGAAACCCGAGGGTGCCCAACCCGACGAGCGCAAACCAGAGGAAGGTGAGAATGGAGGAGGACCACGGCACCCGTTTGGTGCAGGTGAGCTGAAGGCCATCCTGCTCCGATGCCCATTCGATTGAGCCCTTCACAGGCCAGGCCGTACGAAACCCCATGGAAAACAATCGATAGGTCGGTCGGATTACCATGCGATTCCGCTCGGGAAAGATTCGCGCAACGCCGTGCGGCAAGGCAAGAAATCCGTTTGGGTCACAGCGTCGCACAAGGGTCTCCGCGGTGAGGGCCGCGAAATGGTCCCGGACCTGTCCGATGCCATATCCATAACGGCTGGCGTCGGAGGACAGCCGGGTGAAATACATCCAGTCACCGACGAGCAGTCCCACGAACAACACGACGGCAAAGGTTCCGGCCAAAAGCATAGCGGGCAACTTCCCACAGGCCTAGACGGAGAATCAAGCCTGCTCCTCCCAGGCTCTCGATCAGGTGGAGGAATTTGTTGACTCATCCGCAAGGCTTTGGCTACATTAGGCCCGGTTTATCCCGGCGGGTACGAAGGGGTTCGTCTGGTAGGGTCCCGCCTTCATAGATTTTTCCACGCCACACGTTTCGGTTCCCGGCACGTTCCGCGGAGGAATGTGAGAACGGAATGCTGTGATCTTGCGGAGGGACGATGGATATCGCCAAAATCGAGCGGGTGTACACAAGTTATTCCGGCATCTACGATCACATCTTCGGCAAGATTTTTCACGAGTCGCGCGAATCGGCCGTGCGTAATCTGCGCATTCGACCCGAGGAGAAGATCTTGGAAGTCGGGGTGGGAACGGGCATTGCCCTGGAGTACTATCCGAAGAACTGCGAGATCATCGGTATCGACCTTTCCTCCGGCATGCTGGCCAAGGCCCGTCAGCGCCAGTCTCACTACCACCTTGATCATGTGCGGCTGATGTTGATGGATGCAGGACAGATGGACTTTGCCGACAACACGTTCGACACCGTGATGGCCGCTTACGTCGTGACTGCCGTGCCGGACTACCGTAAAGTCGTGAACGAAATGATCCGCGTGTGCAAGCCGGGCGGCCGCATCATCATGCTCAACCACTTCAGCAACGGCAACAAGTTGATCGCGGCCGTGGAAAAAGTCATCTCTCCCCTCTGTAAACACATCGGTTTCCGGACCGACTTGTCACTGAGTCACGTCCTCGAAGGCACCAATCTCCACGTCGCCAGAAAAGAGAAGGTCAATCCCATGAAATTCTGGCATCTGGTGGAATGCGTGAACCAAAAGAACGGCAGCATCAACGGAACCGGCAGGAACGGTCACCACAGCTGAATCATTCCGACGCACTACGGGGTGAGAGGCGCGAAAGCACTTAGCGCTTCCGGCCCATCCCTCGCGGCAGGGTCCCACGCTGCTCACCGGGCGCACAGGCGTGCTCCTCAATCCACACGTCCTCGCAGACCACGTAAAAGACCCCCTGCGGATCGAACCAGAACCGGAATCGCCCATCACACAACTCCACCTGAACCGTACTGAGCGCAGACCAGTCCGCGCCATCCTGTTCGAGGAGAGACAGGTCGGAAACGCCTTGCATCGTAAGGGTCGCAAGGCGCGGCACCCCATGCGTCTCGTACCATACGACGACTGAGACCGCACTCCCAGCCAGCACTTGACGCATGGACTCTTCATCGAAGACCCAGCGCTTGGACAGGTGCACCTCCAACACGTGCCCGCCGGAAAATCCTTGCGTGTGAGTAAGAAACCACCGCAGATCGTCCGCTGTCTTAATGGAATATCCCATGGAGGAGAGAGGTCCAACAGACCTGTGAATGTAAGCCTACCCGCCCACCTTATCACGCCATGAGATAAGAGAATATGGGGAAAAGAACGTGCGGCGGGGGAACAGGGCGCTGCGGCGACTAGAAGAGGAGGTGCTGCTGTTTGAGTTCCGCCACTTGGCGTTCGAGATCACCTACCCGTTCCTGGAGTCGTTGGTTCTCCAAGCGAAGCAGATCCAGGCGATCCAACAGCTGTTCGCGCTGGATTCTCGTCCATTCCAACGTACGCCGCAAACCGGCCAACTCCAGCTGCGCCTGTTGTCCGTCCTCAGTCCGTACCCCCATAGTCACGCCTCGCGCGAAGATCACCGGCCACAGCTAGGCGGAATGGTAACGCAGTCTGATTCCGTTGCGGAGCGATTAGTGAATTATGGACGGCGGCAGAAAAAAACGGAAAGAGGCAGGGGGCCGGCGAAGCGGCCTCAGTGAGACTGAGCGGCGCGCCTCATCCTGCGCTGGTCTTGCTCACAGGATGGTTCCCACCGGTATCGAAGCAGCACCCCGTTGGCTTCCCAACCGGGAGGACAGAGTTTTCCAGTGCCATAATAGTCGGCATCCAACACGGAAAACGGCGCGACATTCTTGATCCAATCTTGCGCGTGGCCATTGGATTCAATATAGGACTGAAAAAAGTAAGCTCCCCCGGTCAAGGGTAGTTCCGGAATCACAAAATCCACGTACCCTTCTTCCTGTAGCGTAAGCGGCATCGGATCTACGACATCGGTCGAAAGGATGAACAGGTCCTGGCCCTTCCGCCCGTTGACGGAGATGCTGAGATGACAATTGCGGAACTCTTTCCCCGCCGCACAACGGTAATGCATGCGAATGACGATCTCCCGGCCGGTGATGGCCGCCGTGACAGGGTGTCGCTCGCTGTCCAGGAGTTCGATCTTGGTGAGTCGAATCTCTCCCAGACCGACTCGATCGTGGCGGGCCTCGATGGCCGTGCCCGCCGACTCGCGAATAGCATCGGCATACCCCTGCACCACCTCCTGCGTCGCCCCGATTCGAGCCACCCGTCCCTTCTCCAGCAGGATGGCCCGCTCGCAGAGGCCCTCGATGACCGTCATATTGTGACTCACGATGAGCACGGTCCGTCCGCTCCGACTGACCTCTTCCATCTTGCCGAGACATTTCTGTTGAAAGCTGGCATCTCCGACGGCCAGTACCTCGTCGACGATCAGGATCTCAGGCTCAAGATGGGCCGCCACGGCAAAGGCCAAGCGGACATACATGCCGCTGGAATACCGTTTGACCGGCGTATCGATGAATTGTTCCACTCCGGAAAAGGCGACGATCTCATCGAACTTGCGCTGCACCTCTTGTCGGCGCATGCCCAGCATCGCGGCATTGAGGTAGATATTCTCTCGCCCGGTCAGTTCCGAGTGAAACCCCGTCCCCACTTCCAAGAGGGAACTGACACGTCCGTAAAGATCCGCCGTTCCGCTGGTGGGCTGGGTAATCCGTGACAAGATCTTGAGCAACGTGCTCTTGCCGGCCCCATTGTGTCCGACGATCCCCAGCACCTCGCCGTGCTTCACCTCGAAGGACACATCGCGCAAGGCCCAAAACGCATGGTCTTCGGCCCCCCACCCTGCCCTCCACCGCACCAATGCTGTCAACCCGTGCATGACCTGATCACGCAGGGTGTTGTGCCGAACGGTCGCGGCCCCCAGCTTGTATTGCTTCGACAGACCCTGGGCGGAAATAGCCAGATTCCCCATTCAGATCACATCCGCAAAGACGCGCTCCATCGAGCGGAAGTACAAGAGGCCGCCCACGAAAATGACGAGCACGATGGCCAGGCTGGGCATGAACAGGGCGAAATCCACTTGGAACCCTGGAATGAGGGCCCACCGAAAGCCCTGTACCACGCTGACCACCGGATTCAAGGAATAGAGAAATCGCCAAGCCTCCGGCACCTTGCTTGCCGGGTACAGAATCGGCGAGACGAACATCCATAGTTGAATGAAGAGCGGCAGCACGTGCCCCACATCCCGGTATTTCACATACAGAGCCGAGACCCAAAGCCCGCAGGCCAGGGTAATCACGCAGGCCAGCAGGGCAAACAGCGGCAGCAGCAACACCCGCCAGGTCGGCATCACTCCAAACCACGCCATCAATCCCATGAACGCGACGAAGGCCAGGAACAAATCGACCAAGGGCGCAAGCGTGGCGGACAGGGGAAGGATCAGCCTGGGGAAATATACCTTGCTGATCAGGGGCGCCTCGCCCACTAAACTGGTCCCCCCCCGGCTCAATGCTTGGGAAATGTAGAGCCAAGGCAGCAGCCCGGCGTAGAGGAAGAGAGGGTACGAAAACCCATCCGATGGAATTTTCCCCATGATACTGAATACGGCGGTGAACACCAACATGGTCGCAACCGGCTGAAACATGGCCCAGACGATGCCTAGCAGAGTCTGTTTGTACCGTACCATGACATCGCGCCACACGAGGATGTAGACGAGTTCCCGGTATTGCCAAAGCCCAGCCCAATCAAGGTCCAGCAAGCCTTTGGCGGGGCGAATTTGAATGTGAGGGAGCACGGCCGGGCTGCTGGATTGAAGGTTCACCGCAGACATCGTATTCAGTTCACTCGCTTGCGATTTGCAGCCACTCGATCGCACTATCAGTGGTTGTGTGAGCGGGAAAGGCGGACGGGCTTAGCTCGCCCAAACAGGAAGTCATCCTAACTGGAACATCCGCGAAGGTACAGACTTAATTCATTCCCTGATGCAACTGTAGCAGATGACCCGGCCAGGCGGCCTCAATTCATGACAAGGCCTGCATGGGGTGCCCCTGTTTCTGCAAGGTCTTGATGGAAGGCGCCCGATGGAGCCTCGGACGGAACAACTCAGGGAGCGCCTGCCTTTCAGCGGCGAGGAGCATCAGGTGCGGGATCAGGGCGTAGAGGAGGATTTCGTATCGAGCGCACGACGCTCGTCTTCCGATACGTATCGAATGGCCAGACCCGACATATGCAACATCCAGCTCTGGCCGCCTCCAGCTCCCTGTGAGAAGCTCCAGGCATCCATCCGGAAAGGATTCCAATAACCACTCCGATAGGATGTGGCGGCATTGGCACCGGAGACAGCGGACCCCATGGTGGATTGGAACACCGGCCCTCGATCCGCAACGCGCCGGACGTCCGCTTCCCCTAGAACTACCGCATCGGCCCCCAACTCCTTCGCTTGTGACAGAATTCGATCCCGCAACGTATCCTCACTGGCATATTCGCTCGTGGCTACGATTCGGGCAATCTGCACATACCCGTGATTCGGTTCTCGAGCCAGGGTCTTCACATCCTCTCCCCCCCTGCGCGGCTCGAAAGAAGCGCTGGTCAGGGGATCGACCTGTACCGACACACAGGCGCTGGAGGACATGAGGAGTGCGAGAGAAAGAAGGCGGAGCAGCGGTCTCATAAGAATATCCTTCGACGGTTGCTATGAAGCCCCATCCTGAAGATACGCCGACTCCGGTTATACTGACGGAGAATCAGCCGCTAATTCAAGAGGAACTTCCCCCATTCCCTACAGGTGGCCTTCAAGCAGGCCGCGGACCTGCTCCATCCGTCGGCGGTTCACCCCTAAATCGCCATAACCAACCCGCGAAGCCGATCGAAACTGGATCAGCTTGTGGTCATCGTCGAACAGAAATTCGACATCGTCGGCAAAGCGCAACAGGAAGCTCGTGCATTCGTAATGTTGATAATGGTCGTCCTCGTCCACGAGGACCGTCCGCGGCAAAGACAGCATGGCACGCTTGACCTCCGCTTTCGCCAGAGCCAGTTCGACCCGATAGGGCCACGGCGCCATTCCATGCCGCGAATCTTGCGCCTGCGTCGACACGCAATTGGGGCTGGAGGGACAAGGGGGCAGCTGTCTCACGACCACCTCATCCCCACCATATACCGCACCGCAGCGAGCCGGAACAAGGTAGGGCTCATGCTCCTCCGGGCGATGGGCTCGTTGATTGCGGTAGCGATCCTGAGGTACGCTACCCCCTTGCCGAGTCCATGGTGACGGCTTGTCGCCGTTTATACTTCCTACACAGCTGAGCGTCTCGGCTCAGGTCAACAAAGGAGTCCTTGCGCATGTCCGGTTTTCCGATCGAGTATGCCACCCGTATCAAGACGCTGCCTCCCTACCTCTTTGCCGCCATCGACAAGATGAAGCAAGATGCGATTGCCCGCGGCGTCGATATCATCAACCTCGGCATCGGCGATCCGGACCTCCCGACACCTGATCCCATCATCGAGAGCCTGCGCCAGGCCGCCGGCAATCCGAAACACCATCAATATCCATCCTATGAAGGCATGCTCTCCTTCCGAAGGGCCGTCGCCGATTGGTACCAACGGCGGTTTCACGTGACGCTCGATCCGGCCAGCGAAGTGCTGACCTTGATCGGCTCCAAGGAAGGCATCGGCCATGTCCCGTTGGCCTTCATTGATCCGGGTGATGTGGTGTTGGTCCCCAGCCCGGGGTATCCCGTGTATCCGGTGGGAACCGCCTTTGCCGGCGGGGTGTCTCACCTGATGCCGTTGACGAAGGCCAATGGATTTCTTCCAGACCTGAACGCGATTCCCGCGGACGTCGCGAAAAAGGCTAAGCTCATGTGGCTGAATTCCCCGAACAACCCGACCTCGGTCGTCATGACCAAGGACTATTTCAAGCGCGTCGTCGAATTCGCCAACGCGAACCGGATCATCGTGTGCCATGATGCCGCCTACTCGGAAATTTTTTACGATGGCCGCCCGCCCGCCAGTTTCATGGAGGTGGACGGAGCCAAGGATGTGGGCGTGGAGTTTCACTCCCTCTCGAAGACCTACAACATGACGGGGTGGCGGCTCGGCTTTGTCGTGGGAAATGCCCAGGTGCTCGCCGGATTGGGCAAGGTGAAGAGCAACCTGGACTCCGGTGCATTTCAAGCCATCCAGGAAGCCGGAATCACGGCGCTGAACCTCGACGACACCGTCACCGACAGCTTGCGCCAGATTTACCAGGAGCGGCGAGATGTGCTGGTGCCCGGCCTGAAGAAGCTCGGCCTCGAGGTCGATCCCCCGCCCGCAGCCTTCTACATCTGGGTCACCGTTCCGAAGGGCTACACCTCCACCTCTTTCACCGCACACCTGCTGGAGAAGGCCGGCATCGTCACCACGCCAGGGAACGGCTTCGGCGCTCCGGGTGAAGGCTATATCCGCATGACCGTCACCACCCCCAAGGATCGCTTGGCGGAGGCGGTTGAACGCATCCGAAAGATTGGGTTCTAGAACGGGCAACGATGGCCACGGCATTCATCGGGTTTGGTTCCAACTTGGGTAACCGGGTTGATTTCTGCGATCGCGCCGTGACCCTGCTCAGCCTCCTCCCCCATTCACGGCTCCACGCCGTCTCCTCGCTCTACGAGACGGAACCGGTCGACGACGGCGCCGCCCCGGGGCCCGAGTGGTTTCTGAATGGTGTAGTGCAGATCGAAACCGATATCGCTCCCAAGAGTCTATTAGAAGTCTGCCGTGAGATCGAGCGCGCCTTGGGGCGAGACCCTGAATACCGTAGAGGCCCCAGGACACTCGATCTTGACCTGCTGCTCTATGACGATGCGGTGCTCGACGAACCGGACCTGATCCTCCCTCACCCACGTCTCCACCAGCGGCGATTCGTTCTCACTCCGCTGGCAGAACTGGACCCGGACCGACGGCACCCGGTCATCGGCCTCCCCCTGCGCGCTCTACTGGAGGATCTCCTAGATCCATCGGTGGTCCGCCGCCTCTCGCCTCAACCCAACAGCCGCTATGCCTCGCGCCCCTCCTGCAGCCCTCCGTCTGTCGGAACCCCACCATCGTGAAGACGATTCGCTCGACCGCCGCCATGGCCGCCTGGAGCAAGCGCCTCCATCGGGAAGGTGTCACAATCGGTTTCGTTCCGACTATGGGCGCGCTCCATGCGGGACATCGAGCCTTGATCCGCGCCGCGCGCCTGGCTTGTGACGCCGTGGTGGTGAGTATCTTCGTCAACCCAATACAATTCGGACCGACGGAAGATCTCTCGAAATACCCGAGGCAGCTCGGCCTCGACCGATCACTCTGCCGAGCGGAGGGAGTGGATGTGGTGTTCGCACCGAACCGGGACGCCATGTATCCGCCCGGCAGCCAGACCATCGTGACGGTGCCGGCTCTTTCTCGGCGTTGGGAAGGAGAAGCACGGCCCCATCATTTCCAGGGCGTGGCCACGATCGTGACGAAGTTGTTGTCGCTCGTCCAGCCTGATACCTCGTGGTTCGGTCAAAAGGACTACCAACAAGCGGCGCTCGTCCGGCAGCTGGCAACCGATCTCAATTTGTCGGGACGCATCATCGTCCACCCCACGGTGCGTGAGGCGGATGGGCTGGCCCTCAGTTCACGAAACGTCTACCTCTCGGCGCAGCAGCGGCAGGCCGCTCCCGTCCTTTTCCGAGCGCTGCAGGCCGGTGCCGCCGCGCTTCGCTCCGGTGCCAGAAAAGGTCCGCAGATCCGACGCCACATGGTCCGCCTCGTCGCACAGGAACCGATAGCCACGATCGATTACTTGGCCGTGTGTGATCCACGCAGCCTGGAACCCCTAGCCACGGTCCAGTCGCAAGCCGTTCTGCTGGGAGCGATTCGTATCGGAGGTGTCCGGCTGCTCGATAACCTGCTGGTGACCGTGCGCACATCATCGCGTCGACCACGTACGGCACTCCACGAGAGCCGATGACTCAGCCGCCCGGATGGGTCTGTTGATAGGCGAGCAGATCGAGCACCAATTGCCCCATCCGCGGCTTATCCTCTGGATGGAACTCGAGAAACTTGACCCCGATGGAGAGGGGCTGGATGGAAGAGATCATCGCCGATTCGATCTTGATATCCGGCTGACCGCCGGGCACCCGCACCAACACCTTCACGAAGGTACCCCGGGGGAGGGGGGTCGTCGCCTGCAGGGTACAGCCGCCCATCGAAATATCGCTGACCAGCGCATCCATCGTCGGCTGGTCCCAGACCAACGAGGCCACCAGGTTGGCGCGCAACCGCCGATATTCCCGGCGATCGAACTCTTGGGACGTGAGGCGCTTTCCCGGCCGCCGCGCACGAAAGCTGGCCGTGCAGAGCTGGCAACGAAAACGGAAGACGTGCAGCCGGGTTAAGGCCTTTTCAAGGAGGCTGGTCCCTGAGGTCACGCGCACAAAGGGCGTCCCGCAGGAAGGACAATGCAGTTCTTTCATATCAGGGCTCTGCCTTCGGCATCTCCGTCACCACCTCCGAGGAGGCACGGCCACGACCGACAACCTGAGCAGCCACGATGGGCTCAACCTGCGCGGGGGAATAGGTCGGTGGCTTCACCCACTTGCCGTCGGCGCGCTTGTAGCCTCCCACCTTGCTGAGGTTCGACCGATGGACCTCGCGAAAGATCGGCTCCATATCCATACCGTAGGAGACCGCCGTTCCGTAGACGACATACAGCAGGTCGGCCAGTTCCTTGGCAATTGCGGAGAGATCCTTGCCGTCCAAGGCCTCCTTGAGTTCGTCGAATTCCTCCTGAATGAGACGCACCCTCAGTCGGCGCGTCTCATCCGCCGGGATCGTCGGACGCTCATGGATGGCAATCTCAAATTTGCGGTGGAATTCCTCCACCATCGCTTGGGGATCGATCATCCCAATGTCCTGAGGTCGTCCACGGAAAGCGAAAGGCTCACCCTGGGTGCGACATCCGAGGTCTCCAGCATCCCGATCTCTTTGTCCGATGAGATGCCCAACTCTTTGAACTTTCTCGCCGCAGGCAAGACCCTGGATTCCAGCGATCCCACCGCCTTGTTGTAGGCCCCCACGCTCTTGCTCAACGCATGACCGATGTCGTTGAGGTGGCCGACCAACAACGCCATCCGTTCATAAAGCTCCTTCCCGAGACGGCCGGCCCGTTCCGCATGCTGCGTCAATTGCTCCTGCTTCCAACCATAGGCCACCGCGCGCAACAGCGCCATCAGCGTGGCGGGAGTCGCAACGACCACCCCCTGAGCGAATCCATCTTCGATCAAGGTGGAGTCCTGCTCCAAGGCCGCGCCGAGAAACTGCTCACCCGGCAGGAAGAGCACGACGAACTCCGGCGCCTGCGCAAACTGATTCCAATAAGCCTTGAGGCTCAATGCCTCCATCCTCGCCCGTACCTGATCGGCGTGTCGACGCAAGTGTGCCTGGCGCTGTCGATCGTCCTGGGCTTCATAGGCATCGAGATAGGCCGACAACACCGTTTTGGCATCCACGACTACCTGGCGTCCGCCCGGCAGATACACGACCATGTCGGGTCGCAGAAGACCTTCCATGGTGCCGACCGTATCCTGCTCGATGAAATCGCAATGCACCACCATCCCGGCCAGCTCCGCCACGCGACGCAAGGTCATCTCACCCCACCGTCCTCGGACCGACGGAGCCCGGAGCGCCTTCACCAAGTTCCCGGTTTCCTGCTGCAGCCGCTGATGGGATTCGGCCATGAACTTCAACTGCTGGTCCAGACCGCCGTACTCCCGCTGCCTCATCTGCTCGGCCTGCCGCAACTGCTCTTCGTATCGGCGGAGCGACTCCTCCAATGGCCTTACCAATTCACCGATCGCCTGCTGGCGTTGCGACAACTCTCCCTTAGCCTCAGCCTGGAGCGCCGCAAACGACGTTCGTGCCAAATTCAGGAAGGCTTCGTTGTTCTGCTTGAGGGCCTGGCCGGACAGGGCTTCGAAGGATGCCTGCAATTCCTGCCGCGCTTGCGCCAGCAGCGATTGCTGCTCCTCGAGATTGCGGACCAGCGCCTCCATTCTCGTGTCGGTCTTGGCTCGCGCCAACTGCGACTCCGCCACTTCCTGCCGGAGTTGCTCGACCTGCCGTTGATGTTCGTCCGACTGTTGTTGCCACAGGACGGCCGACGCTTCGGCGCGTTGTGCATGTTCCCCGCTCTCGATCAGCTGGGCATGAAACCTGGCGTGGAGGCGAGACGACACCCACCAACCGGCCAGCAACAGGCCCACCATCAGCCCGAGGACGAGACCGATTCCAAATGTCGCGGAGGTAAAGTCGATCATGGCAGTTTCCCTACAGGCTTCACCAGGAAGCCGGCATCCCGATCACCTATTGTAGGGAAATCCCGTAGAGACTACGAAAAACAGATCTAAAGGTCAAGCGGCCGATCGCCGAACGATCCCTTCCGTACAGTCAATTTTCACCTGTTCGTTTTCGGACAACCGCTGCGTGACATGGGGCACATTGACCAGGACTGGCAGGCCATACTCACGAGCCATGATGGCTCCGTGCGACAAGGTACCGCCCATCTCGGCGACCAATCCGGCCGCCACGCTGAAGAGCGGCGCCAACCCGGGATCGATGACCGGAACGACGAGGATATCACCCTGCCGCACCCGTCCCCAATCGGTCGGCGATCGCACAATTCGAACAGGCCCCTCGGCCTGGCCGGCACTGATGGCGACGCCGCGCAGCTGCCTCCCCTCGCCCTGGCTACCTCCAGCTTCTTCCCCCTCAATCGGCTCCTGCCAATCTCGAATCGTATCCGGCACCTGAACCAACCCGTAGCGGGAGTGCTCCTCACGACGCGCACGGGCCAAGTCCTTCCAATTTCTCTGCTCACCCGCACACAACGCCTCAAACTCCTCCAGCGCGAGGTAAAAGAGATCTTCCCGCAGAGCCAGGAGGCCCTGTTCGACCAGATGGTCTCCGAACCGTAGCAAGAGATGCCGGACAGCGGTCGAGTAATACATCAAGTGGTGCCGGTTCGCTTCCCGAAGCGCGGAGAACCGATTGAGCCGCCGATACCACCACTGAAACCACCACCAACGCAGCGGCCAGTGCCCCACTCGTCGTTTGATTTCCTCCAGAGCCTCCTCACGGCGAGCCGCCTGGCGCCGCAACACCTCGCCGGCAGAATCGGTTGCGTCACCCCGCACCTGCGCCCGCACGACTGCCAGAACGCTGGCCGGCTGCTCCGCAATGCGCGGCGACATGATGTCCGATTCGCCGACCGCTCGATGGCCATAGTCCTCCAGATACCGGTCGAAGACCGTGAGAAACTGCGAATGAGACAGGGCATCGCGATATTCGCCGGCATCCCACTGTGGCGACAGAAACCATTCTCGAACCTGCCGTTCGGTACGCGCGAGGTCGGCGAGCTCGGCTACGCGAAGGATGTGTTGGGCGCTGACCACGACGCCCTGGCCTTGCATCGAGGCATTCAACAAGACTCGCCAATCTGGACCGAGCCAGCCGGGCAGGCTCGCGCTGAGCGCCTGGAGACTTTGAGCCACTCCCCCGACAATCCCGAAGGTCATCTCGTGACGATCGAGCCAGCGACGCATCTCAGCAAGCGCGTCGAGAAGGTCCTGCGGCGACCGATCGCGAAGACGGTCCGGACGAGAAACCTCGGCCATCTTTTTCATCTCCGCAAAATGGCCACCGTTCCACCTTGCCACCCGCCGCCACTCACGCAACATGGCATACCCAGCCCGTAGGAGGTGGAACCATCCCAAGGGTTTCACAGGCGGCATGAAAGACAACGACTCTCCTCCTGCCTGCTCGGTGAAGAGGAGGGGATTTCCCCGCAACTGAACGGTAAACGAGTAAAACAGGGTCAGGTTCAAGTAGGGGCGACCATGTCGCACACGGACGGACGTCACCCCCTCGTCGATGTTGCACCCCAAGCAACGATAATGCGCAATGAGATGGTCTTCCATAAACCGTTCTAAGAATGAGAGCCCCAAAGGGCTGGGAAGTTCCGGCAGCGTCTCTTTGAGGTTAGCCCTCGTCCATTCACAGTCATCGTTGGTCAGGGCATCAGACGGGTGCACGCCGGTGATCGGCCGAACCTGCATCACCCAGAGCCGCTCTGCATCCCACACCCACTCGAGATCGACGGGGTGCCGGCAGGTCTGCTCGATCTGCTTGCAGAAACTTGCAAGCTCCAGGAGTTGCGAGTCAGACAGCGAGGACCGACATTGGTCGGGTTCCGGTATTGCTTCCGTCCGGAGGCCTCCTGTGTCCTGCACTAACTGCTGAACTTTTTTCGCCAGCAGTTTCCGACGAATGATCGGTGGGCGAACACCGTCCTGTATCTCGACCATATAGTAGTCCGGCGAGGCTTCCCCACTGACCAACGGCGCCGCAAGACCCGGCACCGCATTGACGACGACTTGAGAGCGACGCCCCGTCGACGGATGGATCGAATAGGCCACACCCGCGGCCTTTGCCTGCAGCATCGGTTGAATCACCACGGCCATGTCCGGGCCGATCATATTTACCCCAAACCGTTGGAGGTACTGGCACACGTGGGGCGCCCAGAGCGATATCCAGCAGTCCCGGGTAGCCTGTGCGACGTCTTCCGATGCGCAGCCCAGGGTCGTGCGGTACAGGCCTGCCGCACTGGCTGTCGCCGCATCTTCATTGGTTGCGGAAGAACGTACAGCCCATCGGACTCCCGGCGCAGGCTCGAGCGATTTCAGGCGGCCGGCCAGCTCGGCCGTAAACCCCGGCGGCCATGGTTGCTCCGCCAACAACCGCTGAACACGCAGACGCACCACCGCTTGCTCCACATCGCTCGCATGAAACAACTCCTGCCAAGCCGCCGCCACATCACAACCGGCGGCTTCAAGGATTCGTCGGTAGACAACCGTCGTGATGCACAGACCGCGCGGGACCGCGCAACCGGCCGTCCACAGCTTCGCAAGACCGGCAGCTTTTCCACCGACCAGACGCAGATCACAACTTGCCTCCAAAGGAAGCAGCAGCGGTTCAGCCATGGGAGGGATAGTAGCTAAAGGACGAGGAGGAGATAAAGGTCGTTGACGTTGGTCCCGGTCGGGCCGGTGATAATGTGACCGTCGAGGGTTTCAAAAAAGGGGTAGGCGTCATTGTTGAGGAGCGCGCGGATGGGATCTTCACCTTTCCGATGGGCCCGCGACACGGTGTCACCGCTCACGATCGCACCGGCTCCCGGAGTGGGTCCGTCCGTGCCATCGGTCGCAAACCCCACCACCCAGACGTTCGGCAGACCGGCAATCTCCAGAGCTGCCGCCAGGGCAAACTCCTGCGCCCGACCGCCCTTGCCCACGCCTCGCATGGTCACCGTCGTCTCCCCACCCGCGATCACGCAACAAGGTGACGGGACGGGACGGCCGCGCACGACGATTTCCCGTGCGATGGCTCCGAACACCTTGGCGACCTCCCGTGCTTCTCCGGTCACCGTGGTGGACAGGACCAGGGAGTGAAGTCTTTGCGCCCTCGCAGCCTTTCGCGCCGCCTCGACTGCGGCCTCGTTATTTCCAATCAAGCAGTTGTGGACCCGACGGAAGAGGGCGGCTCCCGGTTTGGGCGTTTCCGTGATGGTACGTTCCATGCCGCTTTGTAGTCTTTTCCGTACCGCGGCCGGCACCTGCGTCGCCACTCCATACCGTTCCAGAATCCTCCAAGCTTCCAAGAACGTCGTGGCGTCGGGGGCGGTCGGCCCGGAGCCGATAGTGCTCAGATCGTTGCCAATCACATCGGAGAGAATAATGCTCGTCACCCGCGCCCGTGTTGCCGCCGCTAATTGTCCCCCTTTCACCAGAGAGAGATGCTTTCGAACGGCATTCATCTCTTGGATAGTGGCACCCGATCGCAGCAGCAATTTCGTGGTCTGCTGTTTGTCTTCGAGGGTCAGACCTGCCGCGGGAGCCGGTAACAGGCTGGACGCCCCGCCCGACAAGAGGACGATCAACAGATCGTCACGGTTCAGCGTTCGAACCAGCTCCAACACCTGCCGAGCGGCTTCTTGCCCCCGCGCATCAGGTACCGGATGCCCTGCCTCTACGATGCGGATTCTTTCAGTGGGGGCACCATGTCCATCCTTCACCACCACAAGGCCGGCTTCGATTCTCCTTCCCACTCGACCTTCGAGGGCTTGGGCCATTCGCGCCGAGGCCTTGCCGGCACCGACGACTACCACCCGCCGGTCTGCGCCGATCCGATAGTGCCGGTCGCCGATGGTCAGTGAGCCAGGCCTCCAGCGAACCTGTCGGCGAACAGCCTCGTAAGGATCAACGGCCCGCAAGGAGGCCTGTAACAGACCGGTCAACAGCCTTCGCGTAGAGGGATGGGAGACGCCGACATGCATGGCGGCTTACGGAAGCTTGTCCTGCTTGAAGCACCGATTCGGGCAGGTCTGTCGAGGCACCTTCACCTGGTAGCTTCCCTTGGGCAGGTAATCTTTGGTGAATTCCGGATTGAGCATCTTGAGCTCAAGAAAGTAGGTCCCATACTCCTCTGCAATGGAGGTGAGTCGCCGCTGAGGCTCCTTGATCGTCACCGTCACCGTCTCCGTCTCCAGCGGTGAATAGAGGTCCTTTTTGGTCAAACCCAGATACTTTTCCGGCTGGGAATAGATCTCTTTGGCCGCGATGATACGCGGCACGTAGCGCATGGTTTCCCGTGGGCCGTGCATACGCCAATAATCGGGCACCTTTTGTTCTTTCAGCAGTTTCCGCACCCGATCTTCTCCGGCATTGTAGGAGGCCATAGCCAGAAACCAATCTCCCTGCTGCAGGTCCCGAAGATAGCGCAGATACTTGATCGCCGCCTCGGTGGACATTTCTAGATTCCGCCGCTCATCGAGCCAACGATCACTGTGTAGTTTGTATCGCTTGCCCGTTGAGTTGATGAATTGCCAGGGACCTGAGGCCTTGGCCCGAGAGTAGGCCGCGGCAATGCACTTGCTCTCGACCAACAACATATATTTTAGGTCGTCGGGCAACCCAGCTTCAGCAAGCTGCTTTTCGGCCGGCGCAAAACAACGACCCGTGCGCTTGGCTAGGATGATACTCTCTCCTTGATCTTCCAAGAATTGATAGAACTCATATTCGATGCGCTCGCGCACCTGCCAATTGTCCAGAGGAACCGATTGGCCGGCAAAGGTCAGTTTATCCGGCAGCTTGAAGGAGCTCAGGAAAAACCGTTCTCCTTCCCGCTTGATTTCCGGAAGAATCACCAGACGATCTTCCACTTCGGCAGCCTGATCGAGCTCGCCCGCAGACCCTGCAGCTGCTCGGTCGGATTCCGATCCGTTCTGGCCGTGATCAGGCGGAATCGCCGGAGCCGGCTCGACACCCTGGAGGTTCGACGGCGCCTCCGCGCGCAGGGGCATGGCCGGCGTCAGAGAGAAAGACAACAACACCAGGAACCAGAACATTCGTTGCCGCATGTAGTTCATGATCCTTTCGTCCGTGCGAGAGCCCCCATGCTACCAACAAGGTCGGCGAGGGACAAGCACCCTCACGCTTTGCTACACTCTTCCACGATGTCCTCGCTGGCCTCTCTGCATGCCGAGATTGTCTCCTGTCGACGCTGCCCGCGACTGGTTGCCTATCGGGAAGCGGTTGCCAGAAACAAACGGCGCCAATTCCAACACTGGACCTATTGGGGGAAACCGATATCCGGCTTTGGGGATCCCCACGCGCGCCTCTACGTGCTAGGCCTAGCACCGGCGGCCCATGGGGGCAATCGAACCGGGCGGATCTTCACAGGAGATCGAAGCGGAGACTGGTTGTATGAGGCCTTGCATCGATTCGGGTTCGCCAATCAAGCCTCTTCCACCCACGTCGATGATGGCCTCAAACTCACCGACTGTTATATCGCCGCAGCCGTACGTTGCGCCCCGCCGGACAATAAGCCCAGCCCGGGCGAATTCACAGCCTGTCGGCCCTACATTCTGAGTGAGTTGCTCTACCTGTCGCGGGTGCAGGTCGTTGTCGCATTAGGGAAGATCGCCTTCGACCAGTATCTTCGGGCCTGGCGCGAGCGAGGGCACACCGTCCCCTCTCCCGCCCCCAAATTTGGTCACGGGAAGGCCTATGCCTTGCCAGGAGGCATCACATTGATCGGCTCTTACCATCCAAGCCAGCAGAACACGTTCACCGGCAAGCTGACCAGACCGATGTTCCACCGCATCTTTGCTGCGGTTCGCCGCCACCTTGGCGTAATTCCTTTCAGCGGCTAAATTTAGTGCCTTATTTCTTGGCCAGGCCTTCCCAATCGGCAAGGAACTTCTTGAGACCGTTGTCCGTAAGAGGATGTTTCACCAGTTGCTGGAAAACGGGATACGGCATCGTGCAAATGTCTCCCCCGGCCAGCGCCGCTTCCACGACATGCTGGGGATGCCGCACACTCGCCACCAGCACCTTGGTCTTGAATTCGTAATTCTTATAAATGGTGACGATTTGTCTGATCAAAGCCATGCCGTCGGAACTCACGTCGTCAAGGCGACCAATAAAGGGTGAGACGCACCACGCCCCGGCTTTCGCTGCAAGCAAGGCCTGTGTGGGGGAGAAACACAAGGTCACGTTGACTCGGATCCCTTCCGATGCCAGCTTCTTGGTAGCGCGCAAGCCTTCAGGAATCAATGGGACCTTGACCACGATGTTCTTGTGAATCTTCGCGAGGTCCCGGCCTTCCTTGACCATCGCCTCGGCTTCGAGCGCCACGACCTCAGCGCTGATCGGGCCATCGACCATCTGGCAAATCTCCGCCAGCATCTCTTTGAAACTCCGCCCCTCTTTGGCGACGAGAGACGGATTGGTGGTGACCCCGTCGATCAGACCAAGGCTCGCGCCCTCTTGAATTTCCTTCACATTGGCTGTGTCCAGATACAGGTGCATGGTGATGTCCTTTCCGCGCTAAATGGCCGTCTCCTACCGAAATTCCATTGTAAAAAGGATGCCAGGTACAAGGCAATCCGTCAGCGGACGCCGGTCTGATTCGTTGACAGGATCAAACCATGCCCGCTAGACTTTTTTGGGTGCTATTGGTGTCCGCAACATCCCCGTCGCGTAAAGGAGAGGCCTATGCGCATCCCTGCAGTCAGTCTCGCCTTCTGGTTTTTCGTGCTCACCGGCTGTAGCCACAATCCTTATCTCGACGCCTCATTGACGCGTTATCAAGGGAAAGACAAACGATGGATCGAAAAGGAACTGGGCGCTCCCGACGCCAAAACCTCACGATTTTTCGGAGGCGAAAAGTGGATGTACAATCGAATTGCGGGCGGAAAAACGAGTCCACCGTTGTTTAACTTCAAAGCGAATGAATGTCAGACGATTTTGTATTTCAATAAAGAGGACATCGTCACCGACACCTCATATTCCGGCTGTTAGCCGGAGAGTTGCTTCTGAAAGGCTTGCGCGCAATCCCGGCTGCAGAAAAAATACGTCTGCCCACCGATTTCCTCCCGAATCGCGTTTCCTCGCGGAATAAAAACTCGGCAAACCGGGTCTTGAATCATCTGGTCGGCCGTTCCTTCCCTTCGTTGGTTGTTCGCAACACCCACGCTCCCCCTAATCTCCCGAAAGGCCCTTCGGACCAAGTAATAGAAAAGAAGCACCAAGCCTGCTATCAGAAGAAGCCTATACATGGTGGCGTCTTTCTAAACTCACCACTAAGGACGGGATGTCCAGATTATTGGAACGGTAAAGGAGTTAGTAACAACCCGTTGTCTTACTAGTCAACCTGCATTCCCTACGGGGCATTCTTAGGACCAAACGGCCCAGATACTTTCACCCTGATCAGGACCTTTTCCCACTCGTGACAGTACTTCAGATGGATGGTTTGTCCTACAAGGCGGTGCTATAACGCCTCTATGCATAAATGTGACAAATGCCGCGGAACGATGTTGCCGGAACGGGCGGTTGATCTGAACGCTGGTCTGGCGATCACAGTGTTGGCCTGCCTCAACTGTGGTCGTCGCAAGTCAGCGGATGCTGAACCACGCCCCATCACCTCGCGACACTGAGCCGCTGAATAACGAATTACAGCATAATCTTCCTGCATTCTGCCGGGATTGGCCTCAGACGTTTAATCCATAGTCGTCATGGATTGAACAGGGCGTTAGCTCGCCCTCAAGCCCTTTCGCTGATAAGCCCTACCTGGAAGACTGTGCCGACAGCGATGGTCGCCTGCCGATCAACCAGACGATTTTAAACTCAAAACATCGAGCATATCGTAGAGACCAGGCGGCTGTTTCACGACCCAGCGTGCGGCACGCAGTGCCCCTCTGGCGAAGGTATCCCGGCTGCTGGCCCTGTGAGTCAATTCGATGCGCTCCCCCATTCCACCGAACATGACGGTATGGTCCCCAACGATATCTCCAGCCCTGATGGTTTGGATTCCGATTTCGCCCCGCTTCCGCTCCCCGATCAATCCCTTGCGGGCATAGACCCCGACTTGCCCCAAATCTCGATTAACCGCACGCGCCAGGACATCCGCCATTTTCAAGGCCGTCCCGCTCGGCGCATCCTTCTTGAGGCGATGGTGCGCTTCAATCACCTCGATGTCATAGTCCTCCCCAAGAGTTTTTGCCATCTCTGCGATCACTTTGTAGATCACATTCACGCCCACACTCATATTGGGAGAAAACACACAGGGGACCTGGCGCGCAAACATCCGCAGTTCGTCCAACTCCGATGGAGCAAATCCGGTTGTCCCTACCACAATGGCCCGGCGCTGCTGTGCCACGACTCCCAAATGCCCCAAACTGGCAGCAGGAGTGGTGAAATCGATCACGACTTCGCCACGGTCCATCACCCCGGCGAGGTCATCCGTGATGGGGACGCCAGTCCGTCCGCAACCGGCAATCTCTCCGGAGTCCTCACCGACCGCGTGGTGCCCCTTGCTTTCGACCGCACCGGCTAAGGTAAGGAATGCCGAGTCCTTGACGAGCGACACAAGACGCGCCCCCATTCGTCCCGCAGCCCCTGTAATCACAACCCTTATCATGGTCACAACCCTTGACGATCAATGGCCCAATTAGACGAGTCCGGCTTCCTTCATGACACGCAACAGCTTGTCCCGATTGTCGCTGCCCATGGGACAGAGTGGCAAGCGTAGCTCGCGCTCGATCTTACCCATCATATGCAAGGCTTCCTTCACGGGAATGGGATTCGTCTCATAGAAGAGTGCCGTGAAGAGCGGATACAATTGATAATGTTTTACCCGAGCCTCTTCTATCCGACCGGCTAGAAATAGGTTCACCAGTTCGGCCATCTCCTTCGGCAGCAGATTGGCCGTCACGGTGATGACACCCTTTCCGCCCACCGCCATCATCGGTAGAGTTAAGGCGTCGTCACCCGCCAACACAGTGATTCGGTCTCCACACAGCTGGATGATTTCAGAAGCTTGCTGAACCGAACCGCTGCCTTCCTTCACGGCCACGATGGTCCGGCACGTCATGAGCCGGGCAATCGTACTCGGCATCATGTTCACCCCGGTCCGCCCCGGGATGTTATAGAGCACGAGCGGAAGATCCACTGCCTCCGCGACGGCCTTGTAGTGCAGATACAAACCCTCTTGCGTGGGCTTGTTGTAATACGGCGTGATCAGCAGGGCTCCGTCCACACCGGCAGCCTTCGCATGTTTCGTCAGCGCAATGGCTTCTTCGGTGCTGTTCGAGCCGGTCCCCGCCACCACCGGGACACGACCGCGGACCACTTCGACAGTAAAGGCAACGACCCGGTCATGCTCGGCGTGGGTCAGAGTAGCCGACTCACCAGTTGTGCCACAGGGCACGATCCCGTGCGTCCCACTGGCAATCTGCCATTCGATCAGATCACCGAAAGCCCGCTCGTCTAATTTTCCATTCTTAAACGGCGTAACAATCGCGACCAGGGATCCGGTAAACATGGAAGACTCCCTCCCCTATACAATAAGGCCGCTCGTCTATGCCAAGAAGGCCGGTATGTCCTCGCCCCGCACAAGATCTTCGTACCGTTCGCGCGAACGGATGACATGGAACTGTCCTCCCTGCACCAGGACCTCCGGCACTCGCGGCCGAGAATTGTAGTTCGACGACATCACAAACCCATAGGCGCCGGCGCTCATGACAGCCATGAGGTCGCCCTCGCTCATCTCGGGCAACGCTCGATCCTTGGCCAGGAAGTCGCCGGATTCGCAGACCGGGCCGACCACGTCGACGGTTTGCTTCTGCGCCTGAGCCACACGCTCGCTTAACGGTCGGATATCGTGATAGGCGTCGTAGAGGCTGGGGCGAATCAAATCATTCATCGCCGCATCCACGATCAAAAAGCGCTTGGTTTCACCGGTCTTTGTGTACAGAACTTTGGTCACCAAGACCCCGGCATTCCCGACGATGACGCGACCAGGCTCCATGATCAGGACGCACTTCAAATCGCGAACCAGCGGAGAAATTGCTGCCGCCAGATCCTTGGGATGAGGTGGCGTTTCATCCAAATAGGTAATCCCCAACCCCCCGCCGATGTTGAGATAGCGGATGGGAATGCCTTGCTCAGCCAAGGCTTGCACCATTCCCAGCACCTTCTTCAAGGCTTCGACGAACGGCGTCACCTGTGTCAGTTGCGAACCGATGTGGGCATGCAAACCGACCACCTCGATGTAACTGAAAGAGGCGGCCAGCTTAAATTCCTCGATGGCACGATCCGCCGCGATTCCAAATTTGCTCTTCTTGAGACCGGTGGAAATGTAAGGATGCGTTTTCGGATCGATGTCCGGATTGATCCGGAGTGCGACCCGTGCCCTCACGCCCAGCGACGCCGCGACCTCGTTGATGGCCTGGAGTTCCGCGGACGACTCCACATTGAACATCAAGATATTTGCCTTGAGCGCATCACGAATTTCCTCGGGGCTCTTTCCGACACCGGCAAACACAATCTTCTCGGCCGGCACCCCCGCCTTCAAGGCGCGAAACAGCTCTCCTCCCGACACGATATCGACCCCGCTACCTTCCTTCGCCATGAGACGCAGGACCGCAAGGTTCGAGTTCGACTTCATGGCGAAGGCCACAATGTGCGGGATGTCCTTGAACGCGCCATCGTACGTGCGAAAATGCTGCACCAATGTATTGTGGCTGTACACATAACAGGGAGTCCCGACTTCTTTGGCAACACGGGAGAGCGGCACCTCCTCGCAGTACAGTTCGCCTTGTTTGTATTGGAAATCATGCATGGTGGTTATCCTCGATCAATGATTATACTTCGTCGCGCATCATCGGACCTCTCTCGGCGAGGCCCAAGGCGATCGGGCTGCTGCCCGCTGCCGTTCGGCGGGTGGGGACTACCTGGTTCCCATCTGCCGTAGCGGAGGATCCGGGAGGGGCTCAGGTTCCGGCGCGGACAGCACGTCCTCGATCCTCACGGCAGTGGGTGGCATGGGTCGCGAGGCCGATCCCCACACGCTCGCACCAGGCGCCAACAATCCTTCGCGCCTCAACTGCCGCTCCACAATGGGGCTCACGCCGACATCTTCAGGCGGGATCGGCGCACCCAAGACGCCGCATCCTCCCATATTCACGAAAAGCAGCACAACCCACGCGCCGAAACGGTAGGACGGCCTCATGCCAGAGCCTTCTCGAGCTCCTTGATCCGCGCCTCCACGCGCTGCCCGGCAGTTCCACCGAGTTGTCGTTTGCGCGCAATGGCCCCCTGCACTGTGAGGCAGGTCAGGGCATCACGCTCGAAACGGGTCGAAAAGGTCCGCAACTCCGCCAAGGTCATTTGTTGGAGCGGCCGCTGTCGTTCCAGCGAGGATCGCACAATCTGTCCGGTAATGGAATGGGCCTCCCGGAAAGGAACCCCCTTGGTCACGAGATAATCGGCCAGCTCCGTGGCCAACATCCCCCCCCCTTCTGCGGCTTCAGCTAACACCGCCCGGTTGACAACCAAGCGCCGCATAAGTTCTGTGCAGAGGACCAGCGACGACTCCGTCGTATCGACCGCATCGAACAGCGCTTCCTTGTCTTCCTGTAAGTCCCGGTTATAACTAAGGGGCAGCCCCTTGAGCAGCGTCAGAGTCCCCATCAAGTGGCCATACACCCGACCGGTTTTTCCCCTCACCAGTTCCGGCACATCCGGGTTCTTTTTCTGCGGCATCATGCTGCTACCGGTGCAGAAGCTGTCCGGCAAATCCACGTATCTGAATTCCTGGGAGGCCCAAAGAATCAGCTCCTCACTTAAGCGGGAGAGGTGCATCATGATCAGAGACAGGGCACCGAGCACTTCCACCACCCCGTCTCGGTCGGACACCGCATCCAAGCTGTTCTGAGTCAGGGCAGGAAAATCCAACAGCGAGGCGGTATAGCGCCGATCGACCGGATAGTTCGACCCCGCCAACGCCCCGGACCCCAGGGGCATCACATTGAGCCGTTTACGGCAATCCTGCAATCGCCCGTAATCGCGATCAAGCATTTCGACGTAGGCCAGAAAATGGTGCGCCAGCAAGACCGGTTGCGCCCGTTGCAGATGGGTGTATCCGGGCATCACGACATCCACATATGCCCGCGCCTGCCGCACCAACACCCGCTGAAACGCGCGAGCCTGCCCCATCAGCCGCGACAACACATCCCGCAAGAACAGGCGAAGGTCCAACGCCACCTGATCGTTCCTGCTGCGTCCCGTGTGGAGTTTGCCCCCCAAGGGGCCGATCACCTCCGTCAGCCGGCGCTCGATCGCCATGTGGATGTCTTCGTCCTGTGGCAAAAAGAGGAACGCCCCTTGATCCAATTCTCGCTTCACCGCTTGCAATCCCTTGACGAGTCGGGCGGCCTCTGTACGGGTGAAGACCCCTGCCCGCTCCAACGTGCGGCAATGGGCGATGCTGCCTTGGATATCGTAGGGATACAGCCGTCGATCGAAGGACAAGGACGAGGTGAACTGTTCCACCAGTCGATCGGTCTGGTCAGCGAACCGGCCCCCCCAAGCCTTGCCTTTGGGAAGGGCACGACCCACGCCCGACGTCGACTCACCGGACTTGCGCGCGCGCGGCGCAGCCTGCTTGGACCTGGCCATTACTTGCCCGATCGCTTCTTGTTACGTTGTGCCCGAATGGCCAGCCTGAGCGCATTGAGTCGGATAAAACCCTCCGCATCCTTCTGCCGATAGACCTCGTCTTCTTCGAATGTGGCCATGTCCAACCGGTAGAGCGACCGGGGGGACTTGCGGCCGACCACGGTACAGGTGCCTTTATAGAGCTTCACACGAACGGTGCCGGTCACGTCCCGCTGGGCCTCGTCAAGGGCCGCTTGGATCATTTCCCGCTCCGGCGCATACCAATAGCCGTAGTAGATCAGTTCGGCATACCGAGGGATGAGGCTGTCTCGCAGGTGCAACACTTCGCGATCCATCGTCAACGATTCAAGCCCGCGATGGGCCGCATGAAGGATCGTGCCGCCCGGGGTCTCGTACACCCCACGAGACTTCATGCCGACGTAGCGATTCTCCACCAAGTCCACTCGTCCCACACCGTGTTCGCCTCCCAAGGTATTGAGGTGGGCCAGGAGCTTGGCGGGACTCATCTTCTTACCGTCCACCGCCACAGGGTCGCCCGCGACATAGTCGATCTCCACCTCGCGTGCCTTGTCGGGCGCCCGCTCCGGAGACACGGACATCACAAAAATTTCCGCGGGGGGCGCGGCCCAGGGATCTTCCAAAATCCCGCCTTCATAACTGGTATGAAACAGGTTCATGTCCATGCTGTAGGGCTTTGCCTTTGTCGCAGTCACCGGAATGCCGTGTTTCTCCGCATACTCGATCAACTCCCGCCGCGACCGCATGGTCCATTCCCGCCAAGGCGCGATGATCTTGATCTGCGGATGCAGGGCCATGTAGGTCAACTCGAACCGGACTTGATCGTTTCCCTTGCCGGTCGCCCCATGGCAGACCGCTTCCGCTCCTTCCTTGGCGGCAATCTCGATCTGTCGACGCGCAATCAGGGGCCTGGCGATGGACGTGCCGAGAAGATAACTCCCTTCGTAGATGGCGTTCCCGCGTAACATAGGGAAGACATGGTCCTTGACGAAGACCTCGCGCAGATCTTCGACATACACCTTCTTCACCCCCAGGGACTGCGCCTTCTTCTTGATAGCCTTCAGGTCTTCCCCTTGCCCGAGATCGGCGCAAAAGGCCACCACCTCGCAGCCGTACACCTCTTCCAGCCACTTCAGAATGACCGACGTATCCAGCCCGCCGGAATAAGCCAATACGACTTTCTTATAGGATGACCGACTCATGCGACTCCTCACCAAGATCTACGGGTTACGGCGTCCTGCTTCGCGTATGCTTCCCTAACAGGCGCACCAGAATAGCCTTCTGCATATGCAGGCGGTTTTCCGCCTGATCGAACACGACCGACTGCGGCCCATCCAAGACCTCGGCACTGATTTCCTCTCCCCGATGGGCGGGGAGGCAGTGCATGACCAGAGCATCTGGCTTGGCCCGCTTGAGCAGCCGCTCGTTGAGCTGGTAGGGCGCCAAGGTCTTGAGGCGCCGCGCCTGCTCGCGTTCGCGGCCCATGCTGATCCACACATCCGTGTAGAGGACATCGGCATCCTTCACGGCCACGAGCGGGTCTGTGCCGATTTCAATCACCGCGCCCGTCTGCTGGGCCTCTAGCCGAGCACGATCGACGATGTGCTGATCGGGTTGATACCCGGCCGGGCACCCGACGGCGATGGTCATGCCCATCTTCGCCGCGGCCTCGATCAGCGAATTGGTCACGTTGTTGCCATCGCCCACATAGGCAACTTTGACGCCTTTGAGCCGCCGCTTCTTCTCCTGAATCGTCAGGAGGTCCGACAAGGCCTGGCAGGGATGGCTGAGATCCGTGAGGCCGTTGATCACGGGGATGGTCGCCTCACGTGCCCACTCTTCCACAATGGCGTGGTCGAAGGTCCGTACGACGATGGCGTCCAGATACCGCGAGAGCACCCGCGCCGTATCGGCCACGCTTTCACCGCGCGACAGCTGAATGTCCCCCATCGGCAGCACCATGGCCTGCCCACCGAGCTGATTCATGCCGGCTTCGAATGACACTCGCGTCCGGGTGGAGGGTTTCTGAAAGAGGAGGCCGAGCATCCGCCCCGGCAACAAGGGATGGGGCAGCCCGCGGCGCTGCTTGGCCTTGAGTTGAGCGGCCAGCCGCAGCAGGGCCGTGAGTTCTTCACTGGGGATCGAGAGCAGTTCCAGGAAGTCTTTGTCGAGTCCGATCTTCCTGGTTGAGCGACGAGGACGCTGCGACATACGCGCCCCTAGTGTGAATGGGTGGACGAAACGGCGGTCCGTCGCCCCAGGCTCTGCGCCAATGCGTCGAGCAACCGATCGATGTCGCGTTGCGTGATGATGAGTGGTGGCACGAACCGTAGCACCCGGTCGCCCGTGCAGTTGATCAAGAGGCCGCGCGCGAGGCAGTCGGCGACCACGGTCTTCGCATCGAAATCCAGTTCGAGGCCCTGGAGCAGCCCCAGACCGCGGACTTCCTTGATGCAGCGAAACCGTTCCTTCAAGTCAGCCAAACCCTTCGACAAACTTTCCCCCATACGCCGCCCTTGCTCGAGGATCTTTCCATCCAACAAGACCCGCAGCACCGCTAGGGCGGCCGCGCAGGCCAACGGATTCCCGCCGAAGGTTGAGGCATGGGTGCCGGGGACGAAGGCGCGGGCCACGGCATCCGTCGCCAGACAGGCGCCGATCGGCACGCCGCCGCCGAGCCCCTTTGCGAGTGTCATGATGTCGGGCTGCATCCCATACTGCTCGTAACAGAAGAGCGTCCCGGTCCGTCCCATGCCGGTTTGGACCTCATCGAAAATCAGCAGCACGTCGCGCTCCCGGCACAACTCGCGCAGTCCCTGTAGGTACCCCCGTTCAGCGACGTGGACGCCCCCTTCGGCTTGGATGGGTTCCAGCATGATAGCCGCGGTTTTCGACGTGATCGCCCGTTCAACCTCCGACAGGTCGTTGAAGGCCACGTACGAGAATCCTGGCATCAGCGGCGCAAACCCCTTCTGAACCTTCTCCTGCCCCGTCGCCGTCACAGTGGCCAGGGTCCGACCATGGAAGGAATTCTTCATCGTGATGATTTCGTACCGGTCGGAGCCGTATTTATCGTAGGAGTATTTGCGGGCCAGCTTGATGGCCGCTTCGTTCGCCTCTGCCCCGCTGTTGCAGAAAAACACCTTCTGGGCAAACGAATGCTCCACCAGCGTCTGCGCCAACCGCACCTGCGGCTCGGTATAATAGAGATTCGAGGTGTGAATGAGGTGCTGCACCTGTTTCTGAATCGCCAACACCAGATCCGGATGCCCATGCCCCAGCAAATTCACCGCAATGCCCGCCACAAAATCGATGTACTCCCGTCCCTCCAGGTCGTAGACCCTGGTCCCGCGCCCGCGCACGATGGAAATCGGCTGGCGCATATAGGTGTTCATCAAGTACTGTTCGGCGTTCTGACGCAACTCTCCCGTCGGCATGGCACACCTCTCCCCGCGTGAGTCGGCGAAGCTACCATAGGGAAAACGTGAAAGCAACCGAACGAGTGTCGTTCCGAGGCCGAGGACGCTGCGGACCGGGCGTCGGCCCAGGGGACCGGGCGCAGCCTCCCTTGACGGGGACAGACGGCGGATGGGATAAGGTGTCGCTATGAAGACCTGCGTCCGATGTCAGCAGCAGAACCAGGACGAATCCCGCTTCTGTCACCAGTGCGGGGGAGCCTTTGCCGTGGAGGCCGAGCCGGCCGAACCGCCCTTCGCGCAGCCCTCTCCACCCCAAACCGATGTCGAATTGTGGAAGGCCTTCATCGGTCCGAATGCCGACCACTACTTGGCGACTTTCAAGAAGTTCACCGACCCGGCCGGACCTCGCTTCGCTTTGACGTGGCATTGGCCGGCCTTCGTGTTTGAGCCGTTCCTCTGGTTCCTCTACCGTAAGATGTACGTCTACGCTCTGATCTATGCAATCGGTCCGGCGATCGCCTTCTACATCACCCAAGACCTGTCCGCCGACATTGTCTGGCGAGTCATGGCCGGGGCCAGCGCCAACTACATCTATTTCTGGCACATCAAGGAGCAACTCGCGAAGATCAAGGGCGAACGAGGGGCCGGCGGCGAATCAAGGCAACAGCTGTTGGGCGAATTGGGCGGAGTCCAACCCTATGTGGTGTGGGTCGGTGTCGGCCTGCTCGTGCTCAAGATCGGCCTGGTGGTCGCCATGTTTAAAGAGGGACCGCCGGACGGGCCAAAGGGTACTCCCGGCAAGTCCCGCCCCGCCGGGATGACGAGTGTATAGCGGCGCCTGAGGCCCGAACGGGCTCCTACAGCGCTCGATTCCGCTGCCACGCAATCCACGAGACGAACCAGTCAAAATCCTGCTGGTAGGCGGCGCCGCTCAGGTCCGGCGTGGTTTGCGTCTGCTCCAACTGCGTGTACGTGCGCGGCCAATTCTTCTGCCACCACGACTTGAGTTCGTCGGGGCCGTAAGGCTGGCCGTTAGGATTGGTGATGCCGGCTGCGGCGCACAGCCCGGCCACGAGCGGCCAGTAGCGGTCCTTGCCGAGTCCCAAGCTGCGGAAATGTTCCCGCAGTAGGAACACCACCCAGAGTTCGGCGCTGTTCTTCTTGTTGTGCTTGAAGGGCTGGGTCTGCCGGAGCGGGACGGGATCGAACATCTTGATGACCGACGTGTAATCCGGCCCCCCATAGGTACCAGCAGCTTCCGCAATTCCTTGCAGCATGTTCGCCAACTCGACCTCAACGACCGGCGCGGCAGGGGCAGCCTGATCCGGGACGGCGGCCAAGGGATTCACCGATGTCAGAAGTTCGATCAAGGGTTTGAGTTCGCGGAGACGGCCTGCGGCCGCTTTCAAGATCTGCTCGGATTCCAGCCAGTAGTCGGGATCTCCCTTCGTGAGGCGCTCTCGCCCCGCCGGCGGCAAGACCACGGGGATCCAATACCGCACGAGCACGAACAGCACATACTCGACCTGCCCGCCCACCTGAGTCACGCCGACCAACGCCTGACCAGGCCCCAGCGCCCGCTTGAAGAAGGCCTCCACTCGATCCTCGACCTGCAGGCGACGGCCCATGGCCTGCCACCACTGTTGGAGAGGCAGCCAATCTGAGAGTGGGGCATCGCTCATCGTCGAGAATTCCGCAGGAGCCGAGAAGTCGGCGGCATGGTACTGGCTGCGTCCCTCGATTGCAACCGGTGTGGGCGCCCGGCGGACGACGCCGCCCAGCCTCCGGCTTGACAGGGCGACCGCGAATCCGCATAACCTGTCTCACAGCGTGGCATCCTCTCGGAGAAGGAGACAAGGTCCCATGAGCAAACTGGTGTTGATCCGTCACGGCGAGTCGCAATGGAACCTGGAGAATCGTTTCACCGGCTGGGTGGATGTCCCGCTCTCGCCGAAGGGAATCGAAGAAGCCAAGGCAGCAGGCAAAAAATTGACCGGGTACACCTTCGATCGCGCGTTTTCATCCGTCCTGGCCCGAGCCAACGAAACGCTGCGCCTCATTCTGGAAACGATCGGGCAGACGGCCATTCCGGTGGAAAAGGACAAGGCCTTGAACGAACGCATGTACGGCGAGCTACAGGGCTTGAACAAGGCCGAGACGGCCAAGAAGTACGGTGATGAGCAAGTGAAGATCTGGCGGCGCAGCTACGATGTACGCCCTCCGGGAGGTGAAAGCCTACAAGACACGGCGGAGCGGGTCTTGCCGTACTACGAAAGCCGCATCAAGCCCCATGTGCTCAAGGGCGAGACCATCTTGATCGCCGCCCACGGCAACAGCCTGCGGGCTCTCGTGATGCAACTCGACCAGTTGACGAAGGAGCAGGTGCTGGAACTGAACATTCCCACCGGCGCCCCGCTGCTCTACGAACTCGACGACAACGGGAAGGTCCTCTCGCACCGCTATCTCTGACGGATCGGCTAAGGCGTCAAAGCAGCTCCGCCCTGCATCAAGCGCATTCACTCAGGAGCGCTTGGTATCTGTCCAGCGGCACTAGGTCGGGCAACAACACGAGCAATTTCGACCGATCCGCTGGTTGGATCAGGCCCTCGTCTTCGAGAAGATCGGAAATGGCCTCCGAAGCGGCAATCGCCCCACCTTCACAATCGCCCACCGGCGCATAGAGGGTTCGGCGTTCTTCCATCTCGGCCAAGTAAGTCTCCCAGGGCACTGCGCCCAAGCCGAATGCGCTCTCCCAGTCGGTCCTGATCAGTTCGAGAACCCGTTGCCACAGCACCTCGCGGTACTGTTTGGGAATGTGGGCATTCACGGCCGCCGAAACCCAGTACAGGGCGAAGGACAGCACCTCACGCGTGATCTGAATGGCTTGATCCTCGCTGCCCTCGATGCCATAGTCACTGAGCATCTCGGTGGTGATCCGTCGTGGGATCAGCTTGTACAGCGCCGCTGCAACCTCAGCCGGGGTCATTGATGATTGAGCCATCCTGTTCCTCCTGCGAAGGACCTAAGATACTCAAAGCCCGCCGGCCCTGACAACTGTGGGCGGGCGAGGCCTTCGAGATCCTTCCCTCCTTATCCCATGCCATCGCCTATGGTACAGTCCGCCGCCTGCGCGGACTCCGGACCATGACAGCTCGACTCTTCATTCGCCCACTTTTCATCACCCTCACTTGGCTCTGCCTCTGGTGGCCGGTCGCGGTCGACGCCGCCCCTACCCAGTCGGTTGACGGGGGTTCGAACCGTTGGGGCTTTGCGACCGATGTGGGGCTCTGGAGCGGCACGACCAACGACACGACCTTCGCACTCGGATTCGGACTCGACTATTACATGGACCGAAATTTTTCCTTCGGCGGCATGGCCCTCTTCACACCGGTGGGAGACCTGACGCAAATCGGCGTCGCCGGTGTGGCGAAGTACCACCTTCGCCTCGACCACGGGATGAACATCGTCCCATTCGCCGGGATAGGTCTCTTGCACGCGGATCTGAACCGTGGGAGCGGTCCCTCGAAGGTGGATCGAAACGACACCAGCCACTTCATTCCGCTGGGACTGTCGCTGGAGTATCAGGTGGGCCCGAACATCGCCTTTTCCACGACCCTCATGGTGAACCTGCACCACATCACGCTCTCGTCCCCGGTCTCCGACGACAACAGCAGCGTCGCTCTGCTCTTCGGTATTCGTTGGGGGCCGTAACTCAGCGATTGCTCAAGCGGCTTGAGCCGGACGCCAGCGCAAGCCGACTTGCAGCAATTCCTGGATCAAATCCATGTAAGGGAGGTTGGCTTTTTCCGCTGAATCGGCGAAGTCTTCGCCGCAGGCGATGTGAGGGTTGGGGTTGGCTTCGAGCACATAGACCTTGCCGTCGCAGTCCATCCGCATGTCGATCCGCGCATACCCGCTCAGGCCAAGTGCACGATAGACCCGCTTGGCGAGATGCTGGATCTCTTCCACGCGTTCGATCGGGAGCTGTCGGGCCTCGCAAGAGCGGATCCCATACTTCTCCTGATACTTACGGCTCCATTTTACCCGCTGCGTCGCAATGCGCCTGGCTTCGTCCGGCATCTTGTCCATCACCAATTCCCAAATGGGAAAGACCTGCAGGTGGGCATTGCCCATGACGCCGACATACAATTCCCGACCTTCGATGTAGCGTTCGACCAACGCGCCCGTACCGACGTGAGCATGAATGAAGGCGACGCGCTCGCGCAGCTTATTGTCGTCCTCCACGATCGAAGCCTGAGAGATTCCCAGCGACGCCTCCTCCGTCACCGACTTCACGATCAACGGAAAGGTCAAGGACTTCGGCCGCCGCACCATCCGATGCCGCGGCACCACCATAAATTCGGGATACGGAATCCGATGGTAAGACATGACCTGCTTTGCCAAGGCTTTGTCTCTGGCCAACATGAGACCTCGCGGATTGCAGCCGGTGTACGGGATGTGCATCAACTCCAGATAAGACACGACGTTCTGATCGTAGACCGCGACGCCGTCGAATTCCTCCAATAGATTGAAAGCAATGTGCGGCCTCCACCCCTCGACCGCCGCGCGGATGACCTCGAGATCACTCTTCACACCCAACGCCCGCACGTCGTGCCCAAGCGTATGGAGCGCGGACAGCACATCGTACTCCGTCTTCCAGTCCGCATTGTCCGGAACTGGGCCGGTCAACCGCTCCGGCGGCACCAAGTCCTGATGCATCAACACGAGAATACGCAGTCGCCTCATAAGGCGACCTTATGCCGACCATGATGCAGATAGTTCATCGTCTGCACCGTGAGGAGAATCGCGAAGTCGAGTTTGGTCTGTTCTTTCTGGAGCGTCAGATGCAACTTCAGCGCGCGTGACCGTTCGATCATGCCGGAGAGAACTTGATCGATGATATATTGATACTCGCCCGTCCAGCCGGCCACCTTGCGGCACAGTTCCTTCCGAGCGCGACGCAGGAATCCGGCCGCCACAGGATTCCCCCCATAGGCCGGAGCATCGGAGAATAACTTCCGCAGATCGCTGTCATACGATGCCGTCTGGCCGAACCCATAATGCGCACGCTTCTCGTCATAATGGTCTCGGAGCGTCTTATAGAGCCGAGGGAGCGGATCGACCTGCTGTCGCTCCGTCACCAGGGGCTTTTCACCCACCAGCTCCCCCATCAATCGATCCATAAATTCGAGCTTCCTCATCGCCGGCCATCCGCGATAGCGCTCGCGCCAATCGGAGTCCGGATCCAGCCATACGGCGAAGGTTTCGGCGAAATCCTCATCGGGGTGACTTTGGGCGTACCACACCTCTAGATGACGGACAAAACTTCGGCTGTAGGGGCGCGGGGTGTAGTACTCGGGATAGGGGTCCGACGAACGGCCGAACAGGCGTTGACGTCGACGGCGGCGACGCAATAGGTAGGCGTTCTCGATGGCATGGCCGGTCTCATGCCGCAGAATCCGCATGCACCACTCTTTCGTGCCGCCCTCCACCTCCAACACCTGATTCGCTTCCAGTCGTGTCAGTCGGGGGTGCGCCAGATAAAACGGAACGGCGATCCCCGGCACACCATCCGGGCTGAACCATTCGTCCGAGAGCCAGACATGGGGGCGGAAGCAAAGGCCTCGCAAATTCAGCTCGCGGTACAGCTGTGCGATCGGCGCCTCATAGAAACTGCCGTCCAGGTCGAGACGTAGATCACAGAAGCGCAGGTCAAGCAGCTGTTCGTCGCTCCATAAACTCCAGGCCGGGCGGACGTTTTTCCGCCGCCGCGCTTTCCTCATATGCTCATGTCGTCTAGGCTGCCGCATCATCTATTCGCCAAAAAGTCTCGTCAGGCGCCGATTTGCTCTTCTCCCACTATAGCATCCTGTGGAAAACCCGCCGGTCCGATCACTCCCCCATCCCATTCCACCTATTCCTTGGGCTACAATGCCGACCATGTCGCAACACACCCTTGGTCCCATCACCACCGATCGAACATCCCCCGACTCCGCCGCCGAGCGCGAAAAACTCGAAACGCGCCTCTGCCGATTGGTCGGACAGGCCATCGCCGATTACCGCATGATTGAAGAGGGCGACAAGATCATGGTGTGTCTTTCTGGGGGCAAGGACAGTTATGGCCTCCTGGAGATCCTGCTGTCGTTGCGCAGTCGAGCGCCGATCCATTTCGACCTCATCGCAGTGAACCTCGATCAGAAACAACCGGGCTTCCCCGCCCATGTGCTCCCGGAATACCTGGCGCGTCGCAGCGTCCCCTTTCACATCGAAGAGCGCGACACCTACTCCGTCGTCAAACGTCTCATCCCCGAAGGGCAAACGACCTGTTCGCTCTGCTCACGCCTGCGTCGAGGACATTTGTATCGGCTGGCCGCCGAGTTGGGGGCTACCAAACTCGCGCTGGGACACCATCGCGACGACATCCTCGAAACATTGCTGCTCAATCTCTTGTTTACGGGGAAGATGAAGGCCATGCCGCCCAAGTTGCGATCCAAAGACGGACGCCACTTGGTGATCCGGCCCTTAGCCTATGTGAAGGAAGTCGACTTGGCCCGCTATGCTGCGCTCATGGAGTTTCCCATCATTCCCTGCGACCTCTGCGGCTCGCAGGAAGATCTGAAGCGCAAGCAGGTCAAGGCGCTGCTCCAAGACTGGAACGAACGGTATCCTGGCTCAAACGACAGTATGTTCGCCGCCCTATCCAATATAGCCCCTTCATTGTTGTTGGATCGACGGCTGTTCGATTTCGCCGGCCTTCGGAGCGAGAGAGACCAAACCATGGTCGAGGAGTCCGAATCGGACGACGACTTGTCATAACCCCCGATTACGGGGAGACAGGCACGTCGGTCTTGCCGAAGACGGTCGGAGCGGAAAGTAGACGTCAGGCGCGCTGACGCTGGTGTGTTCGACGGCCGCAACGCATACAGCGATAGGGGAAATAGCCGATCAGGAAGAAGAGGAAATCGAGAATCCCCTGACGACGAGAACGTTTTGTATACCCGGAGCACTTGCCACAAAACAACATGACGCAGGCTCACCCTTCTCGTTCTGCAGGATATATGTAGAACCGGCTGTTCGGAATAGAGGGGGTTATCCTACGCAACTCTCGCAGGCGGTTGCAAGCCTGGTTGGCTCGATCTCGATGTGGCGCGTAATAGACGGGGCGTTGTCCTCGTCGACACGTCGCATCCCGTCGAAAATGGACGGTGTTTGCTCCTTTGACCTTGCCGCGAAACCTTCTTCCTCGTTATGTTCGACGCCGAAGCCGGAAGCGGTAGTGGCAGATCGTACATCGGAACGGATAAAACCCGATCAAATGCAGGAAGAAGTCCCGCCACCCATGGCGGGCCACCCGCTTGGCACCGGCTGAACACATCGGGCAATAGACCATGGGACCGTCAACACGCCCCCTTCTCCGCAATCGAGGAGGTCTTCTCCCCCTCTCGCGGGGATGGGAGTGTGCAGGAGTTCCGCGGCGGACGCAAGTCCCTCACGTGGGAAGATGGCCTGCGGCATGAACAACTTCGACCCTCCAACTCGACGAGGCGCCGAACCGCCCTTCTGGTCCATCGCGCTGGCCGCCGCCGTCATTATCCTCACCCCCATGATCCTGTATTCGGTCGCACCCGAGGGTCCGATTCGTGAGGGTGATACGGTGTTTTCCAACGGCGCCCATAAGGTGCCGCTCTACCAGTCGGATCGGTATCAAGAGGCAGGGTATGCGTCCACTTGCCTGCTGGACCCCAAGGACCCCCTGATCGTGACCCATTCTCCCGAGAACGGCGCCGATGACACCCTCATTGCTCAAGTCCAGGGCAAAAGCACCATCGAATGGCCCTTCTGTCCGCCGCAAGCCGAACTCCTCCTCAAACGCCACCATGTCACCCAACAGCCGAGCCTCCTCCAAGACATGAAGGACGGCCTTCAACGGTTGTTGAGACGCTCCTGACCTAGGAAAAAAATTCCTGCCGCCTCACCCCTTGAGGAAGGACGCACAGTGCTGGCGAAACTTGGCGACCTTGGGGCCCACGACATAAGCGCAGTAGCCTTGGAGGGGATTCCGCACGAAGTATTCCTGGTGATAGGGCTCCGCCTCATACCACTGCGTGGCCGGCACCACTTCGGTGACGATCGGATTCGGATACAGCCCCTCGTCAGTGACGGCGGCGATCACTTCCTTGGCGATCCGCTGTTGCTCGGGCGAATGGTAAAAAATCCCTGATCGGTATTGCGTCCCGATGTCGTTTCCCTGCCGATTCAGCGTGGTGGGATCGTGGATCGCGAAGAAGATCTTCAAGAGGTCGCCAAAACCGACGACCTGCGGATCGAACGTAATGCGAACCGCCTCCGCATGCCCCGTTCGCCCGCTACAGACCTGCTCATAGGTCGGCATCTCCACCTGCCCGCCGATGTATCCCGACTCGACGGATTGCACACCCTTGACCTGGTCGAAGACCGCCTCAAGACACCAGAAACATCCACCCGCCAGCGTCGCGACCTCAGTTGTTGCCTGCTCCATTCCTCACCTCTCTCCCCTCCGGCTACCCCTCACCCCCTCCGACTCACTCAGTCCACCGTTCCACCATTCCCGCCCCTCGCGTGTGAGCAAGGCATCCGCCTCGGATGGTCCCCAGGTTCCGCTGTCGTAATTGGGAAAAGCCGCCTCTTCGGGAAGCGATTTCCAGACATCTAGAATCATCTGCACGACCGCCCAGCCCAACTCGATATTGTCGGCGCGCTGGAACAACGTGGCATCGCCGGCCATGACATCGTGGAGCAGCGTCTCATAGCCGGTCTGGGGAGCGTTCCCGAAATAGTCGGCATACTGGAAATCCATGTCGACGGTCCCGATTTGAACGGCGGGACCCGGGACCTTGGCGTCGAAGCGCAAGGAAATCCCCTCATCCGGCTGAATGCGGATCACCAGGACGTTGGGCGCCAGCCGGTCGACCTTGGTCTTACGAAACAACATGAACGGCGCGCACTTGAACTGCACGACGATCTCCGTCAGACGACGCGTCATCCGCTTGCCCGTCCGCAGATAAAACGGCACGCCGGCCCAGCGCCAATTGTCGATGAATAGTTTCATCGCCACGAAGGTTTCGGTCATCGAGGTCGGCGACACGTGCGGCTCCTCCCGATAGCCCACCACCGACTTCTCGCCCACGGTACCGGGTCCGTATTGGCCGAACACGACAAACCGCAATACATCGAGTGAACTCATGGGCATCACGCCGCGCAGCACCTTGGCCTTCTCGTCCCGCACGGCATCGGCTGCGAAAGAGTTCGGCGGCTCCATCGCCAGAAAACACAGGAGCTGGAGCAGATGATTCGACACCATGTCCCGCAACGCCCCGGCCTGTTCGTAGTAACGCCCTCGATGTTCAATCCCCAAACTTTCGGCCACCGTAATTTGGACATGGTCGATATACCGTCGATTCCACACCGGCTCGAAAATCCCGTTGGCAAAGCGGAAGACCAGAATGTTCTGGACGGTCTCTTTGCCGAGATAGTGGTCGATGCGATAGATCTGGCGTTCCTGCAACACCCGTTGCAGGTCGTGATTCAACTCACGGGCCGACTGCAGATCATGGCCGAAGGGTTTCTCGATCACCACACGGCGCCAAGTTCCGTTGCGTTCGACCGTGAGGCCGTATTCTCCCAGGTGCGTGACGATTCGACAGAACAAGGCAGGAATGGTCGCCAAATAGAACACGTAGTTGCCGCGGGTGTCGTGCGCGGTATCGACTTCCTGCAACCACTCGTTCAGTCGACGGTACACGGCCCCCTCCTGAAAATCGCCCGCCACGTAATGGAGTCGCTTCAGCAGGGCACGCCACACCGTGCGGTCAACGGGGTGGGGCATGTAGTCATCGATAACCCGGTCGAGCTTGTCTCGCAATTCGTCCGCCGTCATTTCCGGACGATCCAGACCCACCACGGCAAACCCTTCAGGGAGAAACCGACCGGCCATGAGGTTATAAAGGGCCGGGATCAACTTGCGCTTCGCGAGGTCCCCGTCGATCCCGAAGATGACCATGACGCAGGGCGTGGGTGCAGGGGGCTGGTCTGCAGTCGTTTGAGCTGCCATCCCGAACTCCTTTCGTCGGACTGGGTCATCCTGCCTGATCGCTTATGGAACCGCAACCTCACCCGCCGCGTACGGCGATTTACGCATTTGGTTAGGCCGGCCGCCCACCCCATGATACTGATGAACCATGGGCGTACCATACAAACGCTTCTCACGAATCATCGACGACCGGAACATTTCGCAACCGGCACTGAGAATGCCTGCACGATTCCGGGCCGCTGCAATCGGATGGTGGATGGGGGTCATCGCTTGCGTCTTGTTGGCAACCGTTCCGGGGCAGATCGAATGGGTCGAGGGTGCTGCGCCGCGCCTGGCGCCACACGACATCCACATCGAGATGCCGTCCGATAGTCTGTTCGGCTCACTTCCGAGCAACCGACGGCTCACCCTGTCCGTCTCCGTTCCGCAACAGCCCTCGCCCCACGGAGAACCCGACGTGGCCATTTTTCAAAGTCCCGCCGCGGCTCCGTTTATCGCACCCCTAGAGATCGACCCAGATCGGCATCGTCAGGTAGCCACCGTAGATCTCGGTCATTTGTCCTCGACGCTTGGAGACCCACCCAAAGCGACGCCGCTCGAAATCGTGATCGCCCGCCGACAGGGGCTCCATTGGGAGGAACTCGTCCGCCGCCGAGTAGTCGTCACCATCGCCATCCCCGGTTACACCGATCGCTGGACGGCCCCCTGGAAGAACAGGATCTCCTGGGGTCGAGAAGACCCTTTTCGGAGGATGGTTATTGGAAAATGCTGCAAGGCTTGATTCGGCAACGGGTCCAGCGGGACACCCCTGTCCGGTCTGGGAATGTACCCGGCAAGATGCCGAGCATCGGGTTCCGCCTCTATGCGAACGGTGAAGCGCAGTTGATCGAAGTCGAGCGCAGCTCAGGAGACCACAACCTGGATCAAGCCACCCTCCTGGCCGTCGTGAACGCCCATCCGTTTCCCCCCTTCCCGCCCGGCAGTCGGACCTCGCACGTCGACGTCCATGTGGACCTTGCCTCGTCCTTTCCCTAGCCCCAGACTTCGGCCACAATCCCGGCTCTAGTTGTTTTGAGCGCGTTTGAGCCAGTCGATGAAACGCTGGAGCCGGGCATGCTCCTGGGCATGGACATGGACGAAAGCCAGACCAAATCCGGCACTGTCCTTCCAACGCACTTCGGCCACCTCGACGGTGCAGGGCTCATGGGGGGCCGGAAGCTCGACCTGGAGAGCAACACAGGCCTTGACGGGAACCGAGTCATCGCTGCGGACGTGGCAGCCCTCGCTGGACAGGCTGGTGACAACTCCTTGCCCGACGATGGCCTGGCCTGAAAAGGTGAGCGGCACGTTGATTTCATACCGCGGACTATCGCGTCGTTCCATAGTTACCTTCTTAGATCCTGGGCATGCAGGGGGACCGTCATGCCGGTGCATGGATACGCCGTTCCGCGATCGAAATCAATCTGCCTGCCTATGCAGTCGACCAAACAGGCAGAGAACGTCATCTGACCATGCGCGCCGGCGCCAGACTCACATTATCGAGAAAGATACAGTGCCGTATCCTTTTGAATGAGCACAACCCCCTGCCCTGCCTTCTCCTCACGCCCCGCGCCCGCGAGAAACCGGCCCAAACCACCGAATAAGGTTCGCAATTACACTCACCTTACCGAACCAAACCTGGCACGTCCGTTGCTCCACCTCAAGATAGAGTCGCCAACAAGACGGCTCACGGCTAGGCGGCATGAAAGGAGACACCCATGGACCAGGCAGCAGGTTTACTTATTACGCTGGTGGTGTTCACGGCACTGATCGGCCGGTGGGTCACAGAGTTGACGGAGACCACGCGGCAGGACCCTCCTGAATCCTGACGAGGCCTCTGTCGGCCGCCACCAGGCCAAGCACGCACCCACGACGAAAGAGGCGCCATCATGGTCTCCACAGGTCATTGGCAACGGATGCTGGCATTAGCCCTCCTGCCTCTCCCGCTTGCGCTCCCCCTGGTGTTGTGGCTCTCTCGCCGCGAACAGCCGAATGCGTGGGCAGGAAGTGGCTGGGGGCAGGGGGCTGAAGGCTCGCTGGGTTCTCAAGTTTGGAACAGGCCTTGCCGAGAAGACCAGCAGCCCCCAAGAAGTGGGGTATCGGCAGGGAGGCCTCGGCAATGGAAATGGATCTTCGTTCCTCCACACGCGTGGCCGTGACCTATCCCGTGCGCGTCTCGGGCGATTCGACCAGCGGCCGCGGCACCCTCATTAACCTGTCCGTCCCCGGTTGCGCGATCGAAACCGACCTTCCCGTTCGAGCGGGCGACTACCTCCAATTGCAGGTGATGATGCCGGACCAGGCGACGCCCCTCACAGTCGGTCTGGCGAAGGTACGCTGGGCCACGGAACGGAAGGCGGGGGTTGAATTTATTCGCGTACGCCGAGACGATCAAAGCAGGATTCAACGGCTGATCGGACAACTATCGGACACCACCGATGGAGTCAAGCACGGCAGTTGCGACCTGGCCATGGTCTGACCTTTGCCCCCGCAGGAAGATCAATGGCCTTCGTGGGTGGGATTCGCCATCCGCTTGATGATGATTTTCCGCCCCACCGTCATGAGCGTGAAGGACGTGGCAAAGGCGATCGGCACAAAGATAGCGGTCGCAACATTGGCATTCTTCACCCACCCCAATTCGTAGCAGGCCTTCAGGACATAACTTCCCAGCCCCGTCAGGTAGTAGGTGATGACGATCACGGACAGGCTTTCGACCGTGCGTTGCAGAATGGCTTGCGCGCGGGTGGTGGAATCCACGCTGGCGAGCAGTTTCATATTCTGGTCTTGCAGGCCGATATTCTGCTCCTGCAGCCGCAGTTCGATATGGGTGCGCAGAACCGCCACGGTCGCCTCGAAGTCTTTTTCCATCGCATCGATGCGCCGAAGGAGCTGTTGATAGCCCTCCGTCACCCCCGTGATTTTCCAAATCACATATTCTGAGAGCTGCCGAAGCGACGCATAGGGCCGTTCCTTCAGAGAGGCCATGTTGCTGTGCACGATCCGGTCATAGGGCACCGACGCAGAGAGACGGTAGCGCATGGATTCCGCCAATCGACTCACCTGCAGTAGATCCTGAGTCAGCACCGTGAGCCACTTTTGCATGGTCTGGGGCGTGGTACCCCCCAGCTGTTCGATTAACACTGCTCGCTGGTAGAGGTGGCGCTGCTCATAGTCGTGGATTTGATCCACCGCGCGTGAAAACGCCTTCATCGGCAGCATGACCAAGTGGTAATAGTTTTCGATCGCGACGATCGTGTCCACCATCTTGGCCACCTGCTGCCGAAGCGCCGATTCAGAAACGGCGCAGATCAAATACCGCTCTCGATCATGCTCATCGGGCGTAAAACTGGTGACCGCCACGATCTCGTCCCCCAGGATGCGGCTGCCATACACCATGGCGCCGGGCAAACGGGCGGGCAAGTCCTCCACGCTCGGCGGCTCCTGCGGCAGACACAGAATGTCGAGCGCATTGATCCGGAGACCCAGCGGCGACAAGGGCATCGCGTAATCGGGAAAGGTGATCGGGCCGAAGTCGAGTCGGGTCGACGTGTCCTGCACGACATGCCACACCTGATAGCTGTAGTACTCCGTGTGGGCTTCCCATACGACCACCAGCCGGTCACCGTTGGAGGCCGTCTTGAAACCATACCCGAATTTTTCCTCGATGGCGCCTTCCGAAATGTCGAGGGCCTGCAGCAAATGCTGAAATTCTCGGCGGCTATTGGGGCGTTCAACCGGCGGGTTCGCCATGCGATAGGCAACATGGTGAATGTGGGCCGGCACCCCAAGCCACTGCGGGAGGTACTGCTTATTGGACTGATGAATCCGGTTCAGAAAGCCTGGAGGACGACTCTCCTTCCCGGCTGTGCTGACAGAATCGGTCATGCCGTTCGCCCTTCACTGGTCTCCATGCGCCACCACTAGAGTCAGGCCGCCTTTACTCGTCTTCTTCCTCGATATCTTCGATGCCCTCATAGCTGACATCCCCTTCGTGCAGGGACGAGGCCATCTTTTCACAAGCAGACTCGATGATTTCTTCAGCCTCTTCCGGAGAGTCGGCTGAGATCATGAATTTCACGGTAATGCCAAAGCGCTGATTCACAATCGTACTCCTTTATGGACAAGAGGGCGGAACGCTGATCACATGCTGTGGCTCAGATACCATAAGCTCCCGCACCTTGTCACCATACGGACAAGCCGTGAGGAGTTCAGGAGAGTCTACGAGAGCGATGGATGGATGTTGCGGAGAGATGGGATGGGACGATTCACTGACCGGGTTTGAGGAGCGCCCTTGTCCCCGGCCCCGCTCACGGGAGGGGACCGGGGTTCTCGCCTACTTGCGCAAGAGCATGTGGCCACGCCGATTTTGCTGGTGGCAGGCCTCATCATGTTCATTACAGAAGGGACGGTCCTTGCCGTAAGAGACGATCGCTACCTGCTGTGGATTCACCCCAAGATCGACCAGGACATTCTTCGCCGCCTTGGCCCGTTTCTCCCCAAGGACGAGGTTGTAGTCGTGTGTCCCTCGCTCGTCACAGTGGCCGGATATCTTGAGTAGGGCCTTGGGATTATCTTTCAGCCAGTCGGCGTTGTCCGTCAGGGCGCTCATCCCCTCCTCGGGAACCAAGTAGCGGTCATACCCGTAGAACACATCCCTCATGCCGGCTTCCATGGCGGCGGCTTCCTCGCGCAGCAGCTCGGCGCGCCACTTTTCATGGCGATCGACTGGCATCAACATAGTGCCCATAGGGCTGCGGCTCAACCGCTCTTCTCCTGCCACCTGTCCGTTCACGAGCGGGAAGAACCCTCGCAGCCGGCCCCCTTCGTTCTCTGCCATCTCCTCCTGGGAACCCGGGAACGGCTGCCGCCCGCTCCGCCCCTCTTTTCCCATAGCCGACGCCCCCGGATAATCCTGATAATCCTGCGCCGCCCCGACCGGCGAAGAGTCGGAGCTACGATTCGATGCCAGACGATCTTCCGTTCCCGACTGCAGACCACCCATGCTGCTACAGCCGGACGCCGCAACCAACACGACCGCCATTCCGCCCAACATGAGTTGCGATGCACCACGGTACTTCATGAACCTTGCTCCTTCGCGCTGGGGTGTAACCGTTACCGACGTTACAACTATAGCACCGAGGTACTAGAGCCCTACCCCCTACGCTCTGCCGCGTGGGTTCCCCAGCATGCGCCGACAGATCCAGCCCCAAGCCTGTCCAGAAAATGCCTTTACATTTCAATGTTTAGCCAACCAACTGCGCTGGATTAAGAACGGGGAAGAAATGAGACCGGAAGGGAAATGAGAGTGAGGCAGGAACCTGGTGCGCCCGGAGGGACTTGAACGTTTCGAGCGTGCCGCTCAAACGGCGCACCCGGGTGTGAGGCAGGAACCTGGTGCGCCCGGAGGGACTTGAACCCCCAACCCTCGGATCCGAAGTCCGATGCTCTATCCAATTGAGCTACGGGCGCACGGCGGTATAAGAATCACGTTGGAGGGAGGTTGTCAAGGATCGGCCTTCTTCGACAGCCGGTCGAGGATTTGCTCCGCGACATCGGCCGTCGAGAGCCCGTCGGTCTGTATCACGATATCGGCCGCCGCCTGGTACTTGGGCGTACGCTCGGCCAGTACGTCACGGATTTCCTCGGTGAAAGACTTGGTACCCGTGAGGGAGGGCCGCTGGGTATCGCCACCGATCCGCTGGATGATGGTCTCCACGGAGGCGGTCAACCATACGAGGGTCCCGCCATGCCGTAGCGCCTCCACATTTTCAGGGCGCAAAATGGCCCCGCCACCGGTATCGATGATCAGCCCGTCACGTGCGGCCACCTCGCGACACACAGCCGTTTCAAGGTCTCGAAAGTGAGACCAGCCAAACTGTCTGACGAGGTCAGGGACAGAGAGCCCCGCGTGCTTGATGATTTCGGCATCGGTCGAAACGACCTGACGGTGGAGGCGACGGGCCAAGGCCTTGCCGACCGTGCTCTTTCCGGTTCCGCGATAGCCGATCAATACGATGTTCATGGCATTCCCGCGGACAGCATCGATCCTGTCATGGCTGGAAACGCGACTCCAATACCTGCCGCATCACCTCGACCGGGGCAGGCTGCTTCGTCCAGAGTTCAAACTGCAGCACAGCCTGGTTGAGAAACATCTCCAATCCCGGAATCGTACGGCAGCCTGCCCCTTTGGCTTCCCGCAGCAACTTCGTTTCGCGGGGGTTATATACGATATCCATGACCGTCAACTCGGGACGAAACAGGTTGGTCGGGATGCAGGACTCGTCCATATGCGGGTACATACCCACCGGCGTACAGTGAATGACCGTGCGCACATGCGGCACCCAGTTGCGGAGCGTGTCGAGGGTCAGCGGCCCCTCTTCCACCGGCACGGAAGTCTTCTCGCGCAAATCCTTCACCAGCTTCTGCCGTTCGGATTCGTCGATTCCAAGGAGGGTCAAGCCGGCGATCCCGGCCCCCGTCGCCAACGCAAAGGCGATGGCCCTGGCTGCGCCCCCAGACCCCAGAATCAAGACCCGGTGCCCGTCCAGGAAGGCGCCTCCCTCTTTGAGCGCTCGTAAGGCGCCGGAGGCATCGGTGTTATACCCCTTCAACTTTCCGTCTTCGACCACAATGGTGTTGATGGCCCCGATGTGTTTGGCCGTCGGCTCCACCTCATCCAGAAAGGGAATAGCGGCCACCTTGTGCGGAATCGTCACGCTGAAGCCGCGTGCATTCCCCAATGCGCGCACGCCCTTCAACGCCTCACCGATGGACTCCACACGAAATGCCAAGTAGACCAGGTTCAGGCCGGCTTTTTGAAAAGCCGCGTTATGAATGGCCGGCGAGAGTGAATGCTCCACCGGATTGCCGAGAATACCGCACCATTGGGTCTGAGGCGTGATCTCCATACTCTCCACACTCGTTTCTGACGACCACTCGCCACCTGACAACACTCCGGCCCACCACGAGCCGAACTTCACCCTTTAAAAATCGTCATGCCGCCGTCGATCGGAAAGGTCGCACCAGTGACCCAGGTGGCATCGTCGGAAGCCAGATAGAGCACCAACTTCGCAACCTCCTCAGGTTTCCCGGGACGTCGAATGGCGTAATGGGCGAGAATCGGCTCCAAGCTGGTAGGATCGGCCATCAAGGGTGCCGCCATGGGGGTATCGATCAAGCCGGGGTTCACCACGTTGCAGCGAATGTTGTCCGGGGCGTAATCCACCGCCATCGCCCTGGTCAAGGCGTCCAAGCCCCCCTTCGACGCGGCATACGCCGGTAACCCGCGAATTCCGACAAGGCTGGCCACGGTGGAGATGTTAATGATCGCACCGCCTCCCGCCTTCATGATTTCGGGGACGGCCGCACGGCTCATCCGAAAGACGCCTGTCAAGTTGATGTCCACCACGTTCATCCAGGTCGCGTCGTCGGTCTCATGGACGCGCTTGCCGAAATCGCCGATCCCGGCATTGTTCACCAGGATGTGCAGCTTCCCGAAGGTCCGAACGGTTTGCGCGACCACCTCGCGGACATGAGCCTCGTCCGTCACTGAACCGGCCACTGCCCAGGCCCGCCCGCCGTTCACGCCGATGCCCTTCACCACTCGATCCAACTCGTCTTGACGACGCCCTGTGACCACGACCGAAGCGCCCTCCTCGGCAAACAGCTTCGCGATGGCCTCGCCGATGCCCGCATTGCCCCCCGTAATGATCGCGACTTTTCCCTGCAACCGATTCATGCCTCGCACACTCCCTCTTCACCTGGTTCCAACCCAGCTTCCTCCGCGGATTCCTTGACCGCTGCAACGGCTTTTCCAGATGACGACCACCACCCAGCCTCGACTTTTCTCGCCACGGTGATAAATCCGGAGTGTGCCACCATCCGGTGGTCGGGACGGACACTTCGGCCCTGGATCGACCAGGTTCGCAGCAGGGTTTCAAAGGTTTCGATCATGCCGAACATCGAGGTGCGCTCCAGCGCCTCTACCGTCTGCACCACCTGCGGCACGGTCGGCACAAAGCTCAGATAGATGCCCCCGGAGCGCAACACCGTCGCGGCATGCGGTACCACTTGCCAAGGCTCTGGGAGGTCCAGCACCAGGCGATCGAATAGCCGCCCGTCTTCAAGAGGATCGATGCCCTCATACACGTTTTTGCGGAATGGCCTAAGGGTGGGCACGGGGCCCATATAGCGCTCGATATTGGTTAAAGCCGTACGGGCGAAGTCTTCCCGGGCCTCATAGGTCACCACCAATCCGGTCGGACCGACCGCGCGCAACAGTGCCATCGTCAAGGCCCCGGAACCGGTGCCGGCCTCAAAAACTCTCGCGCCGGGATAGACATCGGCCCACATCGGAATCAGAGAGAGGTCTTTGGGGTACAGGACCTGCGCCCCACGGGGCATCTTGAGGACGTATTCGCCGAAGGTGGGACGCAAGGCCAGAAAGCGTTTCCCTTTGGAGAGGGTGACGACGGACCCGTCTGGCTTGCCGATCAACTCATCATGCGGGATCGTCTCCCCGCTGAAATGATAGATGTCACCCGCCTTTAACGTCAGGGCATACTGGCGCCCCTTCTTATCGACCAAGTGGACCCGCTCGCCGTTTTTCAATTCAGACATGGTCCGGCATTCTAGGAGACTGCCTGCCTGTTTTCAACCAAACCGGCAGGCCGCATGATACCGCCGGTGGCCTTTCGCGCAGGCGCCCCTTGATCGATCACAGACCGGTCCTATCTCTATCCAAAGCAAGCCGACGTGACGGGGTGAGCGAACCGAATCCTTTCCCCAAGAGTTGGCATCTAATAAAAAGGACGGGTGCGGGCGTTTTTGCTGGGCACAATACAGCTCCCCCTCGGGGGAAAAGGGGTATGACCATGAACGATTCTCTGTTGAGTCAGGATGATACAGAACCAACGGCGACCGTAGCGGTTGACCTCGATGCCGATGATGCCGAAGCCAGCGATTTGCTGGATTCCATCGCCCAGGACGATCACGAGGAAACCAAGGCGGAAGACCCAGCGCCGGAAAGGGTAGCGCGGTCGGCTTCGGCGCCGTTCTTGCTGGAGTCGTTATATTTCCGTTCATTCGGCGAGCGACGTCTCTTGGAGCGCGACGAAGAAATCGCCCTGGCGAAACAAATCGATCTGGGTACGCGCCAAATCCGCCAGGTGTTGCAACAGATCACAAAGGCCTGCGCCTCGTTCAAGGGCACGGAGGCCACGGATGCAAGCTTGCTGACCCTGAAAACCGTACGACGGCTCAGCGGGCTGTCCGCCACCGCGCTCAATCAGGCGGAACAGGCCATCGCACAGTTGCAGAGCGTGGCCGAGCGAGGCGGCAAGGCTGGGGCCTCGATGAGAAAGGAACTCGACGCCGGACTCACCCGGTTGCAGGCGTCTCGATCCATTCTCGAAACCGCGAAGGACGAGCTGGTGCGCTGCAACCTGCGCCTGGTGGTGGATGTGGCCAAGCACTACACCGGCCGAGGGCTGACGCTGCTCGACTTGGTGCAGGAAGGCAACATCGGGTTGATGAAAGCGGCTGAGCGGTATCAATACCGTAAGGGATTCAAATTCAGCACCTACGCGACCTGGTGGATTCGCCAGGGGATTACTCGTTCCTTGGCCGACCAATCCAGGACCATCAGGATTCCCGTCCACCAGACGGAAGCCTCCAACCGCATTCTGCGGGCGTCCCGACGCCTCGTTCAACAACTGGGTCGCCAGCCCCGTTTGGAAGAAGTGGCCTTCAGCATGCGGATGCGACCGGATCGGCTGCATGAAACGATTCAGGCATTTCAAGAGCCGGTAGCCTTGGAGCACCGAGTGGGTGACGGCGGCACGGAATTGGGCGAATTGCTCCCGGACCAACAGGCAGTCCCACCGGATGCCCACGTGAACCGAACGGAGCTGACACGCGAGATGAATCGAATTCTCAGCACCCTGACCCCTCGTGAGCAGACGGTCATTCGGCTTCGATTCGGGATCGGCGAGGATTATGCCCGCACATTGGAGCAGGTCGGTCAACACCTGTCGGTCACGAGGGAACGGATTCGGCAGATCGAGGCCAAGGCGCTCAAGAAGCTGAAAACACCGATGGTGAAGGAGATGTTCGCCGCCATCAAGTAATCGATTCGGTTGTTCGTTCCGACACACGGGGGAGGCTCAACCTCCCCCGTGTTGTTTCCTGCGCTTTCGCCTTGTGGGCCATTGTGAGAGAATGCGCCAACGAGGACTCTGCCCACATGCTGTTCCGCTCCACGGACCATAACGCCGCCATTGAATCCCGGTCACAGTTAGGGCGTTGCTGGCTCGGGACCATGACGATTGCCCTCCTTCTCCTGACCGTTCCACGCGCCGGTTCGTGCGAGACGCCCATGGGCGAGGAGGCCCTGAAGGAGTTGTCCGTCCCCGCGGTGGTAGCCAAAGTTAGACCCTCCGTCGTCACGGTGCTCACCCGCGGGATTCCGCCCGGCGGTTCCCAACATGGCGCTCCATCCGGTTCCGGCTCGGGAGTCATCATCGATGTCGGCGGGTACATTCTCACGAACAATCATTTGGTACAGGGCATGACCAGCGTTGTCGTGGGCCTCTCCACCGGCCGGCTGACACCTGGACGCGTCGTCGCCCGCGACTTCCTGCTCGACCTTGCGTTGATCAGAATCACCGCACCGGACCTGGTGCCGGCTGAATTTTCACGACGGACGACGTTTGACATCGGGGAAACGGCCATCGCGATCGGCAATCCGCTCGCCTTGAAAGGCGGCTCGACCGTGACGGTTGGGGTCATCAGCGCGCTCGACCGATCGGTGCTGACGCCGGAGGGAGAAACTCTGTACGATCTTCTCCAGACCGATGCAGCCATCAATCCTGGCAATAGCGGCGGCCCGCTGGTCGATCGGTTCGGGCAGGTCATCGGCATCAACGTGGCCATCGCGCCCTCCGCCCAGGCCATCAGTTATGCCATCGCCATGGACGCCATCACCCCACACATTCAATCGATGATCGACCGGGGAGCCGTGTCTCGCCCGGACTTGGGCCTGGTTCCGGTGACCGTGACGCCCAGCGTTGCTGCTAGTTTCGATTTGGAAAGCGATCGCGGCATCCTGGCACTCCAGGTCGACGCCGGGAAACCGGCCGGACAAGCCGGACTGCAATCCGGCGACGTCGTCAGCGCAATCGACGGGCGTCAAATTTTTAATATCGGTGATTTCTGGCACGCGGTGGCGCGCGCCGGCGAGCAGATGACGTTTCAGATTGCCGCGCAGGGGAAGACCGGCACCAATACCATCACCGTTCCGCGTCCTCCGTCCTCACGGCCCTAAACCATGGGACAGGAGCACTTCGCACAGGATCAGCTCTTGGCCGTTCGACGGGGCACGGTCTGTTTCTGCGGCTGCCTCCACTATGAGGATGCGTGGAACCTCCAGCGCGCCTGGCAGGTCGAGCGAGCCGCCGACCGTTGCCCCGACCTCTTGTTGCTGCTCGAACATTTTCCGGTCTATACGGCCGGCCGCACCACCAAGCCGCACCACTGGGCCGGCGATGAAAGGCTCGCACGACAAACCGGCATTCCCGTCTTACGCACCGAACGTGGAGGATCGATCACCTACCATGGACCAGGCCAGCTCGTGGGCTATCCCATTCTCCGGCTGACCGACCATTGTGCCGGCCCCAAAGCCTATGTGCGTCGACTGGAAGAGGTCCTCATCACTACCCTGGCTGAATGGGGCATCCTTGCGCACCGATGCGAGGGGTTACCGGGGGTCTGGGTCGGAGTCGAGCCCTCGGCCAAGATTGCGTCGATCGGCGTGCGCATTTCCCATGGCGTCACCACCCATGGGTTTGCCCTGAATGTCTCTCTGGACCTGACTCCGTTCTCTCACATTGTGCCCTGTGGCATTGCCGACTGTCGGGTAACGTCGATGGCCATGCTCCTGGATGAGGCTCCCGATTACGCCGCCGTCCAGGAACGCCTCGCAGCCAACTTTGCCGATCGATTCCATCTGACGTGGTCGGAGCGGCTGACTCCCCAGACCCTCGTCGCCTCCCGTTCGGCCCCGACACCGCCTCTCGCATTGGCCTCTCACACCGACGATCAGTCGCAAGGAGCTTCCCAATGAACGAACTTGATACCCACACGTTCCGGCTTGCCGTCGCCCAATTCAACCAGGCGGCCGACGCCATGCACCTCGACGACAACTTGCGGCAACGCCTCACCTTGCCGCAGCGATCGTTGCTGGTCAGCGTACCGGTCCGCATGGACGACGGGCGCGTGGAGGTGTTCACCGGTTACCGCGTTCAACACGATACGGCGCGCGGCCCCTCGAAGGGCGGGATCCGATACCACCCGGCCGTCACCCTCGGAGAAGTCGCCGCGCTCGCCATGTGGATGACCTGGAAGTGCGCACTGGCCGACCTCCCCTACGGCGGCGCCAAGGGCGGGGTGAAGGTCGACCCTAAACAGCTCACCCGCGGCGAATTGCAGCGCCTGACCAGGCGCTATGCCGCGGAGATCTTTCCCCTGATCGGTCCGGATAAGGATGTCCCGGCCCCCGATGTGGGAACCGATCAGCAGGTGATGGCTTGGATCATGGACACGTACAGTCAACAGGTGGGATATGCCGTGCAGGGCGTGGTGACGGGCAAACCCTTGTCGATCGGTGGCAGTCTCGGGCGCGAGGAGGCGACGGGACGCGGGGTGGTGTATGTCACGCTGGAAGCACTTCGTCACCTGAAGGTGGATATCGCGAACGCGACGGTCGCCATTCAAGGATTTGGAAACGTCGGGTCTCACACGGCCTTGATCATGCATCAGGCCGGAGCGCGTGTCGTGGCGGTCAGCGACGTCACGGGCGGCCTCTACAACCCAAAGGGTCTGGACGTGCCGGAGTTGCTTCGGCGCTATCGAGAGCACCGTCAGCCACTCCGTGAGATCCCATTAGGTGAGTCTCTGACCAACGAAGAACTCCTCCGGTTGGACTGCACAGTCCTCGTTCCCGCGGCACTGTCCGAGCAAATCACGCAAGCGAACGCCGCCGCGCTACGCTGCCGTATCCTTGCGGAAGGCGCCAATGGTCCGACCACCCTCGAAGCCGACCGCATCTTGACCGACAAGGGTGTGTTCATCATTCCCGACATTTTGGCGAATTCGGGAGGGGTCATCGTGTCTTATTTCGAGTGGGTCCAAGACGTCCAGCGGTTCTTCTGGAAGGCCAAAGACATTCAAGACCGCCTGCAAGACCTGATTACCAACGCCTTCCACCGCACCCTGCAGTTCTCTATCGAGAAACGGACCACCATGCGGATGGCGGCCTTGATGTCCGGTATCGACAAGGTGGCGCAGGCACACTTGCAGCGGGGCTTGTATCCGTGACAGCAGGCTGCAGCTTTTTCGCACTGTGGGGAGACATGCTTGCTGTTCTCCATCTGCATGCGTTAGGGTTGGCGGGCTGACCGAATACCCAGCACATCCGCATCAAGGCCGATTTCATGTTGCATGTCTCCGTTGCGTCATTGTGGGAAGCCCATTGCCGAGAGGGGTGGCCCCAGTTCTCCAGTCCCCACGAAGGGGAGCTGATGACCCTGGATACGGTCATCGGCGGCTGTGCGGTCTTTTATTTGGATGGAGAGACGCGTTTGGACGGTCAGCGCATCGGTATTCTTGAAGACTGTATCGCCGATCTCGACAACTTGCTCGACGATATGGCGGATGAACACAAAGCGTATTTCCAACGCCTTCGACAGTTGGCCATGGCGTTGCTCGATTGCAGCCGACCCGCTTGAGACTGCCGGTTCTTTTTTGTGGACGGTGGGGCGAGGGACAACAACGTCATCCCTCGCCACAATCCTCCTTACGGAACCTCGGCGATATCCGCCTTCATCGGCCCAAGGAGCCCCAGGAGTTCATTTTTCTCCGCGGCAGGCACCTTGAAATGATCGAGCGCGGCGACAAGGTCTTGGACCAACGACTCGAAATCCGCTGAGCTGATGTGCATACCGGCATGCGTTTGCTTCATATCGCGCCCGGTGTAGATGCAAGGTCCCCCGGTCGCCGAACAAACCTGATCGACCAGGTGGCCCTTCAGCTTCGGAATGTCCGTGGTGGCAAACCGCGCGTTGATCCGGCTATCGGCAGCCACATTGGCTACGAATTGATCGATCACTGCCGTGATGGCCGGTTTTCCTCCCAGCCGCGCATAGAGCGACTTCGTCGCAGCATGGCCGACAACTGATGCCTCTTTGCCGGCTTGTCCTCCTGTGTCTGCACAGCCGACCGCCGTCACCAAGACGGCCATCCCGATCATACCGACGCCCCAATACTTCCTCACCATCGCAACCTCCTCGCGTTACATCAGACGATTGATGGCCACATCCCCTGGCCAAAGAACTGCATGAACAGGCATGTGCCTGTTGTCCCTGCACAGTAGGCGAGTTATGATGCATCGGTCTAATATATTGTTTTCATGCTAGCTATAGGATAATCCTATCGCTTAATGATTCTTCTCGCTGAGGCAGGCATGGAATTGCGGCAAATCCAGTATTTCATGGCGGTGGCGGTGCATCAAAATTTTACGCGCGCGGCCGAGCAGGTCCATGTCTCCCAACCATCGCTGTCCGTGCAGGTCGCAGGACTCGAACGAGAATTAGGCACTCGTCTGTTCGACCGGCTCGGGCGAACGGTCGTCCTCACCCAGGCCGGTGAGTTGTTCCGCCCCCATGCAGAGCGCATTTTACGGGAGGTGGACCAGGCGACCCAGGCCGTACAGGAGCTGACTGGTTCTCAACGCGGTCGATTGGTTATCGGGACGCTCTCTACCGTGAACTCTTACTTAATCCCACCGCTTGTGTCCCGGTTCAAACGACAGTTTCCGTTCGTTCACCTTCAAGTGCACGCCCAGCCGTCATCGGACATCGTCAACGGCCTCTTCGCCAACCGGTTGGACATGGGAATCTGCCTATTACCCCTCGATGATCCCCGACTGACCGTCATTCCGCTCTTCGAGGAACGACTCGCCCTTGTCGCTCCGCCCCACATGGCCATTGGGAGGCCGCGCACTCGGATGCAAGATCTGACACAACTTCCCCTCGTGCTGATGCCCGTGGACTATTGCCTGCGGAAGATGGTGGAAGCCGAATGTGCGAAGGTAGGAGTGCTGCCGAACGTGGTACTCGAAATGAGTTCGCCCGAAGGAATTCTGCAGGCGGTGGCAGAGGGGACCGGCGCGACGATCTTACCCGAACTGTACGTTCGCGCGCGACTCTCCGGAACGGCCCTTCAATTGATCGAACTGTACGACCCGACTCCGCGCCACGTCGTGGGTCTCGCTTACCTGTCAAAACGACACCGCAGCCAGGCGGCTGAATCTTTCGCCCAACTCTGCCGAGACACCATGAAGGAGTTACAAGCGCATCCCCCTCGCGCCCGAACAACGCCCCTTCGTGCTCGATAAGGACCAGCCGACAGCCAAGCAGTACCTTGCAACTGGGTTCCCCGCTTGGATAGAATGCCCTGATGTATGGTTCACCCTGCCGACACTCGGCATCCCACCTCATCACGACACCGGTTGAGAACCGATCCCAAGGAGGCGTTCATGGTGTACAGTTGGCGAGCATTCCTCGGATTGATGGCCACGGTTGGCTCGCTCCTCCTCGCCGCCCACGTGAGCGCCGAGCCTTATGAACTCAGCAAGAATGATCTGACCGACCCGAAGGGGTTCTCCAGCCAAGATATCTCGCTCTTCGGCATCAAGTTAGGCGATGATGAAGCGAAGGCTCTTGACGTCCTCGTCAATGAAAAAATTCCTGGCATCAAGGCAGAACAGGAGGCCACGTTCATTTTCCTGCTTGATCAAAGAAAGCCTACCGGACCGATGGCCGGTGTTCGCGTCCAGGACGGCAAAGTTGACCTGATTTTCATCAACAATCGCTTTACCTACAAAACACGCGGTATTTTCCGGAATGTGCTCAACAGCGAGAGCCCCGATGATGTCAGGAAAATTCTCGGCAAAGAGGATTATGGGGATGAAAACGTCATGGGGGCCGTGCTGGCCTACGACAAGCAAGGCTTCCAGGTGAACTACCTGGGGAAAGATGTGAACGTCGAATTCTCGCTTCCCCGATAAATGCTCTCTCTCAGGCGCCGCCCCTGCCGCCCCGTGTTGCTTGGCACGCTTCTCCGCCTCGACCGGATCGACCATAACGTTCTCATCGGCCAAGCCACATCAGGGCCTGTGGTGAAGGGGAATGCTTATGGTCTGTGAATGCGGCTACTGGGGCCGCGTCGTGATTGGACGGCACATCAACGGGGCATGCCGGTACGGCTGTAACTAAGCCGAAGGCCGTAATTGATCAGGCTGGTCGCGGTATTCCACCGTCGTTTGGAGTTGAGAATGACAAGGAGCAGATCGCTCCCGTCCTGGGAGACCTTGGCAATCAGACAACGGCCGGCCTTGGAAGTAAACCCGGTTTTGACTCCTTGCACACCCGGGATTCGACCCAGCAGGCGGTTCGTGGTACGCAACACATAGGCGCGGTGCTCGTTGATCGGCATGATGATTTCTCGTTCTTCGCGGACCAGATCCTTGAAGACGGGGTCGTGCAAGGCAACTTCGCTCAGCTTAGCCAGATCCTCGGCCGTTGAATAGTGCTCGGGCGCATCAAACCCGCAGGCGTTGCTGAAATGCGTATTATGCAACCCCAACGCGGCGGCTTTGGCGTTCATGAGATCGACGAATCGCCCCTCATCACCCCCCACATGTTCACTGGCCGCTAGACAGGCGTCGTTCGCAGACATGATCAACATGGCTTTCAAGAGGTCTTCCAGTCGAAAAATCTGCCCTGTCCGCAAACGCAGATGCGTCTTATGCGCCCGTGCCGCCTTGGGACTGATCGTCACTTCGTCATCAAGATGACCATATTCCAAAATCACCAAGGCGGACATGATTTTGGTCAAGCTGGCAGGCGACAGGCGCTTTTCACTCTCAAATCGATAGAGGGTTTCTCCCGTTTTTAGTTCTTTGAGCAGAATGCTGTGCGCAGGGACCCGCCGCCACCGGAGGCTATGATGAGCTTGCTTGTTTGACGGAAGGGGCTTTGGGTCGAACGGAACGGTGATGACTTCATCATCGGCGTCGGTGTCCACCGCACTCGCCGGACCGCACCAGATGGACGAAAGGAACACAAGCAGCGCGGCGGTACAGAGTGACAGGAACCGGTGCCGGTCGTTCATCGCGTGCATACCACTTCGTGTCCTCGCTGAAATCGGTGTTCAGAGGGTATAGGTTTCGCGAACCTTGGAGCCGCGCAGGCTGCTATCAATCACCTTATGAAAGAATCGCAGCAAATCTGCAAGATCTATCCAAAATCCGCAATTCAAACATCGCGCGTAGAGGCGACGATTCATGAGCGTGTAGTGTCGCTCGAACATCATGCAGCCTTTGCATTTGAGACAATGCATCGAGAACCAGCCTCCTCCGCGCTCCATGCACAGCTCTTCGTACGGGTCCGGCCCTTCGAGGAGTGCGTCACAATTTCTACCGAAGACGATTGAGGATAAGGGCGAGACAGCCGGCCAACAAGCCCCCACCGATGATCGTGGTGCCGAAGGAGAGGAAGGCTCCAGTGCCGCCCATCGGGCTGGCCCCGGAAACCAGGTCGCGTACCCCGCCTTGAACCATCAAGACTGCCAAGGTCGTCAGGCAGCCCATGGAAAACCACCACAAGAACGATCGCACAAAACCCTACGCCTCGATGCCTAACACGTGTTAGGTCCCTCTCTCCATAAGTCGCTTCGAACTCTAGCCGACCCCTCCGGAGGTGTCAAGGAAGCTGCCTCCTTCATCGGCACAATCCAGCCACACTTGATGCAGCCGTCACTCGTCGGTCTTCCGTACCGGAGATGACGCCGGCGCCTGCCCCTTCCATCCGCGATGGAGAAACACCGAGACGCTGCCCGCGCCGTTGTCCGCCGTAACAAGCCCGGGCTCTTCGACGTTGTCTGCCGACACTCGATAACTGGCGACAGCGAACGGCCCCGGCTTCGTACGGTAATTTCTCGGAGGATAATTGAAGGTGCCGTCCCCCTTTCCAAAGATAATGGAGAGATCGGTAGACTGGAGGTTAACGATGGCGACATCCGGAATCTTGTCCCCGTCAAAATCGCGGGCCATCCCGAAATTAGGACTAGCATCGGCACCGGCGTCTCTTCCCGGTTGAAAGGTGCCGTCCCCATTCCCCAATAGCGTCGTAAAACTATCTCCCTCTCCGTTGATCACGAGCAAATCGAGTTTGCCATCGCTGTTGAAGTCGGCAAAGCTCACCCCAAGAGGGCGCCTCCCGGTCTTATAGTCCTTGGGATCCCGGAAGGTGCCGTCCCCATTACCCATCCATACCGACACGGCGCTCAGCATCGGTCCGCCATTCGTCACGATCAGATCCGGCTTTCCGTCTCCGTTGAAATCCTTGATTCCGATGGAGGTCGGTGTGTCGCCGTGCTCGTATTGCATACTGGGGCGAAAGTTGCCGGTCGCGTTGCCGAGGAATATTTTGATCTTGTCGTTGCGCAACGCGACCGCTAAATCCGGATGGCCGTCTCCATTCAAATCTTCACTAGCCACAGAAACCGGCGCGCGGTGCACGGGATACTGCGGCCCCTCCTCGAACTTGCCGTTGTCGCGACCGAACAGTATCGAGATTTGATCGCTCCCCGAACAGGCCAACACAATATCGAGCCGGTCATCGTGGTTGAAATCATTCAGCGCCAAGGCCCGCGGCTCTTGGCACACCCTGACCTGCATTTGGTCTCGAAAGGTGCCATCGCCGTTGCCATAGAGGATTGAAATCGTGTTGCTGGATATATTGGTCGTAATGAGATCCGTCATCTGGTCGCGGTTGAAGTCCGCCGTCGTGACGGTCGTTGGGTTTTTCCCGACAGGATAACTGGCGAAATAATAGAAGGGATCAGGGGGAACGTACGGATCAGACTTTGAGCAGGCCGCCACAGCAACCCAACCGCCCATAACCAGGAGCCAGACGGCCATTCTCACGGCTGCGCTGCCGCTCCGGAACACGCGTATCATCTCGATTTCGACGAACAAGGCATGCAATTCCGGCCAAGTCCATGCTTCGCCGCTCCGCGTTCTGAGGATGGATTGTGGCGAGTATACAGAGGCCGTCGCCGCTTCGCAATCAAGCGACCGACCTTCCCCGACTCCAAACTCAGCGGCTCGTTCCCCTCCCAAACGGTCCGTGGTGGCCTAGGCCTTTCGCCCCTTTGAAAAAACGCGAGACCTTAGGCTAGAATGCGACCCCAAGTGTGGAGGAGGTACTTATGAGCAAGATGGTTCAGATCCCGATCACCATGTACGGGATCGCGGAAGTCCTAAAGTGGTGTCTCGACCGGAATAATGGACGGATCGGTGGGGTCGACACCGATGGATTCAAAAAGATGCAGGCCCTGTTGGCGGAAAAGCCGACGACGAACGATTATCTGGCACTGGATCAGTTCTGGAAAAAGCAGGTGGTCTTGGAGCTGACTGAGGAAGAAGTAGCCACGATCGATCGTTGTCTCTACGACATCCCGAACTTTGACAACGTGCCGCTGCCACAAATCCGGCACAAGTTCTGGCCCGGCGCCCTCGCCTCGCACTAAACTGCTTCGGGCAACCCGCAACCCAAAGAGATCTCCTTCGGTGGGTTGCCCGCTTTTCTCTACCTCAATCCGATCTCAAGCAGGAATCTGCTAGAGCGTCTCTTCCCCCTTGAGAAACTTCCGGAACCGCCCCATCAGTTCAGCCCCCAATGTGCCCCCCTCAGGTTTTTTTGTATTGGGATCGCTGAAGTGCGAACGGATTTCCTGCAGCCGCTTCTCCGCCTGAGCATTTCCTTGAAGCCGCTTGGTTTTCTCCATCGCGGTGTCGAAGGCATCGAAGGTGAGGTCCTTGTACCCGAATGATCGAATGCGCTTCACCGCCTTCATCATCGCCTGATTGCGGAAGGTGGTCAGGTGTTCGGAATCCACCTCCGCCAAACCCAATTTTCGGGCCCGCCGCTCCGCCGCCTTGCGAATACCGCTGCGCACAAAATCCGGAGAGGTCTGCAGCCGTTTCCAAGCCTCATCGCTCCACGGAATGCGTTCCTGCGGCGCGGCCCACAGCTGCTGAACCGTCACTTCGTCGATTCGCGACAAACCCTGTTCTCGCGCCGCTTCCTCGGTGTCGCACTTGATCATATCGCCGACAAATTCCATCGCGATCGGCGGAGAGGCTTTGATCTTCTCTTGCAAGAGGGCCAAGGCCCCTTCGGTCCATTCCAACGAGGGGAGTTGGCGCTCGCGCACCTCGCCCATGGCCTCCACGCGATCAAAGAGGTCTACATTCACTTCCATGTGGCCGCCTTCGCGCGCGATCTCTTCGGCAATCTGCCGGATCATCCCCCGCATGAACTCCGGCACGGCTTCCAGCCGTTCCTTGGCCGCAGCGGTCCATGGCAACTGCCCCTTGGCCATCTGGTCGGCGGCCGCGGCCATTCCGCTCTCGCCGCCCATGTTGCCCATCATTTGGCCCTTGAACTGCTCCAGAATTTCCTCGGTGATCTCACCGTAACCCAACTCCCGGGCTTTCTTTTCCGCCAAACGGCGCACCATACCCCGCAAAAAAATGGGTGCGCGCTCCATCCGTTTGAGCGCGCCGTCGCTCCACCGAACGTCTGGAACCATCGTCTCTGGTGATTCTGCCACGGTGTCACCCCTGTTACTTATTGAGTAATTCCTTCAATTCCTTGCCTGCCTTGAAGAACGGCACACGCTTCGCCGGGACCGCCACAGTGGCACCGGTCTTCGGATTGCGGCCTTCTTTCATTCGCCTGGCCCGCAGGCGGAAACTGCCGAACCCCCTGATTTCAGTTTTGTTCCCGTTACGCAACGAATCGCGAATGCAGTCGAAGATCGTATTGACGACGATTTCGGCCTGCCGCTTCGTCAACGTCGTGACCTGTTCAGACACCCGTTCGATAATCTGCGCTTTCGTCATAGTCCCTCTCCTCATGGGTGGAGGTATGCCGCTCAGAATGCCATCAGATATTTCAGATCCACGCCGGTCCCCCACTCAACCTTGGGAAACACCGAGGACAAACGTGACTCCAAGAGATCTCGAACCGAGAACCGCTTCCGCGGCTCCACCACCTTAGGCTCGCCTTCGATCCCGGCGATATCGGCCGCAATGTGGATGGCGTCCTCCAGATCGCCCAATTCATCCACGAGCCTGGCTTCCTTGGCCTGCCGCCCGGTGAAGATCCGGCCGTCGGCCAGCGGCTCCACTTCGGAGAGTTCCAAGGACCGGCCGTCGGCCACGGCTTGGATGAACTGACGATGGACATCGTCCATGACCGATTGCAACAACTTGCGTTCCTCATCACCCATTTTCCTGAGCGGCGAGCCGACATCTTTGAATCGTCCGCTCTTGATCACCACACCTTCGACCCCGATCTTCTTCAGGAGACCTTCGAGGTTCGCCGTTTCCATGATCACCCCGATACTCCCCGTCAGGGTACCGGGGTTGGCGATGATGCGATCGGTCGCGGCCGCGATGTAGTATCCACCCGAAGCCGCGACCGTCCCCATCGAGGCGATGATCGCCTTGTTGCTCTTGTTCTTCACGCGCTTCACGGCATCATGGATTTCCTGGGACGGCACCACCCCGCCGCCCGGGCTGTCGATCCGCAAGACGATCGCTTTGACAAGCGGATTCTCGCTGTACTGCTTCAGATCCCCGACCGTCGTCTGCGCGTCGAGAATCACGCCCTCGATCCGGATCACCGCGACCTTCTCCTGGCTCGATAGATCCAGATCGGGGAACAGAACGTTAAACAACAGCAAGAGGCCGAGCCCGATGCCGAGCCATTTCAGGACCCGCCGCAGAGGATTCCGCTTCTGCCGGGATGCGGGGTCTCCGTTCGGATCCATCGTGCCTCCCTGACGTTAGGCTTCTTCGCCCTGGTTTCGCTTGCGGCTCTGCTTCGCCGCGCGCCCCAAGCTCTGATCCAAGCCTCCCTGCGAGGCGTGGAACTCATCCACCTGCCGACGCTCCGTATCGAGCTGATGGTCGCGCAAACTCAGCGCAATCTTCCGCTCCTCACGGTCGACCTTGATGATTTTGGCCGTCACCTCGTCCTGCAGCTTAAACTTGTCTTCCATCCGCACGTTCGGATCCAAGCCGATCTCGCTGATGTGAATGAGGCCTTCCACGTCCCCGTCCAGTTCGATGAACAGACCGAAGTCGGCAATCTTGCTGACCTTGCCCGTAATGCTGTCACCCACGCGATACCGACCCGGGATCTGATCCTCCCATGGATCACGCGACAACTGCTTGTAGCCCAACGACAGCCGCTCCTTGTCCTTATCGATCCGAATGACGACCGCATCCACCTTTTGGCCCTTCTTGAACAATTCCGACGGATGCTTGATGTGCTTCGTCCAGGACATATCCGAGATATGAATCAAGCCGTCGATGCCCTCCTCCAGGCCGACAAACGCACCGAAATCCGTCAGGCTTTTGACCTTGCCTTCGATCCGCGTACCGGCGGGGTATTTGGCCTCGATCATGTCCCACGGATTGGGGGCCGTTTGCTTCATGCCCAACGAGATCTTTCGGCTCGCCGGATCGATGTTCAGCACGGCCGCTTCCACCTGGTCGCCGACCGACACGACGCGCGACGGGTGCCGCACCTCGTGCGTCCAGGACATCTCGGACACGTGTACCAAGCCCTCCACGCCGGGCTCCAATTCGACGAAGGCGCCGTAATCGGTCAAACTCACCACTCGCCCACGCACGCGCGTGCCGATCGGGTATTTGGCCGCGACGCCGGTCCAAGGATCGGCCGTCTTCTGCTTGAGCCCCAGCGAGATACGCCCGGTCTCCCGGTCGTACTTCAGCACGGTGACTTCCACCTTGTCGCCGACCTGGAACAGCTCGGATGGATGGCCCACCCGCCCCCACGACATGTCGGTGATGTGGAGCAAGCCGTCGATGCCGCCAAGGTCGATGAAGGCGCCGTAATCGGTGATATTCTTCACCATCCCCTGGATGAGCTGGCCTTCCTTGAGCGTGGCCAAGGTGGTCTGACGACGACGATCCCGCGTCTCCTCCAGCAACACGCGGCGCGAGACGACGACGTTGCCGCGGCGATGGTTGATCTTGATGATCTTGAGGGGGAAGGTCTTGCCCACGAGGCCGTCCAGATCGCGGACCGGATGCAGATCGATTTGGGAGCCGGGCAAAAAGGCCTTGACGCCGATGTCCACCATCATGCCGCCCTTGATCCGGGAAATGATCTTCCCTTCGATGCTCTTCTCCTCCTTGTGCAGCCGCTCCAGTTCCTCCCAGATTTTCATCTTGTCGGCTTTTTCCTTGGAGAGCACCAGATTGCCGTCTGCGTCTTCACACTCTTCGAGATACACCTGCAGGCGATCGCCCACCTTCAGCTGCTGCAACTCCTCCTGCGAAAACTGATCGGCGGGAATCATTCCCTCGGACTTGTAGCCGATATCGACCACCACTTTGTCTTTGCCGATGGCGACGACGACGCCCTCGGTAATCGTGCCTTCCTCGAAATTGCGGAAGGTCTCCTCATACATGGCCGCCAAGGCGTCGCGGTCGAGTTTGGGTTCGCTCTGCGGGCTGACTGTACTCATGACAAAATCCTCGTCCTCCGGCTCGCGCCGGGTGCTGAATGTGAATGGCGCCAAGCCTTACTCAGCGTTGCAAGACTTGGCCTGGTGTGTCGCAGCAAGATCGCGGGGCGGCTCCGTCGGCACCGGCCGATCTCCCGGTACCGGAACCTGCCCGAGTTCCGCGATCTTTGCCATGACCGTTTGACTGACATGTTGATAAAACGCTTTGCCGTCCATCTGGGCCGCGGCGGCCGCAAAGTCGATCGGCTCCCCGTAGGACACCGTCACGCGACGGAACCGAGGCCAGGTCGCTCCCGGCGGCAACACCTCGAAGGTTCCGTCAATATGCGCGGGGACTACGCGGCACCCGGTCTGCGAGACGATCACCCCGATCCCGGGTTTCCCCGGTTTCAACGAGCCCGTGACCGTCCGCCCTCCCTCAGGAAAGATCGCCACGGCTTTGCCCGCTTGAATTAAACGCACGGCTTTGCTGAAGGCATCCCGATCCAACCGTCCGACGCGTAACGGAATCCAACCCACTCCCTGCAAGAGCCCGTTCAGCAGGGGAATCGGGAACAGGTCATGACGCCCCATGTACCAGACCCGCCTGGGAACCCCGCATCCCAACAGGGGAATATCGAGATAACTGGCGTGATTCGACGCGATCAGCACCCCGCCATCCCGCGGAACCGTTCCCACCGTGCGGTACCGAAAACAGATCCAGCCGATGACGCGCGACAGGACCCACAGGAATCCGTACAGGACGGACATCACGATCTCGCCGTGATCGCAGCCAACATCAAGTCGACGACCGCGTCCGCGGGCATGCTGGAGGTATCAATCCGCTCGGCGTCCGGCGCTGGAACCAACGGAGCCACGGCACGTGACCGGTCGCGATCGTCGCGCCCGGTCAGATCCCGTTTGGTCTGATCAAAGGCCACATTGTGCCCGGCGGCCACCAACTCGCGATGCCGGCGCGACGCGCGGACCTCCGCATCGGCCTCCAAAAAGAACTTTATGTCGGCTCTCGGAAAGACCCTGGTTCCGATATCGCGCCCCTCCGCGACCACGGAGCCGCGTGCGGCGATTTCCCGCTGAACCGGCAACAACCATTCGCGCACCGCAGGAATGGCCGACACCACTGACGCCAGAGCCGTAATGTCAGGGCTACGCAACTCACCGGTCACCTCGCAGCCATCCACAAACACATGCGCCTGTTCCACCCCGCATTCCATATGCAATCGCGTGGACGAGAGCAGGTCGGCGACGGCGGCGGGGTCATCAGGGTCGACGCTTGCCGTCCGCACTTTCCAGGCCAATGCCCGATAGAGGGCGCCCGTATCCAGGTAGAGGTATCCCAGCCGCGATGCCAGCAACCGAGCGACCGTGCTTTTCCCCGCCCCGGCCGGCCCGTCGATGGCGATGATCAAGCCCTGCTCCTCCCGTAAACGCTCCTGATGCATGCCAACACAGTCCCCGAACTATAGAGGTTTTTCCGCCCCAGTCAACAGACCCGCCAGCGTCCTCTCGAATCCCGGGAACGACGTTTCGATGCAGGCCGTATCCTGTATCAAGGTCGGTTTGCCGGCCGTCAAGGCGCCGATCGCCACAGACATGGCCACCCGATGATCCCCGTGGCTCGTGCAGGTCGCGCCCTTCAACGCCCCGTTCGCACCGGGGCGGCCCAGGCCGCGAATCACCATACCGTCCGGCCGTTCCTCGATCTGTGCCCCCATGGCCCGGAGTTCCGTCGCCATGGTGGCAATGCGATCGCTCTCCTTCACCCGCAATTCTTCGGCGCCGCTGATCACCGTTTCCCCCTCCGCGACAGCGGCAGCCACGCACAGGATGGGAAACTCGTCGATGGTTTGAGGAATCTGCTCCGGCCCGATCTGGACGCCTCGGAGCGGCGCCGACCGCACCCGCAGATCCGCCACCGGTTCACCCGCTTCTTCACGCGGGTTGAGAAGATCGATCTGCGCGCCCATGGCCCGCAATACATCCAAGAGACCCGTCCTCGTGGGATTGATTCCGACCGTCCGCACCGTCACGTCGGAATCGGGCACAATCGTCGCCCCGACCAAGAAAAATGCCGCCGCCGATAGATCACCAGGCACGACGACCGGTTTCCCGCCCCACCGGACCGAGGGGCGTCCGTCGAGCCGGAGCGTCAGACCGTCCCGCTGGAACGGAATCCTGAAATAGGCGAACATGCGCTCCGTGTGATCTCGAGAGAGGCGCGGCTCGCTGAGGGTAGTCACGCCGTCCGCATAGAGGGCGGCAAACAACAGCGACGACTTGATCTGCGCGCTCGCGACGGGTGACGCATAGGCTATGCCCTTGAGCCTGGTTCCGGTGATCGCCAAGGGCGCAAGTTCGCCTCCTTTTCGCCCCGCAATCACCGCCCCCATAGTCCGGAGCGGTTTCACCACCCGACCCATCGGGCGTCTGCGAATCGAGTCGTCGCCGGTGAGCACGGTGAAGAAATCCTGGCCCGCGAGCAATCCGGCCATCAGGCGGATTCCCGTCCCGGAGTTGCCGCAATCGATCGGGCCGAACGGCTCACTCAAGCCCCACATGCCCTTCCCGTGCACCTGCAGGCAGTCCGGGGTCTCATCGATTCGCACCCCCAGGGATCGGAATGCGCGCATGGTGTTCAGGCAATCTTCGCCGCGGCAGTACCCACTCACAGTACTCAGCCCTTCGGCCAAGGCGGTGAGTATGATGGCGCGGTGCGTCACGGACTTGTCGCCGGGGATCGTGACCGTCCCCCTCAGCGGGCGGCCCGGCGTGATGGTGAAGGATGCCATAGGGACTATCCCTTCCCTGCAACGCGGGGCGTCAGTTGCTCCCGTTCATGCTTGGCCTGGTCCAATTGTTTTTCGATCCCGGCCGCATCACCGGCTATGATCAGCCGCTTCAATTCGTCCAAGTGTCGCTGGTACGTCTCGATCAAGGAGACCAGGTTGTCGCGGTTCCAGAGGAAAATGTCGCGCCACATCTCCGGCGAGCTGGCGGCGATCCGCGTCGTATCCCGAAGGCCCCCTCCGGAATGACCGGCCAAATCCAGCTCCGGCACCCCGTGGTCGCGCACATCAGCCAATGCCGTCATGAGCGCAAAGGCCGCCACGTGCGGCAGGTGGCTCACGGCACCAAGGATCCTGTCGTGCAGGAACGGATCCATTTCCAACACAATGGAACCGGCCAGTTCCCATATCGCGCGCACGGTCTGAAGCGCCTCGGCATCCGTCTTGGTCGTGGGTGTCAGGATGCAGCGCGCACCGGTAAAGAGGGTTTCGGAACCAGCCGCCACACCGGTCTTTTCTTTCCCGGCGATCGGATGCGCCCCGACGAATCGAACGCCCTGCGGCATCAAGGCTTCGGACCTCGTCACCAACTCGCCCTTCACACTGCCCACATCGCTCACGATCGCGCCGGGCGTCAAGCACCCGGCCCACTCCCGCAGATGCCGTTCATACGTATCCACCGGCGTCGCGAGCAAGACGAAATCCGCCCCCTCCACGCCTTCGCGCGGGTCGGACACGTACCGATCGATGGCCCCGAGTTCCACGGCTGTTTTCAGGTTTTCCACCCGCCGTCCGATGCCCACGATGGAGTCTGCGATCTTCTGCCGGCGAAGAATCATACCGAGTGAGCCGCCGATGAGTCCCACCCCGACGATCGCCACCTGTTTGAAATGCGGTGTCATCATGTCTTCGACCACCCAGCCTCTCGGCTCAGAGCGTCCGCCCCACGGCTTCCGCAATCTTGCGCAAATCCCCCATCAGTTCTTTGAACATAGACGGCCTGATGGATTCCTCACCGTCACAGAGCGCGCATTCCGGATTGGAATGGACTTCGATCAACAGCCCATCGGCACCAGCCGCGATGGCAGCCTTGGACATGGGTGCCACCAAGTCCCACTTGCCCGTGGCATGGCTCGGGTCGACGATGACCGGAAGGTGCGACAGCTCCTTGAGAGTCGGGATGGCGGCCAGATCCAGGGTGTTACGGTATTGGGTTTCGAAGGTCCGGATCCCTCGCTCGCACAACATGACGTTGCGGTTCCCACGCGACATGATGTACTCCGCCGACAACAGAAACTCCTTGATCGTGGCCGACAGGCCGCGTTTCAGCAAAACGGGCTTATCGTACGCCCCGACTTCCTTGAGCAGTTCGAAGTTCTGCATGTTGCGGGCGCCGATCTGAATGATGTCGGCTTTCTCCAGGAACAACTCGATGTCCCTGGTATCCAGGATTTCGCTCACCACAGGCAAACCGGTCTGTTTCTTCGCTTCCACCAGATAGTCCAAGCCTTCCCGCCCCAAACCCTGGAAGGAATAGGGCGAAGTCCGCGGCTTATACGCGCCGCCCCGGAGCACCGTCGCGCCGGCCGACTTCACTTCGTGGGCGATGCCGACCGTCAGTTCCAACCGCTCCACGGCGCAGGGGCCGGCCATGACGACCACCTTCTTGTCACCGATCTTGACCCCGTTCACATCGATGATCGTGTTCTCTTTTTTGAACTCGCGGCTGACCAGCTTCCAGGGGGCCAGAATCGGCAGCACGCTTTCCACGCCGGGAAGGGCCGTCAAAGGCTGATTGTGTAGGATGCGGTCGTCTCCGATGACGCCGATGATGGTCCGTTCCTGGCCGGTCGAAATATGCGATTTCAATCCCAACTCCCGGAGCCGATCGATGATGTGATCGACCTCCCGCTCCGAGGCATCGGGCTTTAAGACAATAATCATGGTTGTCTCTCACTTTCCTTGTCGTAGCGCGCGCGTCACCGTGGCGAGCGCACTCAGGAACAATTCATTTTCCTCGGGGAGCCCAATCGTCACACGCAGCATGCGCCCTTCGATATGCCGCACAATGATGCCTTCCCGTAGCAGCGCGTCGAACACCTGGCGGCCGTCCCCCCCCACATCGAAATAGAGGAAATTGGTCTCGCTCGGGAGCGCCTCATACCCCAGCGCCCGTAAGCCCTCCCGCACCTTGTCCATCTCGGCGTGATTCAACGCCCGACTGGCGCTCACATGCGCCTCATCGTCGAGCGCCGCCAACGCCGCCCGTTGCGCCATGCTGTTGGCGTTGAACGGCGGTCGCAACCGGTTCAAATAGTTCGTGATTTCCGGAGTGGTGAGCCCATACCCGATGCGCAACCCCGCCAGGCCGTAAATTTTGGAAAAGGTCCGCAGCACGATGACGGGGCGACCGGCTCGTACATACCCGATCGTATCCGGGAACTCCGGATGCCGGACATATTCGTAATAGGCCTCATCAAACACCACGACGACATGGTCGGGCACGCGCGCCATGAGCGCGGCGACTTCGGCCTTGGTCGACATGGTGCCGGTGGGATTGTTGGGATTGCACACGAAGAGGAGGCGTGTCCTATCGGTGATCGCCTCGACCATTGCCGGCAAATCGTGGTGCCAGTCGTGCTGCGGCACTTCCACCGCGACGCCATGCGCGGCCGTCACCTCCATCTTGTAGATCACGAAGGTATGTTGCGCCATGACGGCTTCGTCGCCGGGCGACAGAAACGTGCGTGCCAACAGGCCCAGAATTTCATCCGACCCGTTCCCGAGGATCACCTGATCCGGTCCGACCTTCCATCGCTCAGCCAAGGCCCCGCGCAAACGAAAGGCCCCGCCGTCCGGATACCGATGGAGCGTCGACGCCGTCTCCCCCAGTACCGACAAGGCCTTGGGCGAGGGTCCGATCGGATTTTCGTTCGAGGCGAGCTTGATCGCACGAGGTAGCCCCAACTCACGCTGCAGTTCTTCGATGGGCTTGCCGGGAACGTACGGAACGAGGGCCGCGATATCAGGATGCACCTTCAGTGGCATGGCGTGACTCAATCCTTACGAGTAGGCGGGATAGGAGCCGAGGATCTTCATGAAGAGACAACGGCTCTTGACCTCTTCCGCCGCTTTCTTCACTCGCTCCTCATCGATATGTCCCTCGATGTCGACAAAGAAAATATATTCCCAGGCCTTGCGTCGGGACGGGCGCGACTCGATTTTGGTCATGTTCAAGCCGTGGGATGCGAAGGGCCGCAACAGGTCATACAAGGCGCCGACCTTGTCCTTGATCGACAACATCAGGGAGGTCTTGTCACGCCCGGTCCGCTCGGGCGCTTTTTGCGACAAGACCAGGAAGCGAGTGAAGTTATTGATGTTGTCCTCGATCCTGGCCGTCACCACCTTGAGACCGTACAACTGCGAGGCCAGTTCGGACGCAATGGCGGCGGCCGACGGATCATCGACACAGAGTTCGGCCGCGCGCGCGGTACTGGCGACTTCGGAAACCGGCACATGCGGAAGATTCGTCTCCAGCCAGTTGCGGCATTGCGCGATGGCATGGGGATGGGAGTAGATCCGGTTGATGTCCCCGACCGCGCCGCTCTTGGACATGAGATGGTGCGCGACCTCCTGGAGCACTTCTCCATAAATCAACAGGCTGGAGTCGATGAACATGTCCAGGGTATGGTTCACCACTCCCTCGGTCGTGTTCTCAATCGGCACCACGCCGAAATGCGCGCGCCCTCGCTCGACCTCACTGAACACATCCTTGATACTGTTGACGGGAATGTACTGGGCGGAAGAGCCGAACTTCTGCATGCAGGCCATGTGTGTGAACGTCGCTCGAGGTCCGAGGTAGGCCACTTTCTGCGGCCCCTCCAACGACAGGGAGGCCGACATGATCTCCCGATACACGGCCCGAATGGCTTCCGTCGGAAACGGACCGGTATTCTGCTTGCTCAGCCGGTCAAAAATCGCTGCTTCACGGGCCGGCGTGTGTAGATGGGCGTCGGCGTCTTTGAGCTTCTTCAAACGACCGATTTCGATGACGGATTTCGACCGCTCATTGAGCAGACGCAAAATCTGGTCGTCGATGCGATCGATTTCTTGGCGATAGCCTTGTAGGTCGTCCGACATGACGGGGGGATGTCCTCCTCGCGGAGCCTGCTAGTAAATCAGGAAGTCCGTGATAACAGGCTCGGGCTTGTCTCGAGAACTTGGCCAAGTGGGTATCCTACAGGACCCAACAAGGCCATTGCAAGGATAGGCGTGAGGATTCAACGAGTTGCAGTCGATCCGGCCTCGTCGGAAAACGACAGCAGATCCTGCCGCTTCTTGAAGTGCTCGAAGGCCTGTCTCGTGGCTTGGCGCCCGCGGCCGGTACGTTCGAGCAATCCGGCCTGGATGAGGTAAGGCTCGTAGACATCCTCCAGAGTCCCCTTGTCTTCTTGCACCGCCGCCGCCAGGGATTCGACGCCCACCGGCCCCCCGTTGAACTTCTCGATCACGGTCAACAGAATCTTCCGGTCCATCTCGTCCAGACCCGCAACATCCACGGCAAGCCAGAGCAGGGCCTCCTCGGCAACCTGCTTGGTGATTCGCCCCTCCGCCTTAATTTCCGCGTAATCACGAATGCGCTTGATGAGTCGGTTGACGATGCGTGGGGTTCCGCGGGCCCGCCCGGCAATTTCCGCAGCTCCGGCCTCATCGATCGGCACCTGCAGGAGATTGGCCGACCGTAGGACGATCGTCGTGAGGTCCTCCGGCGAGTAGAACTCCAGTCGATGCACCAATCCGAAGCGATCACGCAGCGGCGAGGTCAGGGCGCCCGCGCGCGTGGTGGCCCCGACCAGCGTAAACCGGGGCAGGTCCAACTTGATCGTTCTCGTCGATGCACCCTGCCCGACAACCAAATCGAGCTGGTAGTCTTCCATCGCGGGGTAGAGGGCCTCTTCCACGGAGGCCGGCAGCCGGTGGATTTCGTCGATGAAGAGGACGTCCCCCTCCTGCAGGTTGGTCAGAATTGCGGCCAAGTCGCCGGCATGGTTCAACACCAGGCCGGAGGTCGACCGGATAGCCGATCCCATTTCGCGCGCGATGATATGAGCGATCGTGGTCTTGCCTAAGCCGGGCGGGCCGTAAAAGATCGCGTGATCGAGCGCTTCCCCGCGGCGCTTGGCTGCTTCGATACAGACGGCCAACGCATCCTTCATGCGGGACTGGCCGACATAGTCTTGCAGAGATTGCGGACGCAGCGCGGCCTCGATGCCCCGCTCGTCTTCGCTCACGCGATTGGTCATGGTACGATCCGACACCCTGTCTCCCGATGGTTAGTTGCCGCCGGCTTCGTGGGACTCCGGCGTCGGCCTAAACTTCGGCAGGGGCGGCGTAGCCCCTTGACCTGGTGCGGCAGTCGCCCCGCAATCCGGAGGACAGCGCACTCCGCCTTGATTGGGATCCGGCAGGGTCGTCCCCATCTGTTGCAGTTGGCACTGCGAGACCAGCCCCCCGTCCAGGTTGCCGCAACGCGCCGGCACATTCGACCGCCCGATCTCGGCATAACCATCCGGGCAGGGACCACAGACCGACAGCATGTTCGCACCCAAGGGGACACATTGCACGAGGGTGGGCTCTCCATCCTTGCAGAGATCCGGCGCTTCAGTCACTCCAGTGGTGGCATAGCCCTCCGGACAACGGCCACAGGTTTTACGGATACTTTTGGTTTCCTCAGCTGCCTCGACCGCAGGGAGCATGGTTATCAGTCCCAGGCCTGCCATGCAGACTCCTACGATCAGGCCGATGCCCCTTCCCACCCGTTGCCGTCGGTGCAATCGCTCCATGCTCCTCACCCCTTCGCCAAATCTTTCAGCGCTTCACGAATGATCCCCTTTAAGCCCTGCGCAGGCACATCGGCCTCAGCCTGCCGTTTGAGCGCCTCCTTCACGTCCGATGCTCGATAGCCCAGATTCACCAGGGCCGAGAGTGCATCCTCGTAAAGGGGATCGGCTCCTACGTCCCCCCCTCCTTTCACGCCCGTTCCACCTGTATCGAGTCCCGACACCTTATCTTTGAGCTCCAACGCAATCCGCGCGGCGGACTTTTTCCCGATGCCCGACACCGTCCCGAGCTTGTCTGTATCTCCGGTCTGGATCGCCCGATACAACTCTGGCACCGAGAGCGTGGAGAGGACGCTCAGCCCCAATTTCGGCCCGATCCCCGAGATACCCGTCAGAAGCAGAAACGCTTCTTTCTCCGCTGCGGTGAGGAAACCATAGAGCTGAATGGCGTCTTCTCGGACGTGGGTATGGATGCTCAGAGTAACGACCTCGCGCTGCTCCGGCAAGGCATAATAGGTACTGAGGGGAATTAGAACTTCGTACCCGACGCCGTGAACGTCGAGGGTGACATGGGAGGGAGACTTAACAATCGGGAGGCCCGTCAATAGGGCGATCATGCAACCAGCAGTCGGACGCTCCTCCTGCCCTAAGCGGTGGCGGCGGCGACTTTCTCCATCACCTCGTCCGAGATGTCGAAATTCGCGTAGACCTTCTGAACGTCGTCGTGCTCGTCCAGGATTTCCATGAGTTTTAACATCTGCTCCGCGGCCTTTTCTTCCAAGGCGATCGTATTTTGCGGAATAAAGTTCAATTCGGCGAGCGTGCACTCGATCTTGGCATCACTGAGCGCCTTCTTGACGGCTTCGAAGTCTTGCGGGCTGGTTTGAATTTCAAACGCCTTCTCGGTGACCTTCACGTCTTCCGCACCGGCGTCCAACGCAAGGGTCAGCAAGGCGTCTTCTTCCACCTTGCCCTTATCCACCACCAAGACACCTTTCTTGTGGAACTGCCAGGACACGGCCCCGGCCTCCGCCATGTTGCCGCCGTTCTTGGTGAGCAAGCTGCGGATCTCGGCGACCGTACGGTTCCGGTTGTCGGACGTAATTTCCAGCAACAGCGCCGTGCCCCCGGGCCCATACCCTTCGAGGGCAAATTCTTCATAGGTCACGCCGGGCAATTCACCCGTCCCGCGCTGAATGGCCTTTTTCATGGTGTCGCCGGGCATGTTGGCTTCTTTCGCCTTGGCGATAGCCAACCGTAGCCGAGGATTTCCGTCAGGATCGCCGCCGGACCGCGCTGCAATCGTCAGCTCACGGATAATGCGGGTGAAGATTTTCCCACGCTTGGCATCCTGAGCCGACTTATGCCGTTTGATTGTTGCCCAATGGCTATGGCCACCCATGGCGACTCCTCTATAAAACCCGGTTCTGAATGAGGCATGAGATCGGTAGCTGATGCCCTGAAGCGGTAGAGCTAACACAGTCCGTACAGGGGTGTCAACGCAAGGGCGACTGGACCCGAGTGGGCTTCTCCGACCGCCACAGCTATTCCGAATAGACCAGCAATTGCAGGCCGATCACGAGGACCAGCCCCGCCCAGGCCAGATCCCAATAGAAACGACCGATGAGAAGGCGGGCCCCACCCCAGCCGGAGAGCAGTTTGAGCGCGCCGGCCGTAATGGCCAAGGTGCCCATGATGGCATGGTCCACGGCAATCTTGTGGGCGGAGGGGTGGTCGCCATGCGAATGGAGAAACAACATTAAGCCGCCCACGATCGCGAACAGCGGCAGCGGAACAGCCCATGTCGAGCGAGTGACGAGACCGAGCCGTCGACACCATTCGATGGCTCCAATCCCTAGGGCCAGGATGCCGTAGGTCTTGTGCTGAAGAATCTCGGGATCGTGACCGAAGAAGGTCTGCACAAAGGAGAGGGACCCGATCGGCCAGGCGTCATGGTCGCTCCAGATGAGGAGGAAGCAGCCGCCCAACATGAGCGCACCGGGCAAGAGGAAGCGCGTCCACACCAAGGCCGACCAACCTATCGCTTCGCGCGCCTCGCTGAATCCTACCAACAAGAGAAACAAGCCCGCCAAGTGATGATTGAATTCCGAATAGGCGATGCCTTCTGCGGAGCCTTCCCACGCAACCGCGCCATCGGCCTGGCCATGGACATGCTCGACGGAGGAGCCGGTGTGGTTATGTTCGGCATGTTGCCCGCCGGCGGACGACGCCCCACACAGGGCCATGGCCAGACAGACCAGGAGCGCGAGCCGAAGGGGCGAGCCCGGAAACCTCAGACGAGACAGCAGTCGAGAGGGGAACGCTGGCAGAAAAGGAACAGCCCATCCGTTTCGTCGGATGGGCCCCAGACTCATCTCACGCATGCAGTGGCGGTTACATGAATTTCATGAACTTTTCTTTGGCCTCGTCCATGACCTGGGCGGTGATCTCGGTCAACCCACGCTCCTTGGCAATGCGTTCGATCTCGCGACGGGCCATCGGGCGAATGAAGTCCGGAATATTGTCCATCCGCTGTTCGGCGTCCTTGGTCCAGGCCAAGCCGTTGGGCGAATCGTTCTTGGAGTCGTCCATGACCTGCAGCGTAATGTTCTGATACCCCTGTTTGCGGGCATAGGCCTCGACGCTGCTTTGCACCATCGGCTTCACGAACGAAGGCAGACGCTCCAGTTTTTCCTTCGCGTCCGGCGTCCAGGTAAATTCGCTCGTGCCGTTTCCGTTTTGCGGCTTGCCGCCGGAGGTGAGCCCCATCTCGGCCACCATCGCCGAGAATGGACACCCGCCCGAAGCCTTCTCTCCACCGGCCGGCGCCTCAGCCTTGGCCGATGCGGCGGCGGGTTGTCCGGCCTGAATTTTCTCGTTGAGGTACGCGGCCATCTGTCCGGCACCGGCCTGCGCCTCGGCCTTGAGGGTCCCGCGCGTCATTTCAAAGGGCTCGGCCGTTTCCGTTCGCCCCCCCAACTTCACGCCGAGCGACGCCACCATCTGAGTTTCTCCGGGGTTCGTCACCATGGAAAACTTGGCGTTGCACGACGGGCAGCCAAAGAAGACACCGAGGGAGCCTTCACCAGGCTTTTCGACCTTTTGAAACGTCATGTAGGTCTCGCAGTTCAGGCAAACGAACTTCATAAATTCCCCCCTCCGGGTCGGTGGACTTACAGTTTTTCCGCCAGGACTTTCTTGTAATCGAGCAAGGCTTGGATGCGGCCGACGATGTCCTGATATTTCTGGATCGTCGGATAATTGGGATCGAGCAGCGGGTCCCCCTTGTCGAAGGTTTTGGCAAACGTGCGATCGAAGGGAATGCGTCCGAGCAGCGGCAGGTCCAAAACCTCGCACATCGCCTCGGTGTTACCCTCGAACAACTCGTTCTCGGCCCCGCAGGACGGGCAGCGGTATTCGCTCATATTTTCGACGATGCCCAAGACGCGGATGCCCATATCCCGAGCATAGGTGACGGACTTTTGTACGACATCCGATGCCACTTCCGACGGTGTCGTGACGACGATCGCACCGGCCAAATCCGGAATAAAGCCGGCGATGACCGGCGGCTTATCGGCGGCTGCGCCGGGTGGCAAATCCGCCAGCAGATAATCCAATTCGCCCCAGACGACATCGGCCAAAAACTCGCGGATGACATTCATCTCCATGAGCCCCAACCATACGGGGCTCAAGTCCATCGGCCCCTTCCACCGCACCGGTGACGCGCTATCGAGGAAAAAATCCATCGATGCCACCTTGATTCCCAGCGGGCCGACAGGAGGCTGGGCCCCCTCTGGGGTCAGGGTCAAGGAGCGGCCATGCAGGCCCAACATTCTCGGGACGCAAGGACCGTTGAGGTCCACATCGAGCAAGCCGACCTTGGCCCCTTGTCGGGCGAAGGCCAAGGCCAGGTTAACGGTGGTCATGCTCTTCCCGACACCGCCCTTCCCGCTCATCACGACCAGCTTTTGCTTGATGCCGGCCATGCGAGCCTGCACTTGCTTCATCTGGGCCGTGATCTGCTGGACGACTTTGGCGTCGTCGGAGTACTGGAGCTTCGTGAGAATGGACTTGAGATCCTTGTCTGCAGCCATAGTCATGAGAACCCCGCGAAATGGTTGATCGGGAACGCTACCACAGGGATTTCCACGGAGTCAAACGGCTCCGACGCCGGGTCAAATCGAATACTGAATGGTCGTCTTGGCTCCGGTCGATTGAACGAGCACCCCTCGGCGCTTCAACTCCTCGATGACTTGGCGAGCCGCAGCGTCAAAATCCTGCGGCCCGACGAAGTGCAGGTCGGTATTCGGCGGCGGCTCTTCTTCGGCCTTGCTCATATGCACCGCAATGACCGGCGCCGGTTGCACCAACGTGCGGATCATCTCGGCCATGCGGTGATAGTTGATCCCGAAAGTTTTGCTGGTAGACACGACGATCAACCCGGCATCGATCAACAGGCGCGCAACCTCGCCGTACCGCCGCACCCGTTCCGCTCCATAAGAGGGATCCGCGGCGGACAGGTCGGCATCCAGCCCCTGCAGCAAGTTCTCTCCCTCCAGCAGGTAGGCATGGCGGCTATCCGCCACAAGCAGCGCCTCGACCCGGCGAGCCAAGAAGGTCTTTCCGGTTTGAGCTGATCCGGTGAACAACACGATGGCGGCACGGTGGCCATATTGAGCGGCGCGATCCTCGGCCCGCACGTCGCCCGTGAGCCAGGCGAACTCGCGCTGCCGCGCCTCTTCGCGCAACCCCTCCTGCTCATCATGCACCAACTCGGTGATGATGCCGCCGCCGGCAATGTCATACTCATCAACCAGCACGAACCGCCCGGTCGACTCGAAGGACGAGGACAGGTCGAAGGCCAGCGGCGCCTTGGTCCGCATGGTCAGTTCGGCCACCTGATTTCTCGCCACGGACTGACTCTCCTGAAGCTGAGCCAGATCCGCCGTATCGATAATCCGGTGGATGGCGGCCACTTCACACGCCACCTCGCGCGTGGCCAGGCGGAGCAGATACTTTCGCCCCTTTTCCAGCGGTCGCTTCCCCATCCAGAACAGGTTGACGCGAATCGCCGTCGAGACGAGCGGAATGGAGTCGCGGTGTGACGCGATTTCTCCCCGCTCCACGAAAATCTGCTCGTCGAGCGTGATTCCAACCGATTGCCCGGCCTGCACTTCGCTGGAGGGAGGATCGACGTTAAACCCTTCGATGGACTGCACCACCGCCGTCTTGTTCGACGGCGAAAACACGAGCTGGTCGCCGACCTTCAGCCGTCCCGCTGTAATGCGGCCAGCCAAGATCCGGCGCGCGTCGAATTTGTACACGTCCTGCAAGGGAAACCGCAGCGGCTGCTCGGCTCGTGCCTGTTCCTTCCCGAAGAACGACAACGTCTCCAACACCGTCGGCCCCTTGTACCAGCCCATGTGCGGGCTGCGGATGACGATATTGTCGCCCATTTTGGCGCTGACCGGAATCATCTGTTGCGGCACCGCCTTGAACTGCCCGAGAAAGTCTCGATATTCCTTCTCGATCCCGTCGAACACGTCCTGCCGATACCCCACCAAATCCATCTTGTTCACGACGACCGCAAACTGCCGCACGCCCAACAGGGACAGCAGGTACCCGTGCTTCTTGGATTGCTCCCGCACCCCTTCCAAAGCATCGATCAGCAGCAGGGCCGCCTCCGCCCGCGCGGCACCTGAAATCATGTTCTTCAGAAATTCCTTGTGTCCAGGCGCATCGATGATGATGTACTGGCGCCCGTTCCAGATGAAGAAGGTGCGGGCGGTATCGATCGTGATGCCCTGCTCCTGCTCCTCGAGAAACGCGTCGAAGAGAAAGGCGTATTCGAACTCCTTGCCTTGCTGACGACAGATGGCCTGCACCTTTTCCAGCTTGCCCACGGGAAGCGACCCCGTATCGGCGTAGAGCCGGCCGACCAAGGTAGACTTTCCATGGTCCACATGGCCGACGATGACGATGTTGAGACTTTCCTGAGGTTTCTTCTGGTCCTGCTGTGTCATGTGTTCATCACTCGCTTCCGGAATCTGAGGTCGTCGCCAGGGCCATCGGCCCGCTCGGTTGGCTCACATGTAACCCTTCTTCCGCAGCATCTCCATACCGCGGCCCGCATCCTGCGCCCGTCCGGCTCGCTCCGCAATGTTGGTTCCGCGGAGTTCCTCGATGATCTCGTCGACGGTCTTGGCGGTGGACTTGATGGGCGTCGTGCAGGGCGCGCAGCCCAAACTGCGGTAGCGCGTGCCGTCGCCCTTGTCGAGATACAGATCCATGAACGGAATGTTCTCGTGCTTGATGTATTCCCAGATGTTGATTTCGGTCCAATCCAGCAGCGGATGGATACGAATGTGCGTACCCGGCGGAAAGGTCGTTTTGAACTGGTCCCATAACTCGGGCGGCTGATCGCGAAAATCCCAATCGCCGTGCTTGTCACGCGGAGAAAAATACCGCTCCTTCGCCCTCGTGCTGTCCTCATCCGCGCGGACCCCGAGGATGATGCCGGTGTAGCCCTTTTCTTCGACCAGGTTTTTCATGGCCGTGGTCTTGAGGGCCGTGCAACAGACATCCCGCCCAAGCGTATGGTTCATGCCCGCGGCGAGGGCCGCCTTGTTTTGACCGACCACCAGATTGAGGCGCCACTCGCGGGCGATGCGGTCCCGATATTCGATCATGGCCGGAATCTTGTAGCTCGTATCCACGTGTAGGAGAGGAAAGGGGACGTGGCCGAAGAAGGCCTTTCTGGCCAGCCACAACAACACCGTTGAATCCTTGCCCATCGACCACAGCATGGCGAGGTGGTCGAAATGCTTATAGGCTTCGCGAAGAATGTAGACGCTCTGATCTTCGAGCTGACGTAAATGTTTCATGGTTCCACGTTTCCAGTTAGGCTTAGGCCGACAGGCCGATTTTCGACGCAGCCCCGGCTTCCGCCGACGGGGTCGCGGCCAGCTCCGCCAGTTTGGCAGCGGCTTGTCCCGATTCCAAAGCGCGGCGCGCCGCCGTGAGACTTCCCGCAATCGACGGACCCTTGCCTGAGACATAGAGCAGCATGGCCGCATTGAGCAACACCCAATCGCGCTGACCGCCCTCCACCTTGTTGGCCAGCAAACGCGCAATGAACTCCGCTTCTCGCTCCCGCTGTTCCGGCGGAAATCCCGCCATCTCTCGGAAGGTCGCCATCGTCAGGCCCGCTTCCTTCGGATGGAAGGTGTAGGGGGTAATCCGCTCGTCTCTCAATTCCAAGAGCCTGGTCACGTTGCCGATCGACAGCTCCGGGTCCCCCTCGACGCCGCGTATGACCAGAGCACGGGGACAGCTCAGCATCCGCAACGCTTCGACCGTCTTTTCAAAATAGGGAGGATGCGAGAGGCCGATGACCTGCGCCTGGGCACGAGCCGGATTCAGCAGGCGCGCCACGGGGTGAAAGACATTCCGCACGCCCAGTTCCTGCCGCATCTCCAAGAATCGGAAGACCGGCGGATGGTAGAGCGCCAAGTCCAGATAGGCGAACCCCTTCCGCTCAAGTTCGGCTCCGACCGCCTTGGCCGTCAGATCCACGGGAATCCCGAGCGGCTTCAGCACCGATGACACCCCGCGCCGATCCGGCGGACCGTCGACGCCGTGCAGCAACACTACCGCGCCGGCCGCCACCGCAATAATGGCCGCCGGTACGAGCGCATGGAAAGTCTCGCGCTTGCCCGCGTAGGTCGGAACGTCCAGCACACCCAGCCCTGAGCGCACCGGCACCGGAGGCACATATTGCCGCGCTGCCGCTGTGAAGGCGGCCAGCTCCGTCACGGATTCGCTCTTGAAGCGCATGGCCACGAGAAAGGCTCCGACCTGCGCAGGGGTCGCCGTCCCTTCGATCATCAGACGCATGGCCTGCTTGGCCTCCTCCCAGGTGAGATCCTTGGATGTTTTCTGCCCCTTGGCGACTTTTGCGAGGAGATGCTGCATGGGTGGTGAAGACTTTCTCTGGTTGCAGGGTGACGACTCAGTTACTTATGGAGCCCGCACTCGGTCTTGCCGAAATTTTTCCACCGGCCGGAGCGCGGATCGTCTCCCGGTAGGACGGGCGCCGTACAATGCGTACAGCCGATGCTCGGATAGTTGCGGTCGTGCAACGTGTTATAGGGCACTTCGTGCAGTCGGATGTACATCCACACCTGGTCGCTGGTCCACGCAGCCAGCGGGTTGATCTTGACCAATCCGAATTTCTTATCCCACTCGATCATGCCGGCATTGGCCCGCGTGGGAGCTTGGTCCCGCCTGATGCCGGTGATCCAGGCGGCGTAGTTCCCGAGCACGCGCGTCAGGGGCTCGATCTTCCTCAGCTGACAACAGTGATCCGGGTTGCCGGCCCAGAGCGCGGCGCCATGCTGGGCTGCCTGTTGGTCCGGGGTCAACAACGACGTCATTCGAATGACTTGCGTCGGCTGCAAGCCATACCGGTCGATGATGCGGTCGCGCACCTCAAGCGTCTCCGGGAACAGGAAGTCGGTATCGAGGTAAAACAGCGGAGCTTGGGGATCGATACGGTGCACCATGTCGACCAACGCCACATCCTCCGCGCCGAAGCTGCAGGCCAACACGATTCGTCCGGCATAGGCCTTGAGCGCATACTCCAGAACCTCCCACGGTTGCTTTCCTTCAAAGGAATCGCTCAGCGATTTCAGGTCCGCATCCGATGGGCCCACAGCAGTCTGTCCGGGCTCTGCCACGATCGTTATCCCTCCGCCTTCTCGACGAGAATCTTGAAGTGTCGGGCGTCCGCCTCCAGCGGCCCCTCCTCCAGGATCTTGTGGCCGTCGTTTCGCAAACTCATCGGCACATTGCGGATGGGCTCTCCGGCGTCCAGCCACACTTCAAGCCGTTCGCCGTCCTCCATCATTTCGAGTTTCAATTTGGTCTTCACATAATTCATCGGGCAGGCCACGCCGCGCAGATCATAGACCGGCGCCTTGGGGGCCTCTGGCACAGCCTCAGGTGCGGCAGCCTTCGGCGTCGCGGGCGGGAGGGCCTCCTCCTTGACCTGCGTCAGCTTGAGATCCTTGCCCATTTGCTCCGTTGCGGCCCGGCAGACCTCGAGGAATCGCTTCGCGAAACTCATCCGTTCCGTCGCCTCGCCGACCGTCGCGTCCTTGGAGCCGAGATCGCCGACTTGCTGTCCGAGGTTCATGTAGGTCGCCGGCACGATGCCCTTGCTCGCGAGGCGCAGATCGAACTCTTGGAATGTCTCAGCATCTGTCGCCGGATCGAGGCCTTCCGTCACCAAGAGGGCCTTGGCCGCCGCCAGCACGGCGCGATAGGACTTATTCACGGAGAGGGCGTACTGATGCTTCTCAACGAGGAGCTTGGCTTGGTATAGCTCTTGATCCGCTTCCAACATGCGGTCGTCGATCATTTCCAGCGCCCCGCCCGCGCATTCACCAGGACCCAAGTCTTCCAACACGAACTCTGCCTCGCCCTCCCAGTCGTAGTAGTAAGTCGGATCCTGCTCGTACGCGGGCACGATGGTATAGGGAATGAGTTCGTCCTTGAGTGCGCCTTTCCCCACGCGAGTCACAAACGTCTGCAGCGACTCGCCCTGCTTTCGGTCCCGCCGATAGACCTCAACGAGATGGCGAATCGCCGCGGGGACGCTCTTGGCGGGCAGCTTGACGGTCAATTGCCCGATCTTGGGCGTGCCGTCCACATGCCCCCCCAGATGCAGTTCGTAATGCGGCGCCGTATGTTCGCCGAGCCGTTTCCCCACACCGTGCAGCCCGATCGTCGCGATATGGTGCTGGGCGCAGGAATTGTGACAACCACTGATCTTGACGCTGACGTCCCGCAGGTCTTCCGGCACCTGGCCGGCGGGAAAGACTTCCGCCAAGGCCCGCGCCATGCCCTTGGACGAGGTGATGCCGAGACCGCAGGTATCGGTCCCGGGACAGGCGATAATATCCTCCACCAGCTCGGCGCCCGGATCTCCCAGGCCATGCGTCACGAGTTCGTCATAGAACTCCTTCAGGCGCTCTTCCGGGATCCAGCGAATCACCACGTTCTGGTTGATCGTCGTGCGGATGTTGCCGTTGGAGTACCGCTCGGCGAGGTCAGCCACCACCCACATCTGGTCGGTCGTGAGATCACCCATCGGGAGCTTGATGGCTGCCGTCGCAAACCCCGCCTGGCGTTGCGGTACGACGTTGGTGCGCTTCCAGGCCTGAAAGGCCGGCGCTTCCCCGCTCAACAGGGCTGCGCCATTTCCGTTGCCCTGGCCGTTACCCTGTTCGTTCCCCATGGAAGACAGGGTGGCCTTGATCGGCATGAGCAACGGCGGGTCGTCGGCATAGTCCAACAATTTGATCGGCTCATGAGTCGGCACTGCATACCCCATGGCTGCATAGGCCGCTTCCCATCGCCGTTTGAATTCGTCGAAGCCGAGCTTCTCGATGACGAACTTCATGCGCGCCTTGTTCCGATTTTTCCGATTCCCCAAGGTGTCGAACACTTTGATCACGGCCTCGATGGACGGCAACAATTCATCCATGGGGGTGAATTCTCGAAGCACCTGCGCCATGCGCGGCGTGGAACCCAATCCCCCGCCGGCCACCATCCGAAATCCAATCACACCATCACCACGCTTCACGGCAAGTAGGCCGATGTCGTGGATGGGCGTCAAGGCACAGTCCTGGCGGCAGCCTGAGAGGGCGATCTTGAATTTCCTCGGCAGGCTCTGGTTGAGCGGGTTGCGCAGGAGGTGATAAGCCACCGTCTTGGCATAGGGCGTCACGTCAAAGACTTCGCCGTGGCAGACACCGGCCAAGTGACAGGCTGTCACATTGCGCACCGTATTCGCGCAGGCCTCCCGGGTCGTAAGTCCGACGGAGGCCAACTGACGCATCATCTCGGGCACATGTTTCAGCTCGACGAAATGCAGTTGAATATCCTGCCGCGTGGTCACATGGCCGACCCCGGTCGCATACTGTTCGGCCAATTCGGCTACCCGCCGCAGTTGATTGGCGGTCAACCCTCCAAACGGAATCTTGATGCGAAACATCTGCACCCCCGGCTGGCGCTGGCCGTAGATACCATATTGAAGCCGGAACGGCTTGAAGATATCCGGAGACAATTCGCCCGACAGGACGCGCCGGGCTTCTGTTTCAAAGGTCTCTATCTCTTCGACGATGTTCGACGGAATGGGCGCCGCCTTGATCGCCGGGCGGAGGGCCACAGGGTTGGGGCTCATGATCATAACCTCGTCGGTTTGAGGGTAATGTGCGCTCCTGACGCAAGCAGCCGCGTCAGATGTGGTACATCAATGTATGTTGGGCCTCAAGCGCACGCTGACGCGTAGCCAACTCTTCGACCGTCACTTCGGACAACACACCCAGCTCCGCTTGCTTGACCCGGTCCCAGAGATGGGCTAGCAACATATCCCGCTTGGCACCTCGGGAACTGGAGCCTTTCGGCCCGGAGGCGCCGTTGGTCTGCATGAGCGGACCTTCCAGCGCGTGCAAAATATCGGCGACCGACACTTCGGATGGCTTGCGGCTTAAAACGTAGCCACCCTGTGCCCCTCGCTGGCTCGCCACCACCCCGGCCTTTTTCATAGCGTGCAGCACCTGCTCAAGAAATCTGGCTGGAATGGCCTGCCGTTTGGCGATCGACTTGGCGCAGACCGGCTGCTCTCCATGGTGCAAAGCAAGGTCGATCGCAGCGATAATCCCGTAGGTCGCTCGTAGACTGACCTTCATACGTGGCAATTCCCCATTTATGAGTATTCCGATGGGAATTTAGGCTGGTTATACAGACCGATCCGTGCGGCTGTCAAGGGCCCCGGTGTGGCAGCCGTCGATCTGCGAAGGACTCGCGGGCTTTTCGTCATTGACATGATAGGGGTGCTGCGCAATAATCCCGCCCTCTTCTTCGTCGGTACCTTCATGTCACTTCGTTCAACAACTCTGAAGATCCTGCTGCTCAGCGCGGACAATGAGATCCAGGCCCTGTACCAGGACCTCTTCGGCGAAAAGGCCGTGACCGTCGCCCGCGAAGGAACCCTGCCCAAAGACCTGACCAAGCAGAGTTATGACGTGGTGGTGGTAGAGCCCAACGGCCTTCCCGCGGCAGAACTGGGCAAGCTCTTCACCGCCGTTGATCCCGCGCGCACCCTCTTGCTGGCTGGCTCTCGAACCGTGCTGAAACGTACGGCCTCGATGCTACAACGCACCACGCCTGCCAAGTCCGGCAGCACAACCTCCAATGGAGCCCATTCGTCGGATTGTTTGGACTCCTATCTGGAGCACAAAGTGGGAGATTTCGTCAAAAGCATGCGCAATGGATCAGGACGAAATCTTCACCCGATGCTGATTGCCGCGGTCGAGCGCCCCTTGATCTCCCTGACCCTCCGGGAGACCAAGGGCAACCAAATCCAGGCGGCTGAGCTCTTGGGAATGAATCGCAACACCTTGAGAAAAAAAATTCTCGATTTGCACATTCCGGTTAAACGTGCGCGCGCCAATTAATTCCGCACGCGTTTACGTCCCGTCGTACCGTCGCTAACCACCAACGGAGGGAGCCCATGACCAAGGAAGAGTTAATCGCCAAAATGGCGAACAGCGCGGGAATCACCAAGGTCGCTGCCGGCACTGCACTGGAGGCCTTCACCGGAGCGGTCACCACCTCGCTCAAAAAGGGGCAACGGGTGACGCTCGTGAATTTCGGCACGTTTACGATTTCGAAACGAAAAGCCCGCATGGGGCGGAATCCCCGCACCGGCGAATCCTTGAAGATCCCTGCCGCCCGTATCCCAAAGTTTTCGGCCGGTAAGGAACTCAAGGCTGCAGTGAAGTAGGCCACGCCGCCTCGTTTCCTTGACACCTTCGTAGACGCTGTATTAGCATCGCCGGGCGTTAGGCGCGTAGCTCAGGGGGAGAGCGCTACCTTGACACGGTAGAGGTCGACGGTTCAAGACCGTCCGCGCCTACCATTTTTTATTTTGACCGCTTATTGTGTTCCGACCAGCGACGTGATCGTGGTCGGCACGATATTTTTGTTTGTAGGACAGACCGGAGTGGCCTCACAGCTCATTCAGATTACCCTTCCTGACGGAACTCGAAAACAAGTGCCAACGGGATGCACGGTCCGCGACGCCCTCGTGGCGCCGGAGGGACGGCTCGATGCCAAGGTGTTCGCCGCCAAGGTCAATGGCGAACCCGTGGACCTCTCTCGCCCTCTCAGCGGTGACGCAACGCTTGAGCCCCTGACCTTCGATTCAGCGGAAGGCCGCGAGGTCTATCGCCATAGCAGCACCCATATCATGGCCCAAGCGGTCAAAGAAGTGTTCCCGACCGCTCAGCTCACGATCGGCCCCGCGCTGGAGGACGGATTCTATTACGACTTTGCCTTCGATCGCCCCTTTACGCCGGAAGACCTCGAGAAGATCGAAACCAAGGCGAGGGAGATCATGAAGCGCGGCTTGGTCGTCACCAGGTCCGAGTTGTCGAAACAGGACGCCATCACGTTCTTCAAGGAACGGGGCGAACACTACAAGGTCGAACTGATCCAAGGCTTTGACGAGCAGGCGCCCATTTCTCTCTACCGCCAGGGCGACTTTGTCGACCTCTGTCGCGGTCCCCACCTGCCCACCACCGGCCATGTGGGCGCGTTCAAGCTCCTGTCCACCGGCGGCGCCTATTGGAGAGGTGATGAGCGGAATCCCATGCTGCAGCGGGTCTATGGCACTTCCTTCCCGACCCAGAAGGAATTGGATGCCCACCTCGCCAAGCTGGAAGAGATCAAGCGCCGGGACCATCGCAAGATCGGCAAGGAACTGGACCTGATTACGATCCAGGACGACATCGGCCCTGGCTTGGTCCTGTGGCACCCGAAGGGCTCGCTGATCCGATTGCTGATCGAAAATTTCTGGCGCGAACAGCATCTGAAGGACGGCTACGAACTGGTGTATTCGCCGCACGTCGCCAGGCTGGACCTGTGGAAGACCAGCGGCCATGTCGACTACTACCGGGAAAACATGTTTGCGGCCATGAAGGTGGAAGGCAGTGAGTACCAACTCAAGCCCATGAACTGCCCCTTCCACATCATGATCTATAAATCGCACCTGCGCAGTTATCGAGACTTGCCCATTCGCTACGGCGAATTGGGCACCGTCTATCGCTATGAACGGACCGGTGTCCTGCATGGCCTCTTGCGCGTGCGCGGTTTTACCCAAGACGATGCGCACCTCTTCTGCCGTCCCGACCAAATCGAAGCCGAAGTCAGCCGGGTATTGGACTTTACGTTCTTCATTCTGCGCACCTTTGGGTTTACCGAGTTCGAAGTGTATCTGTCGACCAGACCCGAGAAATCGGTCGGATCCGATGAGAACTGGGCGCTCGCGACCGCAGCCCTCGAATCAGCCCTCAAGGGGCGCCAAGTCGCCTATCAGCTGGATCCCGGCGAAGGGGTGTTCTACGGACCGAAGATCGACATCAAGATCAAGGACGTGCTCGGACGATCCTGGCAATGTTCGACCGTGCAGGTGGACTTCAACAACCCCGAGCGCTTCAAGTTGGCCTATACCGGCGAAGACGGCAAGCACCATCAGCCGATCATGATCCATCGTGCACTCATGGGCTCCATCGAGCGTTTCTTCGGGATCCTCATCGAGCATTATGCCGGCGCTTTCCCCACGTGGCTCGCCCCGGTCCAAGCCGTGGTCCTCACCATCACCGACAAGCAACAGGAGTTCGCCGCGCGCGTGGTCTCCGAACTCAAGGGACAGGGCTTCCGGGTCGAAGCGGATCTGCGCAACGAAAAGATCGGGTTCAAGATTCGCGAGGCCGAAAAAAACAAGATTCCCTATATGCTCGTAGTCGGTGACAAGGAAGTGCAGAGCGGCACGGTCGCAGTCCGCGGGCGCAGCGGCGCAAACCATGGCAGCATGCCGGTCGAGGCGTTGGTCGCGTTGCTCCGCCAGGACATGAATCAATCGTTACATGAACGGTAACCCACTTACAAACGAGGTGCCCTATCGTCCCTAAATTGCGTGTAAACCGGGAAATCAGGATTCGGGAAGTTCGTGTGATCGGTCCGGAAGGCGAGCAGCTAGGAATATTGCCGACCGTCGAGGCCCTCAATAAGGCACAGGAACAGGGTTACGATCTTGTTGAAGTCGCTCCGACCTCCCAGCCGCCGGTGTGCCGCATCATGGATTATGGGAAGTACAAGTACGAGCTCAGCAAGAAAGATCATCAGAGCCGGCGCCATCAAAAATCCACCCAGGTCAAGGAGATCAAACTGCGGCCCAGGACCGACAAGCATGATCTCGAGATCAAGATCCGCCAGATCAAGGAGTTCCTGGCGGGCGGCAACAAGACCAAGGTGACCCTGACCTACCGCGGTCGAGAAATGGCGAATCAAGAGATGGGCCGGACCATGATGGCAAACGTCATACAGCAGTGTACGGAATCAGGTACGGTCGAATTCGCCCCCCGGATGGAAGGCCGCAGCCTCATTATGATTTTGGCTCCCAAGTAATGCGCGACTTGCACAAGGAAGGATTGAACCCATGAAACTCAAAACTCACAGCGGCGCGAAAAAGCGATTTCGACGGACCGGAACCGGCAAACTCGTTCGACAGAAGGCCGGGCGGCGCCATTTGTTGACCGGCAAGTCCAGAGATCACAAGAAACGGTTGAGCGGCCTGACACCGGTCCCCAAGACGTCGGTCCCTGCGCTGAACCGCTTGCTTCCGAAGTAAGAATGTTTTATCGTGCCGTGACTAAGGATCTGAAAGGAGTAGCGACCGATGCCTCGTACAAAAGGTGGATTTAAAACACGACAGCGGCGAAAGAAGCGCCTGAAACTGGCGAAAGGCCAATATGGGGCAAAGAGTCGACTGTTCCGCACGGCGACGGAGTCCGTCGATAAAGGGCAGGCCTATGCGTATGCCGGACGGAAGAGTCGCAAGCGTGATTTTCGTCGGCTCTGGATCGCCCGTATCAGCGCCGCCGTTCGAGCCCATGGCCTCGCCTATGGCCGATTCATGAATGCGCTGAAGAAAGCCAACATCCTGCTGGACAGGAAGATCCTGTCGGATATGGCGATCAAAGATATGGCGGGGTTTGAGAAGCTGATCGGAGTGGCCAAGGAACAGCTCGCGGCGCCCGCCGCGTAAGCACGGCCGTCCTCACGATTCCTCTCTGAGGCGGGAGCTCCGGAAACCTGCGAGTTCCCGTCACAGACTTTCCAGCAGTTGATCGATTTCCAGCTCCAACGCGACGACCGGCACACCGATCTGCCACTGCTCCAGCACTTCCGGGTGCACCTCTCCCAGCAATCCGATCGCGCGACCACCTGAGACGATTTTTCCCGCCCGACCGTCGAGAAACGAAGGGTGTTCGACCGGCTCCAGGGTGAACGAGCGGTCCAGATAATACATCAGGAGATCGAGACAGGAATGGATTTCAGAGAAGGCGGCTCCCGCATGGGCGATCACCGCCCCCAACGCCGTCACGGTCCTGGAACCGATCTCGCTCTGCGCGTCGGGCACCGCCACCTCCCCGACCTCGAACATGCGATGCGGATAAAAGGCTCGGCTGGAATTGGCCTCGACCTGCAACAGAGATGGGACCACCCATTGACGGAGGCAGGAATAGCTGAGCGACATGACGTTATCCACCTCGACGACCTTCGACCAGGCCGTTCCCTCCAGCCGCATCCTGCTGCAAAAATCCTGGCGCGACCCCATGATGTTGGAAATGATCTCCTGGAACTCCATTCCCACCATGAGGTGACGGACGCGGTCGGCCATCTGTTCCACACGGGATAATCCACCGACCGTGAATTGAGAAGGCATCACGGGAGCGAACCGCGCGTACCCTTCACTGATCGCCACATCTTCCACCACATCGACCGTATGCAGCAGATCATGTCGATAAGGCGGCACCTGCACCGTCACCTGCTTGCCGGCCGACTTGACCCCATACCCGTAGGACTTGAGCGACGCCGATACATCCTTCGCCCCCATCGCCTCTCCCAATGCCGACTCAATGGCCGCCAGTGGTATGGTTCGCGGTTGGCCGAAATCGAGCGGTGTGCTCCAGCGCTTCCCGAAGACCGTCTTCACCGGTGCGTGAATTTCCACCGGCGTGATGAGCGCGCCACGGTCGGCCAAGTTTGCAGCAAAGATATTCAGGGCCAACGTCACCATCGGCAGGTCCGTGCCCGTCACCTCGACAAACAGCTGGTCATCCCCAACCTGCACCTCACCCACCTCGCGGCTGTTGATGATCGGCGGGAACGACAAGACCTGTCCCGTTGCGTCACGCAGCACGGGAAGACGATCATGGCCTCCGACGATCCCGCCGTACTCGACGCCTTTCGGATGGACCATCAAAATCTCCCGCAAGGTCATCACCGTCTCCATACCCAACGGCGTGAACCGGATCTCATCCGGTTTGACCAGGTCGTAGGTCACCGGAAACTCGATACGGGCAAGGCGGTACAGGCCGATCGAGACCGTACGCCGCTTGCGGCCAAAAATATCGGCCAGTTTTTCCTGCGTCTGGATCAACTGCGCCAAACCGGCCGCCGTCACACGGTACCCCGCCACAGCACAGGCCGCGATATACGGACGCACCTCCTCCATGCCCGGCGCCACGATGACGGTTCCCGCCGTCCGTTTCGGCTTTTGGAAAAAGGGATAGTTCAGGGGAGCGCCCCGTTGTTTGATGCGGATCTGCCGCGCGATACCCTCACAACACCAAAGGTCGGGGCGGTTGCTGTCCTGCAACTCGATCCGCAACTCGCCGGTCTCGGCATTGTGCCCCTTCAACTCGCCCTTCACCAGCATCAGCCACTGTTCCAATTGATCGAGCGGAATTCGACTCGAGGGCTCGCCGTAGCCGGCAATCAAGGCTTCGAGATCATCACGTTGAAGGGAAATGGTCGGCATCGCGCGTAATCCTAAAAGTTCCCCCGCATGGTGCGGACGAAATCCAAATCGGCCGAGAAGAGGTCACGGATATCATGAATGCCGAGCGCCACCATCGCCATCCGATCCAAACCCAGCCCCCAGGCAATGACCGGCACGGACACACCGAGGGGAGTCGTCACCTCGGGACGGAACAGCCCGGCGCCGCCCAGCTCCATCCAGCCCAACTTGGGATGGCGCACGTGCATTTCGACCGAGGGTTCGGTGAAGGGGAAATAGGCCGGAAGAAACTTCACTTCCTTCGCCTGGGCCACTTCCCGCGCAAAGAGGTTCAGCAGGCCGAGGAGCGTCCGGAAGTTGATGTCGGCGCCTAACACAATGCCCTCAACTTGGAAGAAGTCGGTCGCATGGGTGGCATCGACCTGGTCATACCGAAAGCAACGGGCGATGGAGAAATATTTTCCTGGGACCGACGCGCCGCCGGCCAACGCGCGCGCCGACACGGCCGTGCCTTGACTCCGCAACACCAACCGTTTTGCGCGTTCCACATCGAATTGATAGCCCCATCCGGTCGATCCGGCTCCGGTCCCCTTCTCGTGCGCCTGCACCACCCGCGTCAAGTAGGGCTCGGCAATCGACCGCGCGTGGGTCGGTTCTTTCACGAAATACACATCGTGAATATCGCGGGCCGGATGGAACTGGGGCATGAACAACGCGTCCATGTTCCAGAATTCCGTCTCCACCAACGTACCGCGCATTTCCTGAAAGCCCATGCTGACCAACTTGAGTTTTACGAGGTCGAGGAACTCGCGGTACGGATGCCGCTTCCCCGCCGCGATTCTCGGAGCGCGCAGACTGATCGTATATTTGCGGAACCGCTTGGTGCGCCACGTACCGTCTTTCAGCAGTTCCGGCGTCAACTGCGAGACCTCTTCCGCCACCCCCACCTGCGACAGGCGTTGCGCCACTTCCTGCCCTGCCGGCGTCAGCAGGAACGTTCGGGTCACACGATCGTCGATCCGAAACGGCTCGCGGGTGTTACCGCGCTTGACCGCATGTTGTTGCAACACGCTCCGCAAGGGTTCGGCCACGCTCTGCAGCTCGCGCGCCCCTCCCCGCAACTCCTGCAAGAGGGCCCGCATGGATTCCGCCGTGGTACTGTTGCGGCCGGTACTTTCGATACAGCCGCCCTGCACGATGAGGATCGCCCCTTCTTTCTTGAGCGTCCCCACCGCCTTACTGACCTCCGAGGCTTCCAACCCTTCTTGCGCCTGAATATCCTGGATCGTGAGCCGCTTGCCTGTCCGTCCCGCCTCCTTGGCGGTCGAGAGCACACGCTCGATGGGCGCGTACTTGTCGAAATACACTTCACCGGTCGGAGTAAGAGAAGCGATGGAGGCCACAGTCTCGGAATGGACCGCGATAAGCGACTTGGCCAGCAGCCACTCGATCGCCATGCTCAGCTGGGAAGGCTCCAAGCCGGTCGCCGGCACCAGATGATCGAGCGTCGCAGGCCGATCCTGCTGCGGCAGCATCGCCAGCAACACTTTGCTTTCGAGGGGATGAAGGTTATCCATGAACAAGGGGATCGTCCGGCGGCTCGCTTACCGTCGAGCGCCAACACTCCTAGTGGTACGCTCGCCCGGTTGGGCCCCGGCCCGTAAGGCCGTAATCGCCGCGGCATAGTCCGGCGTTGAAAACACGGCAGAGCCTGCCACCAACACATCCGCTCCGGCAGCCACGACGGCCCCTGCGTTCTCCGGCTTCACCCCTCCGTCCACCTCAAGGAGGGCGCTGCTGCCGCTGCGATCAATCATCGCCCGGACCTCAGCGATCTTCTGCAGCGAGGAGGGGATGAACTGTTGGCCGCCGAATCCCGGATTCACCGACATGATGAGGATAAGGTCGGCATCGCGCACGATCTCCGACAACCACACCGCTGGCGTAGCGGGATTCAGTGTGACGCCCGCCTTGACGCCGCGCTCCTTGATGGATTGCACCGTCCGATGCAAATGCGGGCAGGCCTCCACATGCACGGTCAAGTAATCCGCTCCCGCTTCCGCAAATTCCTGAATGAAGGCGTCGGGGTTCGCCATCATGAGGTGGACATCGAGCGGCAACGTGGTCACTTTCCGCAGCGACTCGACGATCGGCGGGCCGACGGTCAGGTTCGGCACGAAGTGCCCGTCCATCACGTCGACATGCAGCCAGTCGGCGCCATCTTGCTCCACCCGCGCGACTTCCTCGGCCAAGCGGGCGAAGTCGGCAGAGAGAATGGACGGAGCGATGCGGACGGTTTTCGCGGTCACTCTACACTCCTCCGCAACCGTGCGGCAAAAAACGCATCCATGCTGTTCATATTGGCCATCGTGGACAGGTCACCGCGGGGGGTCACGAACGGCAGACCGGTTGGAGGCACCCACGGCGCGACCGACTCGCGCTGAAAGTCGCGATGCGACTGACAAAATTCGTCGATGATCGATTCGGTTTCTTCCGGTTCGACCGAGCAGGTACTATAGACCAACACCCCATCAGGCCGCAATAGACGGCTCGTCGCCTCCAACAGCCGCCGCTGCGTTTCGCGATGCCGCGCAATTGTCTCCGCCTGCTTATACCACTTCCCTTCGGGATGACGACGCAACACACCGAGTCCGCTGCAGGGCGCGTCGAGCAAGATGCGATCGAACGGTCGGCCCCGAGCGGCAATGGAACGCAGACTCGGCCACGTGCTCGTCGCTGCCGTCGAATCCCCGCCAGGCAGGTTCGCCACATCGCCGACGACCGGCCTCACGATCGTCACGCCGAGGCGGCGGCAGTTGTCCATTACCCGCGTCAGCCGCGCGGCAGCCCGGTCCACCGCGACGATCTCACCCTGATTCTTCATCAATGCCGCCAGATGCGTCGCCTTGCCGCCCGGCGCGGCGCAGGCATCCAGCACCAACTGCCCCGGCTGGACATCCAACAGCGGCGGCACCAATTGCGCCGCCTCGTCCTCCACATAAAACTGCCCGTCCGCGTACCCTGGAAGATCGGTGATCACTCCGCCACGAACCAGCTGAAGCCCGACCGGACTGATCGCCGTGGGGACGGCCTCGATCGCCTCGGCAACCCACGTCTCCAACAAGGCCGATCGGGACATCCGCAAGGTGTTGACCCGACAAGTCAGCGGCGGCGATTCAAGCGAGGCGCGGCAAAGGGCTTCTGCGGCGCTCACCCCCCTTGCACGACACCAACGCTCGACCAACCAGGTGGGGCAGGAATACCGGACGGCCAACGCCTCGATGGGATTCTTGGCAAGGTCAGGCCACGGCGGTTCGGGCGTACGCAACAACGTCCGCAGCACCGCGTTCACGAAGCCGCTCCAATCGCGTCCCAGCCGTCGCGCCTGTCCCTTCATCAGCCCGACCGACTCATTGACGGCGGCATTGTCGGGAACCCGATCCAGGCACAACGCCTGATAGGCCCCCAAACGCAAGATCGTCTGCACCGCAAGAGGAAGGCGCGCGAAGGGCCGATCCGTCAGCAGGCCAAGCCGCCAGTCCAGCGTCCCACGATACCGTAAACACCCGCGAACCAATTCCACCATGAAGGCGCGATCACGCAGATCCAGCCCGTCCCTGGCCGCAACCTGGTCGAAAAGATCCTCAGGCAGCAATCCTGCTTTCTCAATCGCCAAGAGCGCCTTCAAGGCCGCACGCCGCCCGGAGGAGACAGACTGGCCGCGTCCATGCGGCTGTTGGTTGGAGGTCATACGTACAAACTGGATGGGCGAGAACAGGTGGTCGGACTAAGGCCCGGCGCCGAACCGCGCACCGTCGGCCAAACGGTGCCCCGTCAGGTATTGCATAGCCGTCATGCGGCGACTATTGGAAGGTTGAATCTCTATGAGGTGAAGCGTACCCTGGCCGGTCGCAACCTCAATGCGGTCCTTGGTGACCTTTGTCACAGTGCCGGGCTCCGCGACCTGAGCATTGTCGGCCACGGCAACCCGCCACAACACCCACCGGTCGCCTCCCTTCCAGGTGTAGGCCCCTGGCCAAGGCGAAAGCCCTCGAACACGATTAGCGATTTCCGTGGCGGGAAGACGCCAATCGATCAGGCCATCTTCCTTCTTGAGGATGGGCGCCATGGTGGCCTGACTGTGGTCCTGCGGCTGCGGGGTCAAGGTTCCGGCCTTCAGCCGTCGAAGCGTTTCCACCAGCAGCCGCCCACCGACCTCGGCTAACCGCGGCGCCAGAGTTCCCGCCGTGTCGTCCGAACGGATTGCCACCCGTTCCTGCAACAGCATCGCTCCGGTGTCCATGCCTTCGTCCATCAACATGGTCGTGATGCCGGTTTCCTGCTCGCCTCGGATGATCGCCCACTGAATCGGCCCCGCGCCGCGATATTTCGGCAGGAGCGAACCGTGGACATTGATGCAGCCGCGAGGAGGCAGGCTTAGGACCACAGGCGGCAAAATCCGACCAAACGCCGCCACCGCAATGACGTCCGGATTCCATTGCCGCAAGGCCTCCAGGAAGGCAGGGTCCTTCATTTTGAGCGGCTGCAACAGGGGGATGCCCTCGCGTTGGCACAGCACCTTCACGGGCGACGGCACGACGTCCTGTCCTCGCCCCTTCGGACGATCCGGTTGCGTCACCACCCCGACGACGTGGTCGTCCGACTTGAGCAGCGCCTCCAGTGACGGCACGGCGAACTCCGGCGTTCCCATGAATACGATCCGCATGGTCACGCTTTATCATTCTCCTGCCATGATTGCAATTGTGGCTCCCGCTTCCTTGACTCTCGTTTCGCATGCCTGCTACTATCCGCCCGCGGGGTGGAGCAGCCTGGTAGCTCGTTGGGCTCATAACCCAAAGGTCGTCGGTTCAAATCCGGCCCCCGCAACCAAGCCTTTTTATCCTCCTCCAATCTATACCATCCCTAACCACTCCCTAGAATCTGCGATACAAGGGCCGTAAAATTGGGCCCCTGCGACAGCTGACCAGGGGAATGTTAGAAAGTTGTGACGTGTACTTTTTGTCTGCGAGGCGGAAGTAAATGTGAAGTGGTTACAGACTGTCACGGTCTCATTGACACTGGCCCTTAGTTGCCCGGGTACCTTTGGGCAGACGGTGGGTGAAATTGGCATGGTTGGGTCTTTCCTCGGCAACGGGCCGTGGGAAGGCTGGAACGATCAGTGGCTGGCGCTGCTGGGACGAAACGGACGGTTTGAGCTACGGGAGGTCACAGTCAACGTCACGCGTGAGGAAAAGCCGATCTGTGGCGATAGAGGCTTTATTGCCAACGCTCCTCCTGCTGATTCTGACACACTGCTCCTTCGCGGATTCCCGACAATCACATCGGGTCCGGTGGTTACCGCGTTTGATGGCCGGAAGTTCCTCCTTCCTGGAGAATGGCTAGACATTCCACTTGGGGACAATGCCCACTGGCGCCTTCGCGCATTTGGGACTGTTCGACCAGACCTCAACGCCGGACTCGACGACGTCCGGTACACCAATTACCAAGTTTGGATGATGGGAGACGGTCGAAAAGTTCCTATTTTTTCACTCGATGTTCTCGATTCTGATGGACTGCCTCAGATTTTGTGGGTCGGTGATCTGGACGGGGATCGTGGCGCAGACATCTTCGCGGATATTCGGACGCATTATGCTGGACACCACTTTGTCCTATTTCTCTCTTCGCTTGCACGAACGGACCTGGTGACAGAAGCAGGATCGCTATCTACCGGTGGTTGCTGAGGATACGTGGCCTTAATTGTCCCCTGGCTACCAGATAATTTACGCCGCCAATGGGATGGTCACGGAAGCGTTAAATCGTGACAGAATCGAGTCCCCGCAACCAACCATTCGATTTTCTCTCTCCATCACCATCAGCGATACGTGTCCGGACCATCCGTGACTCCGGCGTCGATCATCGCTGGACGGCCTTCATCAGGCACCTCACATCGACATCTCGACGTTCATGTGTGTTTTGAGACAGCTCTGCGAAGTCCCCGCGGAGTAGTTTGAGGGCATACCGTTCAAGAGCGATTTCAGTGGCAGTACGAAATCCGAGTCGTCGAAATACAGGCACCGGGGGACACCATCCTTGGATGGCATGCTGCAATAAGAAACCTGCTACCATGCCTGGCAACACAAAGAAGCGGCGGTCAACAAGGGCTCCCAACCCCAACCCGAGCAATGCGACCGAAGCCGCATTGGCCTCAAGCGTCCGCTCGACATCCCACTCACGATCTAATGCTTCCAGTCGGCGCGTGATCTCGTCATGGTCTTCTTTTGCAAAATGTGCAACGTTTCGCTCCGTCTCCCGACGGATTCGGTCATTGATTTGAGCATCTGTGGACTGTTCAACTCGGCTCGCCGTAGCTGGGATCATGGCGTTCTCCTCTCTATCGTGATGAAACGCTCGAAGCGTTCACGCTTGTACCTGCCCATTAGTGTATCGGCCATGATGATCATTTGAACTGGTAAGGTCCCCTGTGATTCTTGCTTCGCTTGTCGTCCCTCGCCATTCCGTGATACTGCTTCAACAGGCGCACCCTGCGATCGGCCACCCTGCACGTAACGAGAGCCTCGCATGATCAAGGTTCTTCTGATCGAAGACAACGCCGTCGATGCCCAGCTCACCCGCGACCTCTTGTCTACCTGGCCGCACGATCAATTCGTGATCACCCATGCCGCCACTCTGGGGGAAGGGCTCATTCGCCTGAGCCGAGACCGGTTCGATGTCTCGCTGCTCGACCTGTCCCTCCCCGATACCAATGGGCTGAGCACGGTGACGCAGGTCCTCGCCACAAGTCCCGGCGTGCCGGTGGTGGTGCTGAGCGGCCACGACGACCATCCGCTGGCATTACAAGCCCTGCAACATGGCGCGCAAGACTATCTGGTCAAGGGCCACGGCGAGGCCGACTTCCTCGCGCGCTCGATTCTGTATGCCATCGAGCGCAAACGGGCCCAAGAACGGCTGACCTACCTGGCGCAACACGATCCCTTGACCGGCCTCATCAACCGCACACTCTTTCGCGATCGACTCTTGCAGGCCATGGCCCGGAGCAAACGCAAAGACAAGCCGCTCGCGATCATGCTGCTGGATCTTGATCGATTTAAGGCCGTCAATGACACGTTGGGGCACGATGTCGGGGATCAGCTATTGAAGACCGTGGCGATGAGACTCACGGACTGTGTGCGGGAAGTCGACACCGTAGCCCGCATGGGCGGCGATGAATTTACCGCCATCCTCGAAGGAGTGTCGGGCGAGGCCGACGTGGCGGTGGTGGCGAGCCGAATCGTCGAGGCGCTCAGCAGTCCGCTCGAACTGGGCCCCCACCGGGTGACAGTCGGCGTGAGCGTCGGCATCACCCTCTATCCGTCGGATGACCAGGACTTGGATGGGTTGCTCCGCCACGCCGACAAGGCAATGTACGCCGCCAAACACGAAGGCGGCAACCGGTTTCACTTTCATTCCCCGGCCGACCGCTGATCCACTGTTTCACGCTTCGTCGCTCCCAGACTCGGCTTACCGCCCGATATCGACCAAGGGCTGGTCCGTCACCACCAAGGAGCCGCGCGGGTTGGGGAGGAACACATTGGCCGTCACCAACTCTTCGCGGCCCGGCACCGGATGGGTATCGGGCGTCATGACCAAGCCCCAATGTTGGTTGTCCCGGCAGGTGTTGTCCAGCAGCAAGGCCTCGGCATGGTGAAACAACAAGATCCCGCTGAGCATATTGCTGTGACACAGATTCCGCACGCACTCCGGATGGCTGCTCGGGTCGCGCACTGCCAGTCCGAAATGGTGGTTACCGAAGCAGACATTGTCCGCGACCCGCGGCTGCGCGCCCGCAAAGACGAAAAGGCCCGATTCGCGGTTGTAGCAGACCTCATTGTCCACGAACGTCGGACGGGCTTCCGGTCCGTAGATCACGACCCCCGACAACAGGCCTTCAGTGGCCCGGCATTGGGTAATCGTGCAGGTTGAATCCAGTACGTTCATCGCCGAATGTTGGTCGCTACCTACGTAACGAAACGTGATACCGCTGACCAGCCCGTGAGGCACACGTTGCAGATAGAACGGTCCACTGCGGCGGCTGTAGATATACACATGGTCTCGCCCGGCACCAATGAGACGTACCGGCCGGTCGGCAATGAAGACTTTATCTTCGTACACGCCGGGACGGATGAAGACCTGATCGGCTTCACCGGCATCTACTAAGGCCGCGCTGGGCCTGAGGTAGGCATGGGGATCGCGCGCGTCGACGATCAGCGTCCGCCCCCCCTTGGGATTGGGCGGAGGCTCGGCAAGCGGTTGCTGCCGGGATCCAGCCGGTCTCTGTTCGTAAGGCCGTTCCGTCACCGTACGCCTTCTCTAAACGAAAACATGAACAGGGTTACTCGGGATCAGCCAGGTCCAAGGCGACGACTAACCCCGGCACCGTGTAGACATGACGGGGACTCAGCCGGACTAACTGCACCCCCGCCGCCTGCAGCGCCGATTCAAACATCGAGTCACCTGTTCCGTCGGACACCGGCCCATCCGAACCCGATTCGACCTGCACCACCTTTTCTACCAATCGGCTTCCGGGATGCACCAGGACGAAGGTCGCCCGTTTCAAGGCCAACTCCCGCAAGGTCTCGGCAGGCGGCGTCGCGGACGGCACCCGGAGATCCAACAGGCACCAGAGCGGAATCTGCGTGAAGAGGAGATACCGCTCCTCCACCGCCAACCGCAGCAAGTTGTAAAGTTGGACTTCATGGTCGGTCAGGAGCGGTTTAGGGACGAACGTGAGGTTCGCCGGAGCCGAGGCAGCCGGCGGAACGGACCGACGCTTCCTCCCAAAGTATTCCCACGCCAGACTACCTAGGAAGACCAGGACGGCGATCCCGAGGATCGGATAGAGCAGCTCCATCATTTAGTCCCGTCGCCCTGTGCCACGCCACGGCATTCCCGCGAAGCCACGTCGACCAGGCACCACCGCTCCAAGCAGGACAGGATGGCGTGCCCCGGTCACTTGCGGAACATTGGTGCAGCGACCGTGAAACGCGTCATGCGCCATCAGGGCGAACGCCGTGGCCTCAAACGCTTTGCTGCTCCAACCATGGTCGTCGAACGTCGAGACAGACGCCGGCGCGAAGACTTGCCCAAGGGCACCCATCATGGCGCGGTTGTAGACCCCGCCGCCACCGACGATCACCTCGTCGATGTCACCCGGAACCCAGCGTCTGGCTGTCCCGATCGCCTGCGCCGTCCAGACCGCACAGGTCGCCAGGATGTCTTCGACGGGCAACCGCAGCCTGCGCTGTTTCGCCAGCAGGGTCTTCACACAGGGGAGGCCGAAGTCTTCGCGACCGGTGGATTTGGGGGGGCGTCGAGCCAGGAACGGATGGGCCATCAGCTCGTCGAGAAGCCGTCGGTGCACCTTGCCGCGCGCCGCCAGTCGTCCTCCCTGATCGTAGCCGTCCGCGCCCTTGGTCGCATGGCGCACGACCGCGTCCGACACCATGTTGCCCGGCCCCGTGTCGAAGGCCCGGATATCGGCCAGTCCGCCTCCTGGGGGAAGGTACGTGACATTGCTGATCCCGCCGATGTTCACCACCAGCCGCCCCCGACGCGCATGGCCGAACGCAACCGCGTGGGCGTACGGCGCCAGCGGCGCCCCTTCGCCGCCGGCCGCCATGTCGCGCGGCCGAAAGTTTGCAATGGTCGTGATGCCCGTCCGCTCCGCAATGACTGCCGGTTCGGCAATCTGCAGCGTGGAACGAACCAACCCGATCCCCTGCTCACGCCGTCCCTGCGGCAAGTGGTGCACGGTCTGTCCGTGAGACCCAATCAGATCGATCTGCTCGGGGCGCAACTTCGCCTTGCGTATGACCCGCAGCGCGGCCTTGGCGAACAGCTCGCCGAGATACCCATTCAAATGACAGATGTCGTCCACCAACCCATGGAGCGACAGGTCGACGATCCGTTGTTGCAGCGACTGTGGATAGGACAGGCCGGCGAAGGCGAGCGTCGCGAGTTTCAGGGACGGTCCACGGCGGACGATCTCGACGAGCACGGCGTCCACCCCATCCGCCGAAGTCCCGGACATCAACCCCACCACCTTCATTCGCGCTCCTTCCTATCGTCGACGAGTCTGCCGTCGTGACGCAAATCGTGCGCTACGCTAATGGAATCTTCCTCGATGGTCAAGCGACGGAGACACCTCGGATCATCATGCTGCGCGTTGACATTAGAGAAACCGGGTGTTACCGTCCGCCGGATGTTTCGCCTGCTGTTGTTCAGCCTTACCCTCTTCGTGCCTATGCCGTTTTCGTGGCACGCCGCTGCCGAACCGGCCTTCGCCGCCGAGCCGCTCAACATCGTCGTCACCCTGCCGGTGCTGAAGGATTGGGCTCAGCAGGTCGGCGGCCCTCACGTGCGGGTGACGTCGCTTATGACGGGCTATGAAAGTGAACATACCTATTCACCCAAGCCAAGCGATTTGGTGGCGGTCCGAAAGGCGGCATTGCTGTTCGAGGTCGGCGCCGGGTTGGAAGTCTGGGTCTCCTCGCTCGTGAAGAATGCGGGGAACGGCAAGCTGCAGGTGATCACGACTTCCCATGGGATCGAGTTGATTCAAGACCATCCCGAACCGGAGGCCATGGGGCATTCGCACGACCACGCGATGGGAAATCCCCACATGTGGCTCGATCCAGAGGCGGCAACCACCATGGTCCGACATATCTCCGACGCCATGATCGCCGCTGATCCCGCGCATGCGCAGGACTATCGGACGAACACCTCGAGTTATCTCGAATCCTTGAAGCGTGTCCAGCAGGAAACCTTCGAACGCCTCCGCCACGCGCCCAACCGCAGTGTCGTCGTGCACCATCCAGCCTGGCCCTACTTTGCACGGCGCTACGAAATTCGCATTGCCGGGACCATTCTCGCACAGCCGGGAGGAGAACCCTCGGCGCGGCACCTCCACCGACTGATCGAGACCATGAAGCGGGAACAGGTCCGCGTCGTCATTTCCGAGGTGCAGCTGAACCAGAAGGTTCCGCAGCTCCTTGCCAAGGAGACGGGAGCCCGCGTCGCCGTCCTGACCACCCTGCCCGGCGGTCTCCCGGGCACCGAGACCTACCTCGACATGCTCCGCTATAATGTGCTCCAATTGGCCCAAGCCCTTGAACGGACCTAACGACCACACACCGACCGGCTCGCGACCGACAGCACCCTCAACCGACCGACGCTCGCATGACTCAGCCCATTATCCGCTTCGACCACGCCACCTTCGGCTTTCCCGGCGTCATTGCCCTGGAAGACCTGTCGCTCTCGATCCTCGAATCCGAATTCGTCGGCGTCATCGGTCCCAACGGGTCCGGCAAGACTACCTTGTGCCGCGCGGTCCTCGGGTTGATGGCACCGCTCAGCGGGAGTCTGCGCGTGCTCGACTGCGCCTGCGAGGAACTCCGTTGTCACCATCGTGCCTTGATCGGGTACTTGCCCCAAAAGGGTATGCTCGACCGCAATTTTCCCGTGACGGTGCTGGAGGCGGTGATGATGGGCCGCTACGGGGCATTGGGGCTGTTTCGCCGCCCGGGGCGCCGGGATCGCGAGATCGCGCGCGAAGCCCTCACACACGTCGGGATGGACCACCATCGCGACTCGGCGCTCGGCGCGCTCTCCGGCGGGCAACAGCAGCGTGTTTTCATCGCCCGCGCCCTGGCGCAACAACCGCGCATCCTTCTGTTGGATGAGCCGACCACCGGGCTGGACATCACGGCGCAGCATAGTGTTGTGGAATTGATCCAACAGCTCCATCATGAATTGCGGCTGACCATCCTGATGATCACGCACGACATCAACATGATCCGGTCGCGCGTGGATCGGCTAGTGCTGCTGAAGACCAAATTGTTCGCCGCCGGCCCTCCCCAGGAGGTCCTGCAACCGGATATCCTCCGCCAGGTGTACGGCAAGGAACTCGTCATCACCGATAAGGATTTCGTCATCGTCGAGGATTACCACCACCACTGACGCCGGTCGCCGCCCAGCCAACCCATGTTAGAGCTCCTGTCCTACGATTTCATGCAACGATCGCTCATCGCCGCCGCCCTGGTGGGATCGGTCTGTTCCGTCATCGGAGTGTTCGTCGTCCTGCGGGGCTTGGCCTTTGCCGGCGCCGGCACAGCCCATGCAGCCTTTGCCGGCGTCACCCTGGCCTACCTGCTTGGACTGCCGCCCTTGAGCCTCGCGATCGTGTTTGGTCTCGCCACCGTCTGGATGACCGGCTGGGTGGAAGAGAAAGGCCGCATGAAGCTGGATGTGTCCATCGGCATTCTCTATACCGCCACCATGGCGATGGCCATTCTGTTTCTGGGCTTGATGAAGACCTATAACCCTGAAGTGTACGGGTACCTGTTCGGCAGTGTCTTGTCGGTCACGACGGAAGAATTGCTGACCATCGGCGGGTTGAGCGTGGCGGTTCTCGGCACCATACTGCTGCTGTCGAAAGAACTCTACTTCATCGCCTTCGACCAAGACATGGCCGCCGCCTCAGGCGTCCCGGCCCGGCAGATTTTTTATCTCCTGCTGTCGCTGGTGGCGTTGACCGTAGTGATCTCGCTCAAAACCGTCGGCGCCATCTTGGTCTTTGCCATGATCCTGATCCCCGCCTCCACCGCCTACCAACTCACGCACAGCCTCACGCAGCTGACGCTTTATTCCGTATTGATCGGCACGTTCTGCGCCGTGGCCGGTGTTCTCCTCTCCTATGCGTTCGATTTACCGTCGGGGCCTTCGATCGTGCTCCTGGCGACCAGCCTGTTTTTCCTGGCGATCCTGTTCTCTCCGAAACGGCTCCATCGCATCCGCCCCCAGTAGCCTTCCGGTGAGAACAGGTCGCAAGGCCGATGTGTGAGCGGACGCGACGCAGAAGTTACTTTTGCGAGGCAGGTTTTTTTCTGGACCAGACCATGCCGGTCTGCTCCTTGGAACTGAAACCGAGCCGTTCGTAAAAGCCAGGGCGGCGGGTGCAGAGCCAGAACAACTCCACCTGCTGCAATCGGGGATGATCGAGAATCCGGCGCACGATTTGGGTTCCAACCTTTCGCCCCTGGTACTCACGATCGACGATCACATCCCAGATGGAGGCGCGGAAGACATAGTCGGTCAAGACGCGACCGAATCCCACCAAGCGCGGCCCATCCCAAGCTGAAATGATCACATCCGTCTGAGCCAACATGGTTCGCACCTGGTCAAGCTCACGCGTGTGGGCCCAGGGAGCTTGGTGATAGAGCCGAAGGAGCTGGGCAGCGTCGAAATCGTTGCGGTCTGAGAATGTGATCGCCTGTTGGCCGGTCTTGAGAGCGGGAGGCATCTTGTACTAAATTAACCCCTCCGATGTGGTGCGGGTGAACCGTAGTGTAAGGGGAAGACCATGGGAACGCAAGTGCGAAGCTGCCCGAAGTGTTTTCAACTCATGTGGCTCAAGGAAGATCAGTACGAAGTCCTCGACGAAGAAACGGTTCGGACAAAATGCCCCCACTGCGGCGCGACGGTCCGATTTCGCCTGGTGACTGCCGGCGCCAACGCTGCCGGTCCCAAGATGGGACACTAGGTCACATCCCCCGTCCCGCCCCCTCCAACTCCGGTTGGCTGCCAGGCAAAATCTTGATGAGGGCGGTCCGGTACTCTCCCAAGCGTTGTTCTTCCGCCGGCGTCACCTTGATTTCTTTGTCTCGCTTCATTCGGTCTAAGTGGTCCAGCACCGCCAGCAGGGGTTGCACGGCCCCCAGGACATTGCCCGCCTCGAACGCCTCCAAAGACTCAATCACATACTCCTGGAGCCCCTTGAAGGGAGTGCGCCCGCTCTGTTCCCGGAACCGCGACAGGGCTTGTTCGAACAGGTCGACGGACTCCGGTTTCGGCTTAATGCCGGTGGGGACCACCGCAAGATGCACGACCGGCGGCAGTTTCGCGGCATACCCTTTAATCTGGGCGATGAACTCTCCCAACAGATCAAGCACAGTACTGGTTTGCATGGGTCCTCTCTCCTCTCTCCCTGAACGATCGCGATCACTCACGGCGTGGATCACCGCTTTCGCACTCCTGCGTCGTGTCCAACCTCTTCGGTCGTCGAGGCCGCGAGACAATTTCGCACCTGCTCCATGTCCGGCGGACAGGGCACATCGAACTGATGATAGGTGCCGCCGACCGGGTGCTGAAATCCAAGGGTCCTCGCATGCAACATCACTCGCGGCACCTCCATTCCGGCCACGGCCATGACCTTCGCGCCCCCGTACGTTCGGTCGCCCAGAATCGGATGGTCGATCGACGCCAAGTGAACGCGTAGCTGATGGGTTCTTCCCGTTCGAGGGAACAGCCGCACGTGCGACGCAATCTTGCCGAACCGCCGATCCACCTCATATTCGGTCGCCGAAGGCTTCGGCTTCGACGAGCGGGCCGAAAATTTCTTGCGTTCCTTCGTGTCCCGCCCGATTGCCAACTCGATCACTCCATGCCCCTTCTTGGGCACACCCCAGATCAGTGCCTCATACACCCGTGTGATCGTGTGCAACTTGAATTGCGCTGCCAACGCACGATGGGCGTGATCGGTCTTGGCCACCACCATCACTCCCGAAGTTTCCTTGTCCAAACGATGCACCAGCCCGGGGCGCTCCGTGCCGCCGATCTGTGAGGGCGCACCCCCTGATGTCGCAAAGTGATATAGCAAGGCGTTGACCAACGTTCCCGACCAATTCCCCGGCGCGGGATGTACGACTAAGCCGGCGGGCTTGTTGAGCACCAACAGCTCAGGATCCTCGTGCAGAATTTCAAAGGGGATTGCTTCGGGTTGGATATCCAGCAGCACCGGCCTGGGCACTTCCAACCGGATGACGTCGCCCGGTTTGATTTTCTGGCTTGCGCGCACGGTGCGACCGTTGACCAGAATGCGCCCTTCCTCGATCAGTCGCTGGAGGGCGGAGCGAGAAAATGTGGGGTCGCGATTGGCGAGGAATCGATCGATCCGCTTGGATGATTCTCCTGGCGTGATGACGAACTCAACCGGCGTCGTGGTGAACGGACTCACGTGGCAATGGCCTAGGTCTCAGCTGGTGACGAGCGGTAAGCTGCCATAGGGCGCAGGCAAAAACAAGGGACGCAGTTCTCAACATCTCCTCCACAATTCATCAACAGGATCCGATAGCGACGATGACCAGATTCATCTCTCACCGTAGCTGTCAGCCGTTGGTCATTCTTGTCAATGTTGGCGTCACAGTCCTACAGGCAACGATGACGGGAAGGATGGTGTTGTTGTGATCGCTCGACTTCAAGACTAAAAAATCAAACCCTTAGGGACAATCCAACTTTGCGGCACACAGGCACTCGAATTGCTTTCCTTTAACCAGCGTTTGGCATTTCACACTGTTCGAGTTTGCGACATCGGTATGGCAGGAGACTTTATCCACAAAATCCTCAAGACGCTCTTGGGGAAAGCCTCTTCGCAGGCACCAGAGCAGGAGGTCACGATGACTCAGCAAATGGAAGCATTGTTGCCCAGTGCCGTCAGCGACCGCCGCATCGACGTCCGTTTTGCCGTCCGCACCCCATGCCATTACGAACTCGTCGAGGGCCCTGATTCCCGAACCGCCCTGGTTCGTGGCAAGGCCTATTCCCTCAACATCAGTGCCGAAGGAATTCTCCTGCTATTGGACCGCAAACCTGAACACCGGCAGCTCGTCGCGATTCACAATCCCGCGCTCCAACGACAGCAGACGGTCCCCTTGTTCGAAGTGCGTTGGACCACCCAGCTTCCCGCCGGAGCGAGCCAGGAACGTTACTTGGCCGGCTGCCACCTGACCTTCGGCCGATTCCCCTATTTTTTGCTTCAGCGCAATCACCTGGACCAAAATATTTCAGGGTTGTCCCTCTAAGCTCTTCTTCTCTCTGAACCGGGCCGCTTCAGCGGCCCTCGTTCGACGACCTGAGCGCCTGGCGCAGGATCTCAAAATCATCCGGGAGCGGCGCGACCACGGTGCAGGGCTCCCCATTGATCGGATGAGTGAATCGAATACTCGCCGCATGCAACATGACCCGCTCGGCGACGGCGGCTTCGCCCACCTTTGCTGTGCCGTCTCCATATACCCGATCACCGAGGATAGGATGGCCGAGTGCCTGGAGATGCGCCCTAATCTGATGGGTGCGCCCCGTGTGCGGACGCAACAGGAGATGAGCGGCCCTCGTTCCGAAGGCCTCAATCACGTGATAGTCTGTGATCGCCGGCTTGACGTGGTCCGCGTCGGAGGACGTTCGTCTCAGGTCGGTACGATCCTGTCCGAGCGGCAAATCGATTCGGCCTTCCGGCTGGGCTGGAAGGCCCTGCACGAAGGCGTGGTACATACGCTCTACCGTACGACACTCGATTTGATTCGCTAGGCGACGGTGCGCCTCAGCCGTTTTTGAAACCAGGAGAGCACCGGAAGTCTCCTTGTCCAACCGATGGATGATACCGGGCCTCCCTGCTCCGGACTTTCCTGCCCAGTAATCCAAGAGCGCGTTCATCAAGGTGTCCGACCAATGCCCCGGCCCAGGATGGACCACGACCCCAGCCGGCTTGTCTACCACCAGGCAGGCCTCGTCTTCGTAGAGGACCGCGAGCGCCATGGGCTTGCCATTGCGAGAGAGGGGGACGGCGGGCGGGCTATCGATGGAGATGCTGTCTCCTGGCCTGACCAGCCGAGCCGGCCTCGCGGGAGCGCCGTTCATGCGCACGCGTCCGGTGGCAATCAGCCTTTGGATCGCCGCGCGCGACAGGTTGGGTTCGCGATGGACCAGAAACCGATCTAAGCGTTTGGGTTGTTCCCCGGCCGAGATGATAAATTCCGTCTCCACGAGCAATTGCCCTCTAGGTTCGTAGCGCGCCGAGGCAGCTCCCCCGCTCGACAGATTGCCTCTTCTTCAGAATCAGCCTATGCTGGAGGATCGGAGGCCGGCGACCTTTGCGACAAGGAGGTGTTGTCATGTTGGGAAAATCCGTATTCCCCATGCTGTGCCTGCTCCTACCGGTGATCTTCGCACAGGACGCGCAGGGGGATGATCTGCCCGGTATCCCCCCGGCAACGGTGGCAGATTATCTGCACGCCGTCATTGAAGCCGATCGTACGTTTTACACGATTCACGTCGTGGAACGGATGCAGAAAGAAGGAGCGGCCACAGCGGCTGAAACGTGGCGCAGAGACAAGACTACTCTGCCGCTTCCAGCCCAATTTCTTCAGGAGGCCAACCAGTTGGGGACGTTGACCGGCACTCAAATCCGTTATCGGTTAGTGAGCCTGTGGCCCATTAATCCGCAAAACGCACCGGCGTCAGAGCCCGAACGTATACGCTTGCAAACGGTTTCGCAACACCCTGAGCAGGCAGCAACCGGTATGGTTACCATCTCGGATCGGCCTTATTTCCAGGCAGTGTATGCCGATCGGGCTGTGACCCAAGCCTGCATCGGTTGCCACAACGCTCACCCTCGCAGCCCTCGTCACGACTTCAAGATCGGCGATGTGCTCGGCGGACTATTGATCGAAATTCCCCTGAAGTGATCAGGCTCACAGCGGCAGGGATTCGTCGCCTCCCCGCGGCGTCGTGCGTCTGGATTCGGCTCTTCTTCATCGCTGCTCACACCGGCGCCCAGACAAGAGCCGATAGACAGCTCTGATCGTGCGGCGTATGATGAGACATCGTAAGGCCAGAGGGGCACACTGGCCTATCGGGTTAGGGGACTGGAGCTATGCCTTCGGTACCTTCCCACGTCCGGTGCTGCTGCCAGGAAGCCTCCGTCGGCACCTTACTCCTGCGCACTTCGTCCCTCTCCCGCTCAATCGTTCCTTACCTGCCAGCTGCTGATTTTCCGCGCAGGCTCGGGCATCGGGCTTCGAACGCGAATTCATTTCGCCAGCTCCACCATCCACCCCACGCCCATTCACCCACCCACAGGCACGGACTGATGGACCAGTCCACCTGTGCTCACAACCAGGAGGCATCATATGACATCCTCCAACAAAGTGCTCTGGGGTACTGTCCTGCTCTGCGCGACATTGGGAGGTGCCAGCCTGTTGGCGCCCGATTCCAGTGGATCCGAGGGACCCTCCGGGACGCTGCCGATTGAGACCGTGGCGAATTATCTCCATGCCATCATTGACGCAGACCGAGACGTCTACACGCGGCATGTCGTGGAACGGATGCAGGCGAAGGGCATCGTGGTCGCCTCAGAGAATTGGGAGCAAAAAAACACACTACCTCTGCCCGCCCAATTTCTCATGGAGTCCGGTCGTCACGTGGCGAAGAAAGGCATCGGCGTACAATATCGACTCATCAGTCTGTGGCCGATCAACAAACGCAATGCGGCTGCGACCGACCTGGAAAAGACCGGGCTGGGCGCCATTCTCACCCATCCGGATCGTCCACACACGGGCTTCACCAAAAACGGTGAAACACGATATTTTCATGCCGTCTATGCCGACCTGGCAGCTACGCAAGCCTGCATCGGTTGCCACAATGCCCATCCCGATAGCCCCAAGCGAGACTTTAAGCTCAATGATGTCATGGGAGCCATCGTGATCACCATCCCGGTTGGTCAATAATCGCTCCGGTTGACTCCTGCTTTCAATGACCGGCAGGCCGCAACCGGAGCCTGCCGGTCGCCTGTGAAACCGGAAGACTGTATTCACTTGCCTGGCGGGATACCGCCGAACGATCTTTGCTGTCCGGTGTTTGGTTCGCCGCCTCTACTGCCTCGGCTGGAACGTGACATACGGGCGGATGCGTGAGCGATGGGAAGAAAAGACAAGGCGGTATATATACAGACCTATGAGAAACCTGAGAACAAGGCGTTAGCCATGCACCCGGCGGGCGCGATCGGCGATCTTCTTGCGCAGACGAGCCTTTTCGAGACTGATCTGAGCGTCCTTGACCTCTGAGGGAAGGCCGCCAGCCTGCAGGCGCTGTTCCGCCTTCTCGACCGCCTTCTGCGCACGGTCAACGTCGATATCCTCTGCCTTCTCGGCAATCTCCGCCATCACCGTGACCCTAGCCGGAGTGACCTCGACATAGCCCCACAGGATCGACATGTAGCGCCAGGTTTCTTGCGTCTTATAGCGCAGCTCGCCGATGCGAAGCGTGGACAGAAAGTGACAATGCCCCGGCAAGACTCCGAAGTCCCCCTCGCTGCCGGGAGCGACCACCTCATCGACCTCCTGGCTCAGGAGCAACTTTTCCGGAGTGACGACTTCTAATAAAATCTTCCCAGCCATTGTCCTCTTCCTGACCTCTAACGAAAAGTCTGACAGGTGGGTTGCTCTGACGTGCGCTGGTCTGCGAGCACAAGAGCGTCCGCCTATTAGACCTTCACTCCCATCTTTTCCGCCTTCGCCACGGCTTCCTCGATCGGGCCGACCATGTAGAAGGCCTGTTCGGGGAGATGGTCGTATTTCCCTTCAAGGATTTCTTTGAAGCTCCGCACGGTGTCCTTGAGCTTGACGTACTTGCCGGGAGCGCCGGTAAAGGCCTCGGCGACGTGGAACGGTTGCGAGAGGAAGCGTTGAATTTTGCGGGCCCGCGCCACGACCATCTTGTCGTCTTCGGATAGTTCGTCCATACCGAGAATTGCGATGATGTCCTGCAGATCCTTGTAGCGCTGCAAGACCGATTGAACCCCGCGCGCCACCTTGTAGTGTTCTTCTCCAATGATCTGGGGATCGAGAATACGAGACGTGGAATCGAGAGGATCGACCGCCGGATAAATGCCCAGCTCGGCCAATTGCCGTGACAACACGGTTGTGGCGTCCAGGTGTGCAAACGCGGTGGCCGGAGCGGGGTCAGTCAAGTCGTCGGCCGGCACGTAAATGGCCTGTACCGACGTGATGGACCCCTTCTTCGTAGATGTAATCCGCTCCTGAAGAGCTCCCATTTCGGTGGACAGATTCGGTTGATAACCCACCGCCGACGGCATGCGTCCCAACAGAGCCGAGACCTCGGAACCAGCTTGAGTAAACCGGAAGATGTTGTCGACGAACAACAACACGTCCTGGTTCTCTTCGTCGCGGAAGAATTCCGCCACGGCCAAGCCGGTGAGGGCGACACGCAGCCGAGCGCCAGGCGGCTCGTTCATCTGACCGTACACCAATGCGGCTTTGGATTTCGTGTAGTCATCGGGATCGATGACCTTGGACTCCTGCATTTCGTGCCAGAGGTCGTTGCCTTCGCGCGTCCGTTCACCGACGCCCGCAAACACGGAGAAGCCTCCATGGTGCAGCGCGATGTTGTTGATCAACTCCATGATGATAACGGTCTTCCCAACGCCTGCGCCTCCGAAGAGTCCGACCTTCCCGCCTTTGCTGTAGGGCTCCAACAGGTCGACCACCTTGATGCCGGTTTCCAGCACTTCAGTTTTTGTGTCCTGATCTTCCAATCGCGGCGCAGGCCGATGAATCGGGTAGGTTTTCTTGGCCTGGATCGGGCCCTTTTCGTCCACCGGTTCGCCCAGCACGTTGATCAGGCGTCCCAAGGTCTCCCGTCCGACCGGCACGGAAATCGGAGCACCGGTATCTTGCACATCCATTCCACGGGTCAGACCGTCGGTCGAGGACATGGCCACACCGCGCACGCGGTTTTCACCGAGGTGCTGCGCCACTTCAAGCGTGATCCGCACGGCTGGTTTGCCCGCCGCCTTATTTTCCTCCTGGATCACCTTGAGTGCATTGTAGATGTTCGGCAGCTGTCCGGGAGGGAACTCCACGTCCACCACGGGGCCGATGACTTGGATGACTTTTCCTGTGCTCATAAGACTCCTTGTGTCGCCAACTCTTACTTCAGCGCTTCCGCGCCGCCGACGATATCCATGAGTTCCTTCGTGATCGCAGCCTGCCTGGTTTTGTTGTAGTACAGCGTCACTTTTTTGATCAGCTGTCCGGCGTTGCGGGTCGCCCCGTCCATCGCGGCCATGCGCGCGCCGTGCTCGGCCGCCGCCGATTCCAGCAAGATACGGAAGGTCTGCACTTGAAAATGTTTCGGCACGAGCACGTTCAACAGTTCGGCCTCGTCCGGCTCATAGAGATAACTCCCGCCTGTGCCGTTCTGTCCGACTTCCGAGCTGGCCCCAAATTCGGCTGCGGCATCGACGGGAAACAGTTTCTCGACAATCACCCGCTGCTGGATGGCGGACTTGAATTCATTGTAGACGACGTAGAGTTCGTCGAAGGTGCCCTTGACGAAGTTTTCCGTCAAATCACCGCCGATATCCAGCGCATGCTCGAAGCTCAGCTTGTCGAACACCCCGGTCCACTCCTGCCGGATCGGCCAGGCGCGGCGCCGGAAATATTCCCGTCCCTTCCGACCCACGATGCTCAGGGTGACTTGCAGACCGCGTGCCTCGCACTGGCGGACGAATTCCGAACTCTTCCGCACAATGTTCCCGTTGAATCCGCCGCACAATCCACGGTCGCTCGTCACCACGAGAATTTCGATCTTCTTCCCCTCGCGCTTCTGCAAGAGAGGATGTGACGTGCGATTGACGCGCTGGCTGAGGTTGCTCAGCACCCCTCGCATCTTATGCGCATAGGGCCGCGCGGCCAAGATGCGGTCTTGCGAGCGCTTGAGTTTCGCCGCCGCAACCATCTTCATGGCCTTGGTGATCTTCTGGGTATTCTTGAAAGCCGCGATTTTGCGGCGCAATGACTGTAAGCTCGGCATAGGTTACGGAAGTATCCTGTTCAGATTGGCGGCGGTTACTTCGCTCCGTATCCCATCTTCTGTTTGAAGGTGGTGATGATTTCCTTGAGTTTGCCGCCGAATTTGTCGTCAATCTTGCTGATCGACGCGACCTCTTTCCGAATGTCTTGGTGGTTCTGCGCAATGTAGTGGAGCAGATCGGCCTCGAACTGCTGCACCTTGTCGACCGGCACATCATCCAAGAACCCATTGACACCGGCGTAAATCGACAACACCTGGTCGGCCACGGGCATGGGCTTGTACTGCCCCTGCTTCAGTAGTTCGACCATGCGGACACCCCGGGCCAACTGCATCTGCGTGGCCTTGTCGAGCTCGCTGCCGAACTGGGCGAATGCTGCCATTTCACGATACTGGGCTAAATCGAGCCGCAACGTACCGGCGACCTGCTTCATGGTCTTGATCTGAGCGGATCCGCCGACGCGGGACACGGACAACCCCACGTTGATGGCGGGACGAATGCCCGAATAGAACAGGTCGCTGCCGAGATAGATCTGTCCGTCGGTGATGGAAATGACGTTGGTCGGAATATAGGCCGACACGTCACCGGCTTGCGTTTCAATGATCGGAAGCGCGGTCAAGCTGCCGCCGCCGAGCTTGTCACTGAGCTTCGCAGCCCGTTCCAACAAACGGGAGTGCAGATAGAACACGTCGCCAGGATAGGCTTCGCGGCCTGGCGGACGACGCAGAAGCAGCGAGAGTTGCCGGTAGGCCACAGCATGTTTCGACAGGTCGTCATAGACGATCAAGGCATGTTTGCCGTTATCACGGAAGTATTCGCCGATGGCGGCCCCGGCGAACGGAGCCAAGAACTGCATCGGGGCCGCGTCGCTGGCCGTGGCCGACACCACCATGCTGTATTCCATGGCGTGGTTTTCTTCGAGCGTCTTGACCACGCGCGCCACCGTTGAGCGCTTCTGGCCGATGGCGACGTAAATACAAAATACGCCCAAGCCCTTCTGGTTGATGATCGTGTCGACGGCAATGGCGGTCTTGCCGGTCTGGCGATCACCGATGATCAACTCACGCTGCCCGCGGCCGATGGGGATCATGGCGTCAATGGCCTTGATGCCGGTCTGCAGGGGCTCGCGCACGGATTGACGGGTATTGACGCCGGGGGCGACGACTTCGATACGGGATGAATGCGCCGAGGTGATCGGCCCCTTGCCGTCGATCGGCTGGCCGATGGCGTTCACGACGCGTCCGACCAGGGCTTCGCCGACGGGAATTTCTGCAATGCGGCCCGTGCGCTTGACCGGATCGCCTTCCTTGATCCCGACGTCATCACCCATCAATACGGCGCCGACATTGTCTTCTTCCAAGTTCAGGGCGATCCCGTAGAGTCCACCGGGAAATTCCAGCATCTCACCGGCCATGGCGCCATCGAGTCCGTAGACCTTGGCGATACCGTCTCCGACCTGAATGACCGAACCGGTCTGGCTGACGTCGACTTGCTGGTCGAAGCCCTTGATCTTCTCTTTAATAATGGAGCTGATCTCTTCCGCCTTGATCTGCATGTCTACTCCTTCGTCAACAAACGCTGCATGGCGCCGAGTCGGCCTCGTACCGTACTATCCACCACGGTGCTCCCCAAGCGGATATGGAGACCGGCGACATGTCCGGGATCTGCATGAAAAGTCACATCGACGTCACGCTTCAGGACGTCGCGAAGCCGGGCGGCAATCCGTTCCTGCTCCGCCATCGGCAAGGTGGTCGCGGATGAGACCGAAACCTGTTGGGTCCCTTTGGACTCGTCCACGAGCTTGGCGAAGGCCTCGGCAATATCCGGCAGAAACCCCACCCGGTTCTTCTTCACTAATTGATCGAGAAACTTATGGCCGACAGGCGGGCAGCCGAGACGGCCGGCCAACTCTGTCAGGACACTGATCTTGCTGTCTTCAGAAAAGGCAGGCGAGGCCACGGCATGACGCAACGCCGCCGACTGCGCGAAGGCGTCACCCAGTCCTTGAAGCGCCGCTTTGGCCGATTCAACTGTGGTGGTATCAAGAAGATCGAACAAAGCTTTTGCGTATCGACGTGCGACGGCTGTCTTCATCTCAGTGGGTGTCCGCTACGATAACCGTGTTTTGATCAAACGGGAAGCTTTCGTGCGGTGGGCACGACAAAAAGCGCGCAAAGTTAGCATTCAGACGCGGGTACTGTCAAGGAGGGAACGAGACGTGAGGCTTCAGCTGCGTTGAATGATCCCGCCCCCCAGCACTCGATCGCCGTCATAAAATACGGCAGACTGACCGGGACTCAAGGCGCGTTGCGGCTGATGGAACCGAATCCGTACGCCGACTCCGGGTTCCGGTAGGAGTGTCGCTGCCGAAGGCGCGCTCGCATAACGAATTTTCACGTCCGCGTCGAGGCGCTCGTGACGCACACGCTCATCCAACAGGCTGAGATCGCCGACGAGACATTCCGTTTGCACCAGCTGCTCTTCGGTGCAGAGCACCACCTGCCTGGACTCAGGAAGCACCTTTTGCACATAGAGTCGCTGTCCGGTCGCCACACCAAGCCCGCGGCGCTGACCTGGCGTGTAAAACGCGACCCCCTCATGTTGCCCGAGAGTTTGCCCGGCCGGGGTCACGAACGCTCCAGGCTGCCTGGTCTCGGGCCGCTCCTTCTCGAGAAAGGTGCGGTAATCTCCATGGCTCACGAAACAAATCTCTTGGCTTTCCTTCAGCTCATCCACGGGCAGTCCCAGCGATTCCGCCTCTTGCCAGACCTCCGTCTTTTGCAAATGCCCGACCGGAAAGAGCAGACGAGGCAGCCAGGCTGGATTGACTCGATAGAGAAAGTAGCTCTGATCTTTGCGCGGATCGAGCGCCCGGCGAAGGGACCACTGCCCGTCCGACCGGGTGAGGCGAGCGTAGTGCCCGGTCGCCACGAAGTCGATGCCCCACTCGCACGCCAATACGTAGAGCGCACGTAGCTTCACCCGCTCATTGCAGCGCACGCAGGGGTTCGGGGTCGTGCCGGCGGCATACCCGTTGACGAAATCGTCGATCACCCCTTGCCGGAAGGCCTCTCGCTGATCGACTACGTCGTACGGAATGTTCAGTCGCTGGGCCACGAAGCGGGCAATGCCGATCTTGCAGCAGCCGCGTTCCTCCCAGCGCTTGGATGCCGCCACCTCCTCATCCTCATGCTCCCACACCTGGAGCGTCACGCCCTGGACGGCGAAACCTTGGCGTACGAGCAAAGAGGCGGCGACGGAGCTATCGACTCCGCCGCTCATCCCTAGCAGCACACTTTGCCTATTCATTTGGAGACACCACGGGCGTGAGGGCGGCCGGTCACGGTTCCTGCGTCTTGACCTTTCCGCGATGGGCGACGAGGTCATGTACCCCAGGGTCCTGCGGCGACACAAGGTCCGCCCCCTCATCCTCGACCCACTTCTCGGCACCCATGCTGCTCATGCCGTGGAAATGCGCCCCTTCCTCGATTGAAATGGCGGGACTGTGAATATCGCCGATCAGGATGCCCGGCTTCTGGATCTCCACCTTTTGTTGCGCGGTCACAGTTCCTTTCACTCGACCGCTGATGGAGACTGAACCGGCTGCGATCACCCCCTTGATGATGGCGCTCTCCCCGACGATGACCGCCCCACCGGTGTGAACCTCACCTTCCACCCGTCCATCGATACGCACCGTCCCATCGAATGTGACGATACCCTTGAAACTGGTGCCCTTGCCGAGAAAGGTAAACTTGTCATCTTCCGCGACGGCCTGCTTTTTCGTTTCACCCCACATCGGTGTCCTCCTTCGCACACCCAACAATACGGATTGGCCGGGGCGCGGGCTGAATGGAAACTCCCGGTGCTCCGACGCCCCTCAAGGCTCCAGGCATCGGCCTGCTCACTCATCCTGGAAAGGGAGGGCTAACTACTGACCAATTTGACGCCCTGCCCACGGGTGCTGCCCTGTGGCTCGCGGGTCGCCGGCTGGCTCATCTCCAGGGACCCATTGAATACTACGCCCTCCTCCATCGATATGAGGGGCGCCTTGACTCCGGCATTCACGACCGCCGGTGATCGCAACTTGACCTTTTCCCGCGCACTGATGTCACCGGTTATCTTCCCCTTACAGACGACGGTACCCGCCGTGATCTTGGCCGTCAGCACGGCATCCTCGCCCACCAACAACACCCCCTCCGTGTGGATCTCTCCGTCCAGCGTCCCGTCGATACGCACCGTGCCGTTATACGAAATTACGCCCTTGAAACTGACACCCTTGCCGACAAAGGCATTGATTTCTTCGTTCCCCTCACGCGGGACCGTAGCTTCGAGATTTTCCATTTCAGTTCCCTCACTTTGTACGGCCTGACGCTTTCCATCCTGCTTGTCCTTGATCCACATTCCACATCCCTCCCACGCGTTACAGCATCGTCTGGTTCAGACCGAGCAGCCTTCCCACTCAACCATGACACAAGCCGTTTCAGCCAGTAAAACGCGCCTATTCTACTCCTGCCACAAGGGGAAAATCTCCCCAGAAAACAGGATCAGTTCAGTAATCGCTCCACGATGCCGTCCAGCTCCTCGGGCGAGAAGTAATGGATGACGATTTTGCCGCTCCGCCGCCCCTTCACGACATCTACTCGCGTGCCCAGGCGCTTCTGCAGCCGCTCCTCGAGATCGCTCCGAAGCGGGGCACGGATCGGGCGCTTGCCGGCCTTCTTCGCCTCGGCATGCTCCTGCACCAGCCGTTCAGCCTCACGAACGGACAATTGCTCCACGACGATCCGCTGCGCCAAACTAATTTGAGCTGCGGGCGTGGCCAAGCCGAGAACGACCTTCGCATGCCCGGTCGAAAGCTGATCAGACTCGACCAGCTGCTGCACCTCCACGGGCAAGGTCACCAGCCGTAACATATTGGCTACGGAAGACCGTTCCCTGGCCACCTTTTGAGCGATGGCGTCTTGCGTGAGGCCGAATTCATTCAGCATCCGCTGGTAAGCCCTTGCCGTTTCCATCGGGTTGAGGTTATCCCGTTGGAGATTCTCCACCAGGGCCAAGACCATGGACTCTTGATCGGATACGTTGCGCACCAATGCAGGAATCTTCAGCATTCCCGCCATCTTAGCCGCTCTCAAACGGCGTTCTCCCGCAATCAGCTCATAGATGCCGTCCCCCTTGCGCCGCACCAAGATGGGCTGCAGGATCCCGTTCTGCTTCAACGAAGCCGTCAGTTCGGCCAATTCCACCTCAGAAAATTGCTGCCTTGGCTGAAAGCGGTTCGGCACGATCGAATCCAACCGCAGCTCCTGCACATCGCCACGTTCTGGATCCGCCACAGGTCTCCCTGTGGGCAATAGGGCATCCAGTCCTCTACCGAGGGCTTTTTTCTCCATGGACCACAAACTCCTTGGCTAATAAACGATAGGCCTGCGCGCCCGCCGAAGCCACGTTGTACAGCAACACCGGCCGGCCGTAACTAGGCGCTTCGGCGAGTGTCACGTTGCGAGGAATCATCGTCTGATAGACGGTGTCACCGAAGTGCCCACGCACCTGCTCCACCACCTGACGAGCCAGCGAATTACGTGCGTCGTACATCGTGAGCACGATTCCTTCGATCTCTAGGTCTGGATTCAACGACTGCCGCAGACGCTGAATACTCTCCATCAGGCGACCTAGACCCTCCATCGCGTAATACTCACATTGAACGGGAATCAAGACCGAATGCGCTGCCACCATTGCGTTAATCGTCAGCAGGCCGAGCGCCGGGGGACAATCCAAGAGAATCGTGTCATATCGGTCCTCCACTTCTCGCAAGGCGCTTTTCAACCGCTGTTCCCGGTCCTCCACACTGACGAGCTCTACCTCGGCACCTGCCAGATGCGAGTTCGCCGGCGCCAGGGCAAGTCCGTTTACACCCGTCGCCATCACGATCGATTCAAGGCTCTCCTTGTGGATCAACGCGTTATAGACCGTTCTTTCCAGGGACATGGGAACGATTCCCAACCCGCTGGTGGCGTTTCCTTGAGGATCGATGTCCACCAATAAAACCGATGATCCTTCGATCGCCAATGCTGCGGCAAGGTTTACGGAAGTCGTTGTTTTGCCGACTCCGCCCTTTTGGTTCGCCACTGCGATAATACGCGCCATGCCCTTCCTAGCTCCTCATAAAGAGTACGTTTAGTTCATTGTTCCACGTGGAACATCCGGTCAGCGACGAAGGCCTGGCCTTGCAAATATCGACAACACTCTATGACCATAGCCGGCAGGAAGCTCATACTCGACTTCTGAATCCAAAGCAAGGTCATTGAGCCTGAAATCGGCCTCAACCTTGGAGGATCGATACAAAATCACCTTTCCCCCATCTCTCAACAATGAGGATAAGGCATTTCCTGCATCATCTACCCTCAACGCCCTCACGACGATATAGTCAAACTTCCTCTGCGGCTGCCTGTTCGCATACTCATCCAACTTGAATGAGCAGACCCTGACCGACGAAAGTCCGAGCAGGCCGATCACATAACGCAAAAATGCGCTCCGCTTTTCGCTTGGCTCAAGCAATTCGACTACCAGCTGAGGCAGGGCGAATTTGAGTGGCAAAGCCGGAAATCCTGCCCCAGACCCGACATCCAACACACATTTCAATCCAGCATTTTCAATAACTTTCATGCCGGCGACAGAATCAACGAAGTGCTTGGCCGCGACTTCCTCCTCGCTCTCGATGGCTGTGAGATTGATGGCCCGATTCCACTCTCTGAGCGCATGATAGTACCGCTCGAAGAGGTCGAAAGAGGATTCAGGAATGGGAAGAAACAGCTCGTCAGAGAATCGTTTGAGGTGCTGCCGCAGTCGGCTTGATCGATGTTCCACGTGGAACACTTACGCGAAATGGGATGAATGGGTCAAGCGGAAGGTCGGCGGCGAGACTTTTCAATAGCTACCAGGAGGATGGAAATCGCGGCCGGCGTGACTCCTGAAATACGTGAAGCTTGCCCTACCGACCCAGGACGAACCCGCTTGAGCTTCTCCCGCACTTCACTAGAAAACCCGGCTACACCATCGTAATCGAACCCAACCGGAATCGCACGGTGCTCAAACTTCTCAGAGCGCTGAATCTGTAGCAACTGCCGCTTGATATACCCTTCGTACTTGATCTCAAGCTGAATAGCGTCAACTATTTCTTGGTCATCGACTTCCAACTCACTGAAAATTGCACGCATCTTTTCATAGGTCAGGTCCTGACGGCGGAGAATCTCGGCCAACGGCTGGTTTGGACCTATCGCTCCAATTCCTCCCTGCTCCATGAGCCGCTTCACCTCCGGCGTCAGCCTCGGCTTCGTTTCTCGCAGTCGTTGCACTTCTTTTTCGATAGTGGCACGTTTCTGCTCGAAGTTATGGTACAGCCGGTCTGACACCAGCCCGATTCGATGCCCAATAGCCGTGAGGCGTAAGTCGGCATTGTCATGCCGGAGTAATAGGCGATATTCCGCTCGCGACGTAAACATCCGATACGGCTCTCTCGTGTCCTTTGTGATCAGGTCGTCGATCAAGACTCCAATGTAGGCTTGGGAACGGTCCAGCACCAAAGGCTCCTCCCCGCGACATTTCAGGGCAGCATTGATTCCAGCCACGATCCCTTGAGCCCCAGCCTCCTCATACCCGGATGTGCCATTGATTTGCCCAGCATGGTAGAGACCCTCAACCAGTTTCGTCTCCAAGGTGTTCCGGAGTTGGCAGGGAGGGAAAAAGTCATATTCCACCGCATAACCAGGCTTAATCATCCGCGCCCGCTTCAGTCCAGGAATAGTCTTGAGGATGTCCATTTGCACGTCAACGGGTAGACTGGTAGAGATGCCGTTCGGGTAATACTCGTTCGTCTCAAGCCCTTCAGGCTCGACAAAAATCTGGTGCCGCTCCTTGTCCGCGAACCGCACGACCTTATCCTCGATCGACGGGCAATAGCGCGGCCCCACGGAATCGATCACGCCACTATAGAGCGGCGATCTATCTATATTTTTAGCAATAATTTCATTCGTTTGCGAATTCGTATGGGTCAAATGACAAGGAACTTGTGGAAGGGGAATCCGGGAGGTGCGATAGGAAAAGGGCCTAGGCGGATCATCCCCTGGCTGGAGCACCATCATGGAGAAATCGATGGTATCGCGATCGAGGCGTGGAGGCGTCCCTGTCTTCAGTCGTCCTATCTCAAACCCAAAATCGCGCATGCAGTCGGACAGGTGTTCCGCCGAGGCCTCTCCGGCACGCCCGGCGGGAAAATGGCTGAGACCGATATGGATCAGTCCCTTGAGAAAGGTGCCCGAGGTGAGAATCACGGCCCGCGCCTCAATCGGTTGGCCGCCGTCGGTAACGACGCCTGTCACCGCGCCGGCACGAGTGAGAATCCGATCCACCGTCCCAGCCCGAACGTGCAGCAACGGCTCCGCCCGAAGGGTCCGCTGCATGACCTCACGATAGATCTTCTTATCGCACTGGGCCCTCAAGGCGCGAACTGCAGGCCCCTTGCTGGTGTTGATCATGCGGAACTGAATGCCGGCCTGATCCGTATTGCGGCCCATTTCACCGCCCAGCGCATCGATCTCCTTCACCAGATGCCCCTTGGCAATGCCGCCGATCGCCGGATTGCAGGACATCTGCGCGATGCGGTCCGGGTCCATGGTGAGCAAGAGCGTACGCGAACCCAGGCGGGCTGCAGCCAGAGCGGCTTCACAGCCGGCATGCCCACCGCCCACAACGACCACATCGAACCGTTCGCTCATCGCACCACCATGGAGCCTTACTTTCCGATGCAAAATTCCGCAAAGATGCGCTGAAGAATCTCATCCGTCGTGATGACACCGGTGATCTCACCCAGCGCATCGGCGGCGATGCGGAGATCCATCGCGACTAATTCGCCGGCTCGTCCCTGTTTCACCGATTGCGTCGCTTGCTCAATTCCCTCCAATGCCCGTTTCAGCGCATCGGCATGCCGCAAATTAGTGACCATGGCGCCCTCCGCGGATTCCAATCGATGCGGAGTCAGGATGTCGCGGACCCGCTCACGCAGGTGATCGAGCCCTGCCAGCTCTTTCGCAGAAATCTCCACCGTTCCGGCGCAAGCAGGACAGGCGGACCGGACCTCTTCCAGCGTAAGCCGTTGCGGCAAATCACGTTTGTTGACCACAAGCAACGCACCGAAGGCTTCAGGACTCGCCAGCACAGCGCGATCGTCGTCGGTCAGCAGCTCGGAGCCGTCAAGGAGAATGAGCGCGAGATCCGCATCCCCCCACGCCAGCCGGCTGCGCTTGATTCCTTCCGTTTCCACCGGGTCCTGCGTTGCGCGAATACCGGCGGTATCAACCAGACGAACTGGGATGCCGCCGATCTGCACGACCTCTTCCAGCAAGTCCCGAGTGGTGCCGGGAACCGGAGTGACAATCGCGCGCTCCTGCCGGAGTAAGGCGTTCATCAGACTCGATTTCCCCACATTCGGGCGACCGACGATCGCAACCAGGGCCCCCTCACGGCAGATGCGCCCTTCTTCGCTCGAGCGCAGCAATCGCCCGAGCTGACTCGAAAGGTCTGTCAGCAGTTTGGTGAGGTCCGCAGGCAGCACAAAGGCGATGTCTTCGTCGGAAAAATCGAGGGCGGCCTCGACATGAGACAGGGCAACGACCAGAGCTGATCTCAGCTCCTCGATTTCGCGCGACAGAACTCCCCGGCGCTGAGCCTGAGCGACGGCCAGGCTCCGAGCCGTTTTGGCACGGATGGTGTCCAAGACAGCCTCCGCCTGAGCCAGGTCGAGCCGACCGTTTAGAAAGGCCCGTTGCGTGAACTCCCCCGGTCGCGCCAAGCGGCAACCCGCGGCCAGCAGGGCTCTACAGATGTGGTCCAACACGACCATGCCTCCGTGACATTGCACTTCGACGACATCTTCCCCGGTAAAGGAATGGGGACCGCGCATCACCACCACTAAAGCCTCATCGATCACCTGGGAAACTCCGGTGGCTCCGCCCCGATCAGTCGGTGAAGACTCGCCCGATGGTACCACCACATCGGCCAAGACCAACCGGCGCACCGGAAGGGCATGAAGGGATTGTCTTGAACGGAGGCTGACCACGCGGGCGGCAAGGTCCAACGCACCTGGCCCGCTGACACGAACCACGCCGATACCGCCCTCACCGGGAGGAGTGGCAATCGCACAGATCGTATCGTCCAGGACAGCAGGCATGGGGAGCCTGTCGATAGATTATTCGGCGGGAACGCGCCGCTTGCCGGCTTTCTGTTCTTTTGAATCGTCGGATGCGGCACCATCCCCCTCGGGGGCGGCGGCTTGCCATTTGTTGGAGAACAGCCGTTCCGTGACCACTTGTTGGGTGATCGTGAGGACGTTGTTGGTCAACCAATACAGCACGAGGCCGGCAGGGAAATTGACGAACAGAAAGGTCATGAACACCGGCAAGAACAGCATGATCTTCGCTTGCGCGGGATCCATGGTCGTCGGGGTGATCTTCTGCTGGATCACCATCGTCGCCCCCATGATGATGGGCAGCACATAGTAGGGGTCTTGCACCGAGAGGTCCTTGATCCAGAGCAGAAAGGGGGCCTGCCGGAGATCAATGGTCATATAGAGGATATTGAACAGTGCCACGAAGACCGGCATCTGAAGCACCATCGGCAGACAGCCGCCGACCGGGTTCACCTTGTGGTCCTTGTAGAGCTTGATCAACTCCTTATTCAGCCGGTCACGATCGTCTTTGAACTTGTTCTGCAGGGCCAGCACTTTGGGCTGAATCACCTGCATCTGTTTCATGGACTTATAACTTTTGTACTGCAACGGAACGAACATCAACTTGATCATCATCGTGAGGAGGATGATCGTCACGCCATAGTTGTGCGTGAACTCATGGAGAAAACGAAGCACATAAAAAATGGGCTTGGCGACGGCCTTCACCAGCCCCCAACTACCAAATACGAACCAGCCGAAATCGATCGTATCCTCGAGCCCGACGTTCAGACGCTTGAGGGTGTCGTACTCCTTGGGGCCCGCATACAGTTGCATGGCCAGCACACTTCCCTCGGCGGGAGCGGGAAACCGAACACCGGCTGACACCAACTTGTCGCCCTCCTTTTTGGCCAGGGCGGACGACGCCTTCTGAGGCATCAACACGCTCAAGAAGTACTTGTCCTGAATGGCGGACCACTTCACATCACCCTTGCGTTCAGCCTCTCCCTCGGGAGTTTCTTTCAAGACCTTGTCATCGACCATCGACGCGGAGCCAAGGAGCCCGATAAATCCCTCCCCCCACTCGACGATCCCGAAATTCGTGCCAAGGGTGACATCGACAGGCGTATGAATCCCTGCAGTCCTAACCGCTACGTCCACGAGGTATCGATCGTAATGAAAAGTGAACTCTTTGACGACATCGACATGTGTTCGCGCGTCGTGGTAGCGGAAGGTCACATGCCCGACCGGATGGGCACTGTCGAGCTGCGCGATGTCTTGCGTCACCTGATACAGCGCATTGCCCAACTCGGCGGTCAAGGCCTGATCCCCCGTCACCAGGCTGAGGGGGCCTTTAAACTTCCCGCCGCTATAAACCAGCTGGACCGGCTGCCGGCCATTTTCCGGGGTAGTCGTATAGTGTTTCAACTCCCATGACTTTAGGACAGCCCCGCGATTGCTGAATTGGGCGCGGTATAACGCGGTCTCGACCACGATCGTCTGTTCGTCGGTCGCGCCGATGAAAGCCCTCTCGGTGGAGCTGGATCGACGAGCCTCAACGCGGCTCTCCTGAGGAGGGGGGCGCATTTCGGAAGGATCAGCCGTGGACGCCTGCTCTGCAGGAGCATCACCACTGGGCGCCGTCGCCACCTGCACCGGCTCCGACGGGGGCAACAACCCCATGCCCTTGAGCAGAAAGTCATACCCGATGATGACGATCAACGAGATGACGAGAAATACAACGACGCGTTTTTCCATGAACTTATGCTTGAAGCCTTGAGCGAGGAGTTCGAGCCACAGCTTACCGTACCGGATCAATTCCGCCGGGATGAAACGGGTGGCATTTCAAGAGCCGGCGCCCTGCCATCGCAATGCCCTTCAGCACCCCATAGCGCCCAATTGCATCCTGTGCATAGACCGAGCAGGTCGGATGAAACCGGCATGCAGGCGCTAACAGCGGCGACAAAACCAGACGATAGGCGGACAGCAGCAGCAGACAGAGCCTCCTTAGGATGAGGGCTGCCCACGATGGACCAGCTGCTGTTTTTGCAACGTGCTCTGCCATGTGCTCCGCAGCTCTACAAAAGACTTGTTCAGGCATTCCCGTTTCGGAAACACGAGCAACCCATACCCCGGAACCAACGCCTCACGAACCGACCGCCCCAACTCTCGGAACAGGCGTTTGGCTCGGTTTCGACTCACTGCAGTCCCGAATCGGCGCCCCACCACGATCCCGAGCATGGCCCCTTCCCAGGCCATCGGACAAAACTGCAGGTTGAAGGCACCGGTCGACACGCGCCGTCCATGTTGCTTGATATATTGGATATCTCGGCCACGCTTCAGAAAAAACGGCGCCTGTCCCTGCTCGACTGCCATGTATCACCCGCTTGGCTCCAAGCAAACCGGAGCAAGGATTTGAGCCTCTGCCCAACGCCCCACCTACCGGCTTGACCGTCGCCGCCCGCTCTCTAGCTGCGACTAGATCGGGCACGGAGAATCAAGCCGCTCCAAGCCCACTACGGCCTAGAATGCCGACCTACATGCGGATTAGCGAGCGGCAGGAGAAAGTCAGACGGTGAGACGGGCACGACCTTTGGCCCGGCGACGAGCGAGCACTTTCCGGCCATTCTTGGTGCTCATGCGTTTGCGGAACCCATGCTCGCGCTTGCGCTTCAGGTTTGACGGTTGCTTGAACGTAAAGGACATGGCACTCCCTCCCCCAGGAATCTGTCTTCGATGAAGAGGTCGCATTATAGGGGCGGGGCCGAAGGGTGTCAATCAAGCAGCCCACGACCGATCCTGAGGCGCTCTTGTCCTCCCCCGGCAAACATGCCACAGACTCGCGGCGACTCCCTTCTGGGGCAAGGGCACTAACTTCTTGTTGCGGATAGGAATTCCGACTCTAAACCCCACCGAGGACGATACTGGCATCTACATTGCCTTCCTTATGGCGAGGGCTTCCGCGTAGGAACCTTCGGAGCCCGTGATCGACCAGAACGAGCAGGGCAGGCCGCAATGGCTCCCACCGCGCTGAAAGCGCGAAGAACTCGCTGGGTCGAAGTCCGTGCGATAGAATGGCGACGATGACACACACTTGGTTTCAACTCAGCCGACACCTCGCCGGGATTACACTTGCCCTCGCCATGGCCATTGGGCTGAGCGGGTGTATCGAAACGGTTCCGGATGAACTGGTGGAAGCCATCGAAAGCATCGATCGAGATCTGGTCGGGCTCCGCGCGTCGGACGTCACTCCGGAAGCCTATTCCGGCTTCGTGCGCCAATGGATTGCGCTGAAAGCCAGGGTGCAGTCTGAGGAGAACATTGTTCGCTGGCCCTGGGAAGAAAATACCCTGGAGGCGGATCTAGAGGCTCTTCATGCCGAAGGCACGAAACTCGTGGCGACCGTCAACGCCCGTCTGCAGGCCCAACGCACCCTCGCCGAATCCAAACTGACACGCATTGAGCAACGCTTGCGTCTCCTCAATACGCGGGTCGGCGATATCGACAGCCGTATGGTGTTGGGGGAGCATCCGGTCGAAACGGAATTGCTCTTGAAGCAAGCGCGACTGCTTCTCGAACAAGGGCAATTTGACCAGGCGATTCAGACTTCCGAGCGGGCAGGGAAAATTCTGCTCACCCAGACAGCCCTTCTAACGAACGAACTCGGCCGTTATGCCGACGATGATCTCATCGCCGCCTGGCGGGAATCCGCTCAACGAACCATCGAGTGGTCGCGTACTCATCGTGCCCAGGCCATCATCATCAGCAAGGCCGACCGAATCCTGACCCTCTACAAGAACGGGAAAAAGGTTCGGACCTATCCGATCCGCCTCGGCTCCAGAGGCATTCGCGCCAAACAACATTATGGTGATGGAGCGACACCTGAAGGCGAGTACCGCATCCACCGCAAACGCGGCTCAGGCCAAACGCCCTATTTCCGGGCGCTGATCCTGGACTATCCCAATGCCGAGGACCGCCGCCGTTTCGAGGAGGCTCAAAAGGCCGGTCTCCTGCCGAGAAGCCAGCACCTGCCCGGATTGATTCAAATCCACGGCATGGCGCAAGGCATCACGGATCAGCCGTTCGGCAGCATCCTTCTCGACAATCCCCAGATTGCCGTCCTGTTCGATCAGGTGTCGGTCGGCACTCCGGTAACCATCGTCGGAGCACTGGAATCTCACAACTCTGTCTCGCTCGTCTTGGCCGACCTGGGAGACCAGGAAGAAGAGACCTGACCCCCTGCACCGCTCCTCGCCCCCTGGCACGTTTGCCTTTTTATCTGCCCGAACCTAAGATACCGCACAGACGGAACGCGTCGCTTCACTCGTCCACCCACGGAGGACAGCGTCTTATGCCCATTCGTCGCTCGCCCGCTTCCATCCTGACCCACGAAAACGTCTCTCGCACCCTGAACGAATTGGCTACGGCCCACACCATCGAACGGATTTGGACGAGAGACCACACGCTCTGGCACCCCGATCCGACGGAAATCGACAATCGGCTGGGTTGGCTTACGGTACTGGATCAAATGCGGGATGGGCTGACCGAGTTACGGGCATTCGCCCAAGCCGCCCGCGAAGCCCATACGAGCGACGTTGTCCTGCTGGGCATGGGAGGCAGCAGTCTCGGTCCGGAAGTGCTGCGCTGCACCTTCGGCTCGGCCCGAGGATATCCCAGGCTGTGGGTCCTGGATTCCACCGTACCCGGATGGGTGCGAGCGGTAACGAGCACGATTCAGCCAGCCCGAACGTTGTTTCTGGTGGCCAGCAAATCGGGCGGGACCGTCGAAGTGATGTCGCTCTTTGCGCATTTTTGGGAACTTGTCCAACGGACCAAAGGCAATCGCGGCGGCGCGCAGTTCGTCGCCATCACCGACCCTGGTACGGGCTTGGAAGCGCTGGCACAGCACAAGGGATTTTGGCGCACCTTCACCAATCCGCCTGACATCGGGGGACGCTATTCGGTCCTGTCCTATTTCGGCCTGGTACCGGCCGCTCTGTTGGGGATGGACGTGGGAAAACTCCTTGCACGCGCCGACGCCATGCGCGAGGCTTGCCGCCGAACAGCCCCAGCCCAGGACAACCCCGGTGCCGCACTTGGCGCCGTGATGGGGGCCATGGCGAAAGCCGGGCGCGATAAGGTCACGCTTCTCACCTCCCCCGCACTCACCTCATTCGGCCTGTGGGTCGAGCAATTACTCGCAGAAAGCACCGGCAAGCAGGGCACAGGATTGATTCCCGTTGCGGGAGAGCCGATCGCCCCTCACGGAGCATACGGCCATGACCGCCTCTTCCTGTATGTGCGGCTCAAGGGTGACCGTAACGGCTCGTTGGATCAGGCCACGGCCCGGCTTCAGGCCGCAGGCCACCCGGTCCTGCGCCTCGACATGAGCGACCGCTACGATCTGGGCGGGGAGTTTTTTCGCTGGGAGTTCGCCACCGCCGTCGCCGGCCACATTCTCGGCATTCAACCGTTCGATCAACCCAACGTGCAGGAGAGCAAGAACAACACGGCCCAAGTTCTTCAGCAGGCAGAGAACAACGGCGCCCTTCCCTCGATCCCGGCTTCACCCCCCAAGGCCGCCCTCGCACAACTGCTTCAGCAGGCGGGCGGGAATCGATACCTGGCCCTGTTGGCCTACACGACACCCTCTGCGCAGGTGGAGGCCGCCTTGCGAGCCCTGCGCAAGGTCCTGGTCACCCGCTATCGGATCGCGACCACAGCGGGTTATGGGCCTCGCTACCTCCATTCGACGGGACAACTCCACAAGGGTGGCCCCAACAGCGGCCTGTTTCTGGAGTTGGTCGACAGGATGAAACCTGACCTGCCGGTGCCAGGCCAGCCCTTTACCTTCGGCACGCTGGCACAAGCCCAAGCGATCGGAGACCTCCAATCGCTCCACGCCCATCAGCGATCCGCCCTCCGCGTCGCGCTCGGGCCCAAGCCGGCCGATACTATTCGCGCACTGAGCGCCTCACTCACGCCGCAGCGGGGAACCTCCAGGCCTGCGAAGAAACGGACCGCCTCTCGATCACGGCGTCGTCATTGACATGCCAAGGTCCGCTGAAATTCACATCGTCGCCGGACCCCAGGAACTGGCGCAACAGGCCGCCGAGCGAGTGATTGCGGTAGGAACAGCCGCCATCGCCGCCCGAGGCCGATTTCTCATCGCGTTGTCCGGAGGCTCCACGCCGCGCAGCCTCTATACGAGGCTTGCCAGTCCGGACTGCGCCGACCGCTTGGATTGGAGTCGCGTGCAGGTGCTATTCGGCGATGAACGGGCCGTCCCACCCACCCATGCCGACAGCAACTTCGCCATGGCCGACCAGACACTCTTCACCCCGCTCCGACTCGCTCCGGCACAGATCCATCGAATGCGCGGGGAAGATGAGCCCGAAGCCGCCGCTGCCCAGTACGAAAACACCTTACGCCGATTCACGGCTGGGGGTGGTGGAGCCTGGCCGATCCTCGATCTGGTTCTCCTGGGCATGGGTGAAGATGGCCACACGGCCTCGCTCTTCCCGAATGGCCCTGAGTTACACGAGCGAACGCGATGGGTGACGCCGAGTTACTCGCCCCAGGGCACGCGAACACGACTCACTCTGACGCTAGGTGTGATCAATCGGGCGAGTGTGGTACTGTTCCTGGTCGCCGGAGCAAACAAGGCGACGGTCGTGCGTCACCTGCTCGAGCCGCAGACCGATGATGCCGTCCGCTACCCTGCCGCGCTGGTTCAGCCGGTCGCGGGGCAGCTGGTCTGGTACCTGGACCAGGCGGCAGCGGCGAAGTTGACGCGGTCTCAGCAGACTTGTCATCCCGAGAGGACTAAATGATTCTGGCAGGCGATATCGGAGGCACCAAAACTAACCTGGCGCTGTACGACTGGACCACGGAGCGCGCGGAACCGATCCTGGAAGACAGTTTTCACAGTCGCGACTACAAGTCGTTGGAAGACATCGTCGAGGAGTTCCTCAACAGCCCGCTGCCGACGGTGTCAGCCGAAGATCCGGGCGAGGCAACCGACCGGCCTGAGGCCGAGACCCCGGCGGCACCGGCTCTGGTTCCCCAGCCCATCCAACCGACCGCAGCCTGCTTCGGCGTGGCCGGGCCGGTCATCGACAACCGTTGCCGCACAACCAACCTGCCCTGGATCATCGACGGCGGCACCCTGTCCACGCGCTTCAACATCCCGCATGTCCGGCTCCTGAATGACTTGGAAGCCACCGCCTACGGCCTGCCCTTCCTCCGCCTGGACGAACTCGTGGTCTTGAACGCAGGCACACCGCCACAAACCAAGCAGGCCCTGGCCCTGATTGCAGCCGGAACCGGGCTCGGAGAGAGCATTCTCTACTGGGACGGCACTCGCTATCGCCCGATGCCCTCAGAGGGCGGCCATACGGACTTTGCCCCGAACAGTGACAGCGAAATCGAGTTACTCCGGCATCTGCGGGGCAGCTACCTTCACGTTAGCTACGAACGTGTCGTGTCCGGTCCCGGCCTGCACGCCGTTTACGAGTATCTGCGCGACACGAAAAAGAACGAACCGACGTGGCTGGCCGAGAAAATCAAAGCCGGGAATCCCGCCGCTGAAATCGCCGAGGCCGGACTCAAGGGCCAGGCCGACATCGCCAAACAAGCCTTGGACCTGTTCGCGTCGATCTATGGGGCGGAAGCCGGAAACTTGGCGCTCAAGGGCTTGACGTTGGACGGTGTCTTTGTGGCCGGTGGCATTGCGCCGAAGATCCTCCCCAAGCTGCAAGACGGGTCGTTCATGCGCGGCTTCACTAATAAGGGACGCTATAAACGTCTGATGACCCAAATTCCAGTCAAGGTGGTCACGAACGACAAGACGGCGCTTCTTGGTGCCGCCTCCGTCGCCGCCCAGTTAATGGGATCCATGGCCCCATGACGACGACATCGGCCCTCGACAGCCAAAAACGGCAGGCCGCCTTCAGGGCCGCCGAGTATGTGCAGGACGGCATGGTCGTCGGTTTGGGCACCGGCTCGACCGCCCGGTACCTCATTCTCGCGCTCGGGGAACGAGTCCGTGCCGGGCTCAGGATTCAGGCCGTCCCCACCTCCCACGACACGGCTGCGCTGGCGAAACAATGCGGGATTCCGCTCATCGAATCGGATAATGCGTGGTCCCTGGACCTCGCCATCGACGGGGCGGACCAAGTCGATCCTCGATGGAATCTGGTCAAAGGCGGAGGCGGCGCATTGTTGAAAGAAAAGATCGTCGCCGCTGCGGCCACGCAGTTCATCGTGATGGTGGATCATACCAAGTTGGTGCCGTCCCTGGGTGGATCCTTTCCCCTTCCGATTGAAGTGGTCCCCTTCGGATGGGGCAGCACCGCCCGACATATGGAACGCATCTCGGGCGGACGGGCCATCCTGCGCGAACGGAACGGGACAGTCTTTCAGACTGAAGCCGGTCACGTGATCCTCGATCTCCACATTCCTCCCATCGAGGATCCCCGCTCGCTCGAAACGGACCTCAACCAAATTCCCGGCATCGTCGAAACGGGCCTCTTCATCGGACAAACCGGCATCCTCATCGTCGGCGATGCCCAGGGGGTCACCGTCACGCACGCGTCCGGTTCATGAGCCGTGACCGAAATGCCGCTCCGCTGACTCGCCGACAGACCATGCTGCTGGCCGCAGGATCCCTCACAGCCATCGCCGCCCGTTTGACATTCTCTTCGGGCGTAGCCGCATTGGGGCTCGTAGGTCCAGCCTGGAGTCGTCCGCACAGACCGGATATGCAGAAGCAGGTTCAACCCCACAGCAGGAGTGTCGCCGTGATGTCGCACGATCCCTATCGATTACCCGATCATGTCATCCCTTCTCACTATGATCTCCGACTCGAGCCGGACCTCTCCACCAGAACCTTCACCGGGCATGTCGTGATCACACTGGCGATCGCCGCGCCGACCTCGGAGATCGTTCTGAATGCGGTCGACCTGGAGGTCTCCGACGCCCTGTTGTCCGGAGAACGGGCGACGCCACGTGCAGGCGCCGTCCTGCTGGAGGAAGACCTGCAGCGCTGCCGCATTACTTTCTCCTCGTCGATTCCGGCCGGCGAATGGAAGCTACACCTGACCTTTCGCGGCACGCTCAACGATAAACTGCGCGGCTTCTATCACAGCACCTACAAGGATGCGGAGGGGAACTCGCAGCACGTGGCTGCGACTCAATTTGAAGCCACCGACGCGAGACGGGCGTTCCCCTGCTGGGATGAGCCTCACTTCAAGGCGGTGTTCGCCATCACGCTGGCCATCGATCCGACGCTCACGGCCATCTCGAACTGTCGGATCGTGAATGACCGACAGGACGGAGGGAAACGGATCGTTCGCTTCGCGGAATCCATGAAGATGTCCACCTACTTGGTGGCCTTCATCGTCGGGCGCCTGGAGCCTACTGCCCCGATCATGGCAGGCAGCACACCGGTTCGCCTGTGGTCCGTCCCGGGGAAACAACCCTTGACTGCGTTCGGCCATGAAATCGCCGTATTCTCCTTGAACTTTCTCGCCGACTACTACGGGATTCCCTATCCGGGAGACAAACTAGATCTGATCGCAATTCCCGACTTCGCCTCGGGAGCCATGGAAAACCTCGGCGCGATTACGTTTCGTGAAACGGCCCTGCTTCTCGATCAGGACACGGCCACCCACGCAGAGAAAGGACGCGTAGCGGACGTGGTGGCCCACGAAAATGCCCACATGTGGTTCGGCGATTTGGTGACGATGGCCTGGTGGAACGGGCTATGGCTGAACGAAGCCTTCGCCACTTTCATGGAAATGCTGGCGGTCGATGCCTGGAAACCGGAGTGGAAGCGGTGGACGGCCTTCGGCGTCTCCCGCGCCGCCGCCTTCTCGGTGGATGGGCTGTTGAGCACGAGACCGATCGAATATCCGGTGCGGGCTCCGAAGGAGGCTGAAGCGATGTTCGACGTCCTCACGTATGAAAAGGGCGCCTCCGTTCTCCGCATGCTGGAGCAACACATCGGCCCGACCGTTTTCCGCGACGGCGTCAGGCGCTATCTGAAGACCCACGCTTATGGAAATGCCGAAACGACGGACCTATGGGTGGCACTGGGACAAGCGGCCAACCAAGATGTGCCCGCGCTGATGAACGAATGGATCTTCTCGCCCGGTCATCCGTTGCTATCGCTCACGGTAGATCACGCCGGAACGCTGACCATCGCCCAGCGGCGCTTTACCTACACGCCGACCGATCCCGGCACCCCCGACGGACCAGCCACGCAGCTCTGGCAGATCCCGCTGCAACTGCGGGTCACGACCGGCCAGGGTACCACCACTCGGTCACTGTTGGTGAGCGGCCGCGACCACCGGGTGGTCCTCCCGCCGGACTGGACCTCGGTGCTGGCCAATGCCGACGGACATGGATTCTACCGTGTCCGTTACGACTCCACACTGCTCGCCAAACTTCAACAGGTCGGGCTGCAGGAATTGGCCCCAGTCGAACGCTTTAACCTCTTGAACGACACCTGGGCCTCCACCATTGCCGGTATGGTACCGCCCGCCGAGTACCTCACCCTGACGGAACACTTCCGCATCGAACAGGACCCGCACGTATGGGCGGTGCTCCTGGGCTCCTTCTCCACGATCAACCATCTCCTCAGCGAGGACGACCGTCCGCTGTTGGCGGCCCTGGTGCGCGACCGTGTCGGGCCGGCCTTCCAGTCCTTAGGGTGGACGGCTCGCGCGGGCGAATCTGACCTGGTGAAGGAACTGCGCGGCGATATCATCCGTGCGCTGGGGACCCTCGGCCGAGACCAAGTGGTGCAAGCGGAAGCGGCAACCGCCTACGACGCCTGGCGAGAACAGCGCCGGCAGATCGATCCGAATATCGTGCCGGCGTTGGTCTCTATTCTGGCCTTTACCGGCGACGCCGCGCGTTATGACGCATTCCTCGCTCGCTTTCACAAGGCCTCGACCCCTCAGGAGGAGCGGCGGTATCTGTTTTCTCTGGCAGCCTTCCGGGTGCCGGAGTTGCTGGAGCGAACCCTGGCCAAGACCTTGACGGAGGAGATCCGGACACAGGATGCCCCCTTCCTTGTCAGCACCCTGCTCCACAACGTCTATATCCGCGAGAAGGCGTGGGCATTCGTCAAGGCCAATTGGGACCGCATGGATCGGCTCTTCCCCAAAAGCGGGCTACGGCGGATGTGCGGAGGCGTTGTCGGCCTCTCGACGCCAGAATTGGAGCGTGACGTGAAGGCCTTTTTCCGCGAGCGGAAGATCGATCTCGGCGGGAAGACACTGGAGCAGTACTTGGAACAATTGCACATCGCGGTCACCTTCCGCGAGCGCGATCGCGGGCACATTCGGGAAGCTCTGGCGCAAGCCGTCCGCTGACGGCGACAGCGCTTATTCCTGACGCAACACAGCCAAGGGCGGATACCCGAGAATTCGAAAGGTACTCAGAAATCCTACGAGGAGGGCCAGGAGGACGGTGCACAGAAACCCGCCCGCGAGTAGGGTCGGCGCCAGGGTCCACGGCAATTCGAGGACATACCGAAGAATGACCCACGAAAATGCGCTGGCCAGCACCACGCCGATGGTGCCCGCCACGCACCCGAGCAACGCGTACTCCGCCGCAAACGATCCGGCAATCACGGCGCGCGTGGCTCCCAACGCCTTCAAGATCACCGCATCGTAGAGGCGACGATACCGCGTCGCGGCAAGCGCCGCCGCCATGACCAGTGCGCCGGTCAACACGCAAAACAATGCCACCGCACGGATCGCCAGGGACAACCGATCCAGCACCCGCGCAAACGTCTCCAACACATCGCCGATGTTGATGGCGGTCACATTCGGAAAGGCAGCCACCACCGCCGATTGCAAGGCAACCTCCTCTTGCGGAGGAACGCGCACCGTGGCCACGTAAGTCATCGGCGCTCCGTCCAAGGATCCGGGCGAAAGAATCATGTAAAAATTCGTGGAGAAGTTGCCCCACTCGACCTTGCGAATGCTGCTCACCTCGGCGCGAATCACCGTTCCCTGCACATTCAACTCCACCGTCTGGCCCACCTCGATGCCCAGATTCGTTGCGGCGTCTTCTTCCAGTGACACCTGCGGGTGCATGAAGGGCTGCCCGGATTTCCACCAAGCGCCTTTGGTGATTGTGTTCCCTTTGGGAAGATCGCCTCCAAACGTCAGCACATATTCGCGGCTCAGGTACCAGTTCTTCCGTTTCTCCTCGCGCGACTGATTCGCAGGCTCCTCTTGGTCCGCCTCCTCAGTTTTGACCGGCCGGCCGTTGATGGCGTGGAGTCGAGAACGGACCAGCGGCGTCAGTTGAGGGGGCAGGTCGCCCGTTCGCCGGTGAATGAGCGACGCAACCCCCGCGACCTGATCAGGTTGGATGTCGATAAAAAAGAAGGTCGGCGAGTCATCGGGGCGGTTGTCACCCACTTGCCGCACTAGCGCCTGCTCCAGAATGCCGATGGCCAGAATGATCATCACCCCGACGCCGATCGCAACCATGACGCCCAAGGTGTGGCCCCCGGGACGCTGGATGTTTCCGAAGGCCTGCCGAACGGACAATAGCCTCGGACGAGGCAAGGCACGCATGGTCAGGAGCAACCCCTTCGCGGCAAGGACAAGCGCCGTTACCGCGACCACCAGGCCTCCGAGAAAAAGCGATCCGATGGTCAAGGAGCCGGCCTGCCACACAGACAGGACAGCCAACCCCAGCCCGATCCCGCCGACTGTCGCAGCTCGCAGAGGGTCAATGGCACCTCGATCGCGCAGCCGCCTCCACCAGGGCCCATCCCTGCGGCGCGAAGGATCGCTCCCGTGCTCGACCTCGCGTCTGAAGATCGCCGCGGGTTTGATCTCGCGAATCGACAGCAACGGCCAGAGGCTGAAGAGCAGCGTCGTCAACACGCCCAGCCCCAACCCCTTGGCAAGGGGACCCAGTGCAGCGGAAGAAAGGGCGGAAGAAAATTCCACCTGCTGCAGCAGATCGGTGGCGAGAAGCGTCGCCATTGCCTGCGGCAGAACCTGCTGCAATGCCATCCCAACCCCGACACCCAAAAAGCTTCCCACAGCTCCGAGCCCCAGGGCTTGAGCGACATAGGCGCGCATGATGGTAGGGGTTTCCGCACCCAAGGTCTTTAAGATTGCAATCGACCGTAGTTTTTCGGCGATGAAGGCCTGCACGGACAGCGCCACACCGATGCCTCCGACAAAGAGCGCCGTCAGGCCCACGAGCCCCAGATAACGCGTCAGTTGATCGAGAAATTGTTTGAGTTGCGGCTGCGCATCCCGATAGGACGAAACCCTGGCGGATTCAGACGCTAGTCTGCCACGCAGCTCATGCAGCAGCGGGGTCACGGCCATGGAAGGCGGCAGCTTCAGGAGGTGCCGCTCGCGCAGGCGGCTCCCCGGCTTCACGAGGTCGGCGGCTGCAAGCCCCTCTTGCGAAATCAAGACTCGCGGCCCCAGGCTGAACATGTTGGCCATGCGATCCGGTTCCGTGCGCACGAGCCCGGTGATCCGAAACGCGGCCTTGCCGATCTTGATCCTATCCCCAATCCTCAGGCCAAGACGAATCAGCAGGGCCTCCTGCACCACGGCCCCCAAGCACGGGTTCCAGCAGTCTGAAACGGTGGGGTGGAGGAGGTCCTGGAGCGGGAGCCCCGGTTCGATGCGTAGGGCACCATACAGGGGATAGCGCAATTCGATGGCTTTCAGCTCGACCAACTGCGTCGCCTCCGTGGGCCCCGTGCCCTCCATCCGCGCTGCCATCGCCACCACTTCACTCACTCGTGTCGCCACCACGCCCCTGGCGGCCAGTTCCTCCAGCACCTCCATTTCCTTCGGGCCGATCGGCCTCGTGAGACGGACTTCCAAGTCCCCGCCCAGCAATCCGCGCGATTCCTTGAGAACGGCCTGCTCGACATTCACCGAAAACAGCGACACCCCCACTACCGCACCGACGCCCAGGGCTATGCAGGCCAGAAAATAGAGGAAGTGCCGCCAGGATGAGCGGAGCTCACGCCAAGCCATGCTGACCCAGAAGGGCATCATGACCCGAATTCGGACTCCCTGTGAGGGTGGGCGGTCAGTTGGTCGGACTCGATCCGGCCGTCTCGAAGCGTAATGACCCGTTCCATGGATGCCGCGACATCGTGGTCATGGGTGACCAGCACCAAGGTGGTCCCTGCGTCACGATGGAGTGCCATAATCAGATCCAGCACCTGTCGTCCGGTGGCGGAATCCAGATTTCCCGTCGGTTCATCGGCCAAGAGAATCGGCGGGCGACAGGCGAACGCCCGGGCCACCGCCACACGCTGCTGCTCCCCCCCCGAAAGCTGGACGGGGTAATGCGACAGACGATGGCCTAGCCCGACGGCTTGCAACAACTCTCCGGCCCGTTGGTGCGCATGGGGCTGCCCTGCCAATTCAAGCGGCACAGCCACGTTTTCCAGCGCCGTCAAGGTCGGGATGAGATGAAACGACTGAAAGATGTACCCCACATTGGCCAAGCGCAGCCGCGCCGTCGCCTGCTCGCCGAGGGCGGTGACCTCGATACCATTCAGCCAAATACTGCCCGAGGACGGTCGATCCAGCCCTGCGATGAGCCCCAAGAGGGTTGATTTTCCGCTACCCGACGGCCCGATGATGGCCACCGTTTGTTTGGCCGGAATGGCCAAAGAAATATCATCCAAAATCCTGACGATGTGGCCGCCGGCGCTAAGTTGCATGGTGAGATGTTGAATGGTGATCATGACGATGCGGATGGGATCGAGCCCCTTCGATCGATGTTTCGTATTATACTGTACGCACGATGACTTCGTCGGTGGTTCTGCGGCTGCTCAAGCAATGGGGACTCGGCATGGTTGGGGCGATGGCCCTGATCGGAACGGCTGCGTGCGATCAAGGCGCGCCGCCGGCACCGGTACACTCATCTTCAGAGCCGGTTCCGTCCGCCCACCCCGCCTCTGCAGATCCACGCCCGCGCATCATCGCGTTCGGCGACAGCCTGACGGCCGGGCTGGGAGTCCCTCCGGAACAGACCTACCCCTCACAGCTGCAAAGGGAGCTGGATTCGAGAGGGTACGGCTATGAGGTACTGAACGCCGGGGTCAGCGGCGAGACTTCCGCGGGAGGCCTGCGCCGAGTCGGGTGGGTCCTCGCAGGTAAACCGGCGTTGGTCATCCTGGAGCTAGGCGGGAATGATGGGCTCCGTGGCTTGAGCCTCCGGGAAACGCGCACACACTTGAATGAGATCATTCGCAAATTCAAGGACGCGAAGGTCCCGGTGCTGCTGGCCGGCATGAAACTCCCCCCCAATTACGGCGAGGACTATACATCGCACTTCGAACGGATGTACCAAGAACTGGCCTTAGCCCATGGCATTCCGTTCATTCCGTTTTTTCTTGAGGGTGTGGGGGGGGTGAAAGATCTCAATCAGGCCGATGGCATTCACCCCACGGGGAAGGGCTACCGCATCATCGCCGGCAATGTGCTCAAGAGCCTGCTCCCCATCCTTGAGATCTTGCAGGGAGAGTCACTGGGGCACAATAAGAAGGCGTGAGACACCACTCCCACTCACAGGTGAGCCGTGACCCCTCACGCCAGAAATCCTTGATGGAGTACCGTGATCAGCTCTTTTTGAAGAAGGTGTCGTAGACACCGAACGCCAGGATCAGAGCGATCAAGACGTAATAGAGAGCCGTGATGCCGCTGTAGTCGGGCGGTCCTTCGCCGACGTTGGCAAATGCGGTGGCTGCGTGAAAGGCGCCAAGCCCACCCAGAACCCCTGCCATCGACTTCTTCATGATTTCCCCCCTTGTAGTCAAGGAATCGCAAAAGAGGCCGCATTGTACTGAAGGACCGGCGGAAGGCGCAAGGGGGTTTCTGCATCCGGAGAGGATGAATCGGCTCAGGCCTTGCCGAGGGACTTGAGCAGAGCGGCGACATCGCGGCAGGTGTCGGCGACGCCCTCCAATCGTCGGCTCTTTTGCGCCAAGATCCCCGCGATTTCCTTGACTTCCCCGTCGAATGCCTCGATCCGCTTTGAAAGCTCATCCGACTTACCGACCGCCGCACGATACAACCCCACCTCACGCTGCAGGTCACGAGAGATCATCTGTAACGATTTTGCTTCTTGCACCGAAGCCTCAAGGTCCTGCGTCAGACGACCGACCAATGTCTCGCGATTGCGAAGCTCTGCGTCCAGTCCCACGCGAGCCCCCTCGCTCTGCTTTCGTCGCTCGTCCAAATCCCGAATCGCCTGGATCCAAGCAGACACCGCACCCGACTCCATAGCCGGCTGAGTGGGCAACGGACGCCCATGCTCCAAAGCCTCCACCGCTCGCTGCATCCAGTCCGTAAACTGAGTGACTTCGCTCAACTTCACATCCACTACCGGATGACCGGCTGCCGCAGGCTCCGGGTCGGACCGAGGCGGTACAGGCCGACCCTTTGGCGCATTTTGGGCCTTGAACCAGCGTTGATATTCCAACAACGCCGCCACGCCATGCCGACAAATCGGTTGTTCCGACAGGGTGCAGGAACACTTGGCTTCCAGATGGCCCTGGTGCAACCGGATGGTTTGCTCATAGAGGCCGGAGTTTCCCATCACCGCCGAGGTCAATTCCGTGTCGGAGGCATCGACCATCTGTACGCGCCGTTCAGCGTGATACTGCTTTCCGCGTTGAAAAGCCGTGGGTTCGACTACCGAGTTGATCATGGATGGTTCCAGCAAACTGAGACGATCGGCCGAGCAGGCGATTCTTCCCTTCATCGTGCCACCTATAGAAAAAATAGGATTCGAAGACCCGATCAACATCGGCGGGACATCCGCCACCATTTCGAACTCTCACTCGTTCATCGGCATCGTCGAGGAGGTCCTTGAGCGCCCTGGGCGGTCAGCCAGACATAATCGGCAATGCCCTCCTCCATCATCTGCGACAACTCCGCCACCCGTTCAGGTTCATAGGTGGCCAGATACACCGTCACCTGCTTGTAGCCCTCACCACGGCGTCGTAGCACACGATTGGGTACCGGAAGCCCATACTGCACGTGTCCCCCTCCCGTGTAACTGACGACCGGCCCCTCCCCCCCGGGGCCGTCCTGACTGATACGGAGAAGCGCCGCCGCAACCGTTTTTGCCATTCCCTCATCCCTCACCATGGAGGCCTCGTACATGGTTTGATAGTCCTCGGGAGCGCCGCCGCCATGGCAGGCCTGAATTTGGGAAAGAACTCTAGCTCGATAATTGGGGTCATCGAGAATCGCCTCTCCCTCCATCCCCCACTGACGCCATTCCGCCCCTTGCTTGGCCTGGGGCAACCCCTGTTTCACCACCTGCCGAATCAAGGCTTTGGGGGGATTCATGGCGGCAACGGAAAGTCGGTGCTCCCGTGCAAACTGCACCAACAGTTCATAGTCCTCAAACGCCCCACCCCAATTTTGTTTCCAGAAGACGCGCTCAAGGAACTCTGACCGGGAACTGCGGGGCTTGGCGAGATACTCTTCCAAGGCCGGCTGCCCATCCCAGGCAAACATCTCCATAGCCAAGATCGGTCGCCGCCCCTGGTCTACCAGCGATCGCAGCACCATTAATGCGGCCGCGACATGGAACTGGTTGTGATGTTCCTCCCCCAGATAAATCACGTCGTAGGTGCTGAGCCGACCCAACCAATTCTTCAATGAAACCGGCTGTCCCGTCCTCGCATCGAGTACCTGTCCTATCGTCCACCCGACCGACACCTTATCAGGCAGAGCGGCCGTCCGGTCCGTGGCCTGACACCCTGATATCACGAGACACAACCAGATCAGGCCGACATAGCTTCGAGCCATGCAACTGCTCCCGTTAAAATGACCCCATCAACCGAGCATTTATGCTTCGATTCCTAACACAGGGATCCTGTGGTCGCAAGGCGGACCTCATTGACTCCACGCCCCGCCGCCCGGTACTCTCCTTCGCATTTCAATCCCTTCACGCCCCTCTCGTATACCGGTACTCGTGAACATCAACGACCCCATACAGCTGGACGCCGAACGACTCGCGGCCTTCCGAAAAGAGGTCACATCCCACCGGGCCGTCGACAGCCATGCCTGGGAAGCCTCCAGTCGTTTGGTCAAACCTGAAGAGTGGCCAAAGACACGAGAGAGCCTTTGTGAAGCCATCGAGCGTTCCACCCTCTCCCCAGACTTCAAACACCATCTCCTTGCGGCCCTGCCGGAGCCCGACTTCACGAGCCATCGGTCCGGGCAAGCGGAGACACTCAAGGAATTGACCGGACTCCCTCGGACCAAGGGCCTTCGCGCCCTGTGCCTTTTCTTTGGGCTCCGGTCGCAGCAGCCTCTGAAATGGCCGGTTCCGTTGGTCACGGCAGCTGCAGTCGAAACATTCTTACGAACACAATCCAATCCCTACGACATTTTGACAGAGCAGGTTCCGGCCTCAGTCTTGGATCTGGGAGCAGGAGATCTCTCCTTCGCCGAGGAGCTGGCCACACTGTACGGTCCGCAACTTTCCACAGCGGGTCGACCGCTGATCCTGCATTGCGTCGACCGACTGGACCCCGCCTCGCAACTCGGCGGCCCGCTGCACGCTCCCCCCCTTCGGCTCAGCCGCCTCCGCAGCGCGCCGCACCTCCAATTTCGTTTTTACGGAAACCAGGACATGTGCGCCCTATCAGCGTTGGAGGAAGATGGACGCCTCGCGCAACGCTACCTCATCGTATCTTGTTGGGCGCCCGCGACGCCGACCTTCGCCTACGAACCCACGCGCCTGGCTCCCGCCGTGATCGCAGAAGAATTGCGGCGCACCAAGGGCGAGGCCCGCCTGGTGCGGCATGGGAAGGAGTCGGCGCTTGAGGTATTACACGCCGGCCGCAATCTTCTGTTTCCTCCGTGGAAGTTCGACATCCGTGGACCGTTGGTACTCCTCCAGATCATGGCCATGCACGGAGCCCTCTGCGTTCTGGGGTCGGTCGACTCGCAAGTCTTCTGGGAACTCCTCGCTCAGCTGATCGACGACCCTCGTGTGAGGCCCGCCGATGTAGTCTTCTCGGATCACAATCTTCCCAAGATCTTCGGAGACACCTATACACGACTGTCGACGCTTCCTCTCGGCGCCTCCTGCGACCTCTCGGAAATCACCCCCCTGCGTCCGGTGATTCCCTCCGTGCTCCCGACAGCGACCGGCTCCGCACGACCGTATCGATTCCGACAGGTGTCGATCCGCCGAGGTGCGCTCTGGAGCGGAATGCCTGCGAGCAGCACGGCCCGACAATTTCAATCCATGACGGAGGAAACGCCGCCCTGGTTCCTCACGCTTGTCCCGGAAACCCTCGCTGCAGGAATTTGAGCCCGAGTCATTACAGGGATCCCGCCCGAACTGCCCGATAAATTGACGGTCTTCGGACCCTTTGTTAGACTTCCGACAGACACACCCACGGTTCGATGCCGATCCGCGCTGCAGTCACCGAACGTGAATTCGACACAATCGATCAAAGCCCTACAGGACAATGTTGCACGAGTCATCAAGGGCAAGGCCCAGGTGATCGAACGGGCGGTCGTGTGCCTGTTGGCGCGCGGCCATCTCTTGATCGAAGACGTCCCCGGAGTGGGGAAAACGACCCTCGCCCATAGCCTTGCCCGTTCGCTCGACTGTTCCTTCAAACGCATTCAATTCACCAGCGACTTACTGCCCTCCGATATCGTCGGCATTTCGGTCTTCAACCGTCAGAAGCAGGCCTTCGAATTCATCCCCGGCCCGCTGTTTGCCAACATCGTCCTGGCCGATGAGATCAATCGCACGACACCCAAGACGCAGAGCAGTCTCCTGGAGGCCATGAGCGAGGCCCAGATCTCGGTGGACAACCAAACCTATCCGCTTCGGCAACCGTTCATGGTCATCGCGACGCAGAACCCCGCCGAGTATCACGGGACCTATCCGCTCCCCGAATCCCAACTCGATCGATTCCTCATGCGTCTTCGCATCGGCTATCCCACCCCCGACGAGGAAAAGAAGGTCTTGGATCGTCCGCAAGCCTTGCATCCCGCCGATGAAATCGAGCCCGTCCTCACAGCCCAACACATCCTGGATCTACAAGCCCAAACCGAGAAGGTTGCGATGGAAGAAAGCTTGATGGACTACTTGCTCGCCATCGTCCTGGCCACTCGTCAACACAACCTGTTGTCACTCGGGGTCAGCACGAGAGGTACGCTCGCCTTGTCCAAAGCCGCGAAGGCCCTTGCCCTCGTTCGTGACCGGACCTATTGCCTTCCCGAGGACATTAAGGAATTGGCTCCGGCGGTCCTGGCTCATCGTGTCATGCCGAACCGATCCCCTGGCATGCGCACGACCGGCTTCGAGCATACGGAGCGGATCATCCAAGACATTCTCGATAGCGTTCCTGTCCCCCTATAGAGACCTGACCACGGCTACGTCGCGCCACCCTGAATTCGTCGCGCGCTCCTCTCACCTGTCATGTTGCACCGGAACCCTACATCCACTCACCGACGTGTTCGATTGACCACTGAGGGCGCCAGATTCCTGCTCTTTACGCTGGCAGTCGGCACCGCGGCAGTGAATACAGGCAATAACCTCTTCTATCTCCTCCTAGCCATGATGCTCAGCCTGATCGTCGTATCCGGCCTCATCTCCGAATTGTGTGTGCGACGATTGGCGTTCGAGCGGCAGGCCCCGGAGTATTTCTTTGCCAACGAGCCAGGCACTGTGACACTACGCGTCACGAACCACAAAATGCGCATCCCAAGCTTCTCCTTGCACCTCCTGGAGGCCAGCGATCGCGAGCCGTACGATCATCGCCTGCGGATCCCCACCCTTGCCCCTCAGGCATCCGTCTCCATTTCATATCCGTGGCGCATCGGTCGGCGCGGCCAGTATCACCTCCGGGGGATTCAAGTCAGCACCTCCTTCCCTTTCAACCTGTTTGTGAAGCAGGCCTGGTACCCTTGCGACACCTCCATCCTGGTATGCCCACAACCCCTTCCTCTGCCTCCGATGCGTCTGGGCGCCTTGAGCAACTTGGGACACCACCATGTCGCGGCGCGGCGCGGGCAAGGCACGTCGCTCTATAACCTGCGGGAATTCCGCCCTGGTGACGATGCGCGCGCGATTCACTGGATGACCACAGCCAAAACATCGAAGCTGATGCTCAGAGAAACCGAATCGGAAGATCACCGTCAGGTCATTGTGGCCGTTTCGACCGTTGCGCCCGATGATGCCGACCCGGCGTTCGAACGCGCCCTGTCCATCGCCGCCTCACTCGTCTCCTTATTCCTCAGGGAGGGATACGAGGTCCACCTGCTGTTGGGTGACCAGCCGATTCATACCGCCGCAGGTCCTGACCAAAGTCTGTCTCTGTTCCATGCCTTGGCCCTCTGCGAACGGCAACGCCCAGCCATGTGCGAGGTGATCTATCAGGCCATGGCCCACGCACTGGCCGCTTCAATGGAGGGAGTGACGATTGGGCTGACACCGTGGACGGATCCCGATGGGGCAGCAACACCCTTTTACAATCTCGATCACATGATTTCTCCGGAGAGCGACGAGGATCTGTTCAATGGCGCTGGATCAGGCATTCCGGCTTAGCTCAATCCTGCTGGCCGCCACCAGCTGTACGAACCTGGCCTTGGCGATTACCCTCCCGCCATGGCTGCTGGTCCTCGCCGGTCTGGCCTTTGCCGGCGCGCTCCTCCGACTTCATCCGAGAACCCATTCCGCCCGGCTATTATCTGCCTTGCGGTTTTCCGCACTCACGTGGAACTTCTTCCTGTTGTCGGCCTTTGCCGGATTCTGGATAGACCTGCTCCTCATTTCACGGGACGTGTTGGCCGCCGGCATCCATTTCCTCCTGTTGCTGCTCGTGAACAAATTGTCCAATCTCGACCATCGGCGGGACTTTCTTCATCTCTATGCCATCAGTCTCATCGCCCTCCTGGCATCGGCGGCCCTCACGACACAGATCTGGCATGCTCCGCTCTTTCTGGCCTATCTGATGGCCGGAGTCTGGTCACTTTTGCTCTACCACCTGACGAAGGAACAGGAGGAGTGGACCGGTAACCCACCTGGGCACACTGACTCCGCACACTTACCGCCTCCTCCGACTTCCTGCTCACGCCGATTCTTTTGGACAGCGAACGCGGTTGCCGGCCTAACGCTTCTTCTCACCCTGTTATTTTTCTTTTCGATTCCCCGGCTCGGAGTCGGCCTGTTTCAGAACGACCACGAGGCGAGCCTGCGCACGACGGGTTTCTCCGATCAGGTCGATCTTGGCGTCATCGGTCCCGTCAAGCTGGATTCCAGTATCGTGATGCGAGTGGAATTACCGGACCGGACCGGCGAGGACGTGGTGCAGGCGCCGCTGTACCTCCGTGGAGTGGCTTACGATCAGTACAACGGCAAATCGTGGAGCAACACCCTCCCTCACCTCCGTCCGCTCACCGAAATCCCGCAAGGCGTATTCAGCGTTCGCTTACCCGGCACCAAGCCGCCCGCGCCGACGGGCCGCTTGAGACAAGACATCCTGCTCGAACCGCTTGACACCGCAGTCCTCTTCGGCGCTCCGTTCATAGTATCGGTCAAGGGGAACTTTCTCTCGGTGCAAGCGGATCTCATGGGATCCGTACAACTGCCGTTCCCCACGCACAGCCGCCTCCACTATACGGTCTATTCGGCGCCCACCACCCTAATGGCGGCGGAGCAATCCCCCTCCGCCTTCGTGTACCCCGAATTCGTGCTGCGACATTATCTCCAGCTCCCGTCCATCAGTCCCAGCATTCACGAACTGGCCCGACGCATTACGCAGTCGTCCCCAAACATCGCGCAATCCATTCAGCGCATCCGAACACATCTCACGACCGGCTATCGCTACAGTCTGAACGTTCCCTCTCTACAATCCGACCATCCGCTCGAGGATTTTCTGTTCGCACGCAAAACGGGCTACTGCGAGCACTATGCAACCGCGATGGTCATTATGTTGCGCTCGGCAGGAATTCCTGCGAGGCTGGTGACCGGTTTTTTGGCCACAGAATGGAATGCCTTCGGCAGCTACTACACCGTTCGTCAGCGCGATGCGCACGCGTGGGTGGAGGTGTACTTCCCCCGTTCAGGCTGGATCACGATGGACCCCACGCCACCTGCTCCCGTACCGGACGAACGAGCCTGGTGGGAAACCGCAGGCAGTGTGGTGGATTCAGCTCGGTTGAAGTGGGACCGCCTATTTGTCCATTACAGCGCCTACGATCAGCGCGCGGTGATCCAAGGCATTCGGGACGGTGGGGAGGCCATGCGGACCCGACTGTCGACGTCCGTCGCCGGCCTGCTGTCGACAGGGGTCACCGCGTTCACCGAATCACTCAAGGCGTTCGCCCGCGACCGCGTGGCGGAAACGGTCGTCGCGCTTCTCATCGTCCTCGTGGGCTTGACCTTCACATTGAAGTGGTGGATCAACCGAATGCCCGGAACGATCGGGAAACAAGATCCGCACTCCAGCCATCAACGCCAGGCCATCATCCTCTATACGAACATGGTCGATTGTTGTGCCCACCACGGCATCATGAGACAGGCCAGTACCACCCCCGGAGAGTTCCTTCGTCAAATTCAAGCGCAATGGGCCGAAGCCTGGCCTTCCGCTGATGCCCTCACGCAGATCTACACACGCGCCAGGTTTGGCCGTGCCCCCTTGACTCAAGACGACCTCTCAACCGCCCGCCGCTTGTTGCATACTCTACAAGCACAGCGGCACCCAGCCGCCCATGCAGCCTCAGACAGCCACCGTCGCTAACCGGCGCGCCCCTTCGTTGCCGAGAGAACAATCACGGAGGATCGGAGAAGCCTTGTGCCCGCAGGATCATCAGCCTCAATTCATCGACACTATCGTACGTCAAACGACGGATCGCGCCACCCGCCGTTGCTCAGGTGCCCAGGCGAGGCTCTTCACGGCAAGCACCGGACATGGCGAGCGACGCAACACCGCTTCCGCGACACTGCCCCTCATGACATGCGAGATTCCACGCCGCCCGTGCGTCCCCATAATAATGAGGTCGCTTCCCAACGTGCGGGCATACTCCAGGATAGAATCGGACGGGATGCCACCGCGAATCGCAGTTCGAACAGAGACACCGGTCGACCGGATTGCGTCTACATATGGCATAAATTGCAGGTCGATGCGCCCGTCGAGTCGTCCCCGTGCTTCCGGTCGCACCGTTCCATCGTCTTCAAAGATCTGAGGCTCCAAGATATGCAACAGGGTCAAGGATGCGCCGAGGTCCATGGCCAGTTGGATTGCGCACTCAAGCGCATCTATTGAGCAATCCGAAAAATCGATCGGAACGACGATCTGCCGGAATGTAGTCGGAGCATCCGTCTGGCGCGCCTCGAGCGCGTTCGGAGCCCTGATCGCCAGCACGGGACAGGGAGCCATGGTGATGACCCCTTCCGCGGTGCTTCCCAACAGAATGTGGTCAAGCCCAGTCCTTCCATGAGTACCCATCACGATTACATCCGCGCAATTTTTCTCAGCGGCCTCACAAATCTGTATGCTCGGAATGCCGACTCGCTGATGAGCAGTCACGGAAACCGTCGGCGACGTGAGGCGTCGAACGGCCTCGGCCAAATGTTCGTCCGTTTCCTCATGAGCCTCAACCGCGACATAGACCCCTGGATAAAGTTCCAGGACATGAACGACATCGATTGTAGCTCCATAGACCTTGCTGAGGAAGGTCAGCGGCTTTTCTGCATGATGGGCGCAGGGCGAAAAGTCGGTAGCAAACAAGATCCGTGAGATCCACGCACCGCCTGGTCCGCCTAGGAACTTGCTCCCTTGGCCTTGGCTCATGTCGGCCTCATTCGCATTCCTGCGGCAACTAGGGATGGCTCCCTGCATGTCCCGGCTCGTTCCATGGAACATGAGACCCGCCGAGAATGCAAATACCGATCCGATGGATCGTCCCCAGAACGAAGGTCGGATGACCGCACAATTCCACATTGCGAAGCGCAGTCTCACTCGCCTCCGACCGCACGCTGAGCGATCCGCATGGTTTTGAACGGATCGCGGCGTGCGTAATTGCTCGCAGAGGCTGCGTGGAAGCGGACCGATCGTCGTCACTCTGTCCGATACCGACACAGCCCTACTGATCGCATTGGTCCAGCTCGCTTCGCGATAAGCCGGGTCCCCCCCTACGGTCTGACGAACACGCGGCCCCCGGGAACTCGGCGGCGCCTGTCGAAGCGACAAGTCCGTGCGAGAACGCACATCCTCGCTCTCTCGTGGGAGTTAGGACATTATGAGTAGCAACGTACCGCGAGGTCGATCTAGAGGTCGACCTTCTAGACAGAACAGATCGTCTATCTCTCCCAAACCTCCAACTTGCATTTCCCCCGTCTCTCAGGTCTAAAGCCAGCTCCAAACTTGACACTGGGGCAAATCCTGGCTTTGAGAACCAAGCTGTGTCCGTCCAGCCCTCAACAAGCAGCACCTTCGCCAATCTACCAATCTGGTCGGCAACATTGGGCTTGACAGTCTACGGATCGAGCCAAAGAGATTCTCAGGCAGGTCCAGGGATACTTCCTCTCACGGGAAATTCTCTTCACTTTCAGACCGCTACACCACAAGCGAGTTGCCTCGCACCGCTTCGAGTTTCAAGGGAGCGTCTCGCAATACTGCTCCAACTGAAGTGAAAAGACCAGAAACTCGTCTCCGCCCTGGCGACGGTACTCTTCTTTCGACACACCTTCGCGGCGCTCTCTTCTGAATTGTTCACAAGCGCGCCGCTCTGCCCGTTTAATTGACGGCTGCAGCTGAGCCTGCGCTTCAAGAGAACGGGCGGCCATACTTTCCTGCATTCGCTTCAAGGCGCGAAAGTGGTCGTACAGTTTTAGTTCATCCACTTCGACACGTGTCGATTCGCCCTCAGTCGAGTGAGCCACAGCCGGTAACATCAAGAGTATGCATAATCCCAGGATCATCATGACGAGCCCTTGTTAGATGAGTCGTATCCCCCGCTGAGCCGGAATCGTCTCGATCAAGGTGAAATTCGTTCGAACAGAGGCAATAGCCTCCCCACGTTGTTCAATCGCGCTTTCAGCAATCGGCCCCAGCCAGTTATCAGCTCGTTCCAGGTAAGACACTCGATAGGGATCAATGCCCATGATACGACAACACGTTGCATCGACTGCAGCAGGATTTCGTCCCATCACGAGAACGGCAGCCTTCTTTGGATCCCCTGTGATGGGCCCATCCCCTTCCATTCCCACGATGCCATCGACAATGGCAAACTGCGGCTTCAACGTCGCATTGATATCCAAAATCGAGTTCTCTATCCCGGCATGATGCAACACATTCTTGGGCCACCCGTAGTAGATGCCAGGCATCACACCAAAGAGATTCTTCATCGCTAGCGTAGCACCAGCCCAATGGTGTGTTTTCATCTTGGCGACGGAGACAATCCAATCCACTTCTTGGAAAAGAGATGGAAAGGTCAACGCCCGCAGTGAAGATTGGCGACCGGCATTCGGCAACTCATAGCCCGTGATGTAATTCAAGTCGTGAAACGCAATACGATCTTCCGTGAGCACATCTGCCAATCCGGACTCTTCATAGACCGCCAACGTGTCGCGTCGATGGCCAGGGCCTTCGGCCACCATTACCGTGGTCGCGCCCAGCCGCAGAAAAGCCTCGATAGCTCCACGCAACACCAGAGGATGCGTATTGATGTGGGGAGCTGTTGAGGCGGTTTCGACAAGGTTTGGCTTCAGGAGAATGCGCTTCCCTCTCAACTCATCCGCAGTAACACCCAACTCTCGAATACCTCTCGTAATGACCTCGGCGATATCCAGCTGGTAATGCGCGGCTCTGGCCACAAACACGTGCGCTCGTTGCGGCAAGCGGAAATATCGTCTGGGGACGATGAGCGAACCAGCCCCCAACACCAGGCCAACTCCAGCCGCCATGAGGATATCACGACGTGTGAGCCCCCACTCTGATCTCGCTTTTGCATCTTTCGACACGAAATCCCTCAGTGTGTCTAGACCGGCGGTATAGAATCCGAATATGCCAACAGGGGGTGACGTACCGTTGACTCTCCGGCTAAGGCGCCCAAGAAAAGAAGGCACAACGCCGACGTTTCGTATTCCCCATAGCGTGGCTGCCTCGCCAGGCAGAGATCAACCAGAGCGATGCCGTTCGACGGGTACTGCGCCCAAGCTGCAAGGCCGAGCAAGGCCCATCCCAGTGATATGGGTGTGCGCAATCGAGCCACTTCGCCCTGAAGATACTCGAGGCTCCGTGACACAACCGCCTGCTCCACTTGGCCCGCCAAGCTGGCCAAAGCAGATCCTGTACCCTCTGCATTCGGATGGAGTTCCTTGCCAAATATGAGCGTATTCCCCGAGTTCCATCCCCCATGAGGCAACTGACGGTCAATCAGCATTCGAACAGCCTCCTTTGCGCGCTCGTGCTGGGCATAGCCTGTCGCCCGCAGTGCCATCACGCCCATCGCAGTAGGCTCAACCCATGAATGTGTCTCCTCGATCCATGGCCATCCCTTCAGGGACGTATCATGCGCCCACGGGGCATCAGGCTTCGGAGAGAAGTGGTTACCAGTGGTGCCCAAGAGGAATTGGACGGCGCGACCTTGAGCGATTTCACTTGATGGAGAATTCTGCCAGGCAAGAATAGCAAGGGGGGTTGGCCAGTATGAGGCCGGATGCCGCCGACTCACCCAGACACGTCCGTCGGCGCCCTGCTCCAGTTTCAGACGCGCACGACCATGCTCGAGTGATTCATGGGGCTCCCCGGAGGCAGCCAGGGACAATATCGCCAGCGCCGTGGCGTCAACTCGAAACACTCCGTTGGGCCGATCCGCCAGTCCGCCATCCAACAGAGTCCGTTTTGAAAGAGCCTCTCGAAGTAGGCGCTTCACCGCAACCCCCAACCACAGCACTTGCTGGGCTAATGCCCAGCAAGTGCGGGGAACAAGACCCTGACCATTCTGATGACGGCAGGACCAATGGTCACCACAAACATGCTCGGGAAGATGAAGAAAATCAGAGGCAACAAAAGCTTCACGGGCAATTTAGCCGCTAATTCCTCCGCCTTGAGCCTGCGCGTCGCCCTCATGGAGTCCGCGTGAACCCGAAGCGCTTGGCCGATGCTTGTCCCGAAGCGGTCTGTCTGCACAAGGAGCGCTACAAGATTTTTTACTTCTTCAAGATCGGTACGGTAAGCAAGATTTCTGAGTGCCTCCTGTCGTTGCACACCAGTCCTCAACTCCAAGGCCAGCACATTCAGCTCCTCGCCCAAGACCGGATGCGTTTGCTTGACGTCTTCTCCGACGCGGGCAATCGCTTGATCCAACCCCAATCCCGCCTCCACGCATACCACCATCAAGTCTAACGCGTCAGGAATCGCCCGTAGCAATGCGTCCTGCCGATGAGCAATGGCCTGGGAGAGCCATATCGATGGAGCATAATAGGCACAGGTTGCAGCAAGCAGATAGAAAATAATCAAGTTAGTGGCCGTCGGGAATCCAAGCGCCTTGGCAGGAATCATCGCAACCATCGCCACCGCGAGCACAGCTAACAGCAACTTCGTACCCATGTAGAAGACGGGCGCTTTCGCTCCCCGATACCCGGCGGTTATCACACGACGCCTCGTAGCCCGCATGTCATCCACGCTGGACGGCTGATTAAACTTCGCGAACCATTCCAGCAACGCACGCACATGAGCGTGAACCTGCTCGGCAAATCCACCCGACACCCCACCGTCTGCCTCAACCGTCGTGTGCCCTTCCACTCGACGCCGCCAGGTCTGCAGCATCTCACGCGAATTGAGATACAGAAATAACGCCGCACCAGCCAACAGAATCACCAGGAAGGTAGACAATGCCGCGAATACAGGCAATTCCATGGGTTGCTCCTCAGACCTTGATCACCACCATCCGTTTCATCACAACCGCCCCTAGTACCATCATGATGCTGCCGGCCGTCGTAAGGGTTTGCCCCATAGGGTCTGAGAACAAGAGCCCCACATAGTCTGGGTTCAGTTTGTACAACAACAGACCGATCACAATCGGAAGCCCCAGAAGAATCATGGCAGAGAACCGCCCCTCAGCAGACAACGCTCGAACCTTTAGTTGAAGTTCAAACCGTTTCCGTATCAACCCGGCCAGAGAGTCGATAATTTCAGCCAAGTTGCCACCGGTTTCCCGCTGCACCATAACCGAAGTGACAAAAAACCGCACATCGACGCTGTCAATCCGCTCGGTCATATTGGAAAGGGCTTGCGGAAGTGCCACCCCCATCGACACTTCACTGAACACATGCCGAAACTCTCGGCCAATAGGATCGGCCGCTTCATCCCCGACGATTTTCAATCCCACAGAAAACGCATGCCCTGCTCGTAAGGCACGTGAAACCAATTCGAGCGCCTCCGGAAGCTGACGCTCGATCTCTGCCATCCTACGATTCTTCAACCAATAGAGATATGCCGCAGGACTCGAACCCAGTATGACCGCGCATAAAACAGCCGCCATGTTTGTCTGGTTTGTGATCAGCGCCAGCAACATCCCTCCAATGGCAAGAAGAGGAGAAGCCAGCACAAAGACTCCCAGCGGAAGTCGACAGTCCGCCCGCCGATGAAGCACCCGCAACGGCTGCAACTGCTTGGCTTTCAGAAGCAAGTCGTTCAACCATGGAATATTGCTAAGAGACTCTTTTCGAACGATTTCGAATTGTTTCATTTCAACCGGCGCTGTCCAGGCTTGAAGCCGTTCGACTGCGCGATCACTGCCACGAGGCATGAGGATCCGGTATGCCGAGTTACAGGCGAACATCAACAGCAGAATCGTCCCCAAAATTCCGAGGGCAATGAGTGCGTTCAGCATTCGTACACCTTTGATGGGTCAAAGAGGTCAGGCGACAACGCCACACCTTTGGCGGCTAACCGCTCGGCAAACTTGGGGCGCACACCAGTCGCCTTGAATCGACCTTTTACTTTGTGATTCCCATCCACACCAGTCTGCTGAAAGACAAAGATCTCCTGAAGGGTAATCAGGTCGCCCTCCATACCCACAACTTCCTGCAAACTGATCAATTTTCTCGTGCCGTCGGACAACCGAGCGATTTGGATGATGACATCCAGCGCGGATGAGACGTAATGCCGCATCGCCTTCGTTCCGAGGTTGAGCCCGGCCATGGACACGAGAGTCTCGATCCTCGTTAACGCGTCGCGGGCCGAATTCGCATGCACCGTCGTGAGGGATCCATCGTGCCCGGTGTTCATCGCTTGAAGCATGTCCAAGCTCTCCGCACCACGCACCTCACCCAAGATAATACGATCGGGACGCATTCGGAGGGCATTCTTGACGAGCTCACGCTGCGCAATTTCCCCTTTGCCCTCAATATTGGCCGGACGTGTTTCTAAGCGCACCACATGATCCTGGCGCAATTGCAACTCGGCGGCATCTTCGATCGTGACGATCCGCTCGTCATTAGGGATGAAGCCAGACAACACATTCAGTAAGGTTGTCTTCCCAGACCCCGTTCCACCCGATATCAGAATATTCAATCTGGCCTGCACAATGGCCTTCATGAGTTCTCCGATCTCCGGCGTCAGCGATCGCTTTTCAACCAGGTGATACAGCTGGAGCGGATCTTTGCTGAACTTTCTAATCGAAAGAGAGGGCCCGTCGATGGCCAGGGGTGGGATGATTGCATTGACGCGTGACCCATCAGCGAGTCTGGCATCTACCATCGGTACCGACTCGTCGATGCGACGTCCGACGCGCGAGACAATTTTCTCGATGATCTTTTTAAGATGCGCATCATCTTTAAACTGGATCGGCGTCAACTCCAATCGACCGAATCGTTCGACGAACACCTGTTTGTGTCCATTGACCAGAATATCGTTGACGGTATGATCCGCCAACAACGGTTCCAGGGGCCCCAGCCCGAGCACCTCGTGAAGGATATCCTGCGTGACCTGGGCCCGCTCCCGCTGATTGAGAGGCACCGACTCTTGCTGCAAAAGCTGCTCGATGAGCTTGGTCAGCTGCTCCACGACGGCCGCGTGCGACATCGCGCTGATAGCGTTCAAATCCAACATCTCAATGACGCGCTGATGAAGACGATCCTTCAACTCATGATGTTGAAACCCGGCTTCCGCACTGTTCATGGATTTCATCGTCAACATAATGTATGGCGCCTTCCTTCGAATTCGTTGAGAGCACTATTCTGCCTGCTATCAGACAGCGGATGGTTTGCGCCCAGGTTCCAAGCCCAAGGTCGAGAAACAACGGCCTAAGAATGAGGGCTTCTTCTCTGCCCCATTTCGAGGATCAGGCCGTCCGGCGTGCGAGGTGTCACCGATGAGAGACTCACTCCCTCGCAAATACCACTGACCTATGGACGACCGCGATGCCATAATGCTCAGAGGCTTGCCATGGTTGATTGCTTCGCTGGCTGTCCCATAATCATTCGGGATCAATCCAGCTATTGACATCCCCAAAAGGTCTTCGGTCTCACCCAAGAACTCCTTCTGGTCACTGACATAACGATTAACTACCACCCCCATCTTTCCCGGTGGGTAGCTCGCTGTGCGCAACACTTCTAGCAGCCGCTTGGTTCGGCGAATGGCGGACAATGACAGTGTGGTCACGACGATGATCTGATCCGAACAATCCAATGCCTCCTTGACCGCCGGATCTAGCACATGTCCGCAATCGACGAGCACATGCCGATGCATGGCACGCAAGATACCGATCACCCGCATCGTGCTGCCAGGCATATGCAGCATTTCCTCAAAGCCTTCATAGCCCGAGGGGAGTAGCTGGAGACCGGACCCATGCGAGACCAACGTACTCTTGACGATTGTCTCATCCAACCTGGAAATATCTTTTGAGAGATGTTTCAGCCCTTGCGTCGTGCGCAAATCCAAAAACATACCGAGATCTCCCCCGAGCAGATCGAGATCCATCAACGCGACAGGCTCCTGTTGGTTCATCTGCTGCACCGACATTGCCAGGTTTGTGGCCACAGTGCTCGTACCTACGCCCCCTCTCGCACCGATCACCGCGACCACCCTTCCGGACTGCCGATGCACATCGGACACTCGACAGGCGAAGCGCTCCTCAAAGCGTGTCAGTGCCGATTCAACCTCTTGGCGAGTCAAAGGCTGTGGCAAGAATTCCTTCACCCCAACCCGGAAGGCCTCCAAAAGAACTTGTGGATCGGTCCGCGAGGCCGTTAGAAACACTTCAAGATTCGGCGATACGTTCAACAATTCACGAATATGGGCGAATGTCTGTTGCGGGCGGAGTTCGTCCAATTCAAGCAGCAGCATGTCGGCAGCACCTGTGCACTGCCCCTTCGACACCAGGTAGTCGCGACGACGCGAGACAATCTCTTCAAACGTTTGCCGCGACGCGGCAGTTCGACAGTCGATCGACACTGCAATCAGTCGAGCCATACGAGATCTGCTCCTCTTTGAATACGCAACCTATTCAACCAGACCAGGTAACGTGGTGAAGACTCCGAACGACGGACCTCCCCCCACTCCCCCCCCCTGGAAGAGGGGACACGAGACATTCCCAGTAATCAGATGATTCGGCGGCCCCTGCACATTCGTGATGCGAATATTGGCATACCCGACGATCGGAATCGCGCCGCTCGGGCTACAGTCACCCCCTTGATACACCGGCACCAAGGCGTCCCAATAACCTGTTCCGGCACTCCGAAGAATGAATAGGTTAGTGAGTGCATTCCACGTTGGGTTACTCAATGTTCCGTTCGTAAATTCTATGTGTGTCACGCCTGCCGTCGTGGGCGGCACCTGGTAACTTCCATCGATCATGCCATTGATGATAGTTCTCATCGCCATGTCATTGGAGGGAGTTTGCAGAAATGTCGTAAACCCGGCGCACGACTGTGGTGTGCCATTGCTGGGATACAATTGAATACTGTCCCCACAACCGAACTGGCTGAAGAACAACTCGGAAATAGCCACCGGCAGATCCAACGCACCCAACGGGGTGGAGCCGATGGCCGCTAACTCTGCCGTTGCGGCTGCACTCACATTCACACTCGACATACCGACGACGTTGGCCAGGAACGTGCTGATCGGACCATTCGCGCTGCCGTCTCGGTGCGTGACGACTCTGACAGATCGAGGTTGGTTGGCCGTCGGCGTAAAAGTCCGCGTCGCGGAATTCCATAGCCCGATCTGCACGTCGGCCGCGTTCACAGATACACTGACCGCCGCCGCCTGATTCAACGCACTCGTCGCCTGAGCCGCAGCCACAATGGCAGCCTGATCTCCTCCCGTCAGCGTATAGTTCGCCATTTGATCGGGCGTCATTCCTTCATAGGCGATGCCCAACGCCCTGGCACCAGCCAATGCAGCAGCGTCTGCGGCATTTTGAAGCTCGTTTCGGGCCACGAGTGCATGACCAATATCGATAGCGGCAGCTCCCATCGCCAGCAACACTGTGAGCGTAACCGCTACCATGACTGCCGCCGCTCCACGCGAATTCTTGAGCGGCGCCATGATCTGGTTTGCGTACAGGCTGAGCATGGAGACATTCCTTTGTTGATGCAGTGTCTTATTCATGACGCATGGTCGTTGCCATCGTGATCGGCAAGGGGCTTGGCAAACCCAATAGGGTGGGGATATAGGGGATCAACCAGGAATAGTTATAGGTTGCCGTGACCGTCAACGTCGCAGGGTTCGCGCCACCGGCCCCTGACACAGTAATGGTGACATCTGCCACGTTAATCCCTGTCCCGGCCAGGTAATTTGTCGTGATCGTCGTGATATCGCCTGATGTCGGCTTGGGAGAAACCTGCACGATCCCCGCGCGTGCCCCCTCCCGGCTAGCGTTGGTCACGACCTCACGTCCATACATGATCATGCCGAATTCGATAATGCTGAAGAGGATTGTCAGGAGCACTGGCAGTAGGAGGGCAAATTCCGCTGCCACTACGCCACGCTCATCCAGCTTTTGCATGAAATCCATCCTCATCGTGGGCTACTTGGTTTGCACCCCGCTTGCCACGGCCGACCGAGTGAACTCCGCATCCGGCTTCTCAAAATTCTTCCGATACGCTTCCATCGCCGTGGCGCTCACCTTTCCATCCTGGCCCTCGACCGGATCGAGTTGCTCGCCGGCAGCGGGGTTCAAAACTTGCTGCGCTCGCATGTTTTGATAGGCCACACCCCAATTCGGACTGATCGTCGTGGGAGCGCAAGCTCCGACCGATACACCAACCACCATCCCCACCACCGTTCTGGTCATCATGTTCATTGAGATCTCCTTCCTCCAATCCATGTCATGCACGACTGAATTATGGGACGATGTGTCCGAATTGTCCCTCCATGGCAGCCGCCCGTCCCACGCGGTTAGAAAGCATTTCAGCGGCCGGCGATCGCTGCCCAGCCTTGCCACCAAATCCGCCCTTTTCAGAAAACCCCAACAGGTAGAACTCAAAGTCGTTTGGCTCCACATAGTAATCGGTCGGCAGCGTCTGTGCCGTCAGATCCAATGGTTTCACGAGGTGCGGGGTTACAATGATCACGAGTTCTGTTTCATTTTTCTGAAACGAACTGCTGCGGAACAATGCACCCAGAATAGGAATTTCACCCAGGAAGGGAACCTTCTTCACCGACTCACGAACATTGTCTCGCATCAGCCCACCGATGGCGAAACTTTGTCCGTCCGCCAGTTCAATGGTGGTTGCGGCCCGTCTCGTCGTAATAGCCGGCACAAGAAATCCTTGCAGGCGTAACGCATTCTGGAAGTCCAGCTCCGAAACCTCTGGCGCCACATTCAAACTGATATGCTTGCTATTCATGATGTTGGGGGTAAACACCAAGCCCACCCCGAATTTCTTGAATTGAACCGTCACCAATCCAAAGGCCTGAGGAACAGGAATGGGAAACTCGCCGCCGGCTAGAAAAGCCGCCTCCTGCCCATTCAAGGCGACGAGAGTGGGCTTCGCCAATACCTTGATGAGGTTTTCTTCCTTGAGTGCATCAACCAGCCCAGTCCATGAAATGCTGCCCGTATCGAACCCAAATACTCCTTGGATCGCCGAGGTCACCGCAGTGGTGACGGTAGCCGCGCCACCTCCTACGCCGGGATTTGTGAAGTTTGTCAGAGTCGTTAATCCGCCAAGGACCGAGACGCCGAACTCGTTCGGACCGATAGCACTGAAATTGACTCCCAGCCGCTTGATCAACTCTCGATTCATTTCAGCCACACGGACTTCAAGCATGACCTGTTGCACGCCACCGACCTGCAATGCATTTACGACCTTTTTAGGGGCATACGCTTCCGCGATACTCATGGCCCTACCCAGGTTATTGGCATTCGAGGCCGTGCCGGAGAGGGTAATGTGATCGTGGCTAGAGGTGACCAGAATGCCCTTTTCTTCCGGCAACGCTTGGTGAAGGTTTTCCTTCAAGCGGGTCAAATCTGGACCAATGACCACGTCATAGACACCCATCATCTTGTCGTTCTCGTTCCAAAGCGTCAGGTTTGTCACCCCTGTTGCCTTGCCCGTCACATAGATCTGAGTCGGAGACAATACCACGGTGTCCGCTACCTCCGGGTTCGCCAGGGAGGCCCGCTTGATTGCCGTAGGCAAGTCCAGTACCTTGGACTTGCCTAACGTCAACTCCAATTTATGAATCTCGCGCTGGTCCATCGAACCGCCCACTGGAGTGGCCACCACAGGTTCCTCAGCATATGTTGTCGGCGCCCCACACATCCCCAACAGCAATCCCACAGCTATGACCGTGCCACGTTGTATCATTGAGATGGTCCTCCAGAATCGTTTCCACACTCAGTGCTCACTGCATTGATCACCTTCAGAACTTAACCGCATTCACGGCCGTCCCTTTAATCACTTCCACGGTAACCGTCTGCACGTCCGGTGCAGGGTTGCCGATGGGCTCTGGATATACCTTCAGAAAGTTGAGGACACGCTTTGGAGCGTACGCTTCGGCCACAGCCAATACTTGACTAAGTCGTGCTTCACTCGATACCGTGCCGGAAATCGCGACGTGGTCATGTGTTCCCTTCAGTCGAAGGTTAGTCTCATCAGGCAACAGCTCTCCGAGCTGTTGCGTCAATCGGGCCAGATCGATTCCGACGTCCAAGTCGAACACCGCGAGCACCTGGTCGTCCTTGCCCCACAACGTCAGATTGGTAGTGCCATACCCTTTACCAGTGACATAGATCTGCTTCGGACTAAGGACGATGGCATCGGCAATTTGAGGATCGGCCAAGGAAGCGCGCTTGATCGCCACAGGCATATCCACCACCGTCGATTTCCCAACAACCAGCGCCACTTGCTGTGTATCCGGAACCTTCGCCGATTGATATATGCCTTCTGTCGCTGCTATGGCCACCTCCCCTGCCACCACAAGCCCGCCGATGACCAGCATCCTTACGAATCGAATGGCACCCGCATTATGCGAATTCGTCATCTTCATCACCGTGCCTCCATAAATCCTAAAACTTGAGTTCCTTTCGGACATCTCCCTTAATGACTTCTATTCGAATACTCCCATCGTCTTCGACTTTCGGTTTGGCGGACTGTTTCGGACGGAAGGAACTTAAGAGGGTCCCGACATTGGCGCCCTTCGTCAGTACATGCTCTTTGTTAAGCGGATTCCTCAGAGCCAGCCGTAGCCGTCCCTGGGTCGAAGCAAGCGCCAACTTTTCAGCTTCTTCCACATCAACTTCGACCGTAATGACCTGCACCTGCTTGGGCTCTTCGTCCTTGCCCTTTCGCTCCATCTGCGTTCCCGCGGCCAGCACCTTCACATTCTCCAAAATCATCTTTGAAATTGAATTCGCCTGCTTCCCACCGGGCGGCTCAATGGTCACCATGACATCGACATGATCACCCGGCTTGATGAACCCGGCCACCCCGATAACATCATCAACCTTCACCGACATCGCCCGCTTGTGAGGATCAGTGACTGCCGCGACCCCTCCGCTCGTTGTGCCAATCGGCGCGAGTTTTGACTCCAGAACCAACTCGTTTCGTTTAAGGTCCACCAAAAGGACGCGATCCCTAATGACCTCTGCACTCGTAAAGTGTCCTTCCGGTACCGCGCCCGGTACAAATTCCATCAACTGCGTCATTTCTGGCGTCAGCTTGGTGCCCCACGACAAATCTGCATTGGCGACCAGCACGTGAACATTTGTGGTTATCGGAAGAGGCGCGGCCATTAAGCGGTTTTTTTCGTTCTGCAACCAGGTAAACACCAAGCCGCTGGTGATTAATCCAAGCACCATCGCCATACCAAAAAATACCAAGGGCCGATACCGCTTCATCGTGCTCTCTCCTCTTCAAGCCGTAACATCTACGCCCATTCTTGCCTGGACACCCACACGCAACCCTGCATGCTTGAGTCTAGCCAAATTCTCGGATAGGCCTACCCACCAAAAGGGCGAAACCCTAGGTGAAAAAGTAGGGTGCCGCCAGCAATCGCCAGCCCATACCGCAGGCGGAAGGGAAGCATGAGATCCAATGTCCACGCCTTGCCTCCGACCGAGACGGCTCCCTGCATGGCAGAAACAAGTTTTCGGCTCGCACCGACAACTCCCCACTGGTAGTACATGGCTCCCAAGGCATAAACGCCGCCAACCATTAGGGCCAGGACTCCGGAAACGACAGCACCGTACGGGCCGATAAAGGCGCCGACGGCAGCCATCAGCTTCACATCACCCGCCCCGATGCTTCCGGATACATACAAGACCATGAAGAGAGCCCAACCTGCCCCAAGTCCTGTCAGGCTGAACATTAGCCCTTGTCCCCCACTAAACCAGGTATGCACGATCAGCGCGAATACCATCGCGGGGAAAGTCAAGGAATTCGGGATCCGAGAAGAGCGCAGGTCGGTCCACATGGCCGTGACCAGGACTCCTGTAAGTGCTGCGGCTACGATTTCCGCCATCATAGGATTCGCCCTTCCTGTACCATCTGATTCATTAAGGAGAAGGGTGCCTTGGCCCGACATTCACCCCAAATCCTGTGCATCGCCCTTCAGCATCGGCCTCACATTGGTGTCCTTTTCCGAGATGGAGCACCAACACGGTTGGCCCGGCCATCGCCGGGCCAACCCTAGACTCTCCCAATTAGCTAATAGCAGCAGTCGCGTTGTTCAGTGCGGTAATAATGGCGCCGCCAAGACCCGTCACCGCCGCGGCCATCAATACCGTAATCAATCCAACTAAGAGCGCATATTCCGCAGCCGACGCACCCTCTTCTTCCATCACAAACCGACGAATCGCATTCATCATGGCTGTTTTTCCTTTCCTACGTGTTCCATGAATAGAAATGGTTCTATGGTCTTCTGTTCGTTCTGCGGCTCCGACTCTTCCGGCACGACCCATCGAACCAATCGGGAATTCCTCACCTCCTTCACCCGGGTGGTCGCCGCCAAATCTCGTCACCGCATGGACACAGGACATTGCAATCAATCCGCCAACCACACAGTCGCTCACAACTGCTTGTGATTCCGAACCATTCGTGGGCAATGCCTCTCAGTCTGCGGCATACAGGCCTCAGGCAACTGGTCGCATTCCTCCCTTCCCCTGCGGCTCACTGACCGCATGTCAGGGTGTAACGGCCACACTGCCCATCTTCCGGAAGCAGAAATACTGATTTGTTTGACCATCCCGCACGCTTCACGTAATGCTGATCTAGTCTTGTTTCGTACATAGCCCGGCAGAAAGGGATCCGCATGTTTACTTCAAAGCTAGGCAAGCTTCTGATCATTGTTGGGTTACTCGCACAAGCTTGTGTTGTGACGAGCTGCGCGGGCACAAAGGAACCACCAACTGGGCTCATTGACATGACGGAGTATCGGAAGGTGGTCGACCAGCAGAAGAGCGAACAGGCTATGACGGCAGGGCAAGACTCATCAGGCCAAGAAATGACACCTGAAGAACACGAGCACGCAGGTGACATGGATATGCAACACCGCAATTATCCTCTGGCCGGCCTTCACTACGACAAGGCACTACGGGGAGACCCGACACGAAACGGCGTACGCCTTAAACTTGGACACCTTTATTTGCAGCAAGGCATGTTTGAAGCCGCGCTGGCACAGTTCCAGAATTTACGGGCTCAAGATCCCAATTCGGCCGTAGCTCATCGAGGTATTGGATATGCCTTCCTCATGCAACACAAATGGCGGGATGCCGAGGAAGCCCTCACCAAGGCCATTATCCTGGCCCCCTCCGACTGGCTCTCACAGAACCTACTCGGTCTTACGTATGACCAAGAGCAACGGTACAGCGAAGCCATTACCGCCTATAAAGCCGCATTGGCTTTAAACCCACGCGAACCAGGAGTGCTCAACAACCTCGGACTCGCCTATGCCTTGAATGGCGATCATGATGCCGCGATCCATGCCTACGAGCAGGCAGTGGCAACCGGCGCTGCATCGCCCAAACTGCACAATAATCTGGGCATTGCCTATGCCCATCGCGGGCGGTACGCCGAAGCGCTGAGCGCTTTCAAAAAGGCAACCGATGAGCCTCACGCCTATAACAATCTCGGAGTTGTGCTCTTAAACATGGGGAACACAAGGCAAGCGGAATCCTGCTTCCAAAAGGCGATCGAACTGAACCCTCAGTTCTACGAAAAGGCCAGCGAAAACCTGCGCCGAGCACGGCAAATGCTCACGAATGCGGGCGAACAGCCGTCTGCGCCCAATATCCTAGCCCCCACATCATGCCCATAAACATCAGTGCGTAGACGACTGACCTTGGAGCAACCGCCGGAGAAGAGATAGACACGCCTTGTTCAATCCATAGACAGTAACGGTCGAAGGGCTGGTCATAGACGTCAGCCATCCCCATTCCACCAAACCATCCAGTGTGCTCTGAACCTGTCTTGTACTGACCTCTACCCCTTCAGGTTGGAGCCACCATTTCTCTACCCCCACGACTGTATCCTTCGCATCCGGATGAGAGCAGAGGTATCCCAGGATAAGCCACGCCACAACATTGTTCTGCTCAGGTTGACCCAACATGTTCACCCCTGACGTGTATAGGAGCAATATGAGTACCTGATACGTCTTCACCTTAAGTACACGCCGGTACGCCGATCTCAGTATCGGCGGACGCGAAGCGCGGCACTTCCCCCTCAGGGGGACCAACCCTACGCGGCAGAAAACTCGCGCCGATCCAACCCATGCTTATGCAAGAGACGCTGAAAGGCTCGACGCTCTTTCTTGGCAACTCGAGCAGCCTGTGAAACGTTCCCATGATGTACCGACAGCAGCTCACACAGATACGTCCGCTCGAATTCTTCGATCACTTTCATTTTCATCTTCTGAAAGCCGGACTCCTCAAAAACCTTTTCTCGTGCTAACAAGATCATGGTCGGCCCCGCAGCCTCAGGTTGTCCGCCATCGGGCAAATCAAAGTCATGGGCCTGAAGTACATCCCCCGCGGCTATAACTACGGCACGTTGAACTACACCTTCCAACTCCCTCACATTTCCCGGCCAAGAGTATCCAAGCAGTGTTGCTTTGGCTGAAGCTCCCAATTCGAGATGTCCCCTACCGAATTCTTTCGCGTGAATCCTTAAAAAATGCGTTGCCAGTAGGAGAATGTCCTCTTTCCGGTCGCGCAAAGAAGGCACTTGTACTGCGAGCACATTCAGTCGGTGGAATAAGTCTTCTCTAAAGTGACGCTGTTCAACCAAGTGACGTAAATTCGTATTGCTGGCCGCTACGATTTTCACGTCCACCCGCTGAGTCCTGGTCGAGCCCACTGGCCGAAATTCTTGATCTTGCAACACCCTCAGAAGCTTGCTCTGGACCGTCAGGTTGAGAGAGTTGATTTCATCGAGAAACAACGTCCCGCCGTTGGCCGCTTGGAATAATCCGGCCTTCTCACTCGATGCACCGGTGAAGGCACCTTTGCTATGACCGAACAGCTCGCTTTCGATCAGATGATCCGGAAGAGCGGCACAATTGACGGGAACGAACGGATTCCCTCGTCGTTCACTCGTATAGTGGATGGCTCGTGCAAAGAGTTCTTTCCCTGTTCCCGTCTCTCCCGTTATCAACACTGTTGATTTGGCTACGCTCAGCATCGGGATCATGCCAGTTGCTTGCAGAAAACACTTGCTTGTTCCGATTAATGTTTTTTCCCAGCTGTGCATACCATGTCCTCCCGAGGTTTCTACAACATCTCCGAGGTCGCGACGACTGTCCGGGCTGGTATAGGGCTCCTGCTCCACCTTCACAAGGCCAGTGCACGGCAGGATAGGGTGCTGCCTCCACAATAGCTATCCGTCACTCGTAGGGATCTGGTCCGTCTGTTCGGGGGGATTGCAGCAATGCGCCTGACGACAGGACAATCCCTCACTTCGAACACACTCGCGCGGGGCTGGTCTGAGAGACTAGACGCCAGAAGGAGTCCTAATGAGAGGGTATGAACGCACTACGATAGTTCTCTCTAGGTCGATGCTATGGCGAACGCTTGCCGTGGTAGGGCTCGCCACAACATGCTTCATTCTGATGCTCCCTGTAGCCATATCACCAGCGAGAGTGAGTGACGTGTCTGACTCGCCTATAGTCGCGACAGTTGGAAATCACTCGATTACACTGGTCGAAGCTGAACGGCAAGTGGCACTCGCACTTTACCAGCTTGATCAGCAACGCACACAACTCCTCCTGTTTGCGGTGCAACAACTCATTGATTCAGAACTGTTGCAGGTTGAAGCAGCGCGGACGGGAAAATCCATAGAACAACTGTTAGGTATTCCACGTAGCTCCATCGATGCGGGTCATTTCTCTCCTGCACCCACTCAAGCCCACGTATTCGACAATGCAAACGCGCTATCACAGCGACGGCAAGCCTTGCTGGCATCACTACGACGACAAACTTCGGTCCACCTGAGCCTTCCACGAATCACCGAGCCGGTGTTAGCTGTCTCTACCGATGATGATCCCTCGGTGGGCCCGGCGAGCGCACCGGTGACAATTGTTGAGTTTTCTGACTTTCAATGTCCGTTCTGCAAACAAAGTGCACAGGTAGTGAAGCAACTCCTCCGCACGTATGGACAAAGAGTCCGGTTCGTGTATCGAGATTACCCGGCACCAAATCATAGGCATGCGAAGCATGCTGCCGAGGCAGCTCAATGCGCAGCTGCCCAGGGAAAGTTCTGGGCCTACCATGACCTCCTCTTTGAATACCAAAAACCTGGCGCAGGATGGGACTTCTACGGGCTCGCTCAGGAGGCTTCGCTCGATGTAGATGTCTTTTCTCGTTGCCTAGACACCCATCAATACGCATCTGAAGTGGAGAGTGACTTTCGAGACGCTCTGAATCTGGGCGTCATGAACACGCCCACATTCTTTGTCAACGGGCGTCCTCTTATCGGAGCACGATCATTTAACGAATTCCAGACGCTGATCGACCAAGCTCTTGCGGAACCTCACTGACATCTCCCCGAAAACAACGGACAACGAGAGTAGAATGCCGGCTGGAGCGGGCCTCGCCAAAAGAAGTGAATCGATGAAGCGGTCAAAATTCACCGAAGAGCAGATTGTCTATCCCCTTTGCCAGGCCGAATCCGGCCCCCGTCATCAACCTCTGTCGGCAGCTCGAAAAGGAGAACCGTTAGCCGAAACGGCTCGTGGCAGACCTCTTGACTGACAACCACCTGTTGCGGGAGTAGTCCGAAAAAGGTGCCTCCCTTAGGCCATGCCTGTTGTGATTCGCCCACTGGGCCGTCGTTCCTCAAATGCCACGCCGCTGCAAGGCCTATTGCCGCATCAGCCGCTCGATTCGATGGAGGCCGCAGGATTCACCCTCGGCCAGCAGGTCGTGCCACACATCTCGCGCCGTAGGTCCGGTCACTCTGCAGGAAACTCGTCCGGATCTTGGCGCCCAACACCTCGTCTTGAGACGCACGCTGGCTGCGTGGCCGCGTCAGCCACGCATAGAACCCACCCCGCGAGAAACCGAGCGCCTCGGATTACCACGCCGTCGGCCAGTTCCCTCGGTGCTTCACGATGAAACCGCACGTCACAGCGACGCCTTCGCGAAGTAGGCCGCGGTGGGCTCAACTGATGACGACAACACCCTATGGCCTACGATGGATGCAAAGGGAGATTTGTATGGGGCATATGGGGCGTCCGGGGTTATCTGCGGCTCAGAAAGCGGAGCTATGGCAACGATGGAAACAGGGGCAACCGTTGAGCAACATCGGCCGTGCGCTCGGCAAGCACGCGGGATCAATTCATGGCGTGGTGTATCGACTGGAGGATTCGCACCGGCTGCCCGCCGACAATCACGCTGATCACTGACGCTGGCGGAGCGAGAAGAGATTTCTCGGGGCATGGCGAAGCAACTCTTCATTCGTCAGATCGCCGCCCCGCTCGGTCGTGCGCCGTCGGCGGTCATTCGGGAAATCACCTGCCAGGGTGGGCGCTGCGCGTATCGCGCCGCCGCAGCCGACGCGCGGGCCTGGGAGCGTGCGCGGCGTCCCGAACCCTGTCGGCTCGCGACAGTCTCCCGCACTCCAACGACTCGTCGCCAGTAAACTGCGTGCGATTGGTCGCCTGAACAAATTGCAGGGTGGCTCAAACGGGAATTTCCCGATCAGGACACGATGCGTGGTGTCTCACGAACCGACCTAGCGCAGCCTGTTCATTCAGGCCCGCGACGTGCTCAAGAAAGAATTGCTGAGACAGCTCCGATCTCGGCGGCGCATGCGGCGGGCACTCCACGCGAGCACGGAAGGCCAGCCACAGGGGCAGATTATCGACGGGATCTCGATCCGAGATCGTCCTGCGGGCATCGACGACCGGACGATCTCCGGTCATTGGGGATTTGCTGGCTGGCTCACAGAATTCACACATCGCCACGTTGGTAGAGCAGCAGTCGCGCTTCACCATGCTGGTCAAGGTACCGGAGAAAGAAACGACGAGTGTGGTGGCGGCGCTGAGCCGGCACGTAGGCACCCGGCCTGCAGCCTTGCGTCGATCCTTGACCTGGGATCGCGGCATGGAATTGGCGCGGCATAAACAATTCATTCTCGCGACCAAAGTACAGGTCTATTTCTGTGACCTCTAATGTCCCTGGCAGCGTGGCACAAACGAAAATACGAACCGCTTGCTGCATCAGTACTTCTCGAAAGGCACGGACCCGTCGCAGCACTCCCAGGCAGACTTGAACAGAATCGCGTTATGATTGAATCAACGCCGCGGAAGACGTTGGAGTTTCAGACGCCAGCAGCTATACTCGCAGCAAGTGTTGCGCTCACTGGTTGAACCCACCGCGGCTTTTTTTAGAATGTCCCGCTCGGCCTTGAGCTTGGTCCCCTCGGGTCAGAGGCGTTTGATCCCCACTTGATCCGGTTTTCATCTGTCCCTGACCGGGAAAGGCCTGCTGCGAATCGGCAGCATGCTCCTGGACCCATCGGCGTAACATGGTGCCTGCACACCCAAATCCCGCGCGGCTTGTGCCGCCGTCACGCCTCGTTCTCGAACCAGTTTCACCGCCTCCAGCTTAAACTCTCGCGCGAACTTGCGTCGCTCCATGGCGCACCTTCGATTTCATTGATACACCTAACGCAGTGCCTTTGAAACCGGCAGCAGGCCACTGGATTCGTTGTTCATTGTATTCGCGCCGCCACACTTCAATCACGAGCTGGGCTTCCTGCAGAATCACAGTAACCAATGTTCGTCGAGACATTCATCACGAAACTTGCCGTTGAAGCTCTCGATAAAGGCGTTCGGCACCGGCTTCCCAGGCTGAATGAACTGCAGATGTACACCGTGCTGCGCCCCCCTGTAGGGCCCCCATGAACGAGCAGTGCGGCCAAGCCGCGTTCCGTTGTCTCATCCAGTACAATGCTCCTTTACATAATCTCTATGTACCCTCCACAGTCGTTGGCTTAGACACCATGCTCCCATTGGAACAAATGGAGCAATACTTCTTTGGATCATTCTTATCCTCAGAGTTGTAGAGCGCATCAAGCGTTCGCACCACTGCGAGCGACGAAATTATGTGCAACTCGAAGCCGCATTGGCCCAGATAATATGCCAGGGGGCGATGATAGTTACCCGCGGCTTCAAACCTAATGAGGACCGGCGTCTCCAACGCGTATAGCCGGTCTCGGGAAGTCTCATGATCCGGCTGGCAGTTCATGATCCGCCATCGCTGCCGGCGTCCGGTCGGTGGCTCCGACAACACTCCGTGAACTAATTTCGCCCGCATCAAGCGCCATTAAGCTACAATTCTGCGTGGTTGCGGAACTCGCGATCATAGGATGCCCTCACTCCTAGAGTGAGTTCTACCGTTGCGGGGGGCTCACAACATGACTACACCTAGATTTCCTTTTGTTCTCTCCACCACCGCCACATCACATAGACCGGCGGAAGGACAAACAGCGTAAGCAACATGGCGGAAAAGACTCCACCGACTTGAGGCGCTGCAATGCGTTTCATGACATCGGCGCCGGTTCCAGTCGCCCACATCACCGGGATCAACCCAATCACATCCACCAGGCCAATCATCATCATGGGTCGAATCCGCTCCACCGCGCCGAATTGAACCGTTTCGATCACATCCTGGAGGGACGTCAGGCCACCGGCCGCTTTGCGTCGCGCGCAGGCCTCATCCAGATAGGCCAACATGACGGCGCTGGTCTCTGCCGCCGTGCCCACAACGGTGATGAGTCCCACCCATACCGCAATGCTCATGTTGTAGCCGAGGATCGACAGATACCAGACCGCGCCCACGAGGGAGAGGGGGACCCCCACCATGACCATGCAGGTTTGTGCGACCGACCGGAAGGCGAAATAGAAGGTGACGAAAATGAAGATGAGCGTCAGCGGGACGACTAGCGTCAGCCGTTCTTTCACCCGTTCCATGAATTCGTATTGGCCGGACCACACAATCGTATAACCAGCCGGCAACACCACCTTTTCGGCCACAACCCTTTTGAGATCTTCCACATAGCCGCCGACATCCCGCCCCGCCATGTCGAGAAAGACATACCCCGCAAGCAAGCCATTTTCGTCCCGAATCATAGGGGGACCATGGACAAATCGGAGCGTCGCAAGCTGTGCGAGCGGCACTTGCGCACCGGTCGGCGTATCAACGAACACGCGCTTCAGCTTTTCAGGATCATCCCGCAACTCACGGAGATAGCGGATGTTGATCGGATAGCGTTCCCGGCCTTCTATGGTTGTGGCAATATTTTCACCTCCGATGGCGATCTCGATGATTTTTCCAACATCCATCAGTCTGAGCCCGTAGCGCGCGACCTGCTCACGGTTGATATCGAAATCGAGAAAGTAGCCACCGGACACACGCTCCGCATACACACTCCTGGTCCCAGGGACATCCTTGAGAACCATCTCCAGATGCTCGCCGATCTGTTCGACCTGCTTCAGATCGGGGCCAAAGACCTTGATCCCCACCGGCGTCCGAATCCCAGTCGTCAGCATATCGATCCGCGCCTTAATCGGCATCGTCCACGCGTTCGTCACACCAGGAATCTGAAGCGCGCGGTCCATCTCATCCACGAGTCCCTCATAGCTCAACCCTGGTCGCCACTGATCCTTCGATTTGAGCGCAACCACCACTTCCATCATGCTGAAGGGTGCGGAGTCGGTGGAGGTTTCAGCGCGTCCAGCCTTACCAAAGACCTGCTCCACCTCTGGAAAGGATCGCAACTTTTGATCCATGATCTGAAGCAGACGGCTGGCCTCCGTCACCGACAAGCCCGGCAACGTCGTCGGCATATAGAGAATGGTCCCTTCATATAAGGGAGGCATAAACTCGGAACCCATCTGCTGGTAGATCGGCACGGTGCTGGCCATCAACATGATGGCACCCATCATAACCGCTTTCCGATAATGCAGGGCCATGCGCAATAGAGGCGCATAGAAGCGTTGGAGTGAGCGGGTGACAGGATGCTTCAGTTCCGGAAAGATCTTGCCTCGAATGAAGGTTGGTAAACAGGCCGGGACCAACGTGATGGCCAGCACGGCACACATCACAATAGCCAGGTTGTTGGTCCAAGCCAGCGGCTTGAACATGCGACCTTCTTGCGCTTCGAGCGCAAAGACCGGGATGAAGGAAATCGCAATGACGAGCACAGAGGCAAAAATGGGCGGCCCGACTTCTTTGGCGGAATCGATTAGGATTTGGAGCCTGTCGCCGATCTTCCCATCCCGTTCCCATTCCTCAAGGCGCTTGTGAGCGTTGTCCACCATCACGATCGCGGCATCGACCATATCGCCGATCGCCACAATGATGCCGCCCAAGGACATGATGTTCATGCCGATGTTCATCAGGTAGATGGGAATGAACGAGATCAGGATGGCGAGCGGAAGCGTCAGGATCGGGACAATCGCCGAACGGACATGGAGTAAGAACGCCAGGATCAGCACGCCGGTAACGATGAGCTCTTCCGCCAAACTCTCGCTCGCGGTAGCGATCGACTCCCGAATGAGATCGCTCCGGTCGTAGGTGCTGATCACTTTCACGCCTTGTGGCAAGGAGGGTTCTAGCTCTTTGAGCTTAGCCTTGACTCGTTCAATCACGGCCAACGCATTCTCGCCGAACCGCATGACGACGATGCCGCCCGCGACCTCGCCTTGACCGTTGAGCTCTGCCAGTCCTCGCCGCATGTCGGGCCCGAGCCGGACCGTCGCAACGTCGCGCAAGAGGATTGGTGTGCCATTTTCGTTGACTGCCACGGCGATCTTCTCAATGTCCTCGACGTTCTTGATATAGCCGCGTCCACGAACCACATATTCGATTCCGGAAAATTCGACGACACGGCCACCCACGTCGTTATTGCTTTGGCGAATCGTTTCCACAATGGCAGGAAGCGACAGTCGATAGGCCGAGACCTTGGTGGGATCCAGATTGACCTGGTACTGCCGGACAAACCCGCCAATACTGGCCACCTCGGCCACCCCTTCCACAGCTCGGAGCCAGTACTGCAAATACCAATCCTGGAAACTGCGGAGAGCAGCGAGATCATGCTGGCCGGACTCATCGACCAGCGCGTACTGAAAGATCCAGCCGACCCCCGTGGCGTCGGGCCCCAACTGGGGCATCACGCCTTCCGGCATGCGTCCGGACAGTTGATTCAATCGCTCCAAGATACGGGAGCGCGCCCAATAAGTGTCGGTCCCGTCTTTGAACAGGATATAGACATAGGAGTAGCCGAAATCCGAGAACCCACGGACGACGGTGACGTTGGGTGCGGACAAGAGTGCCGTGACGATCGGATAGGTGATTTGATCCTCGACCAGATCAGGGGACCGTCCCGGCCATGTGGTGTATACAATCACCTGTGTGTCGGAAATATCAGGTAGGGCATCGATGGGTGTCTGCCGCATCGCCCAGAGGCCGACCGCCGAGCACGACACGACCAGTAAAAACACAATGAAGCGGTTTCTCGCACTAAATGCGATGACCTGTTCAACCATTGGATGCTCAATCCTTCATTTTCATACCCGGCATGCCACCCATGCCTTCGACCACTGACTTAAGCCGGCTTTCGCTGTCGATCAGGAAGTTGGCCGAGGTGACGATGTGCTCCCCCTCTTTGAGCCCATCCAACACCTCAGACCAGTCCCCAGTCTTCACGCCGGTCTTGATGAGGCGCGGTTCAAGCCGGCCTTCACCGAGATGGAGAAACACGATCTGCTTCTCTCCTGATTCGATGATGGCTGCTTGTGGAATCGCGAGACGCATGCCTAGTTCCACCCCAAGCTCCACGTTCGCATACATGTCCGGCTTGAGCTTTTCCTCACGGTTGTCGAGCTCAAAGCGAACTTTGGCCGTGCGAGTTTTAGGATCAAGTGTGGGATAGATGAATGAGACCTGTCCGCTCAGGACGGTCCCTGGATCGTAGGAGAGCGTCACGGCGGCCTGTTGCCCGACCTTCACGAAGGACAGCTCGTACTCGTAGATGTCTGCCAGGATCCATAGGTGCGAGAGATCCGCAATGGTATAGAGTTCTTCGCCTGGATCCACATGGGCACCGGCCAACGCGTCTTTTCTGATGACCGTCCCGGTGATGGGAGAATGGATCGGGAGCGCTTTCATGACTGTGCCGGTACGTTCAAGCTCTCGAAGGTGGTCCTCCGTGATATCCCACAATTGGAATCGTCGCTTGGTGGCCTCAAGCAAATCCCGAGACCCGCGCGCAACTTCGGGAAACTCGCTGCCCCCTAATTGTTTCTGCCCTTGCAACGCGAGGAGGTATTCTTCTTGACTCGCGACCAAGTCGGGGCTGTAGATCGTAAACAGCTGTTGCCCTCGCTTCACATGATCGCCGAGCGCGCTCACAAAGAGGTCTTCGATCCAGCCGTGAAACTTGATCGTGACTGTCGCCAGCTTCCGTTCGTCGACTGCGACCCGCCCGACGGTTCGAATCAGTTTCTCCAGCGGCCGTCGGGTCACTGGTTGGTACTTCACGCCGATCATCTGTAGACGCTCAACCGGGACCGTGACGATGCCCGGCACCTCAGAGGTGAGCACCGCAGGTTCAGGTCTGGAATTCGGCTCTGGCTCCTCAGTCGTTGGCCTGGACTGGGATACCATCCCCGGCATATCCGTCATTGCGTCGTGTTTCGAATCCACGGGTGGGAACAATGCCGGACGCCACCACAGCGATGCGAGTCCCGCCATCACGAGGGCGAGCAGCACACCTGATCCAATAAGGCTGCGGCGAGTCATGATCCCGGCTTCCGCTTCAATAGCCCACCACTCAACGGTCCGCCGGTCACGGCTTCAAGTCGTGCGAGCGCTTTCTCATGGTTCACCATTTCACCATGCAGTTCGAGTTGGCTGTCCTGTAGGGTCAACAGACTATTGAGCAGCGTCAAAAAATCCACCTTTCCCACCCCATAGCCGGCTTGGGCAGCCTGAAGCGCCAAGGTCGCTTGCGGAATAATCGCGTCGCGCAAAATAGTGATCAGGCGCTCAGCCCGCTGCGCTTGCACAAACCCATCCTTGACCTGAAACAACAGGTCTTGACGGGTCGCCGCGAACTCCTCACGCGCGCCTTCGAGCCCGGCCATCGCCTCACGCACCCCTTGTTTCTGCTTGGTCTCATAGAATAGCGGGATCTTGATCCCTACCATGACCTGATACCCGTTCTCGTTGATCCGGTCGTTCCGAAGCCCCAAGGCCGTGATATCGAAATCCGGGTAATACTGCCGCTTGGCGAGCGAGACTGATCGCTCGGAGCGATCGATGCCCTTGGCCGTCGCGAGGAGCGCGGGCGAGAAGGCGGCGGCGCGCTCACTGAGTTCCTGCAAGGGAATGGTCAGAATCGTGGTGTGGATTTCGTCTGGTGTTCCCAGGGGGCCAGCGGGCGGACGATTGACAAGACGGTTAATCGCGGCGTGGAGGCTTTCTTTTTGTTGATCTAACACTGCCAGCCGATCCAAGACTCGTGAAATCTCGAGTTGGGCTCTGAAGACATCCTGCTGGGCGGCTTGTCCTACGCTGTACCGCGCTTTGGCGGTTTTCTCGAACTGCAGCAGCAGCGCTTTGTTTCGTTCGACAATCTCGATGCTTTTATGCACGAAATGCAGGTTGAAGTACCCCTCCTTCAAGGTTGCAATGAGTCTCAGCCGAGTGGCATTGAATTCCTGTTCGACCCGTTCAGCCTCCCGTTGAGCAACCTCACCTTTAAGACTCAGCTTACCGGGGAAGGGAATCTCCTGCCCGAATCCATACATGGCGCCTTGGAGCGGATCGGTCATCGGCATGCGTTGATACCCGAACTGGAGTCTCGGGTCGGGAAGCGTCTGGACTTGCGGCACCACAGCCTTGGCTGCTTCCCAACGTTGACGGGCTGCTTTGATTTCTGGATTGACGCCTTCGAGTTCTTCAATGAGGCTCGCAAGGTTGATGCGACGCTCAGCCTCTGAGCTTTGGACAGTGCTGTTGTGCGCAACGCTTTCAAGGTCTTCCCCACGAACAGACCAGGGTGAGAGCATTACGATGAAAAAGAGCACAAGCGGAACAGACGAGACTGAATTTCTGGCAATTGATGGTGTCACGGCAACACCTCCACAGCACGTGAAAGATTAGAGAGAGAATCGCCCGCTCAGCCGAGCGGCGACCGGAAGCACTGGAGGTGTAGGATCAGATTCGGAGGACCGGGGAAGACTCTATGGAGAGAGGCACAATGGAGCAGACATTGCTCCAAGAGAACCGCGGTGGGGTGGAGAACACCGGGAGTACGTTATCAGGACTAGACGAGATCGCGGCATGAGCAACATCCATGACGATAGTGCTTTGCCTCAGCTGGCGTTCGGGAGACGAGGTGAGTGATGCCGGACACATGACTGTCCCATCCATGGAGCAAGCCATGTGCTCTTCTACCATTGTTATGGCTTCTTCTGCCCTCGACAGATCCGGCAAGGTACACATCGATCCAATCACCTGGCAGAAGGTGAAGAGGAGCAGCAGCGCAACATATTTCGTATCCACTCGTCGGATCATGCGAGCGACGAATCTCCTGAGGATCTGCTCAAATGCGAGCATAGTTTCCAACAATCACAACAGGTCGTCAAGTCTGCCCAACTTCGTGTAAAGAAAAAGCATGGGTAGTGCCAAAAAAACTCCTATCGACACATCGTCTTACCTACAAATTGTTTCAGTAAGTTATGCGGCTATCCCCGCAGAGTTCAGTGCCTCCCTCATGCTCCCGTTGAGGCATTTCGGGGCAGCACAACATTTACTGTCTGCAGCTAATCGCGCCACACCTCTGCCGCTTCTCACTAAGGAATTAGGATACCTACTCCTAATTCCTCATCACCAAGGGGGTGGAACGATACCCGTCTTCCCCTGAACTGAACCCCGCTGGTTGAGACCTGCCCGCACACGCCTCTGAATGTCTGGATGAACTCATTCCCTCACCAGCCGGAGGGACGCGCAGCTGCAGTCATATAGAGGATGGTCCCACGCCCTGCGCATATGAAGGAGCCTGCTCCCCATGACAGCTCCCTAGTCACTTCCCCCAATCCGATCAGTCGATCTGCACTCTCCGCAGCCGCAGGCTGTTCATGACGACGCTGACGGAGCTGAACGCCATGGCCGCGCTCGCCAGCACAGGACTCAACATCAGACCGATGAACGGATACAACGCACCGGCCGCGACAGGAATGCCGACCACGTTATAAATAAACGCCCAGAACAGATTCTGCTTCATCACCAGCATCGTCTTCCTGGCGAGTCTGATCGCCGTGGCGACGCCCCGCAGGTCGCCTCGCATCAGCGTGACATCACTCGCCTCGATGGCGATGTCCGTCCCGGTCCCGATGGCCATTCCCACGTCGGCCTGTGCCAGAGCCGGCGCGTCGTTGATACCGTCTCCGATCATCGCAACGACCTGACCCGCCTCGCGCAGACGCCGGACCTCCGCCACCTTGCCCTCCGGCAACACTCCGGCCACGACTCGATCCACGCCGACTTCCATAGCCACCGCCTGCGCGGTGCGCTCGTGATCGCCGCTCAGCATGACAACCGTCAACCCCATTTGTTTGAGCTGTCGGATGGCTTCGCGTGATGTCTCCTTCACTGGATCAGCCACCGCGATGAGCCCAGCCGGCTGGCCGTTGATGGCCACATACACCGGCGTCTTCCCTACTCTGGCCCACTGCTCCGTCTGCACGAGGAATACCTCCGACGGCACCGCATACTCCGCCATCAGGCCTTCATTCCCGACAAGGATCGCCGTGCCCTCCACCACACCCGCAGCCCCTCGCCCCGCAAAGGACTGGAAGGATTCAACCTCCGCCAACGGAAGCATCTGCTCTCCGGCCGCACGCACAATCGCCTCCGCCACCGGATGTTCCGACGAGGCCTCCAGCGAGGCCACGAGGCGGAGGAATTCACGATCGGACCACTTGCTGCCGCTTGCCCTGATGACATCGGTGACGGCCGGTTTGCCCTCCGTGATGGTGCCGGTCTTGTCGAGCACGACCGTGGTAATTCCACCGGCCCGCTGCAGCGCTTCTCCACCTTTGATCAGAATGCCCTGTTCCGCCCCCCTCCCGGTCGCCACCATCATCGCCGTCGGGACCGCAAGTCCCATCGCGCAAGGGCAGGCAATGATCAGCACTGCGATGGCTGCAGCAAAGGCTTGCACCGCAAACGCCTGATCCACCGCGACATACCAGACCACGAACGTCGTGACCGCCAGTGACATCACGATCGGCACAAAGACGGCACTGACTTGGTCGGCCAGTTTTTGAATCGGAGCCCGTGCCCCCTGTGCGTCCTGCATCAGCTTGACGATATGGGCCAGCACACTGTCCGCACCCACCGTGGTCGCCTGATAGCGGAACGCGCCGGACTTGTTGATCGTGCCGCCGATGACCCGATCTCCCGCCTGCTTCGCGACCGGCATCGCTTCGCCGGTCAACATGGATTCATCGACGCTGCTTGTGCCGGACAACACATCGCCATCCACTGCGATGCGCTCGCCTGGTCGCACCACGACGACGTCTCCGCTCTTCACTGCTTCGACTGGCAGATCGATCTCGACTGCCTCCCGCACCACGCGGGCCGTCTTGGGTTGCAGCGCCATCAAACGTCGCAGCGCAACCGAGGTCTGCCGCTTGGCACGGGCCTCCAGCGTATGACCCGTCAGGATCAAGGCAATGATCATCACCACAGCCTCGTAATAGACATCCGGCCGGACTCCGTGGTTCAGGAAGAAGTCCGGAACGACGGTGGCCAGAGCCGAATAGAAAAAAGCGGCGCCGGTTCCCACCGCAATCAGGGTATTCATGTCGGCTGCGCGGTGCCGGAGCGCGGACCAGGCTCGCACATAAAAATGCCGCCCGGTCGACCCCATCACTACCATCGTCAGTGCCATCAGAACGTAGGACCAAACGGCTGGAGGCGCGAACGATAATGAGGATGCCGCCTGCATCATCAAAGTCATGAAGAACCCCGTAGCATGGCTATCCGCCTCACTCGCCACCATCAGCGGCATGGATAGCGCCATCGCCAACAGGCCGGCGGCCCCGCTCCACAGGGCCTGACGCCGCACCGCAAGGTATTCCTCTTCCTGTGCCCGATCCTGTGCTGCCTGTTCATCGAACGAGGTTTGGCTCTGGGTCGCAGGCTTCGCCTCATACCCCGTCCGGTTGATCGCCTCGACCAGCGATGCCTCCGAGGTGACGGCGGAGTCATAGGTGATGACGGCCTGCTTCAACATGAGATGGACGGACGCATCGACGACCCCGGGTTCCGCTTGCACCACCCGCTGGACGCGACTCTGGCAAGCGGCGCAGGTCATGCCCTGAACTGGAATCGTCACCTTCCGGAGCTGCGGAGGCTCGGGCGCCTCCGCACCCACAGATAGCTCCCCCTTCCCTTCCAACAATACAACCTTCTTCATGCCGCCCTCCCGGCCGGCTGGGCCTCATATCCCACGTCGTTTACCGCCCGGGCGATGTCCGCCGGCGTGATCTCTTCCTGGTCGTAAACAACAACGGCTTCGCCGACCTTGACAGTCTTGACCTGCACGCCATCAAGTTGGGTCAACACCTTCGTGACCTGCCCGACACAGTGCCCGCAGCTCATTCCGTCAATTTTCAGGATCAAATCTTTCATGGTGCGCCTCCTGGGTTGAGTGAACGGTTCGATGAACCCCATGTCCAATCAAGCCGCTCCGTCACCTCTAAGGACGGAGATGGAGGCAACGCATTACAGTGAGAAATTTATGAGGCAGGAATAAAAGGTTCAGCCAATTCGCAGGAGCAACGGTAGGCCCAAACAAGAGTACGACGATGGCTTCGTCTAAATTGTTCTGAGAGCAGGCCATCTACGCTCTCCGCCGAGGGGAAGCAGGCAATTCCTTGATGATATCTCGCGCCAATTAGGCGTCGGCGAGGCCATCTTCTCTAGTGACAAGAAGTACGCGCATCTCGCCGCGAAAGGATTCGACCGACTTCGTTCCCCACCCAGGGCTCGCGTGCAAATTACCCCCCTCGAACTCGGAAGGTAAAGATTGCTTCCCGCGTCGTAGCGCCTCATGCGCTCTCTTATTCGTGCTTGTAGCACATCCTGCCACTTTGAAACCGAAACCCATTCGAAGAGAAGATGACACCACCCCCGATAAAAGTTGAGTTACTACCGTATGAACCTACTTGGGCCGCATTGGCCGAGGAAGAAGTAAAGGCGACCAAGGCTGCCCTCGACTCAATGCTGTTAGTGGTTCATCACATTAGCTCGACAGCAATTCCTGGCATAACCACTGACCCGCATGCGTTGCCCCACAGCGCGAAGGAACTCAACTCAGAGGAGGTTCCCGGTAGAGCCCACCCACCACATTCGCGCATCACAAGACGACCGGGAAGCGGCTGGACTGGAGGTTTCGCTCACGGATTTCGACGAGGACACTCGGCGCCTTGGCCTCTACGTCAAGAGGTCGGACTGTTCTTCGCCCCGGCCGACGATGCATTGCGGTTCACTTCATGACTCGGGCGCTTCACGGCTGAGGAACAATGCTACGAGAGCCGCTTCCTCTATATAAGCGGAGCGGGCCAACGTGGTGAATCAGTAATGCGGCAATGGAAGGAACCTGCTTGACAGCAGAACGGCTTGGCAGCATCTCCCTCGCTGGCTCTCATTCGAGAGCTATTGAGTTCGAGAAAGAGAATGGCAACGACAAATCTGATGCGCTTGTTGCCGTCGATAAAGGGGTGGTTCCAAAGAATCAAGAAAAGCACTTCCATGGGCAGCACGTAAGAGAGATCGTCTGTCGCTCTCCGCGGCGATCAGACTCGACGGAATAGCGGGCATGACAGGAGAATGGCTTTGCGGAGAGGGGGGCATGACTAGGCAGAGTCAGCCCGGGAGGCGTTCCTCAGACGGTTGAGGCAAGGAATCGTAATGAACCGGTTGGATTGCAGGATGAGCCGCCGTTTCTGCAGATCTGCCAGTACACGGCTTACCGTTTCCCTCCTGAGTCCGGCCATGTCAGCGATGATTGTGGGGGAAAGCTTCACCGGTAACCTCACCTCCTCTTCATCCAACAATGTCAGTTGTCGCACTAGGTCAAGGAGGAGGTGGATGACCCGACTGGACGCATCCTGCACCGCCCGAAGTCCAACCCTCTCTTGGAGAGTGCCGACCTGGGAACCAATTTGCCGAAACAAGGCGGTCAGGGATCGAGGGTTCGACTGGACCTGAGCGAGTAAGTCCTCCGGTCTAACAAAGACAACGGTTGTTTCCATGAGGGCCCGCCCTGAGCTTGAATAGCTACCCTCCCCCTGCAACCAATCAGCCAACCCAAGGAAATCCCCAACCCCGCAGCATTGGAGTGCCACCTCGTCTCCGACCTCAGTAAGTCGCGATACCATGGTTAAACCGCGGCACACTATGGGTAAGGAGGCGCGTGGCTCGCCATGCAACATGACATAATGCCCGGCCCGATACGATTTAATCTCAACGCGTAGCGAGGTGGCAGCGAGAGGCGGCAACACACACTGCTGCTGCTTCGAGCACCCTGAACACAGTTCCTCAAATCGTGGAGCCGCGAGATGATGTCGGCGCCGCGACCGTGGAGGGTTGACGTTGTTTTTCATGAACAATAGTACTCGGCCGGTTGCGACTCACAATTCAGATCTTAGCGATTGCGATGGAACCGTAGGCGCATTAAGATCGACACCTTCGACCTCCCGACCGCAGACGGGAACTGCAGTAGCCCAACCAAAAACCACCTCTATCCCGTTGTGCGGAGGCCAGTTGCCAAATCGGAGGCCCCCCCAATTCAAATCGCTCGTTTCACGAAATGGGTGTCTTTTGTCGCTCATTGTCCTACAGAGTGGACAGCCGCTGTGCTTCTCTTGTGGTCATCGGTCCATGCCAGGCTGGACATCCTTTACTCGGATCATGCCCCTAATGTTTTTCTATCATACCAACTGGTCTTGAAGAAAAAGCGTGATGCAGATCACAAACAAAAATTTCTCCGTCGAATACGATGCTGCGCTTGCATTTGCGGGGTTTCCACGAGGGATAGACCCGTGGCTCGACCTTTCCACCTTCCATTCATCGTGAACTTGCTTATCGGCAAGTTGACCAGCCGTCTCACGCTACAACTTGAATTCTGGGTGCTGGTAACCGCCTTCCCGTCATTGCTCCTGGGGGGATGGTTATTCACAAGTGTGTATCGAGAACTCGTCGTGACCCGACAGCTCAGCGCCGAGACGGTGGCCCGGCAGACATTGGATGCTGCCGAGCGTCTCGTCTTCGAACGTCACGGAGATACACAAGTCTTTTCCGGCCTTCCCGTGGTCCGAGGTCTCGACCGGATCCAACTCGCCGACGTTGCGGACTACCTCGTCACCACCTACGCACCATACTATCGGCTGGCGCTTGTCCTTGATCGGGAAGGTCAGGTCTTGGCTGTCAATCGGGTGGATGCGGCCGGGGGCCCCATCCCGACGGCACAACTGCTTGGGCGATCGGTCGCGGGGGAGCCCTGGTTCAAGCGAGCTCTGAGCACGACTGAAGCGGTAGTGATTGAAGATTTTCACCCTGACTCGATGAGTGAGGCGATCTATCAGGACTCTCGCCCGGTCATGAGCTTCTCTGCGCCGATCAGAAACCACGCAGGTCTTGTGATAGGGGTCTGGTCCACGCGACTGTCCCTCGACTCTCTTGAGGAGATGCTGGCAAAGGTCGCCAGCATCTCCTCGCCGGCATCCCTTTACGCGCTGAGATTGCTGACACCTCACCAAGACTGGCCTCTCATTCAGGTGGGACCCTGGCCGCGGCCTGAGGATCCACGTCGGAGCAGCTTGCACCAGGGGGCGATATTTCCCTTGCTCGCTGTTGCCGATTCCACCGGATTTTCGCGTTGGCCGGGGCTGCATTGGCGACTTGAAGTCTATGAACCACCGGACGCCCTGGGCTGGCCAAAAATCCTCACCTGGCTTTCAGTCTGGCTCGGAGTGATGGTGCTTGGGGGAATGATCGGTTTGGGATGGATCGTCCACCACCGGCTGATAAGGCCTATTCTAACCCTGACGGAGTTGGCTAGGGACCGGGCTCGCCTGGCCAGGACGGTCCCGATTGAGCGCATGGTTGTGTCGACTCCGTTGGCCACGTCCAAAGCGGCGTTCAGCCTTCGCACACGTCCCGATGAACTGGGAACACTGATGCGCACGCTCGGGGCGATGGCGCAGGAGGGCGAGGAGCAAGTGGCCCGGCTTACTTCGCTGAATGCGATTGCGCAGAGCTTTCAGCGCGAGATGGTCTCGCTGCCAGCGCTACTCGCACGAACCGTCAATACAGCTCGCGATCTCACTGGCGCCCGTTATGCGGCCTTGGGCGTATTCGATGAAACCGGAGAACGCCTCACCCAGTTCATCACGGCCGGAATGGACGAGGCCACCCGAACGACGATTGGAACGCTTCCAATCGGCCGGGGCCTCCTCGGACATCTCGCGAAGGAAGATGGGATTCTTCGTCTGAGCGACCTCACCCAGCATCCGACATTCAGTGGGTTTCCTCCCCACCATCCGCCGATGTCATCGTTCATGGGCGTGCCGATCCAGGCACATGGCAAACTCTACGGTCGACTCTATCTGACGAACAAAGAAGGACCGGCGCAGGTGGCTACTGACTTTACCGAAATAGACGAACAGGTCATCGTTGCACTGGCATACCAAGCCGGGACCGCGATCGAGAATGCCAGTCTATTCCATCAAACCAAGACAGCCGAAACGCGGTATCGTGCCATCCTGGATTCCGTCGAGGAGGGGATCTACGGCATTGCCCTCTCAGGACACTGCCTGTTTATCAACAGAGCTGGGGCTGTACGACTGGGCTATGGGCCGGATGACTTGGTGGGCCGGTCGTTGCATTCGCTCATTCATCATACACAGGCTGATGGCCTGCCCTGCCATGAAAGTGCGTGCCCTCTTCATGCCGTGCTCCGCACGGCAACGCCCGCCCGGTTAGAAAACGAGGTTCTCTGGTGCCGGAACAGGACCTCCCTTCCGGCCATTTGTGTCTCCACGCCGCTATATGATGCGACAAGAACGGTCATCGGAGCCGTTGTCAGTTTCACGGATGTGACGGAACGCCGACACCTGGAGGAACAACTCCGACAAACACAGAAAATGGAAGCGATCGGGAAACTTGCCGGAGGGATTGCCCACGATTTTAACAATCTCCTTACCGCCATTTTGGGATACAGCAACCTCCTGTTGGAGAGAGTCGCTCCAGCCCAACAGTCAGAGGTGATCGAGATCAAAAAGGCGGGCGAGCGGGCGGCCTCGTTGACCCAGCAACTCCTCGCCTTCAGCCGCAAACAAGTGCTCGCGCCCTGCGTACTTGACCTAAATACAGTGGTGACGGGGATGGAGCGCCTGTTGCGCCGCCTCATTGGAGAACACATTGACCTGCTCACGATCTCCGCTGTCTCGCTGGGGCGGGTCAAGGTGGATCAGGGCCAAATCGAACAGGTGATCCTGAATCTGGCGTTGAACGCACGGGATGCTATGCCTCACGGTGGACGGCTCACCATTGAGACAGCCAATATCGAACTGGATGAACAGAATTGCCGGACACATCTGGACGTCAACCCCGGGAGGTTTGTCATGCTGGCTGTCGGCGATAACGGCCACGGCATGGACGCAGGAACGCTCTCGCGGTGTCTGGAGCCGTTTTTTACCACTAAACCGCTAGGCACGGGCACGGGATTGGGCCTTTCGACCGTATACGGTATCACCAAGCAAAGCGGTGGCGCCATCGAGATATGCAGCGAACCAGGTTGCGGTACGACGGTGAAAGTCTACCTGCCATCAATCGAGGAGGATCTGCCTCCCCTCGCGCAGGCCGCCAGAAATACCCTGCCCCGGCGCTGCACGGAGACGATTTTGTTGGTGGAAGACGATGAGACCGTGCGGTTCTTCGCGCAGACGGTCCTTACTCGAGCGGGGTATGCCGTCCTGGAGGCCTCAAGTGGAGAGATGGCGATAGGCATGAATACCCGACATGAAGGGACGATCCATCTCTTGTTGACCGATGTCATGATCCCCGGCATGAATGGCCACGTATTAGCGAGGCGTCTGATGTCAGAACGACCGGGTCTGAAGGTGTTGTACCTGTCGGGGTACGCTGAAGATGCCGTTGTGCACCACGGAGTTTTGGACTCTCGCACGCCATTTCTCCACAAACCCTTTACCGCCGACCGTTTGGCTGAGAAAGTCGGTGAGGTGCTGGATGCGTAACTAGGTCGTCTAGCGATTGGGGCGACTCAGTCGTCCACGAAAATGCAAGACAGGATCGCGCCACGATGCCGCAAGAAAGGAATTGACCCATGTCAGATCCCTCACGAGTGATGCCGGACGATTCAGGCGAGGGTCTGCGTATTTTGATCGCAGATGACGACGTAACCTTTCGCGAAACCGCAGCGGTTTTCCTCCGTCGCGCCGGATATCTGTGCACATGGGCCGGTGATGCGGAGGAAGCCGCAACGGCCTTAGCGGCCTACCCCTATGAGTTGCTCATCACGGATATCAATATGCCGGGCAATGAGAATTTGGAGTTATTGCATCGGCTCCACCGAGGGCAGACCACCGTGCCCGTGATCCTTGTCACGGGATATCCTACGGTCCCCACTGCCGTGGAGGCTCTGCGCCTGTCGGTGGTCGACTATTTTATTAAGCCACTCGACTTTCCTAGCGTACTTTTGAGGATCAGGCACGCCATCGAAAAAGGGCGCCTTTTGCGCTGTCTGCAGCAGTCTCGCCGGGAGGCGAGTGCCTGGATTGGCACCATGGAGCGTGTTGAACAGGGGCTTCTCGCCTCTGGACCAATCGGTTCCGCGGAGCAGCAGGCATGGTCAATCGATCGGTGCCTAGGCCAGATGGCGACACAGCTGCTTCAGCTGATGATGAGTTTCAAGGCTGCCGCGAATCTTGCGAACAAGCGTCAAGCTGGGCAGGCCATCGATCTGTGCGCGGCACTGCAGTGCCCACGCCTGACACAGTACGAAGAGGCCGTGAAGGCCACGGTCGACGTGCTGGAACGCACCAAATACGCCTTTAAGTCGAAGGACCTCGGCCTGGTCAGAAAACAATTGGAAACTCTGCTGAGTGCCAATCGTAGCGGCCCCTCAAGTTCCTCGTAATATCGTCCGAAAAAGATCCTGACAAAAGAGCCGAACGTGATACGGCAGGTCGGCTCGCCTTAGCGGACACGGTTCAGCCTTGTAAGTTGAAGGCGCAATCGGAAACTCCCCCCCTTCTCGCGGGAGCAACCGGTCGCGCCTTTTGTATTTTTTGCGATGACGGCCCTGCTCGCTCCTCAACGGGGGCGGTGGAGCTTCCGGCGTACTGACGTCCATCATTTTATGTCTCAACCGTTTCAGCATCAACAGTACCGTCGGCTGTCGTTCTTAATCCTGGGGATGGTTGCCGTTGCGTTGGCGGTCGGGCTGGTGCTCTTTCAGCATCTCAAGCAGCAGTTGATCACCGACTCTGGGAAGCGGCTGGCCCTGGCAGCCATCGACCTTGCAGAGAGGCTCGATCGGGTTCTCTTTGAGCGATATGCCGATATTCGGCTCATGGCTGATGCGGCGGTGTTCCAGGGAGATAACAGGGCCGCCATGGACAGTTATCTGCGTAAGATCCAGCAAGCGTATGCCATTTATGAGTGGATCGGGGTGACCGATGCAACAGGCCGGATCATCGCGAGCACGGAGGCAGCCAGCCTAGGCAAGAATCTCGACGCTGAGCCTTGGGGCCCCGCGACTCAGATTGAGCGGGGCATCATTCTGGGAGATGTGCAGCGTTCGTCCGAGACGGGGAACAGGCTGGTCATCGGGTTCACTGCTCCGATCATAGAGGCTGATGGAAAATTCCGGGGGACCATCACGACCCGCGTGGCCCTCCAAGCATTAGAAGACATCATGGCGCCAACCTTGGTGGCGCTGCAGTTGCAGCAAGGTACATCGGCCAGGATCGAATACCAGCTTGTGAGTCGCGAAGGTGACCTCATCGCCGATTCGCTCCTACGGGAGGAACAGCAGGCCAACCTGATTGCCGCCGGGGTCCTGTCCGCGCAGCTTGCCGGAACGAGGCCGTCCGGCTATGTCGAGGAGGAACACCGGCGCCGTCACGTACCGGTGGTCACGGGCTTTGCCCGTACGAGAGGCCATGAAGACTTTCCTGGTTTCCAATGGAGCCTCTTTGTCCGGATGGACCGTGACGATATCCTGGCCTCTCTGTCGGCGGTCGTGCGGCCCCTTGGTTTCGCCGGAGCGGGCCTTCTCATTCCATCACTGGGAGTACTCTTCTGGACGATTGGACGGATACGGATGGAGGGGGTCCGGGCACAAGGGGAGTATGCGCGAGCGACGACAGCTGAGGCGAACCTGCAGGAACGGACCCATGCGTTCGAATCCTTGCTGGAGACCGCGCGGCAGCTTTCGGCAGAACACAACCCAAGCCGCATTCTTCAACAGGTGTGCGATACCGCACGTCGCTTGACTGGCGCCTCCTATGCTGCCATCGCGGTGTTTGATGAACGGGGGCAGGGGCTTTCCCGCTTCATCACCGCTGGAATGAGTCGGTCCGAATGTGACGCCATCGGCGTCCAGCCGACGGGACGTGGCCTCCTCGGGCATCTGGATGGAAAAACGGCTGCCTTTCGACTCAGTGACCTGACCCAACATCCCGCCTTCACTGGGTTCCCAGCGCATCATCCGCGCATGCGCTCCTTGCTTGGTATCGCGATCCGTGTGGGTGATGAGGTCTTTGGACGCCTCTATGTGACTGATAAAACCGCTCCACCATGCTCCACATTACCTGGGAAAGGGAGGGAGGCAGCTGTGGAGTTTACCGAACTGGATGAGGCGATAGTCACCGCCCTGGCAGCTCATGCCGCTGTTGCCGTTGAACAGACCAGACTCCTGGAACAGGCGCAAGAAAGTACTCGCCTCAAATCCGAATTTCTCGCAACCATGAGCCATGAGATCCGTACCCCGATGAACGGGGTGATCGGAATGACGGATCTGCTCATGGAGACTCAGTTAACAGATGAGCAGCGCGAATATGCGGACACGATCCGCAAATCAGGGGAGCACCTGTTAGCAATCGTCAATGATATTCTCGATTTTTCAAAAATTGAAGCTGGGAAGCTTATCCTGGAACGTGTGGACTTTAGCCTTCGCAGTCTAGTCCAGGACGTGATGGCCGTATTCAGCAGCCACGCGAGCGGCAAGGGGCTGGCGCTCAGGTCCGCGATCCACCCCGACGTTCCAGATTCGTTGCAGGGCGATCCCGTCCGTTTGCGACAGATTCTCGCCAACTTGGTCAGCAACGCCATCAAGTTCACCGAACAGGGCGAAATCGTGATAGCCGTAGAAATGACTGATCGGGCGAGCGGCGAGAGCGGTCCGCTTGAATCACCCTGCGAGAGTGGAGATGAAGACAACTCTGCCCGGAAGTCGACACCCATCGGATCCCCCGAGGAAGTCGTCTTGCGGTTGTCCGTACGGGATACAGGGATCGGTCTCGAGCCGGAGACCTGCGCCCGCCTATTTCAGCCCTTCGTCCAAGCGGATGGTTCTACTACGAGAAAATATGGGGGGACGGGACTGGGGCTCGCGATCTGCAGACAACTGGTTCAACTGATGGCAGGGCACATCGGCGTTCAGAGTCGTCCTGGGCAAGGTAGCACATTTTGGTTTATCGTACGGCTTGCCAGGAGGCCCTCAGAGACCCTGCCACGAGCCACTCGCGAGGCACCACTCCACGGTGCCCCTGTCCAAGTCGTCGCCCCCGACACCATCACTCGAAATAGCCCTGAGCGTCACCTGTGCGACGAGGAAATGGTCGCGCCTGGCACCGAGACCGTTCCCCAAGCTCTTGACCTCCTGCGTGGCGCGGCTCGACTGGGTAAGCTGTTCAGGCTGGCCCTCCTCGGTATGCAGATGGTGGCCATGAGCGGCATGGAACTAGCCCCTCTCATTCGGGCGGACGCAGCCCTGCGCTGCACCCGACTCATCTTGCTGATGCCGACGGGGCAGCACGGTGAGGCCAAGCCTGTGGTTGGAAAAGATTTGGCGGCCACCCTTCCCCAACCTGTGCACCCACCTGATTCATATGACTGTCTGTTGTTGGTGATGGGCCATGAAGTGTCCGCGGTTCCTGAAATAGGAACCACGAAGGGTGATACCCAAATGGAGGCATGTGCGACCAATGAGAAACAGTGCGTCGCGAACAGCGTGACGCCCGTACCAAATGTCAGTCGCCATGTCCTAGGCGGACAAACGGTACCCTCTCGTCCCCGTGTGCTCGTCGCCGCCGACGACTTGCTCACCCAGACCGCTACAGTCCACATGCTGAGAAAACTTGGGTGCGAGGCCGATGGGACCGTCAGCGGCAACGAAGTCATGCTGACGCCCACACGAACGGCTTACGACCTCATATTCGTAGATAGCCGTCTGCTGGAATCTGGCGGATGTGACCCCACGTACATACTCGGTCAAGGTCAGCAGGCAGAGTATCCCACAGAAGGGAACATGGTGAATCCTGACGGGCGGCCGAAGCACCCCGCATCAGCGCAACATTCGGAGGGCCGCGTGCCCATTGTCGCTCTTGTGCCCAGTACGATGAACAAAATGCACGGCCACGGGGTCACCTGTGGCGTGGATGATTCCATTAGCAAACCTGTTCGTACCGAGGCCTTGTCCGAGGTTCTGGATCGATGGATTCCAGATCGGCACCGTGCGGCGCCTCCTCCTGTGCTTTCCACTACAGATCCGCAATGGGATCGGCGGGAGTTGAAGGACAATTGGGAACGCCTCCAGTTTTGATCCGGTCCTTCAATACATGCGAGGCCGACTCACGACATATGAGACGAATACCGGAATATGGTTACCTTGGATCTCGCGCAGGCACTGCCTGCAAGGCCCGTCTGCGGACGAGATACGTTGGTCATGTTGTCGTGATCGCATCCTTCACGGGCGCGACCCAGAGACGCGATCATGCGACAGCGCCGCGCTCGTGCGTGACTACTGTGGCACTGTGTTGCGGAGCTCGGCTAGGGCGGTTCGCCAGCAGGCCTTAACATGGGAGTGGTGTAAGTGGGTGGGAATACAATCGTCATGCGGTGGCGGCAATGGGTTACTGCAGTGGCCTGTGAATGGGGTTATGCAAGGATGAGATGTTGTGGTGGATGGGCGAATGTTGGCCGACTGCTACAAGCGAAGGAGGCTGCCGCTCGTCATTCTGTCGATAGGGAGACGATTGATGTGTCGTCGGTACGCATGGCTCGTAAGGCGGAAGAAGAGCTCACCGCCGCGCTCGCAGGACTTCGTGCGATCAACGAGGAACTCGCGACCTTGGCAAGCGTGCATCGATTCCTCGCCATCACAGCAGCCACAGGTGCGAAAGAAGTGGGTGCATCGGCGCATCCCTTTATCGGTGTGGCACAACGGGCACGGATCTTAGCTGCACGGATTGATCGTGCCAGGGAAGGCATCACGGTAGTTCTTCCTCCAGGCCACGGATTCCAGGCAGGATTGCCGGCCCCTTTGGCGGCTGCAAAGAATAAATACCCTCGGCAAGATCGATAAGCATGATTCGCGTAGACGATAGATTTGACGAAGGTGCGGCGCTATGACCGACGTGTGGATGACTGCGAGTCTGGCGCTGTTGGCAGGCGCATGTATCGGCGGGGCAGTGTGGTGCATCATGGTGCGACGGATGGAGGACTTGCGCGCGCGTTTGGAGGCTCAGACCCTCCGCATGCAGGCCCACACAAAAGGGTGGGAACAATTCACAGATAAGGCCGTGCCGCTCTTTCCGGTTTTGACACGGCAACTTGAATCCGTTATTGCGGACACCGAATGCGCTGCGATGAATCTTGGTGAACGGTTTCGGATGATCGCCCAAAAAGCCACCGCTTTGACCAGCGTGTCCACTCGGCGCGGTTCTAGCCATCCCAACGGATGCGGGCCGTCTGTGCAAACGATACTCGACGGGATGGATGGCATGCTGACTCGAATCGTACAGGACTTCAGGACCTTAGCCGACATGTCTCCCCGAGCAGTTGCAGCGATCAGCGATGTGGAACGTTCAACCAGATCCGTGACCGCCATGTTGAGCGACATCGAAGGCATGGCTGACCAATCGGCGCTACTAGCGGTCAATGCCTCCATCGAGGCGGCACATGCCGGCGAGCATGGTCGTGGATTTGCCATTGTGGCGGATGAAGTGGGGAAACTGGCCAAGCGGTCGGCAGAGGTGTCGATGTCCATCAGGAAACTGGTGACGGCAATCCAGATGGGCATGCAGCATGCTCACATGGCCATCGGTGAAATTGCGACTTTCTCCGCTTCGCATGCCACTACCACACATGCCATCCAGACCGAAGTCCACGACTTAGCGGCGACCTTATGTCGATCCAATGCTGACTTGGACCGAGATGTCCAATCAGCCATGTCACTGGTCAAGGGGCTCATGGCTGACATTTCTCAAATTGTGGTGTCACTTCAATTTCAAGACATCGCACGCCAAAAACTGGAACATGTCATCGATCCCTTGGTGCGCTTGGAACGCGCATTGTTGTTGGCAAGAGCCGATGCGACATGTAGTGGCAGCGACGTGTGTGAGGCGCTACCAAGCCTGTCGGAACTGCAAGCGACCTACACGATGGCCAGCGAACGAATGGTCACTACCGCGATGGAAAAAGGGGGAGGTCCTCAGGTCTTCACTACCTCCGCGTCGCAGGCGGAGTCGGATGACACGGTGACACTGTTTTGATCAAGTTGGATGGACCTGAATCTGTTTCAGGGAGTACGCCGATTGCCCCCCCCTGCCGCTGTCCCTTGTTGCCGGGATGTACCGGATGGTGTCCGTCAATGAAGGCGAGTATTGGGTGGTGAGTGATTGCGTGAAGTAAGGGACCTTGCCTCCGGGCCAACGGACTGTTTTCCATGCAAGTTCCCTTTACGATCGACCATGTAAGGTGGAGGAGAGTCAACCCTCCGCTGTCCCCTGTCGGCGGAGAGTATTCAGCTACGCTCCATGACTCTGCAGTGGCCTGAACAGAATGGCAAGGTGGAACGTAGTCATTGCAGGTGAAGAAGAATTGCGGAATCGCTCGACTGGTCGACGGCTTCATGTCAGTAGCTTCGACTCTGTGCGTCTCGGAGTATGACTCGAAATCACAACTACTTCACCCTGGCTCTGCAGGGTGTGGGTAACTAACGGTGTCTTTTATCGCCGAACCTGTCATCACTATCTAAGCCGAGCAAGTACCAGGGGGGCCGCTAGCCATGATCTCTCAGAATTACAAGAACTACGAGTAGCCAATTCAAGGGAAGACTCCCACGGGAAACCTTATCAGCACTGCCAGGTCTGTCCCGAACGGAACGCGCTGTCATTCTTTCTCGTTATCATGCCCCCACGCTTCAGCATACTCGCCTTGTTGTGTGTCGCCTGCATCCTCCTCTTAGCTGGGTATCTGGCAGGTGTATCGTACCCCGACCTCATGCCGCGAACCTTCTCCCTGCAAACAACTCCCCTCGACCCTTCACACCAACAGCCTGGTGTTACCATCAACCTCCCAGCGGTCGTTGCACCGGTGGATGACGGCCAACGGTACTATTATGTACAAGTGAATCTTGCTGTGGAGCTCGATCGTTCAGGAACCGCCGGCTTGATCCAGGCCCGCCACGAGGTGATCGACCGGAAGATTATGGAGGTGCTCCATACCTATTCCGTCAAGGAACTCCGTTCGGCCGGACTGCGGTCGACCTTGCGCACTGACATTCGACGCGTTATTAACCAATTGCTTCCGCAAGGTCATATTCGTAACGTCTACATCACGAATTGGTTGATGACACCGGTTGGACCCTAAGCCACTTTCCCAGGAGGATCTGTAAGGGCTTGTTAAGCACTCGCTCGGAGAGCATGCGAAGATCTGGCTTCTTTAGTCCGGCCGCAGCAAAGATGTCCACGATTTCGTTGGGCACTACCGCCGTTAAGCCGACTAGGCAATGGTATGTTCGAGTTCCGCATTGGTGGTGCGTTTTCTCGGCGTGTTCTTCGCCAGCATCGAACCCGCGGCCTGGAAGCATTCGACATCATCCGAATTCGGAAGGTCCCTCCTGCTGCACAGATAACGCACCGGCGTGCCAACGATCCGTCAGGGCATTGGGCAGACGTGCCGTACTGTCTTGCCGTCCCCTTGTGCAACAGGCAAGATTAAAAGTTGCTCCTGCGACTTGCCAGTCATTCAGACCAACCAGTCAACCTCGTGAAAACGGCCTCCACAAATGTCATACTTCTTCAGCAGCACCACGACTGCCTCGGCCTGGGTCAATTGCCGCCTGCCCCCCTCTCCCGCTGCTTTCAGTATAGATTGCGAGGGTCTGCTTGAGTTCGTCATCGAGTGCCTCCCCGTAAGCTGAGACACTCACTAATGAGAACTTTCTGGCAGTGACGTTGGCCCCGTTTCGAGACAACATTTAACCAGAGCAGACGACGTCTTCGACGATCGGTTGCCCCTGACGTTGTGCGACGAACTCGTTCGGGGTCAGGTGCCCAAGCGAGCTGTGAGGCCGGCGCTGATTGTAGTCCACGCGCCACGCTTCGATGATGGCTTGCGCTTCGACGAGCGAGGCAAACTGGTGCATGTTCAAACATTCGTCCCGCAGGCGCCCGTTAAACGATTCGATGAAGGCATGTTCCATCGGTTTTCCTGGTCGAATGAAGTCGAGTTGGACGCCCCGCCGATAGGCCCAATCCTCGAGCACTCGGGATTGGAATTCGGTGCCACGATCCACCGTGATCGAGCGGGGCACCGCTGGTGTGTCCAGCACACGATCGAGTACCTGACCAACCGTCTCTCCCGTCATCCGAAACCCTGCCTCTAGTAGGCGACTGTGCCGATTCATCCACGACCGTCAAGATTCGAAACGGTCGCCCGTCTGTCAGATCGTGAATACGCAGCGCAGCGCCGACTGATCCCTTGCGCGGCTGTGTCGATACCAGGAGGCTCGCCCAAACTGCCCCAACCGACAGGCCCGCGCACAACTCACCGAGAACGTATCTTGAAACCTGTGGGCCAATTCTCGGCGGCGAGCGAGCCTCAGACTTTTTTTCGGAGGGCCTCCGAGAGCATGTGCTTGTCGAGGGAGCGATCGGCCACCAGCCGTTTGAGCCGGGCGCTCTCCTCTTCCATTTGACTTGCCGTCGTTTTCGGGAGAGACGTCAAATCGGTGTTGACCACCTGTCGATTTCTGACCGCCGCTGTCCTCAGCGTGGCAGAAGACGAACTCGTCAACCTCAAATTCATGATTGGTCCTACGGTCTAGAGCTGGACTGCGGAAAAGTATCATCCGCAGCATCAATCCAATTGCGACTAATTAAAAAAGAAGAGCGCAGAAGTGGTGCCGTTAGGCGGGAAGACTGTCTATAACACTGTCTATAAACGAAGAAGAGAGGATCTGATGAAACGTAAGTGGAGGAAAAATTGGAGCGGGAAACGGGATTTGAACCCGCGACCCTCGCCTTGGCAAGGCGATGCTCTACCACTGAGCTATTCCCGCTTGCTCCGAAAATGAAGAAGCGGGATTGTACCGAGCAGGGCATGGACTGTCAAGCGGCTCGGAGCTGAGTAGGACGTCCACTGCATCGAGGCCATGCGACAGATACAGAACCGCTCATCGTACCGCGTAGGCCAAACAGCGCTCCCGCTGCGCCGTTTTGAGAAGCAACAGACTCAGCCTTTCGACTCAGGCCATCCTGCGACTTCTGTCCACTTGACGGGCTATAGGGGCTTGAGTAGAGTGAATTCCCATGTCGGCTTCACTTCCATCATCCCGTAGCGAGGTAGCCCCAGCGTGACCTCTCGCCTGCAGCAGTCCATTCCGTTTGCGGCACAGGCAATCCCCTTCGACGAGTATCTGGCGACAGGCAAGATCCCAGACGGCCTCATCACCAGCGAGTATGTCGGCGAACAGTTTGTGGAACGACTGGTTCACTACGTCCTCAGTGTTCCCGCCGGCAGCTATACCATGGCGCAACTCAGCCGCCTCCTTGAACAGTTGGACCCGCGCACCCAAGTATTTTTCTTCAAGCGTCTGAAGGAAAACAGCCCCGACAGCCTCAAGGATTTCGCCCCACTCTATTATGGTTTCATGAACGAATTTCATTCCCTCCTGTTTACGTAGATCGCCGTTCGACAAAAAAATACCTTGTCGCACCTTCAATCTAGGGTATAATCGCGAGAACTTATTTCACGGACCGAAGGAGATTTATGAATCCCACGTTACAACGCGCCGTCACAAGTTTTTATAACCTGGTGTACGAGGCCCAGACCTTCGCAACCACCATGGCCCGAATCGATACCGCTGAACAGGAACACTACGCCGGCCGAATCGAGGGCCTGAATTGGGTGCTGGATCGCTGCCAAGAGCTCGAAGACATGGATGCGAACATTACGCCCACCACGTTGCAGCGCGTGCTGACGGAAGTGAAATCGGACTTGGACCATGAGCTCTCCGTGCAACGTCGTGAAAAGGGGCGCCGCGCGGACGGACGCGAGGAAGCGCTGACGTTCGTGGCAGATTACCTGTCGAGCTTGATCACGGCTACCGAGATCGAATCCGCCAAGACCTCCGTTTGACCGCCTATCGATCGTTCTTAGGCTTTTCCTCCGTCATGGCCTCCTCCGAGGGCGACTATGGCCCGTGAATGGATCGTCTTCGCCATCTGCCTCGGGCTAGGAGGCCACATTGCCCTTGCGGTTGTGCTGCATGCCCCGGACCTCTGGCCTTGGAGCAAGGCCTGGCTGTACGGACTTCTCTCCGGCTTGGCCCTTTATGTTGTAGTCCAACTCCTGCGCTCGGTTTGGTGGCTACGTCGAGGCAAGAACAGCGACGATCCCTGACCACATTGCACAGGACGGTCCTCGATCGGTAGAATACGCACCATGCAACGTCCCCCGCATAGCCCCGTCCCCCCTGGATGGCCGCCCCGCGCTGGCCGCCCGCGCCCTCACGGCTCGCCTCCGCCGGAAAGGCAAGGGGATCAGTATGAATCCTTCAATGCTTCGCTGCTCTATTGCAACCAATGCCGCCAGGCAACACCGACTCGTCAACGATTGCTCCTCGTCCTCCCGAGCGGGAATCTTTACGAGTACCTCTGTGCCCGATGCGGAACCGCCACCGGCTCCAAGACCGAACGACCCCCCGCAGAGGGCGGACTCGTTATTCCCTGACAACGTGGTGGCGGGTGACCGGTTACGGCAGGATCGCGGGAAGACGGCAGAACGTCTAAGCGACTTGGTCGAGGGGGATTCCCTCATCAATTAACATGACGGGGATGTCTTCGCGGATCGGGTACAAGATCTTATTGTCAGACCGTACAAGGCCGCCGTCGAGTTTCTCCGTAACCGGTTTCTGCACCTTATTCTTCAGGGCCCCACGCGCGATAGCGGCATTTAATTTTTCCACCAGCCGATCATCGGCGAGCGTGACGGCTTGCTTGGTTTCCGGACAACACAGAATGGCGAGGAGTTCCTTGTCGATACTCACGTCGTTCCCACCTCATTGATGATCCCCGCGCACATGCGTACCACAACTGACGCACGGGTTGTTGACGGAAAGATAGTCCAACTGATCGGAGAGATCAAGCAGATACCACATCTCCCGGTTTCTCTGGTATCGTAGCTCTTCGTATTGAACCTCCGACGACCGATCGAGGAGACTTCCATGGCACTCTCCCACCGGCTTGGGCGCATCTTTCTCACGGGCCTTCTCGTGCTCCTCCCGGCTTGGACGACATTTCTAATCCTCGTCACCATGTTCGATGCACTGGACTCATTTCTACTGACCCTCGTCGGGGGCGGGATGGAACCCTACGCTCCGGGCCTGGGACTCCTCATCCTGATCGCCATGGTGCTGATAGCCGGGGCGGTTGCCACCCACGTGTTGGGGCAACAGCTGGTCCAGTGGACGGAACGGACCCTTGAACGCATCCCCTTGATCAGGAGCATCTATCTGACCTTGAAGAGCATGACGGACCTGTTGAACTATCGCGCACGCTTCGGACGCAGCACGGTCGTGGCCTTTCCTTTCCCGCGTGATGGCCTCTGGGCATTGGGATTCGTGATGGGGTCTCCGCCGCCGGCCTTGCAAGTCGCCCCCATGGCTGAACTGGTCATGGTGTTTGTTCCGACCGCCATCCATCCGTTTACCGGGTATCTGGCGATGATTCCGAAAACGCAGCTGCAACCGCTCAATCTCCTCCCGGAGGAAGCCTTGAAATTAGAGTTCTCCGCGGGACTCTATCGCCCCCTACCAGGCTGGCTCACCACACCTACCAGGGAACCCACATGAGCCCGGCAGATCGGTTCCATGTCCGTCCCGCAACGGTCCAGGACCTTGAGGTTTTGACGGACTTCAGCGCCGCCATGGCGCTAGAAACCGAACAACGCACCTTAGATCGCGCACGACTCCGCCTGGGCACCCAGGCGGTGTTCGACCAACCGGCGCGCGGACAGTATTACGTCGCCGACTTGCGCCATGGACCTCAGGACGATACAGTGACGATAGGCCAGTTGCTCATCACATACGAGTGGAGCGATTGGCGCAACGCGCAGTTCTGGTGGATTCAAAGCGTGTACGTCCACCCAGCCTGGCGCAACCAGGGGGTGTATCGGCAGATGCATACCACCGTGCTGGCCCTCGCCCATTCGCATCCGGACGTGTGCGGCGTCCGTCTCTACGTAGAGCGCCGCAACAGCATCGCCAAGCAGGTCTATACCAGAGTCGGTCTTTCCACATCGTGTTACGATATCTATGAGGTTGATTTCGTCCTCCCGTCCCATTCTCTTGATTGAGAGCCTAGCCAATGGCGCCGTTCGACGTCGATGAACCAAGGAGCCTTGCCCATGAAATATGCCACAGTACTCCTCGCTCTGTTGATACTCACGTTGAATGCCTGCGCATTCAGTCGCGGCACACTCGGCGATGAGTTGAAGACCGAGACGATCAACTCCATCAAGAAGGGCGTGACGACCCGGGCCGAGGTCCTGGCAAAATTGGGGGCCCCGGACCGCATCGTGCAGCTGAACGGACGTGATCTCTTTCAGTACTATCGCTATGACGCGAAAGTCGGCAGTTTACTGTTGATCATCTTGAATTTCTCGCGCGTCACCATCAAGAGCGATGACCTCTTCGTCCTCGTCGACCGAGATGGCGTGGTCGAGGAGGTGATCGCCTCGAAACGAACTGAAGGCCTTGAGTTCCGATTCTGGCCGTTCGGGGATTAAGACCATGCCGATCCGAGGATGGCGAGGAGCCCTCTTGTGGTCGCTCGTGGGCACCATGGTGCTGACGGGTTGCAATGTCGCTAGCCTAACCATCAATACGCCCCTGACGGTGGACCATGTGGCCTTTATTACGGAAGGCCGCACGACGCTGACCGACGTCGTCGAACGATTAGGGGCGCCGGACAGCATGGCCGATTCGGAGACCGGAACCATCGTCACCTACCGGTTTCTCAACGCCAAATACTCGCGAGTCAACTTTGGCTGGTTGCTGAAACCCTTCTCCCCCGTCGATCCCGACCTGGTTTTCTCGCGTTCAGGTCTCGGAACAGATGCCTATGAGCTGATCTGCAACGAGAACTGGGTCGTCATTCACCAGGCCTTCGTCCGTCAGCCGCCTGCGCAACGGCTCTTCACCCCCTACCCTTTCTGACCTGCGCGCAACGCGAGACGACAACTGAATTGCCGCCCGCAGACCATCCCGATATAATGCGCGCCATGGGTGCAGCCTCTTCCGACCACCATTCCGTCGTTACCTCTTCTTCCTACATTCCAGCTGATCACGACATCGAATTTCTGCAACGTGACGAGTTGCGCGCCGTACGACTCGGCTTGGAGCTGCTCAAGCCGGAGTTGATCCAAACCGAGCAGGGCATCCGCTCCACGATCGTCGTCTTTGGGAGTGCGCGACTCCAGGAGCCTGCTCACGCGCGCCGAGCGCTGGAAGCCGCGCAGGCCGAGCTCCAAGAAACCCCGGACGATGTCCAGCGCCAACGCCGAGTCGCGGTCGCGGAACGTCGCGTCGCCTTGTCGCCATTTTACGACATCGCCCGGGAGTTCGGACGCCTCGTGTCAGCCACCTGCCAGATCGACGGGCAATGCGATTATGTCGTCGTCACCGGGGGAGGACCAGGCATCATGGAGGCGGCCAACCGTGGAGCCGCCGACGCCTGCGCAAAGTCCATGGGGTTAAACATCACGCTCCCCCATGAACAACGACCGAATGCCTACATCACTCCGGAACTCTGTTTTCAGTTCCGGTATTTTGCCCTGCGCAAGATGCATTTTCTCCTGCGCGCCCGCGCGCTGGTCGTCTTTCCCGGAGGCTTCGGCACCCTCGACGAACTCTTCGAAACCCTCACCCTGCTTCAAACGGGCAAGGTGCGCAACGTCACCATCGTTCTCATCGGCCGGGCCTTCTGGGAACGCCTGATCAACTGGTCCTTGCTGGTAGAAGAGGGCCTGATCGGTGCGGATGACCTCGGCCTCTTTCATTTTGCGGAAACGGCACAACAGGCTTGGGACCTCATCAGCCGCCACCATGGCGGGCCGGGAGGCCGATGAACCTATCCTTTCACGGCGCCGTCCGGTCCGTCACCGGCAGTCGTCATCTGCTGGAAATGCCCGGTCATCGTGTCTTGCTGGACTGCGGCCTCTTCCAAGGCCATCGACAGGAGGCGGATCGACAAAACCGATTTCTCGGCTTCGATCCCCGCTCGATCAACGCCGTGCTGCTGTCCCATGCCCACATCGACCATTCAGGCGCCCTCCCCGTGCTCGCCAAACACCAATTCCGCGGCCATGTGCATGTGACCCGGGCAACGGCTGACTTGGCCGCGGTGATGCTGGAAGATTCCGCGCGACTCCAAGAGAACGATTGCGCCTATCTCAACAAGAAGGAGAAGCGACGCGGGGCCGGCTGTCTCGAGCCCTTTTACGATTCACGCGATGCGCGTGCCATCGTCCGCCGGTTCGTCGGCGCCCGCTATGATGACACCATCAAGGTCGCGCCACGCGTGACCGCATCGTTTCACGACGCCGGACACATCTTGGGCTCGGCCGCCATTCGCGTGAAGTACTCCGCGCGCGGCAATACCACCACCGTGCTGTTTTCCGGCGATCTCGGTCGAGCCCGGATGCCCATTCTGCGCGACCCGGCCCCACCGCCGAGCTGCGATGTCCTCATCCTCGAGTCGACCTACGGAGACCGCCTGCATGAGGCAGCCGGAGAAGCCTTGACCAAACGGGCACAAGAACTGGTCACTCACGCCAAAGTTCACAACGGCAAGATCATCGTGCCGGCCTTCGCGCTCGGGCGCACGCAAGATCTGATCATGCGGATCAAACGGCTGGTCGCGGAAGGACGCATCGACCCGCTGCCGATCTTTATCGACTCGCCGCTCGCCTCGAAGGTGACGGAAGTGTTCCGCAAGCACCCGGAATGTTACGACGAAGAAACCTATCGCACCTTTACCTCGGAAGGAGACCCCTTTGCGGCCCGGTATATCCGATATGTGTCTTCCGTGGAGGAGAGCAAACGCTTGAACAGCCTGAAGGGGCCCTGTGTCATCATCGCCTCGTCAGGTATGTGCGAAGGCGGCCGCGTGGTGCACCATTTGAAGCATGCGATCCAAGATGAGGCCAATGTCATCGCCATTGTCGGATTCCAAGCCGAGCATACGCTCGGTCGCCGGCTAGTCGAAGGCTGGGACGTCGTGCCGATTTACGGCATCCCGACTCCGCGCCGCGCGCAGGTCGTGGTCTTCAACGGGCTTTCGGCCCATGCGGATCGGAACGACCTGCTGGCCTACGTACGGGCCATCTCGCCGGCTCCGCAGCAGGTCTTCGTGGTCCACGGAGAGGAAAAGCAAGCCCTCTCCCTGGGCGCAGCCATTCAAGCCGAACACCCGACCATGTCGGTGGTGGTGCCGACGAAAGGGACGACGTACGACATCTGAAACCGAAGGTGCCTCTGATGAATCGCCCTCGAACTACGACACGGCTCTTCGCGTCCTGCTTGATGACCGTCCTCCTGTCGTCGGCTCCCTCATGGGGGTTCGAGCCCGGTCGCACTCAAGACATCGAACACACCCGCATGCGGGCGCGGGACCTCGGCCTGTTCCTCGGTTTCCTGCAGACGGGCCCGCTCAATGCCATCACCGATGTGCCCGGCGTGAAGGTCGGACAGGTGACCCTCTCACGAGGCGACGGGCCGCTGCAGCCTGGACAGGGTCCGGTACGAACGGGGGTGACCGTCATCATCCCCCGCGACGACGTATGGCATCAAAAAGTCCCGGCCGGAACCTTCGTCCTGAACGGCACCGGCGAAATGACCGGCCTGGCGTGGCTAGCGGAATCCGGCTTTCTCGAATACCCCGTTGCGCTGACCAATACCCTCAATGTGCCGCGTGTCGCCAACGGGGTGATCAGCTGGATGCTTCGCCGTTACCCCGGCATCGGTATCACCGATGATACCCTCACCCCGGTGGTGGCGGAATGTGACGATGGCCGACTGAACGACATCCAGGGCCGTCATGTGACCGAAGAGGACGTGATGCAGGCCTTGGATCAGGCCTCGTCGGGGCCGGTGGCGGAAGGCAGCGTGGGCGCCGGAACTGGGATGATGTCGTACGGGTTCAAGGGCGGGATCGGTACCGCATCCCGACGCCTGTCCGACGCCGACGGCGGATTTACGGTCGGCGTCCTCGTCAATGCGAACCATGGCCGACGGCCGGAGTTGATGATGGCAGGCGTGCCGGTCGGCCGTCTGTATGATCCAGCGCAGGCGCAGTCCGGGCAGGTGCCGACGAAGAACCCAAGCGCGCCGCGAGCGGAACGCGAGGGCCATCCCGGCAACGCCGAAGGCTCCATCATCATCGTCGTGGCCACGGATGCGCCGCTGGACAGTCGACAGCTCACTCGCTTGGCCAAACGCGCAGCCCTCGGGTTGGCCAGGACCGGCTCGACCGCAAGACACGGAAGCGGCGACTTCATGCTGGCCTTTTCGACCGGCAACGTGATTCCTCATTATCCGACAGTTCCCATCTTCTCGATGGCCCATTTGGCCGATACACACCTAAACCCCTTGCTCACCGCCACGGTGGAGGCTACTGAAGAAGCTGTGCTCAATGCCCTCACTGCCGCAACGACGGTCGTCGGCCGAGACGGGTTTCGTGCCGAGGCTATCTCTCTGTCTCGCCTGCGCGGGCTGCTGTCGACGAACCCGACTCTGCGACCGTGACGCCGTCCAGCAACCGGCCCGGGCCTGTCGGCACCTTGCTTTTGCAGGTCGCCGCGGCTATTCTCCTGAGGTCTTGGCACAGAGGAGGGCTATGGCTGATTATCACATCGGAGGCAGTCTAGCGCTCCTCACGGCACTCGATAAGACCAACAAGTTTGCGGATTTTTTGAAGACGCGCATGACCGGGGCGCTCGAAACGCAGGATCCGACCGAACTCCATTATTTGCTCGCGCAACTCGACGACTATCACTCATACATGTGGCGCTATTACAAGAAACTGGCGTCGGATCGTCCGCAGCGATGACGCCGGACCTCCGACCGAGGGCAGCCCCCCTCACCGCACCACGCTTTATGACGTTCGGCTCGTGATTAGCACACCTCCATCGACATTGCGGTTCGCCGCAGCCCTGACGCGCCGGCAGGACGCCCAGGCGGCAGCCGATGAGTTAATCCATCAGATCCGCGAGCAGTTAGGGGCCGCGCCTGTCGACGTCGCCTGCCTGTTCGTCTCGGCCCATCATACCCCCCACGCGGAGTTTCTCTCGCAAGCGGTTCGCCGAGCCTTGGATCCGATGGCCTACGTGGGCTGTACGGGCGAAGGTATCATCGCGACCGGGTGCGAGATCGAGACAGGACCGGCCGCCACCCTGTGGGCCGCTCATCTGCCCGGCGCAACCGTATCTCCGTTGCGGTTATCCTTTTCGAATGTCCACGACCAGTTCTCGCTACAGGAGTGGCCGGACCTGGAGGTGACCGGGAGCGCAAGACCCGTCCTCCTCCTGTTTGCCGACCCCTTCTCCACCCCCATGCAAGATGTCTTGAGCCTCATCGAAGAACGATATCCGTACGCCATGGCCCTAGGAGGGTTGGCGGGAGGAGGACAGGACGTCGGAGAAAACCGTCTCTTTCTGGATGACGCGGTACATGCCGATGGGCTGGTCGGCCTGGCCCTGACTGGTCACCTCACCGTCCACAGCGTCATCTCTCAAGGCTGCCGACCGATCGGCGAACGCTTTATCGTGACCAAGTCGGAACATAACGTCATTTACGAACTCGGCAGTCGCTCGGCCCTGGACTGTCTCCAAACAGTGTTTGCCGAGCTGAATTCCACGGAACAGGCCTTGGCGCAGCGGGCGCTCCACATCGGCATCGCGATGGACGAGCAGCGAGCCCGGTTCACACGCGGGGATTTTCTCATCCGCAACCTGGTCGGAGCCGACCAGCAGACCGGAGCCATCGTCATCGGCGACGTCGTCCAGGAGGGGCAAACGATTCAATTTCAGGTTCGTGACGCGGAGTCGGCCGACGAAGACCTGCGAGCCTTGCTTGCCTCACAAGTCAGCGCGGAGGCGAGGAAACCGCTCGGAGCCCTCCTCTTCAGCTGTTGCGGGCGCGGGAAGGGTCTGTTCGGGACTCCCCATCACGATGCGTCCGTGCTGCAGGAGCAGCTGGGAACCATCCCTGTCGCCGGGTTTTTTGCCCAAGGCGAGGTGGGACCCGTCGGTCCGAGGAACTTCCTCCACGGCTATACAGCGAGCATTGCGATCTTTCTCGAACCGGATCGATAAGGTTAGGAGTTGCTCATGAACATTCATACCTGGATTACAGCCGGTTGTATGGCTCTGATCCTTTTGGCCAGCATAGGGAGACCGACCATGGCGCAGCAAAACAGCACACCCCCTCCCCAAGAAGTGACCACCGAATCAGGCTTGAAATATGTCGATCTCGTAGTCGGAACAGGCCGTGAAGCGACAACGGGCAACCTGGCGACCGTCCATTACACCGGCTGGCTGACGAACGGCACCAAGTTCGACAGTTCGGTAGATCGGCGCGATCCCTTCTCCTTCCCCATCGGCGCAGGGAGGGTCATCCGCGGTTGGGACGAAGGAGTGGTCGGCATGAAGGTGGGCGGCAAACGAAAACTGACTATTCCGCCGCAGCTCGGCTACGGCTCCCGCGGAGCGGGTGGGGTCATTCCACCCAACGCCACACTGGTATTTGATGTCGAACTCCTGGAGGTGCGATGAGCCTCACGCGCGCGCACCAAGCCCACGTCCTCCTGTTTACACTCAGCGAACCACCATGCGCCAGACGCCGCTAATCGAAGCCCATCGCAACGCCGGAGCGAAGTTGGTCGACTTTGCCGGGTGGGAAATGCCCATCCAATATTCCGGTGTCGTAGACGAGTACCACACCGTCCGCCGTCAGGCCGGCCTGTTCGATGTGAGCCACATGGGACGCATCACCGTGACCGGCCCGGGATCCCTCGCCTTCCTCCAGTATGTGACGACCAACGACGTCTCGACCCTGTCCGTACGGCAGTCGCAGTATTCCATGGTCTGCTCCAAGGAAGGCGGCATCAAGGATGACATTTTCATCTACCACGTAGCGCCCTACGAGTTTTTGATCTGCGTGAACGCGTCGAATCGTGAAAAGATCCTGGCGTGGCTGCACACACAAGCGGCCAAGGCTCAAGGCTGTACCGTAGTAGACCAGTCCGCCACCATGGCACAAATTGCCATTCAAGGGCCGGCCTCGCGCGAGGTGCTGGCGGCAGCCGGCATCGTGGACCTAGCCACATTGAAAGTCCGTCACTGCCTGCAGACCACCCTCCGTGAGCAATCAGTCCTGGTCACGAGGACGGGGTACACCGGCGAATTGGGGTACGAACTGTATCTTCCCGCGGAGGGGGCCGCAGACACCTGGCAACACCTGCTTGCCGTGGGTCAGCCCTTCGGATTGAAGCCGGCCGGCTTAGGCGCTCGGGATTTGTTACGTCTCGAAATGGCCTACTTGCTCTATGGCAACGACATGGATGAACAGACCACACCCCTTGAAGCAGGTGCAGGCTGGGTTGTGAAATTTGAGAAAGGTGAATTCATCGGCCGGACAACCCTGTTGGCGCAACAGGCCACGGGTCCGGCGAAACGACTGATTGCCTTCGAACTCGTTGAAAAGGCCGTGCCTCGCCACGGGTTTCAGATCCTCCATCCCGAGGCACCGCACGCGCCGGTCGGCCTGGTGACGAGCGGGAACCTCTCTCCGCTTCTGCAGAAAGGTATCGGCTTGGGATATGTTCCGCCCACCCTTGCCACCCCCGGTAGCGCGCTCCGGATCGAGATCCGCGGCAGATCCTGCCCAGCAGTCGTCGTCACACCTCCCTTCTACAAGAAAAAGGTCGGCACATCATGACGAGGGTCAAACCGGTCTATCAAGGGAAGGTCGTAACGCTGAACGTCGACACGGTCTGCCTTCCGAATGGGCACACCATCGACTTGGAGGTCATCCGCCATCCAGGAGCGGCCGCCGTCGTTCCATTGAAAGAGGACGGGACGGTCATCCTCATTCGGCAATTTCGCCATGCCGCAGATGGTTTTATCTACGAAATTCCTGCAGGCAAGCTGCACCCTCAAGAAGATCCCTTGGATTGCGCGGCCCGCGAGCTTGAGGAAGAAATCGGCTACAAGGCCGGACAGTTCGCACTCCTCTCCAGCATCTTCACCGCCCCTGGGTTCGCAGACGAAGTCATCCACGTGTACCTGGCGACCGACCTCACACGAGGCACACAGAACTTGGATCAGGATGAAGTGCTGGAAGTCGTGGAGATGCCGTTACGGGAAGCGATACACAAAATTCAAGACGGCACGATCCGGGATGCCAAGACGATTGTCGGGTTACAGGCGGTCTTCATTCGGCAGGAAGGGAATCGATAGAGGACCCGCGAGGCCTCCCGCTCCAAAGAGGGGAGACCTCCCAAGCCAGCTAGCCTCGCCGAAAATCGCCCAGGCTCAGTGTCCGCCCTTCTTCTCTTCCTTCTTCTTGTCGTCGCCGAAGACGGTCTGGGACAGGTGGCCACCCTTCTTCTCTTCCTTCTTCTTGTCGTCGCCGAAGACGGTCTGAGAGAAGTGTCCGCCCTTCTTCTCCTCTTTCTTCTTGTCATCACCGGCGAAAGAGGGAGCGCTGAACGCGACCAACATTGCTGCCGCCATCACCGTCAACATGATCTTCTTCATACTGACTTACCTCCTGTTATGTTGAGTTTGAGACTGCCACCTACCGACGGCCGAGAGCAAAGCAAGGTCTTTGCCGGAGACGCTGCTCGATCTAATTCGTTGTTTTTCAAAAATTTCGAATACTCACCGCCCTTGCGAGCATGGCGATGGGCGCCGTCGGCTGTGGCAGAATAGCCAAGCCAAGACTAAACCGCCTCAACAATCAGTCCTGCCATGCCGAGAGCACACCGTCCTCTTCCCGACTATCTGGCACCGAATCTGGGCATCCTCTTTGTTGGGATTAATCCGGGGCTCCGATCCGCGGCCCTCGGCCACCACTATGCCGGACATTCGAATCGGTTCTGGAAACTCCTAAGCGAAGCCCGGTTGGTTCCCTTCCCGCTAGGGTACGAAGACGATCGGCGGCTGCCGCAGTGGGGAATCGGCCTCACCAACCTGACCACTCGATCCACAGCAGAAGCCAAGGAGTTGACCGAGCATGACTATGCGCGCGGCCGTCGAACGTTGTTACGAAATGTGAGCCGTTATCGCCCCAAGGCGGTGGTCCTCCTCGGTATGGGGCTCTATGCCGTACTATTCCCGAACGAACCAGCGGCCATCGGCCGCAAACCGGGTTTGCAGCCGAGCAAACTCTGTGGATCCGATGTGATCCTCCTGCCCAATCCGAGCGGACGGAATGCCGCCTATCCCTACCGAGCCATGCTGGAGGGCTTTCTGATGCTGAGTCACTACTTGCCCAAGCCTGACAGGGCTCCAGGTGAGGAGAGTTGAGTTTGCGAGGCAAGAGACCGAGAGATGAGGATAGAATTTTTCCTGCAGGCTGAGATAGAGTCGAGAGTCTCACTTCTGAGTAGGTTCTAACCTGGACAGCCGATGAAGTTTGCCGTCGCCACCGCCTTAGCCGTATCTCTTCCGCTCGCCTCGACCGTCATTGCCGGCACTGCGGTCCACCAACTCGTCACCAACGCGATGCAGGAATGCGCCCTTGGCCGACAAAGCCAGGATCGCGCGTCCAGGATCGACCATTTCTTGCGCGGGCAAGCCTATGGGGAGCAGGCGGTGGAAGCCAATGAAACTTCTGCACAAGCCCATTTCGCGCTGTTCTGTAATCTCGGCGAGCAAATGCGCATCGACGGGGAGCAGAGCATCGGCTCGGTTTTTGGATTCCGACGGATGATGAAAGAATTGAATCGGACGCTGGAACTAGCACCGGACCATCTCGACGCCCTGTCAGCCAAAGGCACGTTTCTCATTCGCCTCCCGTCGCTACTGGGGGGCGACAAAGAAAAGGGAGAACAGATTCTTCGTCACGTCATCGACCGTGAGCCAGCCGCCGTCAACGCCAGACTCAGCTTAGCCAAGAGTTATTGTGCCGGCGGCCGCCACGAGGAGGCCATCACCATCGCCACCAAGGCGCTCGAACTCGCCCAAGGCCTACAGCGGGCGGATTTCATTCCCGAGGCTCGACAGGTCCTAACACACCTGTTAGCCCAGGCTCCGAAGAGCCGCTAGCTGCTGCCGACTCACCGCGCCGGACACCGCCTCGTTCCCGACCCACGCAAACCTTCGATGGCGCTCCTCAACGGCATAGCCTCCTGTGCTCCTTGAACCGTCGAAGCCAGTGCGCCGGCCGCAGCGGCCACCTCAAGCCCAACCTCGATCGGCAGGTCTTGCGCGAGGGCACAGGCCAAGGCGCCGTTGAAGGCGTCACCGGCACCGGTCGTGTCAACCGCCTCCACGAGGAAGGCGGGGACCGCACTCACCCCGTGATCAGTGCCCACAAGGGCGCCCTCGGCACCACAGGTCACGACAACAGTCCGCACGCCTCGGTCGACCAGCCAACGGGCAGCCTGGGCAGGATCGGACAATCCCGTAAGAATGCGGGCCTCGGTTTCGTTCGGCGTCAGAATATCCACCAGCTGCAGGAGTTCGGTCGAGAGCGGTACGGCCGGCGCTGGATTGAGGATCGTAGTCAGCCCCTGCCGCTTTGCGCAGAGCAGCGCCTCCTGTACGGTCTCCAGGGGGATTTCCAATTGGACCAGCAACACCAGCGCTCCTGCCATCACCCCTGACTGCCGACGCACGTCGTCAGGGGTGAGGGCACCGTTGCTTCCCGGAACCACCACGATTTGGTTGCGACCTGCCCGATCAACCAACACCACCGCCAATCCGGTCGGGGCATGCCGATCCCGCAGGAGGGTCTGTCGAGAGAAACCCTCCGCAATCAGATGTTCCTCAAGGAGAGCGCCATGGGCGTCGTCCCCGAGCTTACTGAGAAAGACCACCTCTGCGCCGGCGCGCTTCGCCGCAACAGCCTGGTTGGCGCCCTTCCCGCCGAATGATCGGGCGAAATGATGGCCGGGAACGGTTTCTCCCGGGCCGGGAAGGCGGTCGACTGTAACGACCAGATCGATGTTGCTGGAACCGACGACTACGACCATGGACAGAGCCTGGCCCGGAGCAGATCCAACGAGCGTTCCACATCGACACCCACGGCGACCTGCATATTCGGCATGACTTTTTGTTCCGCCTTGCGGCTACGCCGGTCCGCCACGGTCATCCCCCGCGCCACGATGCCCCTCGTCTCGACCGAAACATGGAGGGGCTCGAGCTTCAACAGGCTCGCATCGACCGCCGCCAGCACCGCCAGTGGATCATGAAAGTGAAACAGACCATGGCCTTCTACCTGTTCGGCAAAATCGAACGCACATCCGGTCACATCCGTCACCAATCGACTGAACGGATCGCGCGATGCAGTGACCCACGTCGCCAGCACATCCCTTGTGACCGAGAGGCGGGTCGTGACGTCCAAAGGAACCAGCGTGATGGGCAAGGACGCCTGGAAGACGCGGGCTGCAGCATGGGGATCGGCGTAGATATTAAATTCGGCAACCGGCGACACGTTCCCCGGAACACCGATCGCCCCTCCCATCACGATCACCGATTGAAATCTCTGGACCAGGAGCGGATTCACCTTCAACGCCACCGCGAGGTTGGTCAACGGACCGATAGTGATCAGCGTCAGCCCTTGCGGATACCGTCGCACACACTCGTTCCAAACCTCATGTGCTGTCGGCAACAGCGCCGGCAACCGAGCAGGAGGGTAGAGGGGCGTTCCCTGCGCGGTCAGGAGGCGATCCAGTTCACCTAATCCATCGCTGCCATGCACGTGGTCGGCCGTGACGAGGTCCTCCTCAAGCGGTCTGGCCGCCCCTTGCCCGACCGACAGACCCCGCAGCGTCGACCGCAATCCTAGCAAGCGGAACAGATTCTTGGTGGCTTGCCCCACCGGAACATTGCCGCAGACGGTGGTCAGGCCCACGACCTCCAGCTCCGGAGAGGCCAACGCCAGGAGAATGGCCAACGCATCGTCGGCACCGGGGTCGGTATCGATGATGACTCTGGTGGGAACGCATCGCGGCATGATTCGTTGGGCGTCAGGGGCTATGGCGTCACGGTGAGGTCTTGGGCGCAGCGAAATCCGGTCCCATGGTTGCGCATGGTCGGGCGTGATCCATCACGGACCGCGCCGCGTAGAAACGCCTGGTGGTTCAACCAAGATCCGCCACGCAGGACTTTGTATTCGCCGGAAGCCGGTCCCGGCGGATTCCGTTCTGGCGCGACGGCATAGTAGGCTGGGTCATACCAGTCAGCGACCCATTCCCAGACATTGCCCGCCAGGTGTACCAGTCCTTCGGGAGTAGCCCCCAGAGGCAGGGCCTGCTCGGGCAACGTGGCTAGACCATGCGCTTCTTCCTGATTCAGCAAGGCAGCCCCCTCCTCGGCCCACCAGGCCTTCGCCGCCTCGACCGTTAGAAGGTCTTGATTAGCCCAGTATGAGGCCCCATTGGCCCGCGTACGATCCCACAGATCAGACCAGGGGAACCTGCGTCCATGTGTACCACGAGCCGCCCGCTCCCATTCGGCTTCTCGCGGCAACCGTTTCCCATCCCAGCGGCAAAAGGCCTCGGCATCATGCCAATCGACATTGACCACGGGATGGTCAAGTCGAGAGGCATCGATCTCATAACCATTCCACAGATTGTAGGAGGGGTCGCAGCAATGCTCAGGCGTACGATGACCGGTCGCCTGAAGAAAGGCCCGGTACCGTCGATTCGTCACCTCCTGCCGATCGAGCCGAAACCCATCGAGGTACAGCACGCGTTGCGGTTCTTCATCCGGATCCCCGTCGCCCGGCAAACTCCCTCGCAGGAATGTTCCGGCCATGATTGTGACCATGTCGCCCTCAGCCTCCACCGACCGGCTCGGCGCGCTGCTTGCCTGGTTCGGATTCTGAGTTCCAAACCGGGTGGAGGCCGCAAGCCGCTCCAAGGTCGCGTCATAATCGGACGCTTCGTCGGCAGGCCCCATCAGGAAATAGAGAACGCAGGCCTGCTCCGGCCCAAAGACCGCAAGGGCCCGTCCTACCAGCTCCTCACTTTGAAAGGACCGCCCCATCGTGTGGGCTGTTTCCACCTCCGTCCCCGATGGCACAAAGGACAATCCGTGCAGCAACGACAGGGGTTGACTCAATTGCTCCCGAATACTGTCGCGCGTCGCATCTACCATGGGGAACACCATACCCAGAGCCTTTCCCGGCTCTGAATAGACAAAGGGCATGGGCGAATCTTCCGACCGATTGCTCTTCCAGCCATTTGGCACGACAAACGACCAGTCGGTGTCGGGAATGCGGAGTCTCGTTCCGGCTTGATAGGTGATACCGGGCTGGGCTTCCTGGAATGCCTCCTCGGAACCAGGGAACGCCCTCGCGCCCGAGGCAAATCCCAACAGGAGCAGCAGACAGCACAGAGCCGCCGCTGAGACTACGGAGAAAGACGGCGGGCAACCGGCGATATCCCGATCGAGGACATCCCCACGCAGCCGCGCATCAGGAAGCCGCGTCCATCGGAGGGCAGGTACAAAAGAGGTGGCGGTCCCCATAGGCTTCATCGATACGACCGACGCTCGGCCAGAATTTGTTGTCTCGAACCCAGGGCGCGGGAAATGCCGCCTGCTCTCGCGAGTAGGCCCTGGTCCAATCGGAGACGATCACCGCCGAGGCCGTGTGTGGCGCGCTCTTCAAGAGATTGCCGGCGCGAGGTTGCCGACCGTCCACGATATCCTGGATCTCGGCGCGTATTGCGATCAACGCCTCACACAACCGATCCAACTCCCCCTTGGTTTCACTCTCCGTCGGTTCGATCATCAGGGTCCCGGGCACGGGAAACGACACCGTCGGGGCATGAAATCCATAATCCATCAATCGCTTGGCCACGTCCATCGCCTCGACGCCGCTGCGATCCTTCAGGGGCCGGAGATCCAGAATGAATTCATGGGCCACGAAGCCACGCGCGCCCGTGTATAAGACCGGATAATGTTTTTCCAGCCGTTTGGCCATGTAGTTGGCGTTCAGGATGGCCACCTGCGTCGCTTTGGTCAACCCTTCTCGCCCCATCAACGCGATGTAGACCCATGAGATCGTCACGATGCTGGGGCTCCCATAGGGCGCGGCGGACACCGGACCGATGGACTGGGTTCCGCCCACTTGCACGACCGGATGGCCGGGAAGAAACGGCACCAGGTGGCGAGCCACCCCGATCGGTCCCATGCCCGGTCCGCCGCCACCATGCGGAATGCAGAACGTCTTATGCAAGTTCAGGTGGCACACGTCGGCTCCCAGATCAGCCGGCCGACAGAGACCGACTTGGGCGTTGAGGTTTGCCCCGTCCATGTACACCTGCCCGCCGTGCGTGTGGACGATCTGGCACATGCGACGGACGCCCTCCTCGAACACCCCGTGCGTCGAGGGATAGGTAATCATCATGGCAGCCAAGCGGTCACGATGGTGCGCAGCCTTCGCCTCAAGATCGGCGACATCGACATTGCCGCGTGCGTCACAGGCCACCGGGACGACAGTCATCCCGCACATCGAGGCGCTGGCGGGATTGGTCCCATGGGCCGACACAGGGATCAGGCACACATCGCGCTGTGTCTCGCCCCGATGCCAGTGGTAGGCGCGAATCACCATGAGTCCGGCATACTCTCCTTGTGATCCCGCGTTGGGCTGTAAGGACAGGGCGGCGAATCCGGTGATCTCCGCCAGCCACGACTCCAGTTGCTCAAACATCGCCTGATACCCTTGCGCCTGTTCGACAGGTACGAAGGGATGGAGGCGAGCGAACTCCGGCCAGGTCACCGGCAACATCTCCGCCGTGGCATTGAGTTTCATGGTGCAAGATCCTAGGGGGATCATCGAATGGACCAACGAGAGGTCGCGTGCCTGAAGCCGGTGGATGTACCGCAACATCTCATGCTCCGAATGGTAGCGATGGAACACCGGATGCGTGAGATACGGGCTGGTGCGTGCCAGGGACGCCGGATACCGCACGTCGACGGACTGGACGAGGGTCTGCAGGTCTTCCGCCGGAATGCGGTGGCCGACGAACAGCGCGAGCAGCTGCTGAACCTCATCCAACGTGCTGCACTCGTCCAGCGAGAGTCCCAAACTGTAATCGTCATACCGCCGCAGGTTGATCCGGTGCTGGCGCGCACGATTCCAAATAGTCTCCGCCTGTACCCGCGACAACGGCACCCGCAGGGTGTCGAAGACCGACTCCAATCCCACTTCACACCCATGGCGACGGAGGCCTTCCGCCAACACCATCGTCAAGCCATGGATGCGTTCCGCAATCCGCCGCAATCCGTCCGGGCCGTGATAGACGGCATACATGCCCGCCATCACCGCGAGCAATACCTGCGCCGTACAAATATTACTCGTGGCCTTTTCCCGCCGGATATGTTGTTCTCTCGTCTGGAGCGCGAGGCGATAGGCGACCCGACCAGTGGCATCCTTGGACACCCCCACGATCCGTCCCGGCATCTGCCGTCGGAATTCCTCTTTCGTGGCGAGAAAGGCGGCGTGAGGCCCTCCGTAACCCATCGGAACCCCGAATCGTTGACTGGATCCGATCGCCACATCGGCGCCGAACTCGCCCGGCGGTCGCAACAGCGTCAGGGCCATGAGATCCGTCGCCACCACCACAAAGGCGCCACCCGCATGAGCCTGCGTCACGACATCGCCGTAGTCCCCCACATACCCATCCGTCGTGGGATATTGCAGCAAGGCGCCGAAAAACTCGCCCTGGGAGAAATCCACCGCCTTCACCGCCCCGACTTGGAGCGTGATCCCCAGCGGCTCCGCTCGCGTGTGGACGACCGCGATCGTTTGCGGATGACAATGCTCCGAGATAAAGAATTTCGTGCGTTCCCGTCCGGCAGCGCGTGAGAGGGCCGCGCACATCGTCATGGCTTCCGCCGCCGCGGTAGCCTCGTCCAACAGCGACGCATTGGCCAGCGGCAAGCCCGTGAGGTCGGCCACCATCGTCTGGAAATTGACCAACGCCTCGAGCCGCCCCTGCGCGATTTCCGCCTGGTAGGGCGTGTATTGGGTATACCAGCCGGGATTCTCCAGGATGTTGCGCTGGATCACCGGCGGAGTGACGCAGTCGTAATAGCCCATGCCGATGAGCGTCCGCCACACCTGATTTTGGACGGCCATGCTACGCAGTTCTTCCAGCACCGCCTGTTCGCCTCGCGGGGCCGGCATATTCATCGCGTTCTGCAGGCGAATCTCGCCGGGGACCGTCGCGTCCACGAGCGCCTCCAGCGACGGGAGGCCGAGTGCGGCCAGCATCTCCTGAATTTCCGGTTCAGTCGGCCCGATATGGCGGGGCACAAACGTGTCGCTCGACTCGAAGAATTTGGGCTGTGGCATGGGAGTGAAATCCTGCTAAAAGTTGGCGTATGCGCTTCTAGAAGCGGCGAAGGCTACCCTATCATGCAGACCAGACTTTTCCAAGCGCCCGGAGTCAATCCCTTCGCCTTGTAATCCGGAGATCCGTACGGTATTAGTGAGCGGGGCAGGCCCCGGCGCGCTATCCTTTGCCCCCGGACGATCGAGAGGCATCAGCACGGATGATCACGCATGACATCTTGGTCGTGGGGGCGGGATTGGCGGGTATGCGTGCGGCCATCGCCGTTCCACCTGAGTTGGACGTCGCCCTCCTCTCCAAAGTCCACCCCGTTCGCAGCCACTCCGTTGCCGCCCAAGGCGGCATCAACGCCGCCATCGGCGCAGAAGACTCTTGGGAGGCCCATGCCTACGATACGACCAAGGGAGGCCTGTACCTCGGTGATCAGGATGCCATCGAAGCCATGTGCCGGGAGGCACCGCAGGACATTCTAGAACTGGAGCGCATGGGGGTGATCTTCAGCCGCACCTCGGAAGGGCGCATTGCCCAGCGTCCGTTCGGAGGCGCCGGCTACCCGCGCACCTGTTACGCGGCCGATCGTACGGGACACGCGCTCCTGCATGCGATGTACGAGCAACTGCTCAAGCGTCGTTGCCGCGTTTACGAGGAATGGTACGTCACGGCGCTGCTGGTCGAGGACGGTCGCTGTTGTGGTGTCGTCGCCTGGGACATGGTGCGAGGCGGGCTCCAACCGCTGCGCGCCAAAGCCGTCATCTTAGCCACGGGAGGTAGCGGCAGGGTGTTTTCCACCAGTACCAATGCCGTAATCAACACCGGCGACGGCATGGCCCTCGCCTATCGCGCCGGCGTCCCGTTGGAAGACATGGAATTCGTGCAGTTCCACCCGACCACCCTCAAGGACACGGGCATTTTGATCACCGAAGGCGCCCGGGGCGAGGGCGGCTATCTCCTAAACACGCTCGGCGAACGGTTCATGAAGCGCTATGCCCCGGAGCAGATGGAACTGGCGACCCGCTCGACGGTTTCACTGGCGATCGGGCAGGAAATCCAGGAGGGACGAGGCGTGGAAGGGTGCGTCCTCTTGGACTTGCGACACCTGGGCCGCGGCCGCATTCTCGAGCGGCTGCCCCAAATTCGAGAGTTGTCGCTGGAGTTTGCCGGGCTCGACCCGATCGAAACCCCCATTCCCATCCGTCCAGGAGCCCACTATCAAATGGGTGGCGTGAAGGCCAATGCCTGGGGAGAAACCGACCTCCCAGGTCTCTTCGCCGCCGGAGAATGCGCCTGTGTCAGCGTTCACGGGGCCAATCGCCTCGGGGGCAACTCTCTGCTTGAAACCATCGTCTTTGGGCGGCGGGCTGGTACGAGGGCTGCGGAGTTCGTGCGGGATCGAGACCTGCCTCCGGTTCCGCCCGCTGCCTTGGAAGGCGAGGAGCAACGCATCCACAGCCTCATGGCCAACCCGGGGCCGGAACGGGCTTGGCAGATACGGGACGAGTTGGGCAAAACGATGAGCCTGAATCTCGGCATTTTTCGCACCCAACGGTCCATGCAGGAAGCCCTGTCGACCATACACACCCTCAAGGTCCGCGCTCGGACGGTACGGCTGCAGGACAAGGGACGAATGTTCAACACAGACCTCCTTCAGGCGCTGGAACTCCAATGCCTCTTGGAGATCGCGGAAACGATCGTCGTCAGCGCCCTGGGACGTGAAGAAAGCCGTGGCGCCCACTACCGCGCCGACTTCCCGGCACGAAACGATGCCTCCTGGCTGCGCCACACGCTGAGCCATTGCCGGCCCGAGGGCCCCGTCTTGACCTATGCCCCCGTGACCATTACCCGGTTCCCTCCCGGCTGACGCTAGACCGCCCAGACCGAGGGACGCTCGACCGCCCGGCCTTCTCCACCTCGGTCCCCATGCCCCCATGAGTTGCACTCCTTCTCTTTTGCGCTATTCTTGCCATAGATCACCAATCGATCCCACTGACGGGACACACCGACTGGCGCCGGGGCGAAGGGTCTTCAGGTACCATGACAACCGTTCTCCCAGGCACGGAGGCTCCCGCCCAGCCGAGCACGGCTCCTCACGAGTCGCCCTGTTTCCCCATCTGCCCCCTCTGTCAGGCTGTTCACGCTGACAACCCAGCCGGAGAAAGTCCGTTGCAACAGTTTCCCTGTCTGTCCTGCGGAAGTAATCTGATCGTCCTCGACTCCGGCAGTGTCCCGGAGGAAGACAGGACGGCAGCCGAAGCGTCGTTCACTCCGCCCGAAGTTGTGGATCTCTCACGCCGACTGACAGGCCTGGCGATCGCAGTCCTGACGTGCCTGCTGAACTATGCACTCCTCACGGGCATGGGGTCGTGGCTCTTCACCCAAATTACGGCAACCCACGACCCCTACGATGTCGACGGGTTGTTGTTGTCCCCCTTGATCCTCACATACGACGGTTGGACCCCGCTCCACCTGGCGGCGGCGCGCGGGGACCTGGCCACGACCCTCGCGCTGATCACAGAGGGAGAGCCGATCGATCGGCGAAATGGCAAGGGGAGGACGGCCCTGTACGAAGCGGCGAAACGAGGACACCACCAGGTCGTGGCAGCCCTGCTGCAACAGGGAGCCGATCCCAACAGCCGTTCGAAACAGGGATTTAGCCCCCTGTTCGCGGCCGCAGAACGCGGGCATGCGGAGACCATCACCCTGCTGCTCGTGCATGGCGCCGACCTCCATGCTCGTTCCGCCTCGGGTGATTCGGCTCTGCACCGCGCCGTTCGGCAGGGCCATCCGGCCGCCGCCCGCGCACTCTTGGAACGAGGCATTGCAGTGAACGACAAGAGCCACGGGCAGACCCCGCTCGAAATCGCCCTTCAAGGCCAAAACGATGAAGTGATCGCGGTAGTGCGCACCTACGGCGGGAAGGAATTCTCCCAAGCGAAAGCGCAGCGGGAACGGGGCGTAGCCTTGCAAAAGTCGGGACAGCTCGACCGAGCGCTGATGGCCTATGCGGACGCCCTCAATCTCGATCCTGACTTTTCCGAGGCCTACTACAGTCGCGGCACCGCCTTGATGGAGAAACGCGAGCCGGATGAAGCCCTCATCGCCTTCCAGGCAGCCATACGCCTGGACCCGAACCTGTTCGAAGCCTACCGTGCCTCGTCACAGGTGTATCAACAGCGCCAGCAGTGGGACCATGCGCTTCGACTGTGGGATCGCTTCATCGCGCGGGAACCCAAACATGGCCGCGCCCGGCTCGAACGGGCGATCGTCAAGCGAACCAAGGGCGATGCCAAGGGGTTTATGGCCGACCTCCAACAGGCCTGCGCCTTGGGGCATCGTCCGGCCTGCTGACCATGACCACGCTCCCCAGTCCCACGGACACCTCCCACCTCGACCTCAAGATTGAGTGCCACCACTGCGGTCGGCGCTATCGCGTACGGCATCCTCAACAGTTGACCCACGGAGCCCGTAGCACCTGTCCCGCATGCCAGACTCCCTTCGCCGTCATCGTCCGCCCCGTCATGAAGACGACGGACGCTCCCGCCCGGCAAAGCCGCAGCGGCGAAACGGCGGCTCTGTTTCAGGGGTCCTTCCATGGAAGGGGCAACACCCTCCTCGGCATGCAGATCGTCACGTTCTGTCTCACGCTGCTGACAATGGGCCTCTACCATTTTTGGGGCAAGGCCAGGATCCGCCGCTACCTCTTCAGCCAGACGGCCTTTGGTGGTGATCGTTTCGCCTACCACGGGACCGGCAGAGAACTCTGCCTCGGATTTCTGACCGCATGCCTGATCTTCGGCCTGCCCTATGGGCTGTTGGTAGCAGTGCAGTCCTTCCTGGACCTAGTGGTCTGGGTAGAGATCCTCCTTCAGGGGTTGGCTGGGCTGATGTTATTCACCTATGTGCCGACGGCGGTGGTGAATGCCAGACGATATCGATGCAACCGTACCTCCTGGAGAGGCATCCGTTTTTCCTTCCGTGGCCGCACGTGGGACTTCATGAAACTCTATGGCACCGGCTGGTGTCTCACACTGCTTACGTTGGGGACCTACTATCCCTATTTCCAGACCGAACGCCAGGCCTTCCTCTCTTCCAACACGACATTCGGCAATCGCCGCTTCGGATTTGGAGGACACGGGTCCGGCCTGATAGGACCTTTTGCCCTCGCGCTCGTCACTACCTATCTGTTGTTCGCCCTCTGCGGCCTCGCGTTGCTGCTCGACATTCGCAACGCCGCCTTAGCCCTGCTCCTGATTCCCCTGATCGTTGTTCCGCTCTGGATTCGATTTCTGGCGAAGCAGTACCAATACTTCTGGAACCACACCACATTCGGCCAAGCTCGTTTTTCATCGAGTATCACCTGGCAGGGTCTCGTAATGCTGTACTTCGGCAACCTCGCCCTCTTGATCGTCACCCTCGGAGTGGCGTGGCCTTGGACGACGGTCCGAAGCGCTAGGTTCCACGCTGCATCGTTGTCGCTTCATGGGCCTGTTGCTCTGGAACAGGTGCTCCAGCCGGACAAGACGACGGCGCCGACAGGAGAAGGGCTCGCCAACTTCCTGGAGAACGGCTTCGAACTGAGTTAGCACCCATGACCATGAGTTGGAGCGCTTACTACCTTGACGGCCGCACGGCCACGCGCCACGCTGTTACGGTGCATCCCACCCCTTCGGCGCTGCACCTTCTCTTCGCTGACGGCAAAACCGCTGAGTGGCCCTACCAGCTGATTCGTCAAACACAGGGGGTCTATTGCGGAGAACCACTCCGCTTGGAGTTCGGCGAGGATCCCGCTGAAGCGCTCATATTCGACGAGCCGGCCCCGCTCCTCCACCTGAACAGGCTGGCCCCCGCTTTGACCACCCATCTCCATCATCCCGCACACCGCAAGGCCTGCATGGGTTGGACCATAGCCGCAGCGTTCGGCCTCCTTGTTGCCGTAGTCGGACTGTATCGATGGGGCATCCCCGGCCTGGCCGCTGCAGCCACACCCTTCGTGCCGGTCTCCTGGGAAGAGCGGATCGGCCGGGAAGCCGCAACGCACCTCGCCCCTCCGGCGCTGCAATGCCGCGATCCTCATCGCCTCCGACACCTCGATTCCATCGTGCAACAACTGACCGCGTCACAGCCGCCGTCTCCCTACCGCATCCACCTCGTCATCGTCGACAGTCCCCTGGTGAACGCACTTGCGGCCCCGGGCGGCCACATCCTGCTGTTTCGCGGACTCCTCGAACGAACCGAGAGCCCTGAGCAATTGGCCGCTGTCCTCGCCCACGAACTCCAGCACATCTACCAACGACATACGACCAGGACGATCCTGGAACAGGCGGCCATGGGCCTCCTCCTGAGTGCGCTGATCGGCAACCTGTCCTCAGGGCTGGGCGTAGGCATGGAAGGCGCCCACACGTTGGCCGCGTTACACTACAGCCGAGTTCATGAAGCCGAAGCAGACCGAAACGGCTTCCGCCTTTTGGAGGCTGCGCATCTCGATCCGGCTGCCATGATCGCGTTGTATCGCACCCTGCAACAGGACGAGGCACAGCGCGACGACGACATTGCATTTCTCTCCTCCCATCCGGATATGAGCCGGCGTGTTGCGGCACTGACCGCATTGGCAGCACCACCACAGATGCCTGTCACCCGTCTGCTTCCCGGCGCGGACTGGCACGACATTCGAACGCTCTGCCGCCTCCACTCCGCGGATCCTTCCACAGCCGAAGGCCTGCAGGGCCCCTGACTCGCCGTAACCCGCTCACAGCTGCAGTCCACCTCTGCTATAATCCACCGATTCGCAGGCAGAGACGATGCGTATTCTGGTCATTGAAGACGAAACCAAAGTCGGCTCCTTCATCAAACGGGCCCTCGAAGAAGAAAGTTACGCCGTCGACCTCTGTGAGGATGGTGCCCAGGGTCTCGATATGGCCCTCATCGGCAGCTACGACCTCATCATGATCGACCTCATGATACCCAGCCTGCCGGGGCTGGAGGTGCTGACCAGGCTCCGGCGGGCCAAGATTCAGACCCCCGTCCTGATCCTCACGGCGCAATCCAAAGTGGATCAGCGGGTAAAAGGGCTTGATGCGGGGGCGGACGACTACCTGACCAAGCCCTTCGCTATCGATGAATTGCTGGCGCGAGTCCGGGCGCTCTTGCGGCGCGGACCGGCGGAATCGCCTGGCGTTCTGCAAGTCGATGATCTGGTGCTCAATCCGGCCACTCGTGAAGTGACCCGCGGGGGGCAACGGATCGACCTCACCGTGAAGGAATACGCCTTGCTGGAGTACTTCATGCGGCACGCCGGCCGAGTCCTGACGCGGCCCATGATTTCCGACCATGTGTGGAATCAGGATTTCGATACGTTCACCAACGTGATCGACGTGTACGTGAATTACCTGCGCAATAAGATCGATCGGGGACGATCCAAAAAGTTGATCCATACGATTCGGGGGAGTGGGTACATGCTCAAGGTTGACTGATGCCGCTTCGAGTCCGTCTCACACTGTGGTACGGGACCGCCTTGGCCCTCATCCTGCTGACCTTCTCCGTGGTACTGTACACGATCACGGCCCGCAGCCTTCGCGATCAAGTCGACGAATCTCTGGAGGAAACCGCCGCCGTCGCCGTTCAATCGTTGGAGAAACGAGGGTTTCTTCCACTGATCGACGAAGACCAACTCCTCAGCCAATTCCCCGAGCTGACGCGCATCGATAAGTTTTTTCAGATTTTCAGCCCCTCCGGCACCATCACGATCCGCTCGCCCAACATTCGGCAACACGATGTGCCCCTGAGCCGGCATGCGCTCGAACTTGCGTTTACCGGGAACACGATTTTTGAATCGGCGCGCTACCCCAATGAACCGCCGCTCCGGCTGGTGTCCGTCCCGATCATTTACCGAGGCTCCCTGCTGTACATCGTGCAGGTCGGGACGACCCTGGAAGGGGTCGAAGAAACCCTCCGCCGCTTCCTGTTGGTACTGCTGATCATGGCGCCCATCGCACTCGTCGTATCGCTGGCCGGCGGATGGTTCTTGGCCGGGCGGGCGCTGCGCCCCGTCGATTCCATCACGCTGGCCGCGCAACGTATCGCCGCGGGAGACCTGACGCAGCGACTCACGACGCCCCGTTCCTCCGACGAGATCGGACGCCTCACTGATACCTTCAACGACATGATCGCGCGGCTGGAAATGTCCTTCGCCCAAATCCGCCAATTCAGCAGCGATGCTTCACACGAGCTGCGCACCCCTCTCACGGTCATGAAAGGGGAAAGCGAGTTGGTGCTGCGGCGCCCTCGCCCGGTGGAGGACTACATCGCTGTCTTGGAAAGCAACCTCGAGGAAATCGACCGGATGTCGCGCATTGTCGACGAACTGCTCTTCCTGTCGCGGGCCGACATGGGCCAGATCAAGACGGAGTGCGAGCCGGTGAAACTGGAGGCGCTGGTGGAGGACATTCAACGCCAGGCCTGCCTCTTGGGGCAAGAGCGTGGCGTCGAGGTCGTAACGGGAACCATCCAGCCGGCTACAGTGCAGGGGGATGAACTCCGGCTGCGTGAGCTGATCCTGAACATCGTCGACAACGCGGTGAAATATTCCCACTTTCAGGGAAAAGTGGAAATCGATCTTCGCGTCGACGGCCGAACTGCCCGCCTCGCCGTGCGCGATCACGGCATCGGCATTCCCCCGGACGCGCACAAACAGATTTTCGACCGCTTCTTCCGGACGGACGATGCCCGCGCCCATACCAAGAAAGGCACAGGCCTGGGGCTCTCGATCTGTGCCTGGATCGTCGAGGCCCACCACGGGCGGATCGAGGTGCAAAGCGAACCGGGCAAGGGCTCAACGTTCACCATCGTATTGCCCCTGGCGGCCCCGCAGCTTAACGCCTTCTAATCCCTCATTAATAGACTTCTCATCCCCGGTTGTTACCTTCCGAATGACTGTCACAGGCGGAGTCCTCTCTGCCTACAACCACCCAGTCTTCAAGGAGGAGCGATCGATGAAACGACCCATGCAATCCCCCGGCATGATCGCCGGCATCGCAGTTCTGGGCGCTGCCCTGATCGGGAGTTATATGACGATCACGAATTCCCACGCCTCGAATACGGCGTCGCCGGCTGAACAGCCGGCCACCGTGACAAGCAGCCTTCCAGCCGCAGGATTCACCGACGTGGCCAAGGCTGTGACACCGGCGGTCGTCAACATTACCACCAGTGGATCCGACATGGTCTCCGATACCCGGGGGTCACGCGACCGCAGGGAGGAATTTTTCGGCTCCCCGTTCGGTCCCTTCGGCCCTCGGCGCTTCGGCCCACCCATGGAACCTCGCGAGCGACGAGGTGGAGGACAAGGGTCGGGGGTGATCGTCAGCACCGACGGGTATGTCTTGACCAACAACCATGTCATCGCCGACGCCAAGATCGTGACCGTGACCTTGCCGGACAAACGGGAGTTCAAGGGCCGGATCGTCGGCACCGACCCCAAGACCGACATCGCCGTGGTCAAGATCGACGGTGATCGACTCCCCACCATCCCTTGGGGCGACTCCAGCCGCCTGCAGGTCGGGGAATATGTGCTGGCCATCGGGAATCCCTTCGGGCTCAGCTCCACGGTCACTTTGGGCATCGTGAGCGCCCTGGGGCGTGGACACATGGGCATCACCCAGTATGAAGATTTCATTCAGACCGATGCCGCGATCAATCCCGGCAACAGCGGCGGCGCACTCGTGAACACAAAGGGAGAATTGATCGGCATCAACACGGCCATCTTCTCCCAGACCGGCGGCTATCAGGGTGTGGGCTTTGCCGTCCCGACCGGCATGAGCAAACCCATCTACGAGAGCCTGGTGAAGACCGGCAAGGTCGTGCGCGGCTACTTGGGTATCGGCATTCAGGACCTGAATCAGAACCTGGCCAAGTCCTTCAACCTGAAGGGCAGCAATGGCGCCATCGTGACCGATGTGAAGGAGGACGGGCCGGCGGAGAAAGCCGGACTCAAGCAAGGCGACGTCATCATCTCCTATGAGGGCGCTACGATCGATGACGCCGTGACCCTGCAACGGCTCGTGACGCGGAGCACGGTCGGCAGTCAAGCCACGGTGAAGGTCGTTCGCGACGGACAGGAGAAAGACCTGCGCATCACCATCGGCGAACTGCCTGAAAATCCGCAAATCGCCAAAGTGGACAGCAGCTCGACCGAACAACCCCTCGCCGGTCTCGCCGTGCAGGAACTCGACCGCGAGACGGCTCAGGAATTGGGCATCAAGGGGAAACTGCAGGGAGTCCTAGTGACCGACGTCGAGCCGGACAGTGAGGCGGAGCGGGCCGGGCTGATGCCCGGTGATGTGATCCGCGAGATCAACCGGAAGCCGGTCACGTCCCTGAAGGACTACGAACGGGCGGCCTCGGACTTGAAGAAGGGGCAAAACGTGCTGGTCTTGATCAATCGGCGAGGCGCTTCGCTCTACTTGAGCGCCAAGATATAACCCTGGCGTGGGTGGGCTGCTGGCGTAGCAGTTACCGGTAGCCTGCCCCAACCTTTTTGGGCATCAGCAACGGTTGCGCGGCCGGGACCTCGGCGGTCTTCGGGCCGACTGGCCGCGCAATCAAATCGTATCCCGCCACATCCGTTACCGTAACGGAGAGAAAGTCTCCCGGTTTCGCGGCAGCACACTCACAAAATACAACCCCATCAATCTCCGGCGCCAACCCCTCGTGCCTCGCTTCGAGCAACCGGTCGGCGTCTTGAGACGGTCCGTCGACCAGCACCTCGATGGTGCGACCCAAATAGTCACGGTTCTTCGCTGCCGCGATGGAATCCTGCACAGCCAGTAATTCATTCCGGCGCTCTTCCATCACCGCCCGTTCGACCTTGCGATCCAGCTCGATGGCGGGAGTTCCTTCCTCATCCGAATAGAGAAACACCGCCACGCGGTCGAACTCCATGTCCACGAGGAACTGCCGAAGGTCTTCGAAGGCCTTGTCGGTCTCGCCGGGAAACCCCACGATGAAGGCGGTTCGAAAGAACACGCCGGGAATCTTGCGGCGGATGCGTTCGACCAGTGTGGTGAGATGGGCCCTGCCGCCCAACCGATGCATGCGTTTCAACATCGCATCGTTGATGTGTTGCAGCGGCATATCGACATACTTGGTGATGCGCGGGTCACCGGCATACAGGTCCAGCAATTCATCGGTGACCTGTTGCGGATAGAGGTAGAACGGCCTGATCCAGCGCACGCCGTCGACGGCCGCCAAGGCTCTCAAGAGGGCTGTCAGCCCCTGGCGTAATCCCAAATCCACCCCATAGTTGATCGTATCCTGAGAGATAAGATTGATCTCTTGCACCCCCTCCTGCACCAACCTTCTCGCTTCGGCCACGACGGAGTCGATCGGCCGGCTGCGCTGTTTCCCTCGCATCAGCGGAATGGCGCAGAAGGAACAATTCCGATTACAGCCCTCGGCGATCTTTAGGTAGGCGCTGTGGTTTGCCCCGAGCCGGATGCGTGGAGTCTGGGCGTCGTAGAGAGAGGGTGGCTCCCCCATCCACACACGGCGGCGGCGTGCCTTCGGGGCCATGAGCGTCCGGCAGATGTCGGCAATACGGCCGAACTCACCTGTTCCGACCACACCGTCCAGTTCCGGCAGTTCCTTCAGCAACTCGCCCTGATACCGCTGCGCCAGACAGCCGGCTGCGATCAACACCCGACAAGAGCCTGATTTCTTGAGGCGGCCGTGCTCGATGATGCTGTTGATCGATTCCTGCTTGGCTTCCTCGATGAAGCCGCAGGTATTGATGATCACCACTTCGGCCGCGCGCGCGTCCCCCGTGAGCTGGAAGCCCTCGGCCACCAACGTGCCCAACATGACCTCTGAATCGACCTGGTTCTTGGAACAGCCCAGGTTCACGAAGCCGAGCGTCGTCTTCTTCGAATTCGCGCGGGATGGATGGATGAGGGATGAAGCCATGACGCTGCAGTCTACGAGACGCTGGAAAATCCTGTCAAACGCCGTCTCTTGCTATTCCACTCGACGCTATCCTAGATTGAGGCATGATTCGCACGTTCCAGGGCGTCAAACCGACCATCCCGGACTCTTGCTTCATCGAAGAAACAGCCGTCATCATCGGCGATGTCGTCATGGGCGAGGAGTCCAGTGCCTGGTTCCACGCCGTCATCCGCGGCGACGTCCACTACATCCGCATCGGGCATCGCACCAACATCCAAGACCTCTGCATGTTGCACGTGACCCACGACACACACCCCCTCATCATTGGGGATGATGTGACCGTCGGGCACAACGTGGTCCTGCACGGTTGCACGGTTCGTGATCGCGTGTTGATCGGCATGGGATCGATCATCATGGATGGAGCCGTCATCGGGGAAGACTCGGTGGTCGGCGCCGGCGCGCTGGTCACGGAAGGAACGATCGTGCCTCCCAAGAGTCTCATCCTCGGCTCCCCCGCCAAGGTTAAACGGCCGGTCACCGAGCAGGAATTGGCCTGGATCAGGGAGTCGGCTCAGAATTACATACGTTATTCACGCCAATATCTATCCGGCCCTGACCGGTCTCGCCCAGGATTTTGGGTCTAATCCAGACCGGCTGAGCACTCGCTTAGCCGCGAAGCTTTCCCGCGCGTGCATCCACACCCCCGATCTTCACCAGACAAATGGGATCGCCCACTGTGGGCGATGGAAACGTTCGCTCCTCGATGTGATACCTGATGCCTCGACGGTGGCACCACTCGGCGATCCACACCACCTCTTCCACCGTAGTCGTCACCAAGCCCGGTCGCTTCAACCGCGCGAGACATCGGTTGACCAGTGCCGCAACGATCCGTTGTTGGGCGAGGAACCTGTACCCATTGAAGACCGCAGGGTTGGCATGGCCATAGGAGAGTGCGGACAACTCAGGAAAGCGCTCCGGGTCGTTCAACACACTCACCAGCCACAGATGGTCATACGTGATGCGAACAGTCCCGGCATCCCGATATTCGAATCGGTAGGGCAAGCCGTCACAGGCCCGATTGAGAAGCACGACTTCAGCCTTCCGTAGGTTGCAGGGAACCACGCGTCGTCCAAGGTCCAGACTTTCCATCGCAATCGGGGGGATTTCTGCCACCCCCGCGCCTACGTAGAGGCTGGTGCCTTCACTCGCTAACCGCGACCGCAGTTCATTTGCCAGCCGAAGGCCCAACCTCAGGCAGACTGCGCGCTTGGCTTTCCAGAACTCATCGCCCCCTTCGTCACAATAGATCGGACCCAATCCCGCATAATCCAGCCTGGCGAACACCTGGCGGACAACCTGCTTCGTCGACGCGCTCACGGTCACGGCCTGAGACTGCATAGGTTCAATCCCCTCTCCACCGGCGGGCCGCTGCCACCACACCCCGCACGACCTGCTCCATAAACTCCACATTCAACGTATCCAACCTGTCGCTCGGCTGATGGTAGTGGGGGTTTCTGAAGTTCGCCGTGTCGGTCAACATCACGGCGGGAAATCCCTGGTCCCACAACGCCGCATGGTCGCTCCGTCTCGTATCGGGCAGGGCTTCACCGTTCCCCGGAACCACCAACGGCACAACCGGCACATAGTCCTTCATGGCCCGTTCCACCTCCAACGTCAAACTCTGGGAGGCATGGTTGCCGACGACGGCCAGAAAATTGCCGACCGTCGGCACCGCCACCGGCACACCGGGAGGGGTCCGTTGCGTTCCCTCTTCCGACCGCGCATATCCGACACATTCCAAGATAATCGCCCCCGCCAGCGTGTTATTGCGGGCTCGCAAGGTCGCCGCATAGGCCGTGCTTCCCAACAACCCCTGCTCCTCATGGGAGAAAGCCACGAACTGGATGGGTCGTTCGGGCGCTACGGTCCGTAGCGCATCGGCAGCCTCCAGGAGCACGGCCAACGCGCTGGCATTGTCATCGGCCCCCGGAGAGCCGGGCACCGTATCGTAATGGGCGCCGATCAGCAAGGGTGGGCGTGCCCCCGACCCAGAGGAGGCGGTCGTGGCGATCACGTTATGTGCGGTTCCCTCGGGCGACGTGAAGGGCTGTTTCGTCACTCGGTAGCCCATCGCCTGAAAATGGGCGACGAGATACTGCCGGACGGCCAAGAGGTGGTTCGGCGCGGTCACGGGATGGCGCTCGCCGACCATAGCCCGCAGATGGGATTGAATCCGCTTGGTCACCGGCTACGCAACAATCTCCGTGCCGATCCCCTTGTGAGTGAAGATCTCCAGCAAGATGGCGTGGGGGACCCGGCCGTCGATGATATGCGCCTTTCCCACCCCGCCGGCGAGGGCATCCAGGCAGGCATGCACTTTCGGGAGCATGCCTTCGCTGATGGTTCCCCGCTTGACCATCCGTTGCACGTCCTTGCGCGAGACGGTGGAGAGGTGTCGGCCGTTCGCATCACGGATTCCCTTCACATCGGTCAGCATGACCAATTTTTCGGCTTTTAGCGCCGCAGCAATCGCGCCGGCCACCAGATCGGCATTGATGTTGTAAGTGTTCCCTTCCCGATCGGTGCCGATGGGCGCGATGATCGGGATGTAGTTGTCTTCCTGAAGTTTCAACAGGAGCGTCGGGTCGATCGACTTCACGTCCCCGACGAACCCGAAATCTGCATCCGACTCGTGAGGATCGATGTCCTTTTCGATGCTTTCGGCCCAAGCCTTGGCGGTTAGGGGCTTCGTCAACATCAACCCTCCGTCCTTGCCGCTCAACCCCACCGCCTGGCCGCCATGCCGATTCAAGAGATCCACGATTTCCATGTTGATGCGCCCGGCCAGCACCATCTCGACGATTTCCATCGTTGCGGCATCGGTCACCCGCACCCCATGACGGAATTTCGCTTCCATCCCCAAACGATCCAACATCTGATCGATTTGGGGGCCGCCGCCGTGCACGATGACCGGATTGAGCCCCACATACTTCAAGAGGACCACGTTTTGCGCGAACCGCTCCTTGAGCGAGGCATTGGTCATCGCATGCCCGCCGTACTTGATCACCACCGTCTTGCCCTTGAAGGTGCGGATGTAGGGCAGGGCTTCGATGAGCACGTCGGCCTTCTTGATGAGTTTATTCATGCGTCGCTCCTGGTTTCGGCAAGCCGTGGCCTATAGGATGTACCGGGTCAAATCTTGATCCTTCACGATATTCTGCAGGCGCTCCCGCACATAGGCCGCGTCGATCATGATGGTTTTGGATTCGAGCTCGGGGCCATCAAACGACACCTGTTCCAGCAACCGCTCCATGATCGTAAACAGGCGCCGAGCCCCGATGTTTTCGGTCCGTTCGTTGACCTGCACCGCCGTCGCGGCAATCTCCGCCAATCCTTCTGGCGTGAACTCTATTTTGATCCCCTCCGTCACCATCAACGCCTCGTACTGCCGGACCAGTGATCCGTGCGGCTCGGTGAGGATCCGCACGAAGTCCTCCGTCGTCAAAGCGGCCAATTCGACTCGGATCGGAAACCGTCCTTGAAGTTCGGGAATGAGATCCGAAGGTTTGGCCACATGAAACGCACCCGCGGCAATGAACAGAATATGGTCCGTCTGAACGGCTCCATGCTTGGTGCTGACGGTGGAGCCTTCCACGATGGGCAGCAAGTCCCGCTGCACTCCCTCACGCGACACGTCAGGTCCCGCCGTGCGTTCCCGGCCGGCAATCTTGTCGATTTCATCCAGAAAGACGATCCCCGTCTGCTCGACTTTCGTGATCGCTTCGCGGACCACCTCGTCCATGTCGATGAGCTTTTGCGCCTCCTCCTGAGTCAGCTGTTTGAGCGCCTCGGGGACCTTCATGGAGCGCTTCTTTTTCTTGCCTTGAAACAGGCCGCCCAACATGTCCCGGAGATTTCCTTCCAGCTCCTCCATGCCGCCCGCGTTCCCCATCATTCCCAGAGGTAGGGAACGTTCCTTGACCTCGACTTCGACGGACCGATGATCCAATTTGCCGTCCCGTAATTGCAGCCGTAACTTCGAACGGGTCGTGTCATACGTATCTGCTCCGCTCGGCTGATCCGGACGTGGCGTGGCATGCTCGAAGCCTGGCCGCCCAGGGGGCGGCGGGAGCAGCACATCCAACAACCGCTCTTCTCCGAGCCGGGAGGCCTTCTCCTGCACCTCATCCAGGTGTTTAGTCTTCACCAGGTTGATCGCCTGTTCGGTGAGGTCACGGATGATCGACTCGACATCCCGCCCCACATACCCGACCTCCGTGAACTTCGACGCCTCGACTTTAATGAACGGCGCATCCGCGAGTTTCGCCAACCGGCGGGCGATTTCCGTCTTCCCCACACCGGTCGGCCCGATCATGATGATATTTTTCGGCATCACCTCATCGCGCAAGTCCGCAGGCAGCTGTTGCCGCCGCCAGCGGTTGCGAAGGGCGATGGCCACCATGCGCTTGGCATCCTGTTGTCCGATCACATACCGATCCAGGGCCTCGACGATCTGCCGGGGCGTCAGGCTGTTCATGTTGAGCGGACGCGATGGGGTGTCGGTCGTCATGCGGGCTGCATCCTACCGTGACAGCGATTCGATCACAATCTGTTGATTGGTATAAATGTCGATCGCACCGGCGATCGTGAGTGCTTCCTGGACGATCTGATCGGCCGGAAGCTCGGAATGTGCGAGGAGCGCGCGCGCCGCGGCCAGCGCATAGGGCCCGCCGGAGCCGATGGCCAGAATCCCATCCTCCGGCTCGACCACGTCACCGGTCCCTGAAATGATAAAGGAGTGGTTCAGATCGGCCACGGCCAACAGCGCTTCCAGCCGCCGCAACATCCGATCAGTCCGCCAATCTTTCGCCAGCTCTACCGCCGCCCTCATCAGGTTCCCGCGGTATTCCGCCAGCTTCCCCTCGAACTTTTCGAACAGCGTGAAGGCGTCGGCGGTCGCACCGGCAAACCCCGCCAACACGGCATCGCCGTGGAGACGCCGCATTTTTTTGGCGTTGTGCTTCATCACCGTCGTACCGACCGTCACTTGCCCGTCACACCCCATCGTCACGCGGTCGCCCCGCCTGACGCACAACACCGTCGTGGATCGAATGGTCATCGCAATCCCTTTCGCCCTGTTGCTTGACCCGTCGCCGAATCTGGGCCCGCCCGCGGGTGGGTGCGATCGTATAACGCCAGCAACTGGTCTGTCGCCAAATGGGTGTAGCGTTGCGTCGTACTCAGCGAGGCATGCCCCAGCATTTCCTGAATCGCTCGCAGATCCGCCCCCTCATCCAGCAGGTGTGTGGCAAACGAGTGTCGCAGCGTGTGCGGGTGGACGGCCCCACCGCTCAACGCTCCGGAATATTTTGCGACCAGACGCGCCACGGTCCGCGCGCTCAACCGCCGGCCGCGGTTGTTTCGAAAAACAGGGACTTCCCCCGCCCTCTCGCCGGCCAATCGAGACCCACCCGTCATCTGATCATGATAGGCGGTGATGGCCTCAAGCGCCAGACTGCTCAGGGGAATGATCCGGTCCTTGCCGCCCTTGCCGCGTACTGTGACGACTCCCTCACTGCGGCTGATATCCTCACAGTTCATGCCGACCAACTCACTGACCCGCGTGCCGGTGGAGTAGAGCGTTTCCAAGATGGCGCGATCCCGCAAGGCCATGCCCCCTTGGCCGACAGGAAACTCCATGAGGGCGGCCGCATCGTCCTTCGTCAGGACGCGAGGAAGATGTTTGGGGAGTTTGGGAGCATGGACCTCGTCCGCGGGGCTGGACGTCAATCGACCGTTCCGTACCAGGTAACGGAAAAAACTGCGCAGACAAGCCACTTTTCTCGCAAGGGAAGACTTCTTATCACCGTGACGGTCTCGGTCCGCAAGAAAGGCACGAATGATGGCCGAGTCGACCAATTCTGGAGTCGGAGGAACCGGGGTCAGCGCACCACGCGCAAAAGTCTCAAACTGAGCCAGATCAGAGGTGTAGGCCCGGATGGTTTGGGCCGAACATCCTTGCTGCACGGTCAAGGTGTTCAGGAAATCCCGGATTGCGCGATCCATGCGTCAAAATCCTCAACGGCTCGTTGCTGGATGAGACGCCGCTTCTGATCCTTGTCGCGCGTCTTAGCGGAGAGAGGCGGGAAGAGTCCGAAGTTGGTGTTCATGGGTTGAAAATGCGCCGGATCGCTGTTCATGAGATGGGCGATGAGGCAGCCATGCGCGCTGGTCGGCGGCGGCGCCACCAAGGGTTGTCCGGCCATGAGTCGAGCCGCATTGATTCCGGCAAGCCCTCCCATGGCCGCAGATTCGGTGTAGCCCTCGACTCCGACAAGCTGTCCGGCAAAAAAGAGAGACTCACGCGACTTGAGTTGTAACGTCCCTCGCAAGAGCTGCGGCGAGTTGATGAAGGTGTTGCGATGAAGGCTGCCGAAACGCAGGAACTCGGCCTGCTCCAAACCCGGAATCATCCGAAAGACACGGCGCTGCTCCGGATAAGTCATTTTGGTCTGAAAACCGACCATGTTATAGCAGGTGCCATGCACGTTCTCGGTACGGAGCTGGACCACGGCATAGGGGCGTCGCCCAGTCTTGGGATCTTCCAAGCCCACGGGCTTCAACGGGCCGAACTGCATGGTCTGCCGACCTCGTTCCGCCATGACTTCGATCGGGATGCAGCTTTCAAAGTAGGGCACCTTCTCAAATTCCTTCGGCTGCACCTTTTCCGCAGCCATCATCGCGTCATACAGAGCATTGTAGGCCGCTTCATCCAACGGGCAATTGAGATAGTCATCCCCGCCCTTGCCGTAGCGGGAGGCTCGGTAGGCGATATTCATATCGATGGAATCGGCATCGATGATGGGTGAAATGGCGTCATAAAAGTACAGATGCCGTGCATTGGTCAGCTCAGCGATAGCCTTCGACAACTGGTCCGACGTGAGAGGACCGGTCGCGATGATACAAGTGGCATCGGATGGAATCGCCGCCACTTCCTCGCGAACGATCCGAATATGAGGATGGTCCTCCAACGCGCGAGTGATGAACCGGGCGAACTCTTCACGATCGACCGCCAAAGCCGAGCCAGCCGGGACACGCGCCGCTTCTGCCGCGCGAATGACGAGGGAGTTCAATCGGCGCATCTCAGCCTTTAAAATCCCGGGAGCATTCAGCGGGTCGGCCGATCCCAAGGAATTCGAGCACACCAATTCGGCCAAGTTCCCGGTCTTGTGGGCCTTGGTCATCTCCTTTGGACGCATTTCGTACAGGGTCACCTTGACCCCGCGAGCGGCGGCTTGCCAGGCCGCTTCCGAACCGGCTAAGCCCCCCCCAATAATCACAATATCGTCGCGCATGAACGGGAAACTCTTGAAATGTGGAAGGAAGCCCATTGTAAGAATCGGCTTTTCAGGATGTCAAGAAACGCGCCGCCTCTTCCAAATCAGACGGGTGTGCAACCGATGGTGCCACTATGAGTTTGTTGCTCCCTTTCGCCGGACCATGCTACACTGCGCCCGCGTGGGCGATTAGCTCAGTGGGAGAGCGCTTCCTTCACACGGAAGAGGCCACAGGTTCGATACCTGTATCGCCCACCAATTTTTCAACCACTTGCACGACAGCACTCTCCGACACACGCAGCACTGTGGTCATTTTTGTGTCACGGTGTGACCGTCGGTCCAACATCTCCACTCCATCTCGCAGGCTTTCCGGGTAATGATGCGCATAGCGTTGCGTCATCATCGGCGACTTGTGCCCGAGTAGCCGTTGCACCTTGTAGAGATCGACTCCCGACTGGACCAGCCGCGTCGCAAAAGTGTGGCGGAGGTCATGGAAATGGCAGTTCACAATCCCCGCTTTTGCCATCGCAGGCCGTAACGCCCGTCGCAGATGGTTGGGATCTAACCGCGTACCGGCAAGACTGGGAAAGACCAACGCGGTTTTGATGTGCCGCACCTTGGCCTTCGCCGTCAGAAGCGCCATTACGGTCTGATTCAATGGCACGGTCCGCCGCTCCCCGTTTTTGGACTCAAACACGGTCGCAGTTCTTCGGAACAGATCCACGCCGGTCCAGGTCAGTGACAGGATCTCGCCCAACCGCATCCCGCTATGGAGCGCGAACACCACAAGGTCGCGTAACCAAGACGGACAGGCATCGAGTAATCGCGCCTCCTCGTCTTCCATCAGCCACCGGTCTCGTTTCGTCACGCCCTTTTCGAGAGACACACGGCTGACGGGATTGTCTCGGCACCATTCCCACTCCCGCTTCGCCAGGCTGAAGGCTTTTCTCAAACAGGTCAGCTCTCGATTGATCGAAGCAGGTTTCACCCCGGCAGCGTACCGTCGACTTTTATACTCCACGATCAGCTTGGGGGTAATCTCGCCGAGCGTCCGTTCTCCGAAAAAGGCACGGAAGCGCTTGACGAAGGCATGCCCCGTTTGTCGGCTAGCCAATTTCACGAGGTGCTCTCGCTCAAAGCGATCCATCAATTCCTTGAAGGTTCGGGATTGTTCTTCAGCTCGATCAAAATACTGCCCCTCGATCAATTGCACCTTCACCTTCGCCATGATGGCGTCAGCCAAGGCTCGATTCGATGACCCCGTCGACCGGCGAATGCGTTGTCCCTGAAACACAATATTCATCCACCAAATATTCCCTCGCTTAACGAGCCCCATCGTTACGCTCCTTTCCAAGAGGGCTCGCTGTTGGTCTGGTTTCCCCGTGGCGAGGAGTATAGACGGCACGTTTGGCCGCTTCAATGAGGTGGTCTACGTCGTCGATGTGATGCCGGAGCAGACGAGGAGGACTGTGACGAGTGCCGGAAGAAAAGCCATTTAGCCAGGTCTGGATCGCTTCAGGTTCAAAGCGCACAAGGCCATGAATGCGACGGCAAGGAATCTTGTTCTTGGAAACCCAGAGATAGAGTGTGGACGGCTTGATATTGAGCCAAGCCGAAAGCTCTTTGACGGTAAGCATGTGCAGATCCACCGGGGGAGTCTCCCGACACCCCCAGTCCCCCTACCATGGGCTGCCCGCGTGACCGCCGGCAGACCGGTGAAACCGATTGGGTGGTTGCTTGAGCAAATTGCGGTGTCGGTCTTTCCACCGAGCAATGCCCCTGACAATTTCGTTCAGTAGCCATTCTTCCCCTCCAGGGGTGGCACAAATGACCGCCAGCATCGGCGTCAGGGTGTCACTCACCCATCGTTTTACATTTTGCAGGGTCTGCACCTGCTTCTCCTGGGCCAATCGCCCCTTCTGAAATCCCTCCGTCAGGAGGGCGTACCACTCCAAGACTGGAGCCCGGTATCGTTCTTCCTCTTCGGTGTCTTTGGTGATGTGCCGGAAATCCACATACGAACGGAGCAGGCCGACGACCAACTCCTTCCAATCGGCTTCATCCAATGACGCTAAGGCTCTTGCACATTGTTCGGCGCGGTCCTTCTTCAGCTCCAATTCCCATCGAGTTCCATAGTCCTGGTAGTTCTCCTGGCCCTTGCTCTGGAGTTCCAAGCGCTTGTCATAGATCCGCAACAGGGTCTGACTCTGCGGACTCCCGAAGTACATGGTTTCGCCCGTCGTCGCCCCGGTCCCATGAGTGAGGTTGGAGACGATATGCCGGACCTGTGCAGCGCGAGTCACACACTGGCCGACTGACACGGCTTCTCGGATTGTTGCCACCGGCACCGTTCCCGCTAGGTCATCCAGAGCACAATCAATGCGCGTGACGTGCCCTTGCTGCTTGTGCACCCATTGCAGGAGCCCTCGGATTTGATCCAGTGTCAGGGCGGACGCCAGGCCGCCCGACAGATCCACATGGATTTCATTCGGGCGTCGAGGAGCATTGGTGCCCAGTTTGCCGACCCCGCGCAAACCGTCTGCCCTTATCCAGGACAGGGGATAGCCTCGGAAGCCGCCTTTGGCCTTGCTCCAATCTCCACCCAGGACCTTCATGGTCTCTTCGGGATTGCTGGCGAGGACGGTAAAGGCG